>Ga0118677_10002235_pt1 | contig 39270 bp, 28 predicted proteins | sample AliMusrvi5mmetaG_FD_86154 | JGI IMG/M metagenome (GOLD analysis project Ga0118677, IMG submission 86154) | reverse complement strand
GTTACGCCGCAATCAGCTGCTTTGCCAGGCAATAAAGGGGTTATTCTCTCCCACTGGTCGTCGCGTAATACTCTTCTGTCCATCGTAACCTCCGATAAAGGGTTGATGGCTCTTTATCGGAAAGTTGAAATAAAATCTTGATTGAGAACGGCCCCTAGGCCCAAGCGACATTAAATTTGAAAATTGTTACCCCGAAGGCTGTTATTTTCAAATATTTGTGGTATAAAAAATTGAGTTAACTGGGGAGTGTTGTCTCCAGATCACTTTATTCCAAGTAAGGGGGCTGTACATGAGTGAGATCGTTGATGTCTATGCCAGAGAAATTCTGGATTCCCGTGGGAATCCGACTCTGGAAGTTGAAGTTTTTCTTGAATCGGGTGCTTTTGGGCGGGCCGCCGTGCCATCAGGCGCTTCAACCGGCGAACGCGAAGCCATGGAACTGCGTGACGGTGATAAAGCACGGTATCTCGGCAAGGGCGTACTGAAGGCGATTGACAACGTGAACAACGTCATAGCCGAAGAGGTTATCGGCATGGAAGCCGAAGACCAGGTCGGAATCGATTTGAAGATGATCGAACTGGACGGCACCGAATTCAAGACAAACCTTGGTGCCAACGCGATTCTCGGCGTCTCTCTGGCAGTTGCCAAGGCCGCGGCCGAAGAAGCCGGACAGCCGTTGTATAAATATATCGGCGGAGCCAATGCCCGCGAACTGCCACTGCCGATGATGAACATCATCAACGGGGGAGCCCATGCCGATAACAATGTAGATATCCAGGAGTTTATGATCATGCCGGCCGGAGCCGGGAGCTTCAAGGAAGCGCTTCGGATGGGTGCGGAGATTTTCCATGCCCTGAAGGGTGTCCTGAAGGGTAAAGGGTACAACACCGCCGTTGGCGACGAAGGCGGTTTTGCTCCGAATCTGAAGTCCAACGAAGAAGCGCTGGAAGTCATCATGGAAGCGATCGTCAAGGCGGGGTACAAGCCGGGCGAAGACGTGCTCCTGGCACTCGATGTCGCTTCTTCCGAACTGTTCAAGGATGGTGTGTATACCCTTGAAAATGAAACACAAAAAATAAAGACTCCCGCCGACATGGTTGATTTCTACGAAAATCTGGTCAACAAATACCCGATTATCTCCATTGAAGACGGTATGGCGGAAAACGACTGGGACGGCTGGAAACTGTTGACTGATCGTCTCGGAAAACGGATCCAGATTGTCGGAGACGACCTGTTCGTCACCAATCCGAAGATCCTGAAAGAAGGAATCCAGAAAGGAATCGCCAACTCGATCCTGATCAAACTGAATCAGATCGGTACCCTTACCGAAACCCTGGAAGCGATTGAAATGGCCAAACGTGCCGGTTATACGACCGTTATCTCCCATCGTTCAGGTGAAACCGAAGACACCACCCTGGCCGATCTGGCTGTGGCGGTCAACTCGGGCCAGATCAAAACCGGTTCACTCTGCCGCACTGACCGCGTCGCCAAGTACAACCAACTTCTCCGGATCGAGGATGAGCTCGACAGCACCTCCCTGTTCAAAGGACACGACGTGTTCTACAACATTAAAAAGTAGCACAAATAAGAAGCTGAGACAAAAGGCGGAGCATGCTCCGCCTTTTGTGTATCCACGCTGCACGGAGGGGACAAATGGAAAAGAAGCGTACTCTTTGGAACCGCTATCAAAAATATCTCTGCCACTGTCCGGAGATCGGACTCTCGCTCGATATCAGTCGCATGAATTTCACCGACAGTTTTTTCGAGCAGATGGAACCCGCACTACAGGCTGCACTCTCCGAAATGAGTGCTCTGGAGGGGGGCGCAATTGCCAACCATGACGAAGGACGCATGGTCGGGCACTACTGGCTGAGAAACCCGGAACGTTCCCCTTCCGACGAGATCCGGCAGGAGATCGAAACTGCAATTGCGCAAATCCTTGCATTCTGTTCCAAGATCCATACCGGTGCCATCTCTGCTCAGAACGGCGACCCTTTTACTAATATTCTCATAATCGGTATCGGCGGTTCAGCACTGGGGCCGCAGTTTGTTGCCGACGCGCTGACTTCCGGTTCCGATCGAATGAGACCGTATTTTCTTGACAATACCGACCCGGACGGTATCGACAAGGTCTTTGCGGAACTTGGCGAATCCGTTTCACAAACACTGACGATTGTCATTTCAAAAAGCGGTTCCACCAAGGAAACCCGTAACGGGATGCTGGAAGCCAGGACAGCCTATCAGCGTGCCGGACTCGATTTTTCTCAGCATGCCGTGGCGGTAACCGGCGCGGAAAGCGAACTTGACCGGTTAGCACGGGCTGAAGGATGGCTGGAGCGCTTTCCCATGTGGGACTGGGTCGGTGGGCGAACATCCGTCACCTCGGCGGTCGGGCTTCTGCCGGCAGCTCTTCAGGGAGTCGACATCAAGGCGCTGCTTGAGGGGGCCAAAGCCTGCGACACCGTAACCCGCAGACCCTATGCGATGCATAATCCGGCAGCGGTCATGGCACTGATGTGGTACCACGCCACCGGCGGACGCGGCGCAAAAGACATGGTTATGCTCCCATACAAGGATCGTCTGCTGCTTTTCTCCCGCTATCTGCAGCAGCTGATCATGGAATCAATCGGTAAAGAGCTTGACCGGGACGGCGCTGCTGTTCTTCAAGGGTTGACCGTGTATGGCAACAAAGGCTCCACCGATCAGCATGCGTATGTACAGCAGTTGCGGGATGGTGTGGCGAATTTTTTTGTTACATTTATCGAGGTTTTGAGAGACAGGGAGGGGAGTTCGCTCCCCGTCGAGGAAGGGATAACAAGCGGTGATTTCCTGTTCGGTTTCTTTCATGGCACCCGAGCCGCGCTCTATGAGAATGGCCGCGAATCGATGACCATCACGATCAATCAGGTCGATGCATTTACGATCGGTGTCCTGATTGCGCTGTTCGAGCGCACTGTCGGTCTCTACGCCAGCCTGATCAATATCAATGCCTATCACCAACCCGGTGTCGAAGCGGGTAAAAAAGCGGCCGGCAGCGTGATTACCCTCCAGAAATCGGTGATGGGACTGTTGCAACAGCGCCAGGAAAGCATGACGGCGGAGGAGATCGCCGCACAGCTTGAAAAACCGGAAGATGCGGAGATGGTGTTCGCCATCCTGCAGCATCTGGCGGCAAACTCCGACAGGGGTGTTATTCAGGAGAGCGCCGATACTATCAAAGATGTGACATTCCGGATAGCCGGATAGGGAGCTGTACTTCACACGGTCAATAACTGCGGATTATCCCCCCTCCCCACCTCCCTCCGCTGGGGGAAGGAGCTTTTAGTCTCCTCAACCAGCGGCTGCGAGGGGGATTTGCCGTTACCCTCTCGGTTTCAGCCTGCGCGTCGGCACGGCACTCCATGGATCCTCGGGCCAGGGGTGCTTGGGGTACCGCCCTTTCAGCTCCTTTTTAACCTGTTGATACGAGCCGTCCCAGAACCCCCGTAAATCTCTGGTTACCTGAATCGGCCTCCCCGCGGGCGACAACAGATGCAACAGTACCGAAATCCTGCCGCTACACACCGTCGGCCCCGCTGCCAAACCGAACAGCTCCTGAAGTTTCACCGCCAGCACCGGGCTTTCGCCCGAATAATCGATTCTGATCCGCGAGCCGCTCGGAACGGACAGATGCGTCGGCGCCAATTCATCCAGTTCCCGTTGCCGGCGATAATCCAGGCCCTGCCTCAAGATGTCGGCGATATCCAGCTGAGCGATTCTTTTTGCGGAGGTGACCCATTCAAGATACGGCGCCAGCCACGTTTCAAGTGTCTCGGAAAGAACCGCATCCGAGACATCCGGCCACTCCCGTTCCGGAAAAGAGGAGCGGAGCAACAGCAGACGTCCCTGAAACTGACGGAACGCATCATTCATCGTCAGCAACCCCATACCGGACGTACGGAGCGCTCCGATCACGGCGGGTACGGTCTGTGCTGCCGTCGGAACAACCGACTGTACAGCAAGCTGGATGCTCCCCAGTCGTTCAAGACGCCGGGCGATCACACGTTCCTCCCGATCATCCCAGCTCACTACCGTTTCCCGCCGGATATGCCCTGCCCGCTCTTCGCGTATAACGGACTCCGGTATTTCCGCGGAAAGATGGACGATCGCTTCCGCTTCGTTCCCGGCATCAAGCTCCGGCGCAACAATATATTCGGCAGTTCTGACCGCACTCCGGTCGGAAATACGCGCCCCGCGCCCATTGGCAAGAAGATAACCGCCACCGGACGCCCTGCGCCGTGCTAGACGATCAGGATACGCCGCCAGCAGCAACCGGGGGATACGGTCGTCATCGCAGACACACTCTTCTTTATCTGCAGATGAAACCTTCAGCAGCCGTTCCAGCTGTCGAACAACCCGTTCCACGTTTTTTACCGCCGGGAGATCCATACTTCGGTCATTACGACGCGATGCGCGCCAGCTTTTCAAAGCGTCCAGACGATCAGTTATGTCGGAACTGCTTATCCGAAGCGGGGCGTTCCCTGCCAATGTCCGAAACAGGTCCCGTTCTGAAAGCAGTGCCGCTATCTGACACCCCAATCCGGGACAACGAAGTTCCCGGGAGCGGAGCAATAACCGGCCAAGACGGGGATGAAGCGGCATCCTCACGACTTCACGGCCACGATTGCTAATCCGGCCGGCGTCATCAAAGAGATCCAGCTCGACAAGCAGACGGCGGGCCGATTCAAGTGCGGCAGCAGGAGGAGCATCAAGCCATCCGAGCTGCTGCGGATCGGTAACACCCCAGGCTGCCAGTTCCAGCAAGAGCTGTGACAGGTCGGTAACCACTATCTCCGGAGGCGTATGTGGCGCCATCGCATGCAGCGTATGCTCCGTGTAAAGGCGATAGCAGACTCCGGGGGCCGTCCGCCCGGCCCGTCCGGCACGCTGTTCGGCTGAGGAGCGCGATTCGCGCACCGTAACCAACCGGTTCAACCCATTGCCCGGATCATACTGCAGCCTCCGCGATACGCCGCAGTCGATGACCGTGCGAACGCCCTCGATCGTCAGGCTGGTTTCGGCAATGCTGGTGGCAAGGACCACTTTTCGCTGCGCTCCCGCCTGAATGACACTCTGTTGCTCGGCAATCGGCAGATCGCCATACAGTTGACATACCATGATGTTGCGCTGGGCAACTCCGGATTCCGCAAGCTGGGTCGCGCACGCGCGGATTTCGCCGGAACCGGGCAAAAACGCCAGTATATCCCCAACCGTTTCGTTCAGTGCACGAAGAACCGCTGCTGCCATTTTATGAGCCAGACGCGCATGTCCGCTATCATCAAGATAGTGCAGTGCCACGGCAAACGAGCGCCCCTCCGAACCGATCACCGGAGCATTGTCAAGCAACCGGGAAAGCGACTGAATATCAAGCGTAGCGGACATAACCAGGATTTTAAGATCACCCCGCAATTGCTGCACTTCCCGGCAGAGAGCCAGCCCGAGATCGGCATGGATGCTCCGTTCATGAAACTCATCAAAAATCACCAGCGCGACGCCGTCAAGACCGGGATCATTCTGAATCCGCCGCGTCAGAATCCCTTCAGTAACCACCTCGATACGCGTCGCCTGGGAAATACAGCTCTCAAAGCGGATAGAATACCCAACTGTCTGCCCGACCTCTTCTCCAAGAGTACTCGCCATCCAGCGTGCTGCCGACACTGCAGCGATCCGTCGCGGCTCAAGCATGATAATACGACCGGCAGTTGACTGCATCGCTTCAAGCAGTGCCAATGGAACGCGCGTGGTCTTGCCCGCCCCTGGCGGGGCGTGCAGAATTATGCTCTGATGAATGCGAACCGATTCAAGGAGAACTGGGAGGATGTCATCGATCGGAAGTCTGTTCACTGGCACAGGATCATTGGCAGAGCAAGTGCCACCGGTTACCGGCGAACCGGAGCAATTCGTTTAGTGTATCCACATTTCTATCCACTTTTGTTCGGGGTTGACTATCAAAATCTGGTAATAATTACCTTGTAATTACGCTATTTGTTCACAGACTTCAACAATCAATAATCCATTTACGGTCCATATTTTTCTGCCACCACACATTACACCGGCTATATTTACCAAAGTGAAAATGAATCGGAATGAAAATTTATCGCCGGTTGGTGATGTGAACTCTCTACCACTCTCTGCTGGAGGGAAAACGCATTGATATTACGGGCATAATCTGGTACTGTTTTGACGTTATTTGTTTACACCAGCCATAATGCACCCATAACTTCGATAGTTATAAGTTACTATTATGCCGTTTGACTCAACACGCCCATATTTATTGAACGGAAACACCGAGGACCAAGACGTACTCTTAACCTATGAACTCAACTTCAAACTCTGCTAACAGCCACATACCCGCTAAGCACACGATTCTTCTCGTTGATGATGACAGGAACCTGCGCAGGTTCATGCATACATTGCTGATTCATAAAGGGTATAATGTTATCGAGGCCAGGGATGGCGTTGAGGCCGTAAATAAATACGCTGAAGCGGTTGAGGTTGAGGGTATTGACCTTGTATTAATGGATATTATGATGCCTCGCAAGGATGGTATCACTGCATATTATGAAATAATAGAATTAGACCCAGATGCGAAAATTCTTTTTATGAGTGCCTATTCTGAAAATGGATTAGATCAAATTCCAAATGGCAACTTCATGCAAAAACCAATGATGTCGGTAGATATCTTGCAAAAGGTAAGTGATTTGATAGAAGCTGATTTTAGATGATGTGTAATGCATTTTCATGTGGGAGCCACCGATGACAATCGACTGGAACACAATAGATACCGTGCTTCTTGATATGGATGGAACCATTCTGGATCGCCATTTTGATGATCACTTTTGGCTGGAACATGTACCGAAACGGTGGTCGCAACGTCATAAGACAACGTTAACGTATGCGAAGAAACACCTGTACGACCTCTTCCACAGCCAGGAGAACACACTCAACTGGACTGATCTGGATTATTGGTCGGATCGGCTCAAGCTCGACATTCCGGTTCTCAAACAGGAAATCGAGCATCTGATTGCCGTTCATCCCTTTGTGATTGAATTCCTGCTCTTTCTGAAACATGGCGGCAAGATGGTCTGGCTGGTTACCAATGCCCATTCGAAGACCCTTGATCTAAAGATGAAAAATACCCGCATAGGTCCCTATTTTGACGGCATTATTTCCGCTCATCAAGTTGGTTTGCCGAAAGAGGACGACAGGTTTTGGGGGAAATTACAAAATCACATCAGCTATGATCCGGCTCGGACACTGCTGGGTGAGGATAGCGAGGCCAATCTGATAACAGCGGAACGTTTCTCAATCCGCTATCTTGTCTATATCAGTCGTTACAGCTCAACCATAGAACCACGCCAATCGGATCACTTCCTTACGATTGACTACTTCAGCAGACTTATTCCGGAAAACGGATGCAGTTATGTCACAATCGGGAAAAACAACTTCTGAAGATTGAAGGTACGGTTTTTCCCTCATCCCTCATCCCTCATCCCTCATCCCTCATCCCTCATCAGAAGTGTCACATCCTTTTCAGCAATGTCCTGAACTTTTCAAGCTTCGAGGCCCCTTCTTCTATCAGACGAATAAGGTCTTTTCGGGCATCTCCCGCTACATCCTTCCCCTTTTCCAGCAGGTCATCGGTCTTTTCGCCGATTGTTTCGACCAGATCCGAAACAGTGGCTGCAAGATCATCCACCACCTCATCGGCCCGGTTACGGACTTTTTTCGAATACCTGAAAATGTCTTTCCGTGTCCTGCTCCCCGATTGAGGTGCAAACAGTAACGCCAGGCCTGCGCCGATCACTCCGCCGGCAACCACCAACAAAGCTGCAGCAGCTATTTTTTTATCTCTTTCTTCCATACATGGCCTCCCTTATAATATGATGATCTCTATTCTATCTCATTTAGCCGGCATGGCAAGCCTCATACCGCTTGATCGCTCCGAATAATGAGATTTAACAGCGGAAGATTTCAGATCTGACCGCCGTTGCTATTTTTTATTTTCAGGTTGCCTTGATTTTAGTGTACTCTGCACCTACATTACGGGAACAATGTAGTCAAATACAAAAAGCGCTCATATTCAGTCCCAAGGAGTCGCACAAAATGAAGAATCGCGTTTATAAGGTTATTACGGTGCTGGCCGCTCTCACACTCGTTTCTATAACCGTTCTGGAATTTGATGCTCATGCCAGAGCAGGCGGGGGAAGCCGTTCGCTGGGAAGCTCCGGTTCACGCAGTTACTCCCGCCCGGCATCCCCACCTTTACAATCGGCGCCTTATCGTTCAGCGCAATCAGCTCCCAATCCCGGATATCAGCCACCGGCATCCGGTGGTTTTCTGAGAAGCATGGCTGGCGGCGTGGTTGGCGGCATGCTTGGCGGGATGCTGTTCAGAAGCCTTGGTTTCGGCGGCATGGGGGGCGGCGGTATGGGAGGAGGCGGAATTGGTCTGTTCGAGATCCTGTTGCTTGCCGGTATCGGTTATCTCATTTATCGCTTTATCAAGAAAAACAGAGAAAACACCTCTGATAGTCCCTATGCGCAAAATCAATATCAAGGCGGCACGCTAACCCCCATTTCTCAAGGGTATTCCTCCCCAGTCCCGGAAATTGAGGACGTTGCAACCGGTCTGGCACATATTCGTCAGTTTGACTCCTATTTTGATGAAAACCGTTATACCGATCTGGTTATGGATAATTTTTTCAAGATTCAGGGCGCCTGGATGAATCGTGATCTGACTCCGGTACTCGGCATCCTGACCGACGAAATGCGTCGAATTTTTCAGTCGGATGTCGATAAATATATCCGGGACAAACAAATTAACCGGCTCGAAAACATTGCCGTTCGAAAGGTTGAGATTGTCGAGGCGTGGCAGGAGTCGGGTCAGGATTACATCAACACTCTCATTTATGCAAACCTGCTTGACTACACAACGGATGAAACCGGTTCCACAGTATCCGGCAGCAAGAGCGATCCGGTCAAGTTCGAAGAGTATTGGACCTTTGTCCGACCGGTCGGTAACAACCCCTGGAAACTTACCGCAATCAATCAGAAATAGTTTGCTGTTTCTCTCCCCCCTTCTTTCCGAGTGTCAGAAGGGGGGCTTTCCTTCCATAGTGCAATGAAACCGACATGAAGCTCCTCAATCTTGCATCAATTGACATATCCGGCCATAACCTGATAGAAGCGAGTGCCGGTACCGGCAAAACCTGGACCATAGCAGCTCTCTACATTCTCTTGCTGCTTGAGAAGGAGCTGCGCCCCGAGCAGATTCTGGTTGTGACCTATACAAAGGCTGCCACAGCGGAGCTGCGCGAACGGATCCGCCGCCGGATATCAAGCACCCTTGATCTCTATTCAAGCAACAGAAGTGCAACCGATGACGCTCTTGAGCAACTCCTTGTAACAACCCGCCCCCAGAACAGCGCCCGGGCCAGGCAACTCCTGACGCGGGCGCTCTATTCATTTGACGATGCGGCGATATTTACCATTCACGGTTTTTGTCAACGGGCACTGATGGAAAACACATTCGAAAGCGGATCTCTCTTCGGCAGCGACATGCTCAGCGACCAGAGCGCCATCATTAAACAGGTCTGTGACGATTTCTGGCGTTCGCAAATCATGTCGCAACCGGATGATTTTATCGAGCGCCTTACACTGGAGGGGTATACCCCGCAAAAACTAGCCAAACCATTTGAGGGTCACTTCCAGAACCCCGACTTGATCATCATTCCCCTGGTTGAAAATGTGCCACTTTCGCCGTTGATAGCCGAACGCGACAGGCTCTATGATCAGGCCTGTTCGCTCTGGAGCAGGGAACGAAACGAAATTAGCCGGCAACTGGAGCAGGCTCGCCTGAATCAGCAAAGCTATAAACCTTCCCAGATCGAGGCTGCGAGTGTCTCCTTTGACTACTGGGCAGCGGGCGGAAGTGCCGCATTTCCCAACCATAAACTCGATTTTTTCTCCGCACAAAAGATCGCCTCGAAGACAACCAAAGCATCACCCTTCACGCCTGACCACCCGTTCTTCACCCTGTGCCAGCTGTTGTCAGAAGCGATTAATTTCATTGACCATTCTTTCCGGAACAATATCATTGCCAGCCAGCACGACTTCAAGCACTGGCTGGAACAGGAATTGTCGCAACGCAAGAAGCGATTGAACCAACGGGCATTTGATGACCTGCTGCTTGATCTCCATACTGCTCTTGAAGCAGAGTCAGGGGCGGTGCTTGCGGAGAAACTGCGACACCGTTACAAGGCTGCTCTGATCGATGAATTTCAGGACACCGATCCTCTACAGTGGCGGATATTCAACCGAATCGGAGCTGAACGGGAGTATCCCCTGTTTTTGATCGGCGACCCCAAGCAGGCAATTTACAGTTTTCGCGGGGCTGACGTCTTTGCGTATCTAAATGCCGGGAAAAGTGTGATCCCCGAAAACAGGCATACCCTGGGAACCAACTTTCGCTCGGATGCAGCATTGGTACGCGCGGTTACTACACTGTTTACCGCCGGATCCGATCCATTCATGAATCATGAGATTCCCTTTCATACCGTTGCTTCGGGACGCTCTGCGAACGACCTGCTGTTAATTGACGGAATCCCGGATGAGCAGCCACTCAAGGTGTGGGTCTATCCGCGCAGTGACGAAACAAAAGCTGAAGTGAAACCGGTTGCCATCAGCACCATCGTTGTGGCGATTGCCGGGGAAATTGCCCGACTGCTTGAACCGGGTCGAACCATTCTATCGACATCGGGCGAGGCTCGACCGCTAAAACCGGGCGATATCGCCATCCTGGTAAAAGCTCACACTCAGGCCGAACAGGTACAAAAAGCACTGTCGGAGCACGGTATCCCGTCAGTGCAACAGGGAAGCATCACGATTTTTGAGACCTCTGAAGCGGTCGACCTCCTGCGTATCTTGCGGGCAACGGCTGAACCGCATCGTGAACCTCTGATTCGCGAAGCCTTGTTGACCGCCACCATGGGCGTAAACGCCAATCAGATTTCACGATATGTGGAAAGCTCGGGGGAAGATCCCGAATGGGAAACATGGCTGCTCCGTTTTCGGGATCTGAATTCAGCGACGGAATCCGGCGGTGTGGTCGCGCTTGTTTCACGGTTGCTCGGAAGTTGCGGAGTTCGAGAAGCCGTATTGTCGCGTGTTGGCGGCGAGCGCTGCCTGACCAATATCCTGCACTGCTCCGAACTTCTGCACCAGGTCGAACGGGAACAGGGAAAAGGGGTTACCGGGCTGATCAGCTGGCTGGAACGGAGAATAAGCGCTCCAGCAAAGGACGATGCAACCGTGCTCCGGCTTGAGACCGACGAAAACGCGGTAACGATCTCAACCATACACGCCAGCAAGGGTCTGCAGTATCCGGTGGTGTTCGTGCCGTTTGCGTGGGATGCGGGATCCGGAAAAACAGACCGTGCCCTGTTTCATGATGACGAGGGGAAACTCGTGCTGGATCTTGCCGGAAAGAAGGAAAATCTTCATCGTACCGCGGCAGAACGAAAAGCGGAGAGATCCCGCCTTCTGTATGTTGCTCTGACCCGGGCCGAGTTCCGCTGCTACACCATCTGGGGCGGCATCAACGGCGCAGCAGAGTCGCCTCTTTTTCATCTTATTCATGGCACATCGGCGGCAGTAATCGACAAGAACCTCCCGGTTCTGAGCGACAACGCCATTCTTGAAGACGTAGCACGGCTGTCAGGTAATGGGGACACCGGAATTTACGCCGGGATGATGCCGATGGATATCGGTTCCGTTTCCAAGCATCCTCCTGCTACTGTCAGCTCACACTTCAGCTTTCGAACCCTCAGGTATCCTATCCGCGATGATTGGCGCGTAGCGAGCTTCAGCGGCATGACCTCCGGAACCGGACATATGTTCGACCCGCATGATCACGACAAGGATCCCGCCGATACGACAACTGTTCCAGAGGAAGAGGAAACACCTTCCCACGGTTTGTCCATTTTCGACTTTCCGCGCGGAACACAAGCCGGCACCTGTCTCCATGATATTTTTGAGCATCTTAATTTTCCGCAAATAAATAAAGATGCCATCACCGCTATTACGCGTTCTTCTCTGGCAGATAACGGATTTCATGAAAAATGGCTGCCGGGTGTCACTGATATGATAGGACATGTTTCTGCCGCGCGAGTTATTCCGGACAGTCCCGACTTCAATTTATCTTGTTTGAAAAAAGGGGAGTGGCAATCAGAGATGGAATTTTACCTCCCCATCAGACACCTTGCCCCGGATTCTCTGTCGTCACTATTTGAAGGGATGCTTGAGGAAACTCTTTTTGAGGATTACTATGAGGTCCTGGACCGGCTTTCATTCCGGCAGAGCCGTGGCATGCTGCAAGGTTTCATCGATATGGTGTTCACACATAACGACAGGTACTATATCCTCGACTGGAAATCAAATCATCTCGGCATGAAAACGTCCGACTACCGTCAGGAGAAGATGCACGAATCGATGTGCCGGAGCGCCTATACCCTGCAGTATCACCTGTATACCCTGGCATTGGATCGCCTTCTGAGGGTGCGGCTTCCCGGTTACCGGTATGAAGAACATTTCGGAGGGGCGGTATACCTCTACTTGCGGGGGATTTCAGCCGGTTCCACAGAGAATGGGGTGTACCTTGGCAGACCGCAGCCGGAATTTATACGGCGGGCCGGCGAGATGATGCTGGATTGATGATTAGTCACTCAGCCTTAATTCGGTTTGGTAACCTGTTCCCGATATTTTTCGATACCTTCTTCGAACGTTCGCTGAATCTCTCCCTTTGGATGTTCATGCGCATAACGCCAGAAGTAACCGATCAATGCAGCGATAAACAGTATGAAACAGAGAATCGACAGCGTCAGGGTTATAATGTTTTTACGAATACCCAACGGTGCGAATGGATCCGGTTGCTCCGTATTTCCCAGCACCCCCCGAAACAGATACTGCGCTCGCATCTGCCGGATTCTCTTCAACTGAATTGTTGAGATATACGTAACAACCGCATCCCGGTCCCGTTCGTCGATATACACGAACTGCACGCCGGTATTAAAGTATTCACGATCACTCCCCGCAGCATGATTACGATTGGCAAAAACGATCCGGCCAATAACATCGATCACCCGCTCCGGTGCAGGAACAAATATTTCGAGAAGAATATATTCCCCGTTCTCGAAACCTTGATGGGTAATAATGCGCAGGCCACCACCGCTGATATTTGCCGCCAGCGGGATTATCGTACTCCATGAATCAACTGTTTCCTCTTCAACGGCGCCGGGATTTTGCGCTGTTTCATCAGCGCCTGTTACCGATGATTCGTGAAGACGTTCATTCGGTAATTCGACATCCGAAGGGAGCACCTCCCCTCGCCAGTGCTGCTCCTTTTGCTCAATTTCACGTTGTTTCCTAAGCGCCCGTCGTTCTTCCCACTGGGTACGAAGCTGGTCTATCTGCTGTTCGTTGCTGACGAAATACTTGATCGGGAGAAAGGCGTCTATTCGGTAAAATTCGCGTAATTCATCGGATACGACCTCGCCTATCAGCCGAAGCAGTAACTCACGGGCATTTCCTTCGGAAACAATGATAGCCCTGCAGCAGTAGCCGCTATTCTCGACTTCTCCACGTAATTCAAGAATCTGTCCATAATGAAGCGAGACCTCTTCCGGAAACTCGTCACGGGAGAGTTGCAGGGAAACAAGATCTTCGTCAATTTTGTGAACAATCGCCCAATCCTTGAAAACGTTGGCATTGGGGAGCGGAATTCCGACACCAACCCTTTTTCCGGCCGGAAAATAGCGTGTATAGAGTTCCATATCACTCATGAATCATAACTCCGGCAAAGAGAGTTTATTTAACGGCATTGTTAAGAGAGGTCAGAAGCTGGTCAAGATCAATTTTGTGTACGCCTGCACCATGCATTAATGTTTCGAGGTCAGCAATCTGGCACTCATAACAATCGAGATTATACTGCCTGAATATGGGCAACGTCTCCGGGTGCTGTGAGATAATGTCGGCTATTATCATTTCCTTGGTAATCATGATGCACCTCCTCATAATGAAAAACGGGAGCCGTAAGCGTCCCGTTCGAAATTCATGGTGATTACGTTAAACCGTATTTTTGCCGTAACGCCACTTTCACTTCCGGTGGAACAAATTTATCGATGGCGCCATTAAGCGAACAAACTTCCTTTACGATTGAGGAGGAGAGATAACCGTACTGCAGGGATGTCATCATGAACAGCGTTTCAATTTCCCTGCCGATGCTGCTGTTCATTTGGGCGATCTGAAACTCATACTCAAAGTCCGAGATTGCTCGGAGGCCACGGATGATGACGTGGGCTCCACGTGAAGCCACGTAATCGATCAGAAGTCCGCTGAACGTGTCGACGCTGACCCTCCTCTCTTCTTTTACGACATCCTGAATCAGTTCGACCCGTTCCTCGGTGGTGAACAATGCATTCTTCTGCGAGTTTTTGGCAACAGCGACTATTATTTCATCGAAAATGGTCAACCCACGTTTTATGATATCGAGGTGACCATAGGTAATGGGATCAAAGGACCCTGGATAAACAGCTATTTTCTTCATCATTCCTCCTCCTGTATAAACAATTCAAGCGCGGTTTCTCCATAGACGCGACGGTCAAAACGCTTCAAATGCCCATACGATTCGGGTAACGGGTTGCGTACGGAACATTCCGACACCAAAATGGCGCCCGGCGTTAACAGACCGAAAGCACCAACCGTTTCAAGAACACGCGGATACAAGTCCGAATCATAGGGCGGATCAAAAAAGACAAGATCAAACTGTTGACAACGGCCGGCAATTCCATGTAAAGCCTGAACCGCATCAACGTTCAGGATTTCCGACCGATCCTGACAGCGTGTGTCATGTATATTTTTTTCAAGTATCGTTTTAACAGACCGATTGTATTCAATAAAGCAACATAACCCGGCCCCGCGACTTAATGCCTCGATACCAAGACTACCGGTACCGGCACAGATGTCAAGTACCCTGACACCGGTAATGTCCATGCGGCTGGCGAGAATACTGAAAAGTGCTTCTTTAACGCGATCCGAGGTCGGCCTGGTTGTTATGCCAGGCGGGGCAGACAATTTTTTCCCCCGCAACGTACCTGCTATGACCCTCATTCAACACGACCCTCACGCTCTGATTTCTGGGGGAAGCTAGCGCAAATAGCCGGATTGGTCAAGCACGAAGAGATTATAGCATTCCGGACTATTTTAACACAAAACGTTCTTTGTGGTAGCGACTGTACCGATATATTTTTTATAGCCATCTTATATTTTAATGATAGTATGAGACACCGTGATTTCTCCATCTAATGACATAACGACAGACACCATCAATGCAAGAGCGCTTGCGACGCTGATCATCGAGCTGAATATCGCCCGGCGCAACTGTCATGCCTATCCCAAAGGGCACCCTGTCATTGCATCATCCCTGGCCAAAGTACTCCGTGTTTACGAAGAGCTGCTGCAAAAACATACGGCGCTTATTCTTGGTATTACCAGTGAGTCGCTGATGTTGGACGGTGTTATTATTGAGAAATCGAACCTTGTATTCAGAGATTTCTCGCATGCGCTTTTTGAACGCGGTATCGGTGCGCTTCTCTTTCACCGCGGGCTGACAATTCAGGAACTGAATAATTTTACTATTATTTTAGGGCTCAAACGGGAACAGATTCAGCAGCATGGCGGCATTGAACAGGTTTGGGAGAAGGCACACATAACCGGCATGACCATCAGGCCAATCCGCTACGACCTTTTCCAGACAACGGACGAAGATTCCGTTGCCGCCGGACCTGCTGAGTCGGGTGAAGGGTTGTGGGATCGATTTACCAGAGAACTCACCCGTGGCGAACTTCCCCCTGAAAGCGATGGCACTGCCTGTCTCGACCCTGAAGTACTTGCAGAAATGCTCAATCAACAATTTGCTCGCGGCACACTCGGTGAGACGAATATACATACCGCCATCGCAGATTTTTTAGCGAGCACCGACGAGGCGGCTTCCTCTGAAACTCATTCCTATCAACCGCACCAGAAGCTGGCAGCATTTATCAGCAACCTCACCCCCGAACTGCGCAGACAATTTCTTGCAAGCTCCTTCAGCGCCAAAGGGAAGGAGAGACATGACGCTACAGAACAGATTCTTACCAATCTCACCGAAAAGGCGGTGCTTGAAACCCTTGAAGACATCAAGCATGAACGTCTCAATGTGTCTCCGGTTATCTTCGGACTCTTGCAACGTCTCGGACAAAATGCCGGCGCATCACAAAACATACCTGAAGAAATCTCTGAGGAAGAGGCCCTTACACGCAAGATGAAAACAATCTTTCGTGAACATGCCTCGGAAGAGTTCGTTCCCGATGATTACCAGAAAAAAATAAACCATATAATTGCTTCGGACCGGATTCCCCGCCTTAATATGGAAGAGATTACCGATCTACTGCACACCATCGAAAACCACTCCATCGAAAGCAGTATCGGGCACATCCTTATGAACCTGGTCCGAGAGGGTGCAGAAACACCCGAACAGCGCGACCTGCTCCTGCAAAATCTCAGTGATATGTTCGGTTATTTTCTGCAAACCGGTGATTATGGCCAGTTACACACCATAATAGACCAACTCACTGACGGCACGGTTCCGATTGATATTCAAAACCGCCTGCAAGATGAATACGGACGACGCGAATTTCTGGAAGAGATCCTGGATGGCTTGGCCATTTGGGGGAAACCACGCTATGGCGATATTCGCTCTCTGATCAGAAAAATCGGCGGGCAATTTGTTGAGGCAATTCTCGATCGTTTGTCGGAAGAGAATAATATGTCTCTGCGGCGATTTTACATGGATTGTCTGATCGAAATGGGCCCTGCCACACGGGTTCCTATTTCCAACCGGCTATCTGATAACCGCTGGTATTTTATAAGAAATCTGCTGATTATCCTGACTGCCCAAAACGATCCGTCTGTTGTGCCATTGATCCGCCCCCTGCTGCGCAAACAAGACCCGCGATTGCATCAAGAGGTACTCAAAACATTGCTGCATTTTGGCGATCCTCAAACCGAAAAACTTATTCTTGGCGATTTGGAGAGTAAGAACGCTGAAAAACAGGCGGCAGCTATTTTGTTGGCTGAACGCTGCTCGTCGCTGCCGATTGTGTCAAAACTGACCACACTGATAACGGTGGGCGGTTTTTCGCAAATCGAATGTGAACGGAAAAGCGCTGTTATCCATGCATTGGGGGAAATTGGACGGGGGGAAGCAATGCCATCGCTGGTTAACGTGCTTCATTCACGGAGTCTGCTTCATTCGCGCCAACTGAACAAACTGAAGGCGGATATTATTCGTTCTCTCCCCAAATACCCGTCAAAAATATCACTCCATGTTCTTGAGCGTATTGCGGGTGGTTCAGGAGAGATTGCCCGCCTGGCGGCAACAACGTTACAAGCGATTTCCAGGAAACCGGTATGAGCAACGATAATCGCCAAATTCTTGATTTTATACGGCATCTTTTATCCGCCACCGCCAACGCCGCGTTATACGGCATGGAACACCCGCAAGTTCTGCATCTTTCGTCGCAGGCTTTTGCCAGCATCGGCGCCATACTTGAGTCGCGACAGGATTTCACGCTCCTGATTGTGGAAAACGAACTGGTTATCGATGGTCACCCGCAGGATCTCAGCCTGTTTCTGAGCCGTTTTGCGCAGATTTTGAAATCCCGTGGCATCGGCACCATCAAGTTAATGGCCGGCATAACCAAACAGGAAGTTGTCGCATTGATAGGCGGACTTGCCCGGCAACTTGATGATGGCGCACAAGGTACGGCATCTTCCGATCACATTCGTCTCGGTAAAGTGGATATTCGTGTGGCAGAATCCTCTGGTGAAGCAAATACCGGCGAATCAAGCAAGCCGGCGCTCACATTACCCGACATGCCGAAAGAGGAATTTGCCCGCTTCATGGACATTTACGAAACAGTCAAGAAAAAACAGAAACTACAGATCAACGGGGTATTTGACGTCGTATCGGGGTTCATCAATGCCTTCCGGCAGGAGGGAAAGCCGCTTCTCGCCATGGCTGCGCTACGGGATTCGGACGAATACACCTTTACACATTCAACCAACGTATGCGTTCTCAATCTTGCTCAGGCGATGGCACTCGGCATCGAAGGGCAGTTGTTGAACGATATCGGTGTTGCCGCCATGCTGCACGACATAGGCAAACTGTTCATTCCGGAAGAGATCCTTACCAAAACCGACAAGCTTACCACAGAAGAGTTTACCATTATGAAACAACATCCGGACAAAGGTGCCCGTCATCTGCTCGAAACGTCCGGCGTTCCACGCCTCGCCGTCATAGCCGCCTATGAACATCACTTGAAATTCAATCTGAGTGGTTATCCAAAAGTTTCACCAGGATGGCAGCAAAACCTCTGCAGCCACATGACAATGATATCAGATTTTTTTGACGCGCTGAGAACCAGGCGTTCATACCGTGACCCGATGCCTCTCCCGGAAGTGACCGGAATGATGGTGGGTATGATGGGAACCGACTTGCATCCTGCCCTCACACGCAACTTCTTACGGATAATTTCGATGTTAAGCGAGGCGGTCGGGTGATGGTTTTAGTACAAATACCGTTATTAATTCGTAGCTCTTATTCAATTATTGCTAACAACGTCCGAAAAGCGTAATTTATTGCCCTCACATCCTTTGCCGGTGATGAAGCTATTCCTTTTTAATGAACGAACATGGCACGTTGTGAACCCAAGATATTAATAAGGAGAATTAATTGAAAAACTACAGTATTAAAACTAAAATCTTACTTATCTTGTTTGTCGGACTGTTATCGATGGGAATTATCGGAGCCATCGGTTTGTTTGGCATGAAGAATAGTAGTAAAGAGATAGAGACTCTTTACAAGGAAAATCTGACCAATGTTACACAATTAAGCCAAATTATGGGGCTGATGCGCGATAACCGTATTCAGCTATTACTTGCTCTCCAACATGATCCTAAAAACCCTGATATTCTGAAGATGCATGACCACGCTCTAACTTTTCATACCGATCAGGTTGTTAAAAATATTGAAGAACTATCGCAAATCTGGAAGGAATACACCAGTGGCGATATGAGTAAAGAAGAAAAACAATTGGCAGACGATTTTGCAGAAAAGCGCACACGATTTGTTAAGGAGGGGTTGTTACCTGTTAGTGAAGCTCTATTGGCAAGCAAATTTCAAGAAGGCGTAACCCTGACACTTACCAAGATTAACCCGCTCTTCAAGGAAGCAAACGAAGTGGTAATTAAGCTGTACGAGAACGAAAAAAAATTGGCCAAGAAGTCACATGAAGATTCTGTCAACCAATATCATTCGTCAATCGCGTTTGTAATTGGGGTAATTTGTGCATCAGCATTACTTTCTCTTGTTGTTGGTTTAATGGCAATACGTTCAATATCTGCTGCTTCAAAAGATCTCATCAATGTGAGTGGCAACATGGCCAATGGGGACCTCTCAGGGCGAGCCAACATAGTCTCAAACGATGAACTTGGCACCATTGGAATTGCATTTAACGCGATGGCAGATTCTTTTTCCCAACTCGTTCATGGTGTTTCAGGGGGGGTACAAACTCTCTCCTCATCAGCCACGGAGCTTTCCGCAGTTTCGCGCCAATTGAGTTCCAGTGCAGAACAGTCTGCCTCACGGACCCAAGGTGTGGCTGCGGCAGCGGAAGAGATGAGTGCCAACATGATGTCGGTATCAGTGGCTATGGAACAAGCAACTGCCAATGTAAACACGGTGGCTACCGCTACTGAAGAGATGACTGCTACCATTTCAGATGTGGCTCAACATTCGGATAGAGCGTTAACTATAACCGGTCAGGCGGTTTCTCAATCAAATAAAATTAGTGAACAGATCACCGCTTTGGGGAGAGCTGCGCGAGATATTGGCAAGGTAACCGAGACCATCACTGCGATTTCGGCCCAGACCAATCTACTGGCCCTCAATGCAACTATCGAGGCCGCACGCGCTGGGGCTGCGGGAAAAGGATTCACCGTTGTCGCCACAGAAATTAAAGAACTGGCGCAACAAACTGCAGCTGCTACGGAAGGTATCAGAGACAAAATAGACAATATTCAATCATCAACCGCTGAAACCGTAGAAGAAATTGAAAAAATATCCAGAGTAATACAGGAAGTAAATGAAATAATTGGTACTACAGCAGCAGCAATTGTACAACAGGCTGCAGTAACACAGGAGATTGCCACCAACATTGCGCATGCCGCACTTGGAATGCAGGAGGTAAACCAGAATGTAGCTCAGACATCTGGTGTAGCGGATATTATTGCTCATGACATTGCCGACACCAATCGGTCCGTAAGGGAAATATCAAACGGAAGTGCCCAAGTTTTGGAAAGCGCTGAAGAATTAGCCAAATTGTCTGAACAGCTGAGAGAAATGAGCGAACGATTCAGAATTTGATTTTTGCTCAGTGACATAAAGTCAGATGGCGTCTCGATGCTAAGGAAAAAAGTAGGGAGCAAATCAATGGACTTAGAAATTCATGTGGGACAGGTTATCAGCATTCACGACGATATGAATGAATTTGAGAGTGGTGAATATAAAATCAAAGAGTTATATGAGAACTACAAACAAACGGGTACGATTAACATCACTGAGCTTGAGGAGATTGAGACACGTTTTGATGACCATGCAACGTGGATATTACTTGAAAGTGTCAGCAATCATAGTTGTATTCAATGTAATCCCCTTTCTATCACTATTCACGTTGACTGAAGTAGAGGGTTAGCCTGAACAATAAAAACTGAACCTGCAGAGTTTTCTCCCCATACTATAATAGCCATATTATATCACTATTAATTAACTATTTAAACACTATTGTATATTTCACCCATCTCCTTCACTGTTATTCGTACATAAACCTGTTTCAAAGATTACTATGTATGGAGAACAGCCAAACGATTGATATTACCATTGCCAGAATCACCCATGTAGAGTGGGTGCATCAGCTTGAATTACTCCTTCATTCAAGTACATCATCGGTAACCCTCCCCTCCTACCACGATTGTGAGTTTGGCGTCTGGCTTTACGGTGACGGGTTGCGCACTTACAAGGAAATACCCGAGATCGTGCTGCTGGAAAAGAGTCACAAAACGTTTATATCTCCGCAGACAACGTGGTTGAGTGGCACAACAGCTCGAAGTTCAATTTACAAAAGACGGCTCAGGCAGATATCGATTTCCGCGATGCCTTGAGGACGAGCAAGCAAATTGTCTATCACCTGACGATGCTGGAATTTAAAATCCTGCAGAAGTATCAAGAAGCCCAGGAGGCCCTGGAAGTTGCGCCGAACGGATTGAAAAACATGCTCAATCATCCATGGGAGGCGCTCAAATCGGTTATCGGCGATAAGAGCAGCCGTCTTGATGTTGCCAAGGTTTCACTGGACCTGCTGAAGAAAGATCTTGTCAAGAGTTATGTCCGTGATTCTTCCCGTATGCGTATTTAACGCTTGTAACACAAAACTACTGCATCGAAAGGAAGTAACATATGTTCAGAAAAATTGCAGCAATTGCGCTGGTTTTTTTGTTGTCGGCCACAGTTGTTCAGGCCAAGGACCATCAGGGCAAAGCCCAGATACTTACGGAAGGGTACCAGGGGCCCAGGACATGCGAAGCGTGTCACCCCGGCGTAGCCAGGGAGTTTCTTGGGACGGTGCATTGGAAACATGTGTCAAAAGTAGATCATGTTGACAACTTGAACCCCACTGAAGAATACGGGATGAAAAACCGAATCTACACTATGTGTAACGGTAACGATATCGTTAATAATCTTAAAGAAGTTCCGCCAAATGCGCTGGGTAAAACCAAGTTTGCCGGCTGCAATACGTGTCACCCAGGGGATCATTCCAATGATGTCGGCAGTACCGGACCCGAGGCGGAGCAGTCAATTGACTGCCTTATCTGCCATTCTTCCAAGTACGACTTCAGCAAAAGAAAACCGATTAAAAACAGCAACGGCAACGTTGTGATGACCCAGGACCGGAGCACCGAAGCCGCAGCCAACATCGGCAGACCAACGATCAAGAATTGCATGGTCTGCCATGAAGGTGCAGGTGGTGGAGCGATGGTCAAGCGAGGCTTCTCAATGACAAAGGAAGCCGAGGTTCACGTATCCAAAGGCATCATCTGCGTCGACTGCCATCAAGTCAAAAACCACAGATTTCCTACCGGCCGGGATCCGAACAATTGGGCTCATGACGGCATATACATGACCTGTGTCGGTGAGTGCCACAGTGCCAAACCACATAACGATGCCGATTACAACAGGCATACCGACAAAATAGCCTGCCAGACCTGCCATATCCCGAGAACCGGCGGAGCATTTTCCAAAGACTTTACCAAATGGGAAAAACAAGCCAATGGTTTTTATGAACCGTCAACGCTGAAGCGGGAAGTGAATGAAACAGCTCCCGTGTACGCCTGGTACAACCTGACCGTAAGTAATACGCCTGTTTTCATAGGCCCAAAAGGGAGCAGAACGGATGGTAAGAGCAAGATATATCCCTTCAAAATTTTCCAGGGAAAGGCATATTTCAACAAGAAGGACGGGCAGCTCATGTCAATGGACTTTGCACCGCCGATTGCTAACGGCAATGCGCTGGCAGGTGTAGCTTCGGCAGCCAAAATACTTGGGATCAAGGATTATGAGCCGGTTCCGGGATGGCAGACTATCTACTTTGGCAGTAACCATCAGGTTGTACCTAAAAACAAGGCTCTCATCTGTGCCAACTGCCATGCGCTCAATGGCGTACTTAATTTTAAAGAACTGGGATACAGCGCCAGGGAAGCCGAGAAGCTTACCACTCCTGAGCTCTATTTTGAAAAACTGCTCAAGTTGCAGCAGGAAAACGAATAGTAGACTGAATAAAAACGATTCCTATTCTAACAGAAGTAGCGATGGGCTTGTTCTTCAGGAGTTTCATCTTCTGAAAAGTATAAAATCATGTCACTCATTTTGAAGCGTTGTAAAAGGTGGTTGTCCCTCCTTCAATGGGGGGCGGTTATGAGACGCCCCCACTTTTTGACAGAGTTCAATTATGAAAAGAGTACATAAAGTACGAAAAAAATCAGCCACCTTCTAATAACTCCCCGAAGCTACAACTACCACAACTGCATAATAATATTTTTTTTAAGCAGTTAGCCCACCATATGCCATGCCGTTGCGTATAACGCATAATGGTATGCGTATATTTCGTTTTCAATATATCCGAAAATAGCGCTAAATACATAATTAATACTGCTTCGGCAAAAAGTGTAATGTGATTGCAACATCGCGCAAAGGCAAAGCAATGGATTTTATCATTAAAAATAAATATGTAACGCCTCTGTCAGCGACCCTGTCCGCACCAGAGTGTATCCGGACGCACCGCTCGCTTTCAAAGATTTTTCTCGATGTTCAGCCCGTAATAACTTCATTCCATACTAATAGGCAGCGGCATGACATGTTTATACTATCAAAACGAGATTTTTCTTATTTGATATATGCATTGGGGACGTAATGCATTTAAACAAGGAGGTGATCGAAAAGCGGATCAAAAAGTGTCGCTAAAACAGTCTTGGCCGTGCAACCTAATCTACACATAACAAAGGAGAATTCAATGAAGAAAACAGCCATAACGCTGGCACTCATGACGCTCGTAACCGGAATTGTTCCACTTACGGCAAACGCTTCCGATCTGGACCTGCAACTGAAGATCGACAAGCTGACCAAAGAGGTTAACGACCTTAAGGGAGCGGTCAAAAAAGTTGATGACAAATCCATCGGCAAGTGGCTTACCATTGGCGGCGAATATCGTTTCCGGGTTGACTCACTACATGGTGAAACAGCTGCATATACGAGTGCTATAGGAACGATGCAAAATTTGGTCGGAGCATTTGCCGTCGGGCCTAATGCCGTAGCAAACACAACCGTCGGGGCAAACGCAACCATTACAAATCCATCGGCGGCAGCCTTCATGTTTCAGGGCAAGTCCGGCTCATTGTTTACTCCTGCCCAATTCTCCACAATTATGACCCAGTATATGCCTTCCGCCATGTACAATGGTTTTACGGCACAGATTATGCCGGCACTTGGCGCCATGACACCCACCCAGGTTGCAGGGTATCTGCAAACCAATGCGCTTACGGCCCAGCAGAGTGCTATTTTGTCTACTTTGACAAACAAAGGGATACTGAATAAGGTCATGAGCATGATGACACCTGCGAATCAGGCTGCTTTCGCGAGTATGCCCCCGGCGTACCAACAAGCGGCAATGGTAATGGCAATGCAGGGTTTTCTCGGCGCTTCCAGCGGCAACCTTGCCAAAGTCGATGCCTACAAACCAAAGAATGAAACACTCTACACCAACAAGTTCGGCCTGGATCTGACCGCTAAAGCGACGCAGAATATCACTGTCCATGCAAAACTTGATATGTACAAGGCTTTTGGTTCACAAAGCGATTCGACAACTATGGGCAATTATTTTGCCGATCGTGTCGGCGTATTCGACGGCACACTCAGCCACGTCCCCTCTGACAGCCTGCTGAATGTTGATCGTGCCTTTGCAACCTGGAGCAATATAGCCGATCAGCCTCTATGGTTCTCGGTTGGCCGTCGTCCTTCGACTAACGGCGCCCCCAGCAATCTGCGGTTGAACAACGAGCGCCCCGGCAATGGCGGCACCCCTGCCCTGCTGGTTGACTATGCCTTTGATGGTATGACCATCGGTTATGCCCCGGACATCGACTCGTTGCCGGGCGCATATGCCAAGGTTTGTTACGGACGTGGTTTTGACAGCGGCTTTAAAACCCCCGGCAACAGTATTAAAGACACCGATATGTTAGGCATCGCGGTGATACCGGTTGATACCGACCCCTTACGGGTATGGCTGCAATGGAACCGTGGCTTTGATATCTTCGATTTCCCGTCTATGAACAATACCATCTTCGGTAACACCGCACCCGCTGTTAATCTCGGCAGTATCGACTGGTACGGCGCCGGTGCCATGAGCACCCTCAAACAAGTAGGTCCCGGCAACCTGAATTTCTTTACCGATTTCGGTTTGAGTGTATCCCATCCCAACAACAGTGTCTCCGACAACGCCGGCTTCCAGGGGTTGATGACGGGACAGTTTTTTGCCCAGGATTTCGAGCCGAAAAGCAAAACAGGCTGGGCGGTATACGCTGGTGTTCGTTATGACCTTCCATCAAAAACAAAGCTTGGCTTTGAGTTCAACCATGGCTCGAAAGACTGGATCACGTTTGCCCCGGCGGCAGATGATATGTGGACCAGCAAAGTTGGAACCCGCGGTAACGTTTTTGAACCCTATGTCATCCAGGAACTTGATCTTAAACCCATATCATCTTACTTGAGTAAGGCATTTTTCAAAATCGGTTACCAGTATTATGATTTCGAGTACACCGGCAGCAACAACTGGGTCGGCGCTCCGGTGAAGATTTCTTCAATTCAGCCCTCTGATATGTTGCTCCTTGCACCGGTAAAGACAGCCCATGACGTCTATGCAACATTTGAAGTAAAGTTTTAACGAGTGCAGTATTCCCGGCAGTGGCATAACTCCACTGCCGGGAAACGGTTCATAGTTTACCCCTGCGCCTACAAACATACCTAAGCATTATTAAGGAGTTAGTCATGAAGAAAATTGTTTCCGTCATTGCCATGATCGTTTTGACCGTCGTATGCCTGATGTCGCTTTCGAAAACAGCCAGTGCCGACGAGATAAAGATGGTCGGCAGCATTACGAAAATTGAAATTGCCGCAGATAAAAAATCCGCAACCGTCATTTTGAAGGATACGAAAACCGAAAAAGAAGTTGTCATCACGATAACCGACGACCTGACGCTCGACAAGTTTGGCGACAAACGTATTGTTGAGGGTGATGAGATCCGCTGCAAATTTGAAACCGTCGACGGCAAGAACGTCAGTAAGATGTTCAAAAAGACGGCGGGCTGCTAGAACCCGGTATATCAAAGAAGAGAGAACGGAGCGGATCAATGAAAAAAATAATACTATCAGGCGGTATTATCTGTCTTGCGCTGGGAACGGTTTCATTCGCTGCTGACACAACACTTCCGGCCAAACCAACTCTGGCCAGGATATGTACCAACTGCCACAAAGCAGAACCGGGCGTATTCATGGGACTCTTTGATAATGTGGCTTTCAAGGCCAAGACCATTCAGCTCAAGATAGATGAACGGATTGAATTACTAAAGTTCGATGAGGATGACATCAAGGTAACGTCAAGTGAAGGAAAACAAGGAGACGGAGAACTGCTCAAAAAGACTACTAAAGGGCATGAAGTAAAAATCTATTATACGGAAAGCAAGGGCGTAAAAACGGCCATCAGGCTCGCAGAACGGCCACCTGCGAAAGTCGCCCATAATATGCTGATGTCAACGTCGGAACTTGAAAAACTGGTTGCTTTGGGACCGGCCAGGGGCAAATATTTTCTCTGCGACTCGCGTCCGGCAATCCGGTTCCAGGAAGGAGCCATCCCGACCGCAATCAATATTCCGTTTTCATCTTTCGATATGATGGTTGAAAATCTCCCGAAGGATAAAAACAGCCTCGTCATTTATTATGATACCGGCCCGGACAGCATTTTGAGTTCGGATTCAGCCACCAAAGCGCAGAAACTGGGCTATACCAATGTCAGGGTATACCGTGACGGCGCGCCTGGTTGGGCTGAAAAACATTTCAGCATGCTTTCACCGACATTTCTAAATGACGCCTGGATGGATAAAGGTATCCCGCACGTGCTGCTTGATGTTCGTCCCCCGGCCACTTCCGCAAGGGGGCATGTCAAGGGAGCAGTTTCATTTCCAGCTGCACAGGCCGCAAAACTTTTCAAGAATTTGCCGCCAAAAGACAAACGTCCCCCCATTATCATCTATGATGCAAATGGCGGTACTGACGCGGAGAATGTCGCCTCAAAGCTCGTCAAAGGCGGTTATACCAGGGTCATGATTCTGGCGGGAGGATACGACGGATGGCGTTCGTCCAAATATGAGATTATCTCCGGCAAACCGTCAACAAAAGCCACCTATACGCCGCAACCACGTCCTGGAGAGATTCAGGTTGTTACGTTCAAACATTACGCGACTGCACTCCCTTCCGATGTGATGATCATTGATGTCAGGAACGAAGATGAAATCAAATCCGGCATGCTCAAAAACGCAATCAATATCCCTGAGGAAGCACTTTCTGAAAAAACAGGAATAATTCCGAAAAACAAGCTGATCATAACCCAATGCGCCAGTGGTGTCCGAGCTGAAATGGCGTATCATGCTCTCAAAGAGTTGGGCTACCCCACGGTTGGTTTTCTGAACGCAAAAGTTGTCTTTGAGAAGAATGGAAGCTTCACTATTTCCCAGGACTAATGCAGCTCACCGGCCCATCTCCGTCATACCACAGAGATGTTCCGGTACGAGCATGCAGTGACCTGCACATAACATATTTTTTTGTTATACACATACAATAATATACATAATTGGAATTAAAATCGTTTTCTCCCTCAGTACAGACTAAAGAAATTTACACGTATGCATCTACACAGGAGGTAATAACGTGACGATTACGCTTTCACGCAGGACATTTTTAAAAACGTCGGGTATTTTATCCGCCGGAATGGCAGTAACCTCGGCTCTGCCCGACAAGTTTCTCTTGTGGGCCGAAGAACAGGGAATGATCAAGGCAACGTATACCGCCACCTTCTGTGAAATGTGTTTCTGGAAGTGCGGCACTATGGCAAAGGTTCTTAATGGCCGGGTCGTAAAACTTGAAGGAAATACGGCTCATCCCGGCGCACGGGGTAAACTCTGCGCGCGAGGTAATGCGGGAGCTGGGCTCCTGTATGATCCGAACCGGTTAAAAACCCCTCTCATCAGCACCGGTGCACGAGGAGAAGGGAAATATCGAAAAGCGTCGTGGGATGAGGCGCTAAGTGTTGTCGCAGATAAACTCAACAAAATCAAACAACAGTATGGTCCGGAATCAGTTGCGCTTTTTACCCATGGGACTCCGACTGATCATTTTCTCCCGTTGCTCTCGGCCTATGGCTCACCTAACGTAGGAATGCCGTCGTTTGCCCAATGCAGAGGCCCACGAGATGTAGGTCTGGAGCTGACGTTCGGCGAGGGAATTGGCTCACCGGAGCGGGTAGACATGGTTAACAGCAAGGTTGTTGTACTGTTTGGCTCCCATCTGGGAGAAAATATGCACAACTCTCAAGTTCAGGATTTTGCTGAAGCAGTTGGAAAGGGAGTGAAATTTGTTGTTATTGATCCGCGCTACTCGATTGCCGCCGGTAAGGCTCATATCTGGATGCCGATCAAACCGTCAACCGATATTGCGCTCATGCTGGCATGGATCAATATCATTATTTCCGAAGGAATGTACGACAAACAATATATCAGTTCATATGCTAACGGTTTCACTGAATTGGCCGATGCCGTAAAATCATATACACCGGAGTGGGCCGCAAGAGAGACCGATCTTCCGGTACAGCAGATTGTCGAAACAGCCCGCCTGCTGGGGAAAAATGCTCCTGCCGTCTGCGTTCATCCAGGACGTCATGTTACCTGGTATGGCGATGACGTGCAACGTACCCGCTGCATCGGCATTCTCATGGCGCTACTCGGTACGTGGGGCAGAGAAGGTGGCGCTTTTTTTGCTACAAAGGCCTCATTTCCCAAGATGGCAGCAAAACCTTTTCCGGAACCAGGTAAAGCGCCTCTTAATCTCGGCGGATTTCCGTTTGCCGGTGGCGAAGGGGTTACACAGGCAATCCGGACGGCAACCATCAGCGGAGCACCGTATCCGATCAAGGGATGGTTCGTCAGCGGCACAAACCTGATGAAATCCCTCCCTAATCAAAAAGAGACAATAGAAGCAATAAAGAAGCTGGACCTTCTTGTTGCTGTGGACGTAATGCCTTTTGACACGGTTATGATGGCCGACGTTATCCTGCCGGAATGCACCTACCTTGAGCGTCATGACGCTCTGGCCGTCGGTAAAGGGAAATCGCTGACCGTATCACTGCGGCAACCGGTGGTCGAACCGATGTACGAGTCAAAGCCTGGTTGGTGGATTGCCAAGGAACTTTCCAAGCGCCTGGGCGCGGAAGAATACTTTCCATGGAATACCTACGAGGATAAAATCAAGAACCAGTGCAGCCAGTGGAACGTGGATTATGAACAGTTAAAAAAAGTGGGAACCATTACGATTCCCAACACAGCGACCCCGTTTATCACTGTGACAAATCAGCCGGAGTTTAAAACTGCTTCCGGAAAAATTGAACTTTACAGCAAAGAGTTAAAAGAAAAGGGGTTTGACCCGGTTCCCCGTTACACGAATCATCAACAGCCCGCTCCCGGAGAGTTCCGGTTGGTCTACGGCCGCAGTGCCGTACACACCTTCAGCCGTTCAACCAACAATGCGGAGCTGAGCGAACTGTTCCCGGAAAACGAGGTCTGGGTGAACAGCCGCAAAGCCAAGGAGATGGGGATTGAAAACAACGCGTACGTGGTTCTGGTAAATCAGGACGGCGTCAAAAGCAATCGCATTAAAGTCAAGGCCACCGAGCGAATCAGGGAAGACTGCGTATATATGGTTCATGGCTATGGCACTACCAGTAAGGAACTGAAAAATGCGTACGGCAAAGGTGCGGATGACCAGGGGCTTATCACCCGGTATGCGGTTGACCCGATCTGCGGTGGGACAGGAATGAGAGTAAACTTTGTCCGGTTTGCTAAGGAGGGAAGCAATGCCTAAATATGCCATGGTAATAGATCAACGGCGCTGCATCGGCTGCATGGCATGTGTTGTGGCCTGCAAAAAGGAAAATGAAGTGCCGCCGGGAGATTTCAGGACCCGTGTGGTGGAAAAAGTCGAGGGTGAGTATCCCAAACTGCGCATGGAACTCCGTTCGGAACTGTGCAATCACTGCGACAATCCACCATGCGTGTACAACTGCCCCACCGGTGCATCCTACAAGAACAAGGAAACCGGGATGGTTTTGCTGAAGAAGTATCGTTGCGTCGGCTGTAAATCCTGCGTTGCAGCCTGCCCGTACGATGCGCGCTATATCAACGAAGAAAAGGGCTTTGCCGACAAATGTACGTTCTGCGAACATCGTATTAAAGAAGGGAAGGAACCGGCCTGTGTCGCAACCTGTATTGGCAAATCACGAATCTTCGGTGACCTGGATGATCCGAAAAGCGCCGTCAGCATCGCGCTGCGGGAAAACCACGCAGAAGTACTTCTGCAAAGCGCCGGAACAAAACCGCGGGTCTATTACATCAGAAAGTTCGGGAAACCGGAATAGGAGTGTTGCGCATGGAAATTACAACAACTGGCTTGAACGCTATTACCTCGCCACACCTCCATGTCTGGGATTGGCGTGTATCATTGTATCTATTTCTCGGGGGACTGTCCGCCGGACTGGCGATTATGACGTCAATACTGCATGTCAGAAAAGGCGGTAATCTGGCGGAAGGCGAACGCGCCGCCATCAGCGCGCCGCTGTACGTCCCCATCATTCTGAGTATTGGCATGTTCTTCATTTTTCTCGACCTGGAACGTAAACTTAACGTGTTCTGGTTCTATTTAACCGTCCAGCCACTGTCGCCCATGTCCTGGGGATCGTGGGGATTACTCGTTTTTTACCCGATCACCGTGCTGTATGCCCTGGCCATGTTCCCCGAGTCCAAGCGACATCTCCTGATGTTCCGGCAATTGAAAGAATTCTCCGAGTGGCTGAGTACGTACAAACTAAAACTGGCGGCCGTTAACTTCGGTATGGGCGTATTTATCGGCGTTTATACCGGGGTGCTGCTCAGTTCTTTTGTGGCCCGTCCTCTGTGGAACTCCGCAATTCTGCCGATTCTCTTTCTGACTTCGGCCATGTCAGCCGGAGCCGCGTTCATGATCATGATTTCAAACCAGAAAAAGGTGAAACTCTACTTTACCAAGGTTGATATCTGGCTGGTGCTTGCAGAAATGGTCATGCTGCCGCTCTTCTTCTACGGCCAGTACACCTCTTCAGGCGCACACCGGGAATCGATTATGCCGTTCTTTACCTTCAACCACGAATATTTCTGGTACGGGATTGGCATGCTTCTGCTGCTGGTAATTTTCCCCATTGCCTTGGTCATGAAGTTTCTTGAGGTTAAGGAAGATCATGGTGAAGAGTTGACCGCCGATGCCCTGTTCAAAATGAACCTGAGCGCACTCATGGTGCTGGCGGGGGGCCTCATCATCCGCTTTACTTTTGTCTATGCGGGACAATTGAGTCATTTATCCTGAACGCAAACCCTGATATAGGGAACAATCTTGTTTTTGATGTGTCCGCACGCCGGACCAACCCACCAAAGAAAGGAGAGAACAATGAAGAAAATCGCAGCAATGATGGTAGCAGCAATGATGGCGCTCAGTTTCGCCACCGTAGTACTGGCAGAAGAGAAGGCGGAAGAGAAACCGGCCGCTGAAAAGGCTGACAAAAAAGTGGACAAAAAAGCCGCTAAAGTAAAAAAAGAGAAGAAACCGATTTATATCTCCTATAAAGGTAAATTGAAAGGGCAAAATATTGATTTGGGAAAACTTCTTTCGACAACCGACAAAGAAAAGCTAAAAGCCCAAAATATCGATTTTGGAAAGATTTCATCCTCATATGATTATGTCGGAAGGCTCAACATGGATATGCAAATCGAAGGCAGAGGAGTAGAGCTTGCTAATTTGGATGCACATTTGGTGGGTTCGGTCGATTCACTCGAATTCATGGGAAACAAAATCGACAACATCACCCTGAGTGGAGCAGTGAAACAAAAAGCCTTTACAGGATTGGCCAGAATTCGTGATTCGCTCTTAAATCTGGATTTTGATGGTAAGGTCGATTTAAACAAGAAACTGCCTTTGTTTGACTTTACTGCTTCAGTGCGTAATGCAAAAATGGCAAAGTTGAATCTCATAGCTAGAGATACTTCAGCAACTTTGAATTCTCATATGAACCTCAATTTTGAAGGAAGTAACTTTGATAACCTCCTGGGGAAAATACATATTGACAATACATTATACACCGAAAAAGGGAAAACTATTCCTTTAAAAAGTCTGGTCCTTGAAACCAAATCTCTTGCTATGGGCGACAAACAAGTGTTGTTACGTTCTGATTATCTGGATGGTGACCTGACCGGAATTTATGCTTTCACAAGGTTTTACAGTTCTCTGAATCTGATTCTCAATAAATATCTTCCTTCCTTACGACTCTGGAATGCAGTAGATCCAACTGATCAGTTTCCACAAAATTTCTTTTACCATTTCATCATTAAAAATCCCGATAATATCACAGCTATTTTTGCACCTAATTTGAAAATAGCTACAAATACAACTTTCAAAGGATCTTTTTCTGCGCCTGAACGAAACCTTGTCATCAATGGTGATGCTACGTCACTCGTTTTCAATGGAATGAAGTATAACGATTTGTATTTAAACGGCTTTACTTTAAACAATCAACTTTTCTTTAATACCGGCGCTTCAAGAATCATATTTAAACAAAACAAATATCCCGACACAACTTCTTTGGGAATTGACAGTGTGAGTATTAAAGCTTCTGTATCAGGCGACAGTATTCGTTACAGGTTGAAATGGAACGATAAAAGCGTGATTGATCACAATATTGGTGACATTGCCGGATATGCTGCTTTTCGTTCTATTTCACGTATGGACTTAGGGGTGACCAAAGGTAAGTTAATGTTGAACGACTCATTGTGGATCATCAATCCCAACAATGCAATTTCAATTGACTCTTCCTCTATAAATTTTGATAATCTTGCCTTCTCCGGTAAAAACGAACGATTGTTGTTACAGGGGAAAATCTCAAAAGACCCCGACCAGAAATTGAATATTTACTTCCAACAAGTCGATATTTCGGGATTGGATAAATTTATCAACGTTCACGGGGTGGATATCGATGGCGTAGCCGATGGCTCCCTCAGTCTGATGAATCTTTACAATGCCCCCAACCTTACTTCCAATCTGAATATTCTTGGTTTGGCTTATAATAAACAGAAGTTGGGTGATGCGTCTATTCAATCATCCTGGAACAATGATGAAAATGCTGTACTCGTTGATATGCATGTCGTTGACAATTCTGGTCCAATTGTGAAAGAACCCATCAGTGCTTCCGGATCCTTTCATCCCTCAGTCTCAGATAACAATTTCAACTTTGATGTAAAGATTACAGATTTAGATATTCATGCAATCAACCCTTTTCTGGACAGTCTCATGTCTGATATGCATGGTAAGGCAAGTGGAAATTTACAGTTTCTGGGCTCAACTCAATTTCCATATCTTAAAGGAGGGATCTTTGTGAAAAACGGAACTTTAAAAGTTGACTACCTGAATACCCGTTACAATTTTGATGACACTATTTCCTTTAGTCAAAAGTCTATTCACTTTAACAATTTCAAAGCCAAAGACACTTTAGGAAATATGGGAACGATTAATGGTGACATCTTTAACAAGTCATTTAACAATTGGGCATTAGATCTTAATATTGAAGCCAAAAACTTGTTGGGATTCAATAAAGCGCCTTCTTTTAGCGAAATGTATTATGGTCAGGCAGTGGGATCAGGACTGATTAAAATTTATGGACCTACCGAAAATCTCAACTTTTCGATAAATGCAACTACCGCTAAAGGAACCAATATCGTCATTCCTTTAAATAATCCCGGAACTGTTTCCCAAAATGATTTCATCACATTTATCAATAAAAATGATACACTTAAAAGTGTTGCTGATTCTACGCCATTTCAAAATTCAGGCTTGAGTATGAATATGGACATCAATGTCACCGATGCCGCCACTATTAAACTGTTGTTGCCTTATGAAATGGGAAATATCACCGGCAACGGAAAAGGATTGATCAACATGGGGATTAACAATATTGGTGAATTTTCCATTCAGGGTCTCTATCAGATTTCGGGTGGAAAGTTTCTTTTCAGAATGCCAAAATACGCCATGGACCGGACATTTGACATTCAGGACGGAAGTAATATCCGCTGGACTGGAAGTCCCTACGATGCCACCATCAACCTGAAAGCTGTCTATACTGCCAAGAAAGTTTCACTTTCCTCTCTTCCAAATAACGCAACACCGCTTAGTCAGCGTATCAATGTCGATTGTGTCATTGCTTTGAAAGACAATCTGTTTAAACCCCAGATCAAGTTCTCATTCAAACTTCCTTCTGATGTCGACAATGCCACAAAACAAATGATTTATAGCGCCATAGATACAACAAACGAAGCTGAGATGAATCAGCAGATGATTTCCTTGCTGATGATCGGTAGTTTCAGTCTCTACAACGAAAACAAGAGTCTGGCTTCTTCCCTGGGTGCACAACCTTACGAATTGTTGTCAAATCAACTGAGCAACATGTTGTCACAAATCAGTTCCGATTTTGATATTGGATTCAAATATCGTCCGGGTGATGCTTTGACAACGGATGAAGTGGAACTGATGCTTTCTAAAAACCTTTTCAACGACCGAATGAAAGTGGAAGTCAACGGAAACTTCCCAACAACCAACAACAACAATACCACCAATGTCCAACGTTCGAGCAACCTCGTTGGAGATGTCAATATAGAATACAAGCTAACTCCCGATGGCAGATTTATGGTAAAGGCCTACAACAAAGCCAACATCGAAGACATTGACATCTATGCTCCTTATAAACAGGGGCTGGGTATCACCTATCGCAAAGAATTTGATCATTTCCGTGATCTGTTCAAGAAAAAACCAAAGACACCTAAAAAGATACTATAATATATAGGTGTGTTCTATGATTTATTTTATTTTCGCTTTGTCATAAAGTGTACTTTCATATCACGAAAGAAAAACCCAGCATGAACTTTACAGTCTATAAATCATCGGCCGGATCTGGAAAAACCTATACATTGGTCAGAATATATCTGAGCCTGATTCTCAAGCAACCCGAGAAATATCGACATATCCTTGCCATTACCTTTACAAATAAGGCGGCCAACGAAATGAAGGAACGGGTACTGGATCAGCTGAGAGTCATTACAGACTGGTTGCCCGGAGTGCCGGTTCCTGAAAACTCAATGATGCATCAGCTTGCGGTTGAATTGAAAATGGAACCTGCCCAACTCATAAAAAATGCAGCTCGTGCCCAGGAACTCATCCTCCATGAGTATGGAAATTTCAGTCTTGGCACCATAGACAGTTTTATGCATCGTGTCATCCGAACCTTTGCTCACGACCTGCAACTCCCTGTAAACTTTGAAGTTGAACTCGAAACAGACCTTTTGCTCAGAAAAGCAATCGATCTTGTGTTGACCGGAGCAGGGTCTGATGATACTTTAACAAGACTTTTGATGGGTTTCATTGAGCAAAAAGCTGAAGAAGAAAAAAGTTGGCAAATTGAAACAGACCACTTCAGAACCTCACAAAAGATGATTTTCTGAAAATAATTGAAAAAATTAACCTTTACAGAACCGAATTTAAATCCAAAGTCGAAAAGATAGCCCAAGCGGCAACTAAATTAATTTTGGACCATGGAATAAGCGAAAGCGCATTTTTCCAGGGTTCACGAGGACTGCCTGGTTATTTCTCGAAATTGTCAAAGGGCGAAATAGATAAACTCAACCCCGGGAATCTTCCTGCATCGGCCATTGCCGAATCTAAAATGACCGGAGGCAAAGCAACAAAATCCGATCAACAGGCTATTGAATCTATCTGGCCCCAACTGGTTTCTTGTTACGATGAACTCCAACAGCTTCTCGAACAGGGAAACATCCGATATGTGCTCTACGGTTTGCTGTCCAGAACCATTTATCAGATGGCTATTTTACACGAAATCAACGACCATCTGAAGTCGATCCAGTTAAATAAAAACATCGTTCCTCTTGCCGAATTCAACAAACGAATCGCTCAGGTCGTCATGCGTGAACCGGCTCCCTTTGTCTATGAGCGTCTGGGTGAGCGTTTTCACCATTATCTTATCGACGAGTTTCAGGACACTTCTGTCATGCAATGGCAAAATCTATTGCCGTTAGTTGACAACGCTTTAGGAAGTGGTTTTTATAACCTTGTGGTTGGCGATGGTAAACAATCCATCTACAGATGGCGTGGGGGAGAGGTGATGCAGTTTGTCAAACTTCCAGAGGTCGACAATCCAATGGAATCGTCCGAGGTATTTCAACGTCAGGAAAGTCTCCGACGAAACTATATTGCCGAAAAACTAAACCGAAACTTCCGTTCCAGGATGGAAATCGTCGATTTTAACAACAACTTTTTTGAATGGATCGCACAAAGATTACCGGAAGAAATCCTAAGTGTTTATGCCGATGTTGCCCAGGATGTTGACCAGGATAAGACAGGAGGCGGCGTCATTTTTTCTTTTTACGATAAGAAAGAATCAGAATTTACCTTAGAAGAATACAACCTACAACAAATCAATCAGATAATTTCTGATTTGATCGATGCCGGTTATCAATACAGCGACATTGCCATACTTTGTCGCGCCAACAGAAGAGCTTCTGTCATTGCCAACGACTTGCTATCCAAAGATATCCCGGTCATTTCTTCTGAGTCGTTACTGCTATCATCTTCTCCGTTGATTGGTTTTATCGTCAACTTTATCCGCTGGATTCAAAATCCGGACGACGACGTTTTAGCCACAGCCTTGCTGACAAGATTATTGCGACAGGACCCTGAAAAATCGAACGATTTTCATGCCCTTTTATCAAAGGTTTCACACAAGTTAGGATATGCCTATTCTTTACAACGCATTGTTCCAGAATTATTTTCTGAATTAGGTTTTCCTTTTAACTTTGAACAATTCAGCAAATTACATCTGATCGACCTAACTGAAGAAATCATCCGCATCTTTAAATTAAATAAAACCGACGATGCTTTTCTTCATTTCTTTCTCGATGCAGTACTGACATTCTCACACAATCGCAAAGAAAACAGCCTGGCTGATTTCAGCGACTGGTGGGAAGACAAACGCAACTCACTGTCGTTGATCGTCCCTGAGGGGGTCAATGCAGTCAGAATCATGACTATTCATAAGTCAAAAGGGTTGCAGTTTCCAGTAGTCATTTATCCTTTTGCATCAGAAAGCATCAATAACCGTAACGACCTGAAATGGGTTTCGCTCAACGATGAATACCTCCCCGAACTGCCATCGGCTTTACTACCATTGAGCGATAAACTCAGTGAGACCGGGTTTGGAGAGATCTATGACCATGAAATCAGCCAGAAGATTCTGGATCTGATCAACTTACTCTACGTTGTGATGACCCGTCCCGAGGAACGATTATACGTCATCAGCGAAAACTACGAAGGAAAACAACCCAATAAATCTGTGGCGGGGTTATTAAAGGCATATATTACAGAAACGGGGAGTTGGCCCGAAACCGACGAACCCATTTTATTTGGATCTGAACTAAAAGAAAAACAAAACCGAAAACCACAAACCATTCATTCAGAACAAAATGAACCCATGATTTCATCTGACTGGCATAACAGGATCCTGTTAAGCCGCAGGGCGCCTGAATTTTGGGAGGCTGCCAATCCCGAACATGCCCAGGCTTACGGGCAAATGGTTCATCAACTGTTATCCTATATCAAGTCACCCGATGATTTTGAAAATGCGGCTGATAAATTCATTTCAGAAGGACTCTGCACTGTGGAAGAGGCACAGAAACTCATCCATCTGGCAGCCCGTTTACTGGAACATCCTGTAGCAGGAAGTTTTTTCAAACCGGGAATCACGGTAAAAAACGAATGTGAGATCCTGATGACAGACGGCAAATCATATCGTCCCGACAGGGTCATTATCGATGGAACCAATGCTATAGTGGTTGATTTTAAGACGGGGAAACCATCTCCGTTCAATCAAACCCAAATCTTAAACTATGCCGCCATTCTGGAGAAAATGGGGTATACATCGATTCTGAAGTATTTGATTTATGTCGATGAAGAACTTATGGTCGAACAAGTCAATTAAACGAAAAGATGAATGAATTAATTCCTAAGATAGAAGCTGAAACATTGTTCGCAGAAGCAAAGAACAGGGTCATACTGGATGTCCGTTCTCCGGGCGAGTATGCAAAAGGACACATCCCCGGAGCACATTCTTTTCCCTTGTTTACTGATGACGAACGGGCACAGGTCGGGACGCTTTACACCCAATCGGGTCGGCAGGCTGCTTTCTTTGCCGGTCTGGATTTTGTAGGACCCAAAATGTCTTTATTTGTCAAAAAAGCGCTGCAAATTGCTCCTAAAAAACAATTGCTGATCCATTGTTGGCGAGGTGGAATGCGCAGCGCTTCAATGGCATGGCTGTTACAATCCGCAGGATTTGACGTTGTGATACTAGAGGGAGGATATAAAAAATACCGTTCTCATATTCGTCAGGCCTTTTCTGCTCCCGCCAACATTTTAATTTTGAGTGGCATGACAGGTAGTGGCAAGACGGATATTTTAAATGAAATGAAGAAGAAAGGTGTTCAGGTGCTTGATCTGGAAGGCATTGCCAACCATAAAGGGTCTGTTTTTGGTCATATAGGACAACTACAACAACCCTCTTCAGAACAATTTGAAAACAATCTGGCCAAAAGATGGAACGAGTTTGATTATTCCAGACCCGTATGGATTGAAGACGAGAGCAGAAATATTGGAAAAGTTCAAATTCCGGAGACTTTATATCATGCAATGAATAAAGCGGTAGTTATTCGGATCGATTTACCCGTACAATACAGGATCGATCGTTTGATAACAGAATATGCTGACATTGACGATGATGCCATCGGACAAAGTCTACTGAAAATAAAAGACTCCCTGGGATTAAAAAATGTCCAGGATCTGTTGCAATTGTTATCAAGCAAAAACTATCAGGGTTTTGCCTTGAAAATCCTTACCTATTATGACGAATCTTATGATTATAGCCTAAAGCGAAAGGCCTTTGTAAGGATTGAAAGAATGACTCCTGAAGGGTTAACACCAGCTGAACAGGCAGTTGAAATACTTGACTTTACGAATAAAATATTAAATGATGTTATTGAATATGAATGAAGAAATCAGATTGAC
>Ga0118677_10002234_pt1 | contig 39278 bp, 35 predicted proteins | sample AliMusrvi5mmetaG_FD_86154 | JGI IMG/M metagenome (GOLD analysis project Ga0118677, IMG submission 86154) | reverse complement strand
CGCTACAGCCCGCAATCGGTGTGGTTTCGCTCAACGGCCTGACCCGCGAGGCCTCCGAGCGCAAGATCGAAGCGCTGCTGACCAACTACCGCGACCCGCACGTCAACCTGATGATCGTCGAATACAACAACAACCGCGTTGCCGTGCTGGGCGAGGTGCAGTGGCCGGGGCTCTACAACTTTCCTGGCCGGACCCTGCTGCTGGACGCGCTGGCACGCGCAAAGGGGCTGACCGACAAAGCCGACATGCACGGCTGCACCATCGTGCGCGGCAACGGCATGCTGATCGAGATCGACCTGTACGATCTGCTGCGCAAGGGCGACCGCACGCTGAACATCCCCCTGCTGCCGGACGACGCCGTGTTCGTCCGGGCGAACGACGAGCACACCGTCTACGTGATGGGCGAGGTCAACAAGCCCGGCATCTATAACCTCGGTCAGGACGAGGACGTTGTGCAGGCCCTCGCGGCAGCAGGCGACGTCAACCATGACGCGGCCGGGGAGCGCATCCAGATTGTCCGGCGCGATCGCAACGGACAGGCGATCGTTCTGACCGTGAATTTGGAGGCAATTCAGGACGGCTGGACCTCCCGGACCGATAACCCGCTTCTGGTTACCGGCGACATCGTCTACGTGCCGCGCAAGGGGATCGCCACGTTCAATTATTACCTGAACCAGCTGACCCCGTCGGTTAACACGATCCTGTTGGGTGCCACCATGCAAAACGCCCTCAAGAGCAAACCCTGAGAAACGGAACCCGCCTCCATGGCGCCTTGCCCCGCATGAGCCATCCGCCCATCCAACGCCGACTGCCAGGCGCAGGCGCCGACCAGCCCGTCGCCGGCGACTTCAACCTGCGCTATCTCTGCGAGGTTGTCTTCCGGCGCAAGCGTACCCTGCTGTGGGCCATGTTTCTCACGCCGGTCCTGAGCATCGTGGCCAGCCTGCTGATCACGCCCAGCTACATGTCCTCGACCACAATCCTGCTGGGGAAGACCGAGATTCTCAACCCGCTGATCACTTACGAAATGGCTGTCAGCATGACCGACAATGACCGGCTGGGCGGGTTCCAGAAGATCATCTTCAGCCGTCCGCTCATCGAGGACGCCATCCATAAGCAGGGGCTTGACCGCGCCCTGCACTCCGACATCGAGATGGAGCGGGCTGTCGAGGACATCCGGAAAAACACGCACGTGATGGAGCTGTCGCACGACTCGTTCCAGATTGGATTCTCCTCCGCAGACCCTGTTCGTGCCAAGAACATGGTGGAGGCCATCACGCGCCTGTTCGTCGACCGCAGTCTTTCCTCCAGTCGGCGCGAGGCCGACACGGCGGTGACCTTCCTGCAGCGCGAGGTGGACCATTACCAGGAGGAGCTCAAGCGCGTGGACCGTCAGTTGCAGGAGTTCCGCACGTTGAACCGCGAGATGCTGAGCACGGTCAAAACCCCTGGCTCGGTCGATTCCTACCGCGAGAAGCTTGCGGACTCCCAGATCGAACTGCTGGAGCAGCAGATGTTCGCGCAACTCTTCCGCGACCGCCTCGCCGGTAGCCGGCCGATGGTCAGTTCCGCGCTGTCTCACGTCCAGACATCCCCCTTCCAGGTGCAGTACCAGAAGCTTCAGCTGGACATGGGCGAGTTGCTGTCGACGCGCAAGGAGAACCACCCCGAGGTACTCAAGAAGCAGCGCGAGCTGGATTTCATCCTCGATCTCCTGAAGAAGGAGAAGGAAGAGGAGGCGCGTCAGGAGGCCAATTCGTCGACGGAAATTCGCACACCGGTTTACCAGGAAACGCTGGCCCATCTGGACGATACGGTGATCAAGATCAAGTCGCAGGAGGAGAAAATTCGCGAGCTGCGCCGCCAGGAGGACGAGTTCCTCCAGAAGCTGGCCCGCACCCCCCTGCTGGTCCAGGAGGAGATGCGTCTGGACGACGAGGCCAAGCTGACGCGCCAGATCTATGACAAGCTCTGCATGAAGCTTGAGGAGGCGCGCGTCACCCGCGCGGTCGAAATCGAGCAGCAGGCCAACCGCTATTCGATCATCGAGCCGGCGCGCGTGCCGCTGAAACACTACAAGCCCAAGCGCATATTGTTTGCCTTGGCCGGCGCGCTCGGCGGCATTTTCCTCGGGCTCTCCCTGGTCTTCCTGCTGGAGATCACGGACCCGCGGCTGGTGCGCTCCGGAGAACTGCAGCACAGCGTCGGTTTGCCGCTGCTGGGAGCAATCCCGCGGCTCTACCGCGACACGCGCCGGGCGGGGTGGTACATCCCGGCCCAGGTACAGCGCCGATACGCCCGGACGCGCGACCTGATGCAGGGCTCCCCCCGGCAGTGGATCGTCCGCCTCGGACAGTGGCTGCCTGATGTGATGGAGGGGTTCGATCACCTGTTGCGGTGGTTCCTCTGCGCCAGACGCTTCGAGTTGCCGGAAAGCATGCCGGCGACATACCTGCTGCCAGCCGCGCGCCTGTCACAGGCCGGTCTCTCACGCCACCCGCGGGAGCTGACGATGGACGATTTCATCGAGCGCATCCGTCACATCGGTATCTCGATCCGGGCCGGTTTTGAATCGCCGGACCATTTGATCTGCCTGGTGACCAGCGCCAAGCGCGGCGAGGGGAAGACCCTGCTGACAGCCAACCTGGGCGTGGTCCTGGCCAGCGATCTGAAGAAGCCGATCCTGCTGGTGGACGCCTGCATGGAGAACGCCGGCCTCTCGGCCCTCTTTGGCCGGGCGCAGGCGCCGGGGCTGGGTGACCTGCTGGACGGCCGCGCGTCGCTGGATGCCGTGCTTGTCCAGACAGACACGCCCAACCTCTGGCTCCTGCCTGCTGGCCGGACCCATGAATATGCGGACGTGCTGTTCAACGACGCCGGCTGCCGTCAACGGTTCGACGAGCTGCGCGATCGTTTTTCCATGATTCTGGTTGAAACACAGAACCTCGGCATGCAGTCGGATGCGGTGATTCTGGCGCCGTACGCCGATGGCGTGCTCCTGCTGGGCCAGCTCTACAGCACCAAGAAGAAGGTGATCGAAGCCGTGATGCAACGTCTGCCGCGCGACAAGGTTCTCGGGCTGGTGACCAACTACGGCGAGTACTGGATTCCTGACTGGCTGTACCGGTGGGTCTGATCATGAAGATGATGCTTGCCATGCTGGCGCTCTTTATCCTGACCGGCGCCTGCATTGATCGAATCAGCCGCTGGACCGTCATGGGTCTGGCCTTGGCCATTCTCGGCGTTCTTCTTGTGACGCGATTCACCTTCTGACGGGCGCATGATACCCGACGCCACACGCACAGCCGCCGCAAGGGTCGCCGCCGACCGGCTGGCCGACTCCCCGCCGCGCCCCTGGCTGGCGTTCTTCGGGCTCACGCTCTGTTCCGCGCTGGCAGCCTCTTTGGTGGCTGTGACCAACGGCAACCTGCTGATCGTGCCAGTCGCCTGCGCGGCGCTCCTGTTTCTGGTCCTGCTGGTGCGCCGCCTGGAGTTTGGCGTGTACGTGCTGCTGGCGGCGGCGCTGCTGCTGGATCAGTTCGAGGTGCTCGGGATTCCGTCCGCGATTTCCAGCCAGGCGATCAGGTTTTACATGAATCTGAACTCCAGCACCGGCGTCGGCGGGCTGGTCTTCAACCCGGTGGAGTTCCTGTTGGTGCTGCTGCTGGCCATCTGGCTGGTGCGCGCGGCCATCAGCCGCGAGTGGTATCTGCACCGCATCCCCAACATCGGCATCGCCATCCTGTTCCTCATGATGCTGGTGTTCTTCACCGCCTACGGATTGCTGCGTCCCAACGGCAACTGGAAGGCGGCGCTCTGGGAGATCCGCTCGCTGTATTACCTCTGCGCCATGTACTTCCTGGCGACGCAGCTGATCCGGACGCCCCGGCAGGTCCGGATCTGCGTCTGGATCGTCATTGTCGGACTGGCGCTCCGCGGTCTGCAGGGCTCCTGGCGCTACTTCATCACGCTGCACCGCGACCTCGGCAAGTTGCGTGCCATTCTGGGGCACGAGGACTCGCTGTTCTTAGTCACGGGTTTCGTGCTGCTGGCCGCGTTGTTCTTTCTGCACTACTGCGGCCGGGAGCGGACCGTGCTGCTCTGCGCCCTCCCGTTCAACCTGATTGCGTTCATCTTCAACCAGCGCCGCGTGACGTTCGGCGTGCTGATGCTCTGCCTGGCGCTGGTGGTCGCACTGCTGCCCAAGGCGCAGTTGCGGCTGGCGCTGCGCTATGTGATCCCGGGGGTGTTTCTGCTCGCGATGTACACGATGGTGTTCTGGAACAGCACTGGCACCCTGGCGTTGCCGGCGCAGAAGATCAAATCTGTCTTTGTGCAGCAGGAGGGCACGGCCGACGAAGGGTCGAACGAGTGGCGCAAGATGGAACTGGTGAATCTGAAGGCCACGGTCCGCGCCTATCCCCAGGGTGTCGGGTTCGGGCAGAAATATCTGGTCCTGTTTCCGTATCCCGACATCGGCGCCTTCTTCCAGTTGTGGGAGTACATTCCGCACTGCGCCATTTACTGGATCTGGTGCAAGACCGGGTTTGCGGGGTTTGCCGTCTTCTGGCTCTTCTTCGGCGTGGCCATTGTGCAAGCTGTGATCGACTACCGCGCCATGCGTGACCCGTATTACAAGGCCGTTGCCTTGACGGTCATGCTGTTCATCGTCGGGCAGTTGATCGTCTCCTACTATGACCTCCAGCTGACCTACTACCGGAACATGCTCTACCTGGGCATTGCCATGGCGCTGGGCGTCGTCGTCCGGCGCCTGGATTCGTCCGCCGGCTCGGGGGAACCGCATGTCCAGTAAGACACGGCGCGCGGTGCGCAACACCGTCATCCAGACAATCGGGCAGGGGATCACCTGGACGCTCTCCTGCATTCTGCTGGTCCTGCTGCCGCGCTATCTGGGCGATAGCCGTTTCGGCGTTTTCACTATTGCGTTCAGCTACTGCGCGCTGTTCAGCACGCTCGTCAACCTGGGCGTCAACACCTTCCTCGTCAAGGAGGTTGCCATTCTCCACACCGGGCCGGAGTTTCCGCCGGAGGAGAACGCCCGCCGCACCACCGCCCTGCAGGCGTTGCTCGGAAACGTTCTGACGCTCAAGCTGCTGCTGGCTCTTGGCGTCTTCCTCTTGCAGACCGCCGTGGCCTGGTGCCTGCCGCAGTACAACGACCAGACCCGGCAGGCCATCTTGATTGTAGGCTTCGGCACCTGCCTCGGCGGCGTGACCCAGTCGCTGGGAGGCGTTTTCCAGGGGATGGAGAATATGCTGGCCATTAACTCCGTGCTGATCGTCGAAAAGGCCGTCATTACGGGCGGTTGCGCGTTGCTGCTCTGGCAGGGGTGTGGTCTTCTGCCCGTCTGCTGGGTGCATGCCGCCGCCGCTTGCACGAGCTTCCTCCTCAATCTGATCCTTCTGGGCCGTCAGGTCCGCATCAGCCTGGGCTGGGAGCTGTCCCTGCTGCGCCGCGTGTTCGTGGGCGGTTTTCCGTTCCTGATCTGGGTGGTTTTCTCCGAAATCTACCTGCGCGTCGGCGTGCTGATGCTTTCGCTGCTGGCCACGGACGCCGTGGTGGGGTGGTACGGCGTCTCCATGCGCATTTACGCCACGCTCCTGTTCGCGCCCACCATTCTGACCAACTCGATTTTCCCGGCTCTGATGCGCATGGGCGCGGGGGCGGATGCAGCCGGCGGCCAGACGGCGTTTGCGCGCGCCGCGGAGCGGCTGATGAACCTGCTACTGTTCGTCGCAGTTCCGATCAGTGCCGGCCTGATTGCCGTCGCCGGTCCGCTGATCCGCTTGCTGTACGGCGCCAAGGCGTTCGCGCAGGCGGCCGAGAACCTGCAGGTGTTGGGCGTCTCCCTGCTGCTGGTCTGCGTGGACATTCTTCTCGGAACGGTTCTGATCGCACGCGGCAAGGAGAAGCCGTGGGCCCGCATGGCCATTGCGGCGGCGGTCTTCAACCCGCTGCTGAACCTGGCCCTGATCCCGCTGGCCGGGCGTCTCTGGGGGAACGGCGGCATCGGCGTGTCCATCGCCACGCTGCTGACCGAGGCGCTGATGATGGCCGGCGCGCTCTGGCTCATGCCGCCGGGTGTCTTCAGCCGCCGCAACCTCGTGCTGGGCGTCAAGGGGTGTCTGCTGGGCGCTGCCATGGTGCTGCTGCTGCGCGTCTGGGGAACCTCGAACCTGTTCCTCCTAATCGGCGCCGGCGCGGCCTTCTACCTGCCGCTGGCGTTGCTGTGGGGGCTGTTGCCGCGCGCAGACCTGGCGCATCTCTGGCACGCGGTGCGGCGGCGGGAGTAGGACAAGGAGGACGAGCAATGTTCTGCTGCACAAGCAACCACGGGAGCGATAATTCGGCAGGGCCCCTGCGTTGGTTTTCTCTCCTGGCTGTGGCGCTGGCGCTCCTGGCCAGCTTGTTGAGCGCCCTGTTGCTGCGTAACGGTGTGCTGGGAAATCCGGACTCCTGGGCCTATTGGGAGGGGACGGTCTCCCTGCTTGAGACCGGCCATTATACCTACTTGGGCGGAGAGCCGATTGTCTCGTGGCCGCCCCTTTTCTCCCTGTTCCTGACGCCGTTCCTCCTGTTCGGCGGATGGAAGGCGACCGGACTGATTGTCGCCTTGTGCGTGCTGTGCGCCGGCAATGTCCTGGCTTGGTGCGTTTTCCTGTGGACGCTATTTCGCGGCGCAGCCGGTGCCGGCGCCCGCTGGGCACTTGCGGGTGCCGGCCTGTACGTGGCGCTCTTCCTCGCCCTGCACACGCTCTTGGTCGCCCACCTGCTCATGCTGTTGTTCGTCGGCTTGGCCTGTGCCGTGGTCCTGCGCATGTGCGAACCGGTCACACCGCGCCGCTATTTTGCGCATGCCCTGCTCTTGGCGCTACTGCTGGGCGCTGCGCTGCTGACCCACAACTCCGCGCTGGTGTTCATCGGTGCAGCCAGCCTGACGCTCCTGCTGCAGCCTGTGCCCGCGGTGCGGGTCCGTCTCGCTGCCGCAATGCTGACAGGCGCTGGCATTTTTCCATGGCTGCTGGTGCGGCGGTACCTTCAGCAGGTGAATAGCCATCCGCCGTCGGTGTCCATGTACACGGCGCCGGAGTGCCTGGCGCAGCTCATCCACGGATTCGGCGCGTTGTTTATTGGCCAGTCGCCGCGCATGGCTCTCCCGGCCTTTGTGCTGGGATTTGTCTTTGTGCTGGCTGCTGTCTGCCTGCTGGTCTTCCGGCGTGACCTCGGCCTGCACGCCCGGAGTCTGGCGGCATTGCAACTGACATTTCTCGCCTGCGGCTTCCTGTTTGCGATCTTCAACCTCACGTGGATCACGAGCCTCGTGGGAGGGCGCTTTATCTGGTTTGTCGCGCTGATTGTGCCGCCCGTTCTCCTTCGTGCGGCAGCGTCGCGGCCGGTGCTGCTCGGCGCGCTGCTGGCAGGCCTGATCGTCCCCGTCCTTGGGGAGAACATCAAACGCATTGCGCGTCCGCAGGTCACACCGCTTCCGCCGGGGGCATCGATGGCTTGGGACGATGCCATGCGCCCCGACTACTGCCTGACTACCCGGCCGAACGCCCCCTGTGGCGGCGGAGTTGTTTGCATCGTTCCACCTACCTATCCGTGGATGAAACGCTGGGCCGAGTTGACCGGACCGGAAAGCGCCCGACTGCTCGTCCGGCTCTTTCCCGGAAAACCGGCGGAGACCGGTGTCGCTGCCGCCCGGAATCTGCCGGAGGAGGCCGAGACGCTGGACAATGAAGGGCGGCAGTGCCAGGCGCAGGGACAGTACGTGCCGGCAGAAGCGGCCTTCCTCCGCGCGTGGGAGATCCGCGAGGCGGCGCTTGGTCCTGACCATCTGCAGGTCGCTTGCAGTCTGGATTGCCTGGCGCAACTCGATCTTGCGCAGAAGCGGTATGCCGAAGCCAGACCGCTGCTGTTGCGCGCCCTGGCGATCCGGAACCGGACGTTATGGAGCCATCCGAATATTGTTCCCACGTGGCTGAACCTCGCGCGACTCGAACGTGACTGCCATCGCAATGCAGTGGCAGCCGAATACGAACGGCGCGCGGCAGCCATACAAAACCCCACGCACTGAGGACACCCATCGCCATGCCGCCAAAACGCCGGATCCTGCTGTTGGATACCAACGACGCCATGGGCGGCGTTGTGCGCTTCCATCTGCAGCTGCTGCGTTCCATGGACCGTGCGCGGTTTGAGCTCTACGTGGCCTGTTTGGGGCACGGTCCGCTGCTTTCCGAGTTTCGGTCCGTTCCGGACGTCACTTGCTGGACCATGGAGGTCGGAACCAAATCGACGGCATGGTGCGTCGGCTGGCGCGCCCGCCTGGCCGATGCGGTGGGCATGGCCCTGTTGTTTGGCTCTGCGCTGCGTCTGGCCGTGCGATGCCGACGTGCCGGGATTCAGGTCATCCACACCTCCGACAAGAAGCGCTCGCTGCTGCTGACACACCTGCTGCACCGGCTGACAGGCATCCCCTACCTGTATCACATCCATGCCCAGTACGTGGAATATCCCGCCAACAGGCTGGCGCTCAGTCACGCCGCGATGATTGTCTCCAACTCCGGCGCTATGCGACGGGATTTTCTGGCGCGCCTTGGTCCGGTGATGGAGCGCATCCGGTTGGTGTACAACTGCATCGACACGGAACGCTTCTCGCCCGCGGCGGACGACACGGTGCGCCATGAAATCGGCGCGGCGCCAGATGACCTGCTGATCGGCATTGCCAGCCGCCTGGCGCCGGACAAGGGGCAGGAGAGCTTCCTGCAGGCAGCCGCGCGTGTGGCGGTGCAGGAGCCGCGGACGCGATTTGTGATCGTCGGCGACGACTCGGTTTTCTCCGACAATGCCAGCTACGTTTCGCGTCTTCGGCAACTGGCACAGGTGCCGGAACTCGCTGGCCGCGTGTCTTTTCTGGGATACCGCGCTGACATGGCGGTCATCACGCGCGGGCTGGACATGGTCGTGGTGGCCTCCTGGCACGAGCCGTTCGGATTGGTGGTGATCGAAGCCATGGCTTGCGGCAAGCCGGTCGTTGCCACAGACGCCGGGGGCATTCCGGAGATCATTACGCCGGGACAGGACGGCCTGCTCTTCCCGCCTCGCGACGACGTGCGACTCGCCGAACATCTGCTGCGGCTGATCCGCGACGCGGAACTCCGCCGTTGCCTCGGCGCCGCCGCGCGCCGGACCGCGGAAGAGCGCTTTGCCGTCCAGACCTGCGTCCAAGAGGTTGCGGCACTTTACGATGAAATCGCCGGAAAGTCTGACCCGGGCGCGGCGACCCCCGCGGCCTCGCGCTGCGGGTGAAGAAGTTCTGGAGAAATGGCGGACGGACGCCTTTTCTCAGAACTTTCGGTCCGGCGGGGCAAGCCTGCCGGGGCCGCCCCCATAACAGACCATGACAAGGATCCTCGATTCCCATTGCGGAAGCAATGCTGGTTTGGATAAAGTTCGGCCACTACTGGTTTTTTCTGCGATGGTTTGTTACGGTGGAGTGCGTTCATGCCCGCCATACGCACCAAGGTTCTGTTGTTGGACACGAACGACGCCATGGGAGGCGTCGTCCGCGTGCATGTGAGTCTGGCGCGCGAACTCGACCGCTGCGGATTCGATCTGTATGTCGCCTGCCTCGGCTACGGCCATGCCTGGCCGCTCTTTCGTGAATTGCCGGAAACCCATCGCTGGACGATCGCGCCCGGCACCAAGTCGCGCCGCATCGCCCTGGGCCGGTTGGCGGCTCTGGCGGACGTGGCCAGCGCTCTGCCGCTGGCCTGGACCGTTCTGCGGCTAGCCTATCTTTGCCGGCGTGCCGGCGTTCAGGTCATTCACACCTCGGACAAGCGACGCGCGGTCATGCTGTCAATCGCGCTCCACCGCCTGACCGGCATTCCGTTTCTTTATCATAGCCACAATCGCTACGTGGACTTCGCCGCCAATCGGCAGGCCCTGGTTCGCGCGGCGGCCATCGTCTCCGTCGCCGCGGAGATGAAGGCCGATTTTGTGCACGCTCGCGGCCATGACATGGAACGCATCCGCGTGATTCACAATGGGGTCAACACGTCGGAATTTCGTACTTCCGGGCCCGCCGATCTGCGTGCCGAGCTGGGTGTGCCGGCAGATGCCATGTTGATAGGCATCACCAGCCGCCTCGCGCCGGACAAGGGGCAGGAAGCATTCCTGCGCGCCGCGTCGCGCGTGGCGGCGCAGGAGCCTCGGGCCTGGTTTATCATCGTGGGAGACGATGCGATTGCCAGCGATAATGCCGATTATGTGCCGCGGTTGCGCCAGTTGGCGGCCGACGCAGGGCTGGCGGCGCGCACGCGGTTTCTGGGAGGCCGTCGCGACATGGCCAGCATCTACCGCAGCCTCGACGTGGTGGTGAACGCTGCCCACTGCGAGGCCTGTTGCATGGTGCTGCTCGAGGCCATGGCCTGTGGACGGGCGGTGATCGGCTCGCGCGCCGGCGGCACGCCGGAGATCGTGACGCACGACCAGGACGGCCTGCTGTTCGACGTGGATGACGCCGCTGACCTGGCGGAGCAGATGCTACGGCTGGCTCGCGACCCTGCGCGGCGCGCCCGTCTGGGCGCCGCGGCACGCGCCACGATCGAGTCGCGTTTTTCAATCTCTGTACAGACTCGCGCCATCGAACGGATTTACACCGAACTGGCCGCCAAGGCATCCGCCTCCTGACCCCACAACCCTCCCACCGCGCGTGAACATACTCGTACTGACACCGTATGTGCCGTACCCGCCGCATTTCGGCGGGGCCGTTCGGATTTACCACCTGATGCGCCAACTGGCTCGCCGCCATGCGGTGCACCTGCTGACGTTTTGCGAGAAAAATGGCAGTGGCGATCCGCAAGGACTCGCGCCATTTTGCGCCAGCATCACGCTGGTGCCGCGTCCGGTGGCGCAGAAGCGCGGGCGGCAGCTTGCCTCGCTCGTCTCGCGGCACTCCTTCCAGTGGCTGTCGCACCGGCAGGCCGCGATGCAGGCCGTGCTGGACCGCGTGGTGCGTGAACAGAAGATCGACGCCATCCTCGTCGAGTTCTCGCAAATGGCCGGCTACCATTTTCCCGCAGGCATCCCTGTGATTCTCGACGAGCACAACGTGGAGTTCGACCTGCTCGCCCGCATGGCCGCGAACGAGGGGAGCGCGCTGCGCCGTTGCTACAACCGCATCGAGGCCAGTAAATTCCGCCGCGAGGAACTGGTGGCCGTGCGGCGCGCGGCCCTGACGCTGGTGACTTCCGACCGCGACGGCGAACTGCTGCGACAGCACGAGCCCGGCGCGCGGATCGCGACGATCACCAACGGCGTGGACTGCGACGAGTTCGCGCGGCCGATTGGGCCGCGCAAGCCTGACACCGCGGTCTTTGTCGGCGCAACGCACTACTTTCCCAACGAGGACGGCGTCCTCTATTTCCTGCGCGACATGCACGCTGCAGTCCGCGCCGCGCGGTCGGGCTTCTCGCTGACAGTGGTCGGCGGCCGTCCGCCGCCCTCGCTGCTGGCGTGTCAGTCCGCGGATGTCCGCGTGACAGGGTACGTGCCGGACGTGCGGCCGTACATGTGGGAGGCGTCGGTCTTTGTCGTGCCGCTGCGCATGGGCGGTGGCACGCGCTTCAAAGTGGTCGAGGCCATGGCTGCGGGCGTACCTGTGGTCTCCACCACCCTGGGTGCCGAGGGGATTCCGGCAATGGACGGCCGCGACCTGCTGCTGGCTGACGATCCGGCCGCGTTTGTCCGGTCCGTGACGCGCGTGCTTTCCGACCCTGCGCTGGCAGCATCGCTGGCGGAGAACGGATTGCGGTTCGTGCGCCAATATTTTGACTGGCCGGTCATCGGCAACCGCCTGCAGGCTGCGCTGGAGCAGGAGGACATCGCGCGATGAACTCCTCGCGCCTGCTGCCGCTGCTGCGTGCGCTGCGCTCGAGCGAGCGCAGCTATTCGCTGTTGGCCTATCTGTTCGGCGCGCTGCTGCCGGGACGGCGTGCCGGCGCGGGGCCGGTTGCTTGGCTGCGCGGCTGGCCCATGCCGGACGTGCGGCCTGGTGCCGCGGGCCGTATCGAGCTCGGGCACGTGGGTCTCTACCCCGGCGTGCGGTTGCATTGCCATGGCGAGGGGCGTATCCTGATCGGCGACGGCACGTTCATTAACCGGCAGTCGCGCGTGCTGGCCGGGCGCGAAGTCGTGCTGGGGCAGCGCTGCATGATCTCGTGGCAGAGCGTGATCACCGACTGTCTGGATATCGGCGGCATGGCAGCCTGCGAGCCGGTCGTGCTGGAGGACGAGGTCTGGATCGGCAGCCGGGCAATGATCCTGGGCGGGACGCGGCTGGGACGCGGCTGCATTGTGGCGGCCGGCGCAGTGGTGCAGGGGACTTTCGCTGCCGGGAGCATCCTGGCAGGCAAACCGGCGGAGGCGATCGGATGACGACGCACCCGAATCTCGACTGGCTGCAGCTTCCAGAGGAATTGCGTCGCCCCTCCTCTTGGTCCGTGCTGCTGCGTCGGCGAGCGGCGCAAGAGGGCACGGACCTTTCGCGCGTCACGCTGGGCGCCGGGCGGCCCTGGCCGAAAATCCGGAACGAGCAGGGCGTCCTGACGCTGGGCAAAGTGTTCGTGGCGGCCGGTGCGCGCCTCTGGGCGCACAAGGGCGGCGAACTGACGATTGGCGATGGCACCGTGCTCGACGCCGGTGCGGAACTGATTGCCTGGGCGCGTGTGAGCATCGGCCAAAACTGCTATCTTGGATGGGACGTGCTGGTGATGGACACCGATCTGCACGGCGCGGCCGGCCAGCCAGCTGTCAATCGCCCCGTGCGCATTGGCGATCGGGTGCGGATCGGCGCACGCGCCATGATCCTGAAGGGCGTGTGCGTGGGCGATGGCGCCATCATCCATCCCGGCAGCGTGGTCACGCATGACGTGCCGGCCGGCACGGAGATTGTGCCTCCGCCGGCAACGCCGCGGGTGCGCGGACCGTGTGCGCAGGCAGGAGGGTGACAATGAAGACGATGCGGGTGTTGCTGACACTGATTCTGGGCGCTGCGCTGCAGGTGGCCGGGGCGGGAGCGCCTGTGGATGTCGCCTCGAACGATGCGGCGCGGGCCCTGCCGCCGCTGGTGGCACCGGCTATGACCAACTTGGTCGCCTTTTTTGCTGCCGGGGCAGAGTACCTGGTGATCGACCTTTCCGGCGGGACCGATGCCTTGCAGTACCTGATGCACTTCCTGCCCGCGGTCCCCGTGGGCGGATGGACCGACGACTACAGGACCAACAAGCTGGTGCTGCGCCGTATTCCCGTCACAACCAACGCCTTTCTGATGGGGTCGCCGGACGACGAGATTGGCCGGTTCAACGACGAGACCCAGCACTCGGTGATCCTGACCCGGATCTTTTTTCTCGGCGTGTTTCCGGTCACCCAGCGCCAGTGGGAACTGGTGATGGGGGATCGTCCCAGTTACTTCAACAACGAAACGTATTACGCCAAGCGTCCGGTGGAGCAGGTCAGCTTTGTGGACATCCGCGGAGACGACGACGGCGCCCAATGGCCAATGACCAGCGCCGTGGATAACTCCTCGTTCCTTGGCGTGCTGCGGAAGAAAACGGCGATTCCGTTGTTCGACCTGCCGACCGAAGCGCAGCGGGAGTACGCCTGCCGGGCGGGAACGATTTCGGCACTGAACACCGGGAACAATCTGACCAGCGTGGAAAGCGACCAGCGACTGGATAACGCGGCTCGCTACTGGGCCAACAGCCGGAATCAGCAGCGGCAGGGTTGCTCGCCAGACTCCTGCACGGCGATCGTGGGATCCTACCTGCCGAACGCTTGGGGACTGTACGACATGCACGGCAATGTCTGGGAATGGTGTCTGGACTGGTACGGCACATATCCTGGCGTGGTGCCGGCCAACCTGTCAGGCCCTCCCGGCACGGCGCCCCGCTGGTACGGGGGCCCGGTTGGTTTGATGGCGACAAACCCCGTGGGGCCGTCCAGCGGCGCGTTTCGCGTGCTGCGCGGAGGCGCTTGGACCTATGCCGCAACGTACTGCCGTTCAGCCTTCCGCTATTATTATGGCGACGGCGGCACGGGCGGGACCAGCAAGCGCTGCTACGATTTCGGGTTCCGTCTCGCGCTGACTCTGCCGGAGGCGATCCGCGGCGAAAGCGAAGGTACGGCCCCTACGTGCGCATGTGAGCGCTGACCGGAGGACATGGCGCATGAAGGTGGGGTTGATCCGCGGCGCGTACCTGTCGCAGTTCGAGATGCAGACCCTCGAGCACCTGCTCGGGCGGGTGGAACTGGAGGCGTACCGCATTCGCGGCAACCGGTTTTCCACGAAGACCATTCGTGTGCCGATCCACACGCTGCGCTGCATCGACGACCTGCCGATGCTTCTCAGCCCGAAGCTTGGCTTTTACTTTGACCTGTTTCTCCAGGCTGTCAACGGGCTGGACTATTATCATTTCGGCCTCGAGCGCGCGCTGGCCTCCTGCCAGATCGCCCACACCATGGAGACCTTCAACGTCTTCTCCTGGCAGGCCCTGCAGGCCAAACGCCGCCATGGCACGCGGCTGGTCGTCACGGTCTGGGAGAACCGTCCGTTTGCCGCCGAGAGGTTCGCTGCCAAGCGCCGGATGAAATACGAGGTTCTGCGCGAGGCCGACTTGTTCTTGGCCATGACGCCGCGCGCCGCGCGCTGCCTTGAACTGGAGGGTGCTGATCCGGCAAAGGTCCGCGTCTGGTCGCCGGGGATCAATTTGGAACGCTTCCGGCCGCGCCCTCGGCTGGCGGAGGCCATGGCCCGCCTCGGGCTGGAGCCTGACGATTTTGTCTTCACCTCCGTGGCTGCGCTGCGGTGGGAGAAAGGCGTCTACGACATTCTGCACGCATTCAAGCGCCTGACGCTCGATCTTCCCGGCCAGCCGCTGAAGCTGGTCTTCGCCGGTTCGGGTCCGGAGGAGCAGGGGTTGCGCCGGCTCGCGGCACGCATCGGGCTGGGCAGTCGGGTGGTCTTCACCCGGTTTGCCTACGACGAGATGCCGACCGCCTACAACCTGAGCGATGTCTTTCTGCTTGCGTCCACGGCGCGCCCCGGCTGGCTGGAGCAGTTCGGTTACGTGCTAGCCGAGGCGCTCGCCTCGGGTACGCCGATCATCGCCACCTGCCACGGATCGATTCCGGAAGTTGTCGGCGATGCGGCGCTGCTGGTGCCGCCGTCGGATTTTTTAACTCTGACCGCGGCCATGCGGCGACTGGTCGACGATGCGCCGGAACGCAAACGACTCTCATCTCTGGGTCGTGCCCGCGCAGAGGCGGAATTTGACAGTGCGAAGCAGGCAGACAAGCTGCTGGGATATTATCAGGGGTTGCTGTAAGAGATGGCGGGCCGTCCGCCCGGAGCGCACAAAACGAAAAACCGCCACGCCACGTCTCGACTCTTGGTCGACGCGAACGCCAGCGGTTTTTATACTGGAGCCAAAAGGCTACGAATTGGCCTGGGAGCGTAGCTGGCGGCGGCGCCACAGCGCATATCCAAAAACCAGTGCCAGGCCGATGACAGCCATGAGCATGAGATTCGGTTCCGGCGCGGCCGGTACGCCGTCGCCCGGCGAAACCGGCGGTGGTGTTGCCAGCGCCGTCCCGACGCTTGCCAGACCGATCAACAATGCTGTCTGTAAAGAACGTTTCATCGTGCCTCCTTTTCAACTACATCATCAAAAAAATACGATAACCAATGGGATTTGAAAAGGAAAATCGTATCTGGTGCGCGATCCCCGTGTTCAACCATGGCGCCACCGTGCAGGCCGTGGCCCAGGCCTGTCGCGCCGAATTGAAGCACGTGATCGTTGTGGACGATGGCAGCACGGACGTAGATGTCGGCGCATTGTTCCGTCAGACGGACATCGATGTGCTTCGTTTCCCCCGCAACCAAGGGAAGGGGTGCGCGTTGCTTGCCGCTTTGCATCATGTCCAGGCGCGTGGCGCCCGCACGCTGCTTACGCTGGATGCGGATGGGCAGCATCAACCGGCGGACATTCGTGCGCTGCTGCCGGAGATCGCCGCCGATCCGGATGCGCTGGTCATCGGCGTGCGTCGGATGCACGCGCCGGACGTGCCTGCCGCGAGTCGCGTCGGCATGCGGCTGTCCGATTTCTGGGTGCGCGTGGAAACCGGCGTTCCGGTGCAAGACTCGCAGAGCGGATTTCGCGCCTATCCCGTGGCGGCTGTGGCACAATTGCCCCTCCGCGGCCGGCGGTACGAATTCGAGACCGAGATTCTGGTGCAGGCATTGTGGGCCGGCGTGCGCGTGCGGCACGCGGAGGTAGGCGTGACCTACGAGCCGCGCGGCGCGGGCCACTCGCATTTTCGGTTGTGCGCCGACATTCTGCGCATCGTGGGGTGCCATGTGTCCCTGCTGGCGCACCGGCTGTGGACGCAGGGGCGGATCCGGTCGCAAGCCTCAGTTGCCTGATGTGTGCACTAGGGACGCCAGGCAATCGATTTCATCTGCGGCCTCTTGTTTTTCAGCCACCGGGAGGCTGTCATAAAAGGGGATGAGCGGGCGGATCCACTCGCGCGCTGCTTCGTTTCTTCCCTGGCGTTGCAGCGCCGCGGCGAGCAGCAGTCGCGTCTGGGTCAGGCCGGGCTGACGCGCCAGCGCTAGCCGCGCCAGCCGTTCGGCTTCTCCCGCCTTCCCGGCCAGCCGCGCCAGGGTTGCGGCTTGCAAAATCGGCGCCGGGTTGCGCGGGTCCTGCGCGATCGAATCGTCGTTTGCCGGATTGGGCGACGTGATGCGGCAAACCAGACCGGCAAGCGCCGCCAGCATCACGAGTGCGGCTGCTGCCAGATTCGCCGGCCATCGGCTCGCCCAGACTCTTCTTTTCGAAAGCTCGGATGACAAGGTCGTCGCCGGGGGAATGGGTTTGCGCGCGACCGCCAATCCGGTCAGAAACCCGAACCAGCAGCTGCCGGCGGTTTCCAGCAGACCGAAATCGAAGCCTTCATGCAGCAGCATCACCACGCAGCCGGCCACGGCCGCACGCGCCGGCCATGTGTCGCGGGTGCGGCGACGCCACCAGGCGGCGAGGCAGAGACACCCCAGCAGCGCGCCGACGATGCCGGTGGTCGTTAGCCATTCCAGCAGGATGTTATGCGCATGTGTGTAGTCTACCCGTTCCAGCCAGTTCTGGTGCGGCGCCATGGCGCGATCGAAGCAGCCGAATCCGAATCCTGTGCAGGGCCGATCCAGCCACGCCTGCCAGCCAGCCTTCCAGATCAGCAGGCGCTCGCCCGCCGGATCCCCGGCGGTCAAGGCGCCGCGCGCGCCCAGCCACCAGTACGGCATCATCGCGGCGATGGCCAGCAGGGTTGTGGCGATGATCGCGCGAACGCGTGGCCGGGATCGGTCGTCTTGGCCGCGGACGAAGGCGAGCACAACCGCTCCGAGCAGGGCCAGCGGTGCGGAGGCGGACAGCGTGGCCGCCAGGGTAGACAGCAGGACGAGGAGGATGGCAAGTCGTCCGGCGGACGGACGCCGCAGAAATAGCAGAAACGCGAACGGGACAACGCCTTCCATCAAATAGGCCAGATGATCCGGGTTGGTCAGCGGCCAGTGCGCGCGCCCCAGGGCCTGCCAGTGTGCGGGCGGCGGCAGCAGATGCAGATTGCGCCCGGCCAGTTCCAGCAGGGCGCCAAAGGCCAGCAGACCGCCCCCCAGTGCCAGTGCGGACAGGATCCGCTCCGTCCGCTCGGGGCGAACCTGCCGGGTCGCGAAGAAGGCCAGCGCGCCCGGACCGATCTGCCACGCCGCACTCAGCGTCGTCGATCCATGCGCGGACCAGGAGATGCCGAGGACAACCCAGGCAGACAACGCCAGCAATCCGGCGTCGAGCATATCAGCCGTCGCGGCACGCCGATTCGGCAGGAGCATGACCGCCAGCCAGCAGACTCCCACGACCAGGGCGCCGGAGGGGGAACGGAAAGACGGCAGCAACGGCAGCAGCAGAGGCCACATGGGCCAGGCGATGGATTGCCAGGCGTTGCGTTTCATGCGCATCTGCTGCGTGGTCTTCGGCCAGGCCTGTCGCCTATCGGGGCGGCACCGCGGTGCGGAAAATTTCCAGGCAGGCGGCTGCCAAGCGCGGTTCAGCTTCGGAGGAGTGCATCGGCGTGGAGACCTGGATCAGTACCCACGTCTCGGTCTTTGCACGCAGGGCGCGGCTCCAGAAGGCATGCGCCACCCGGCTCAGGAATGAAGAGGTCCAGTGTCGCCCGTCCGTATAAAAATAGTAGACCAAGCGGCGGAGGTCGTCGCGATTGACAATCATGCGCTGTACGCCGTAGGTGCGCCCCTGCCGGTCGCGCAGCGTCAGCGGCGTCTCATCCTCGATGCGCCATCCCTGGGCGATGTAGCAGATCTGCGGCGGATGTTGCACGCGCCAGTCGGAACGGCTCTGGACAGCGGCCAGCCAGATGACCGTGGTGCCGTTGGTGCCATAGCGGCGTTGGATGACCTCGCCGCCGTCCGGGGAAAGAAGGTCGATCTCGAAACGCGTCAGGGGGACGTTTTCGCCAGTGCGGTCCAGCAGCCGCACCGGAATGTCGGCCAGCGTGTAACCATTGGTCACCCCCATGCTGCGGTGCGTGATGGCCAGACGCAAGACAAGGGCTGCGGCCAGCAATAGAATCAGGCGGAGGTAGATTTTTGTCGCCACAGCAGTACCTCCGAAAAGATGATCAGGATTATCATTGCCAGCAGGAATGTCATCACCCCTGAAAACCCGTGGAGCCAACCCATGGCTGCGGATTCGCCATAGTAATGGCCAATCAGGACAATCGCCGTGTTGCGCATGGCATTGACCAGCAGGGCTACAGGCGGGACGAGCAGGAGGATCGCGCCGCGCTCCCACCAGCGCTTGTGCAGGAAATAGGCCTGCGTCATCCCGGCCAGCATCAGGGCGGAAAGGGTCTTCAGGCCGGAGCAGGGGCTTTCGATGGCAACAGTGAAGTGCGGCGTGCTGATCACGGTCCCTTGGACCTCGACGGGGATTCCAACCCAGGAGATGAACAGCGTGCTTAACTGCGTTGCCAGAAACCGCAGGCGGAACCCGAGGACAACTTCCAGCGGATAGTTCAGCGGCAGCATCAGCAGCAAAAAGGCGATGGGAAACGTCAGCGACCGCAACACCGCCGCACCGCAGAGCGTCCAGATCATGCCGGCAAGAGCCACGATCAGCGCCGCGCCGCCCAGCATGTTGAAGTTCATCAGCAGGGCTGTCAGCAGGATCACAATGCTGGCGCCGACCAGCCAGAGCCCTCGTGCATCCGGCGCGCAGGGCAGCGTAGCAAGCGTACGCCGGCGCGCGAAGATCATACCGCCTGCCAGAAATGGCGCCAACGCGCCATGGGCATCGTACATGGACACTGTCCATGTTTTCACGAGCCAGGAAATGACCGGCGCAAACAGAAGGATCAACAAAATCCACGCCGTCCCGGAGATGCAGGTACAGGAGGAAGACCCTTCCGCGGGTGGCGTTTGTGTCGATTGCTGTTTCACGAAGCGGACTTGGTAGATTGATGGCGCCGCCGCCAATGGCGCCGCCGCCAGATGAAATACCCGACCCCCAGCACGAGCGCAGCGACCAGCATCAGGATGACGCTGGGTTCCGGCGTGGCTTGAACATGGTCAGTGTCCTCCACCGGCCTGGCAACGGCATAGGATGCTCCAGTCAGAACTGCGGCTGCAGCCGCATACGCCCATGTTCACAGGGATGGCTTCATCATGCGTCTCCTTGTGTCGGCATTGTCGAAAAAAGTGCGATCCACCGTCTTCATCACGCCTTGCTGGCGAGTTGCTTGCGTCGCCAGACAATGTAGCCGCCGCCAAGGACCAGCCCGGCAACCACCATCAGAACAACCGTCGGTTCTGGTGCAGCAGGCGCGCCGCCGCCTTTGTCTTTGCCGTTGTTGACGCCGCCGTTGCCCTTGCCGTTGTCGGAGCCGTCTGTCGGGTTTCCGCCACCAGCGTCAGCAAAGGCGCTGGCTGCCAGGGCCATGCACAGCCCCATCGCGATTACGAGTTTGGAACTTGTCTTCATCAGTGTGCCTCTTGGAATCATCCGGATCAGAACAGGCAAGATGTTACGTTAACGCAATATCCACGTGACCTGTAAAATAATCACAGGTACAATACCAACAGGTTATGAATACTGCAATGGAGAATAGCTATGTTCTGGTGACGGCGGATGTGGACGCTGTCCTGGGCAGGCTGCGCGGCGAAAGCGCGTCTCCCCGGCAGGATTTTGTCGAATTGGCCCGTGCGCTGGACGCCGAGATGCTGTCGTTCTCCGATACGGCGCGCGGGTCGCTCCTGACCCGTTTCCTGGCCCGTACGCTCGGGCCAGCCATCTCTCTGGCTTGGCTGGCCTTTTGGAAGGGCGGGGACTTCTATTTTGTCAGCGCGGAGAATGCCGCGATCCCGCTGGCCCTGCTGCTGAAGTTCCGTCCCCACGCCCGGATGGCATTCATTGCCCACCGGCTGACCGCCCCGAAAAAACGCTGGCTCCTGCGCTGGCCGCGCCTGTTCAGCCAGACCTGCCGGATCTTCTGCTACAGCAGGCAACAGGAGAGTTTTGCTGTGAAAACGCTAAAGCTCCCGGCGGACAAAGTGTTGCGGATCGCCTTTCAGGTGGACGAGGCGTTTTTCACGCCCTCCACGCACCCGCAGCCGGGGAACGGTGTGGTGAGCGTGGGCCGTGAGCTGCGCGACTACCCGACGCTCTTCCAGGCGCTGGACAACATCGGGATCTCGGTCACCGTGGTGGCATCCAGCCCGTGGTCCCTACGCAAGGACTCGACTGCGGCGCAGGTCATTCCGTCGAACGTCACACTGCGCAAAGGGGTCAGCAGCGCGGCGTTGCGCGAACTCTACCAACAGGCTGCCGTGGTGGTCGTGCCGCTGATGAATGTGGATTGGCCGGCTGGCGTGACCTCCCTGCTGGAGGCTCAGGCCTGTGGCCGGCCGGTGGTGATCTCCGCCTCGGGCGGCATTCTCGATTCGCTTGATTTTGGCGCGGCCGTGACGGTTCCCTGTGGCGACGCAGTTGCGCTGCGCGAGGCGGTGCAGCGGTTGCTCCGCAACCCGGAGGAGGCGGCCACGTGTGGCTGCGCCGGCCGCGAGTCGGTCCTGCGGCAGCGTACGCTGGATCAGTTTGTGGCCCGGATCGCGGAAGGGTGCAAGCCCTGATCCATCGTCGCGGAGACAAAGCATGAACTGGCTGCATAAACTCGACACCGCCCTGCATGTGCTGCTGGGTCTCTGGCGCCTGCGCCGCTGCACGCGCGTGGGGCGCCTGCCGCGCGTCTATGGCCGGGCGCGCATCACCAACCTGGGCGAGATCACGATCGGTGATAAATTTCTGCTGACCGGCGCCACCGTGCCGGTGGAGATGATCGCGCACCCCGGCGGGCGGATCGAGATCAGCGACCATGTCTTTCTCAACTACGGCGTCAGCCTTTCGGCGCACCAACTGGTGCGGATCGGCGCAGGGAGCCAGATCGGTTCTTACGCCTGCCTGATGGACAACGACTATCATCGCGTCGAGGACCGCACCCAGCCGGGCGAATCCAGACCGATCATCCTCGGACGCAACGTCTGGCTGGGCGTGCGCGTGATCGTGCTGAAGGGCGTGACCATTGGCGATAACGCTGTCATCGGCGCAGGGAGCGTCGTAACGCACGACATCCCGGCTAACGCGGTTGCGGCCGGCGTGCCGGCCCGGGTCGTCCGCACGTTTGAGGCCCCGGCATGACCTCTTGCCTGACTGCATGCAACCTGGCGCTCCTGCTGGCAGCCGCACCAGTCGCGCTGACGGCGCTGTATCTCCTCCTGCTGACACTGGCGGCCTGTGCGCACCCCGACCGGCAACGGATTGACGGCTGTTTTACCGGCCCCCGCCAAGCGCGCGCGCGGTTCCTGATTTTGATTCCCGCCCACAACGAGGAACTGCTGCTGGGCAGCGTTCTGCACCGCCTGCGCGACCTCTCCTTTCCGGCATCGCATTGGACCCCCGTGGTGATCGCCGACAACTGCACGGACCGTACGGCAGACGTCGCGCGGCAACATGGCGCCACGGTCCTTGAACGCACAGACCCGGTCCGGCGCGGCAAGGGGCAGGCGCTCAACTGGGCCATGCGCGAACGCCTCAGCTCCTGGCCCGTGCCGTACGATGCGGTTGTGATCCTCGACGCCGATTCCGTCGTCAACCCCGACTTCCTCTGGTTCCTGGACGAGGCGCTTGGCAACGGATACGAAGCATTGCAGGGATACTACGGCGTGCAGAACCCGCTGGAGAACTGGCGCACCTCGCTGCTGACCGCCTCCCTGGCTGCCTTCCATTTCCTGCGGCCGCTCGGGCGCGACCGGCTGGGGCTGCCATGCGGCCTCAAGGGGAACGGCATGTGCTTCGCGCGGCGGCTGGTGGAGCGGTTCGGTTATCCGGCCTTCTCCGTGGTCGAGGACGTGGAACTGGCGCTCCTCTATCTGCGGGAAGGAATCCGCGTGAAATTCGTGGCCGGCGCGCACGTGCTGGGGCAGATGGCGGTCTCGACCGGCGCGGCTAACACCCAGCGCGCGCGGTGGGAGGGCGGACGACTGGCATTGATCCGCACGCAGGCTTGGCTGTTGCTGCGCGAGGGGCTCCGGCTGCGCGACGCCGCGCGGGTGGACGGTGCCGTCGACCTGCTGGTAGCTCCGTTTGCCCTGCTGGTGGCAGCCACGGTGCTACCGGCCGCGGGACTCCTGGCCGCCTGGTTTCTGACGCACGGCATCTTCTGGCTCCTGACGCCCGCAGTCTGGTGCGGCGCGCTGGCAATCGAAGGATGCTACATTCTTGTGGCTCTGGCACTGGTCCGCGCGCCGGTTGCCATCTATGTCCGGCTTGCGGCCGCGCCGCTGTTCGTGGCCTGGAAATTTGGCGTCTATACGCGCATGCTGCTCGCCTCCCGCCGCGGCACCTCCGGCGAATGGGTCCGCACCGCGCGGCATGAGATGAAGAAGTAATGGTGCCGGGAAGGGGAGCCGTGGCGGTTTTTCATCCGGATTCGCAAACTTCCGCTTGATCGTCATTCGGCCGGTGGCGTACTATCCGACTTCAGCAGATACTCGCTGAGTCCCCTGGAGAGGTGGCTGAGTGGCTGAAAGCAGTGGTTTGCTAAACCGCCGTACTGGTCTAAAGCCGGTACCGAGGGTTCGAATCCCTCCCTCTCCGCCAGTTGATAGTGCCGGAAAAGTGTCTAAGCAACCGGGCTTCGCCAAGAGCCATGAATATTTTCGGGGTCAGGGTCGCTATCGGTATCGCAATTGATTGAATGCTCGACCTCGATACCGACGCCGACTCCGACGCCAGGTAGGGTGGGCTCGCCTTTTGTTCGCCTCCGTCCGGCATTTATTGTCCCCCGCAGGCGTTTGGCTATGTTATTCTCCCCACGCTGCGGGTTTCGTTCCCCGCAGGATGGGGATTTTGACAACATGGACTCAGCCGGACAGACGACGCATGCGCCCACCGCGCTGGTGGTGTTTGCTCACGAGGACCTCTGGAGTACGCTGCAGAGCATCGCGTATTTCCAGGAACGCGAACGGCTGGACGGCCTGTTTATCTATCAGACCGTTGATCCGCTCTCCGCCCAGCCGGCCGACCGCCTGCGTCGATTCTGCTCGCGCCGATGGCCGTCCCTCCGCGTGGTGCTTCCCGGCGAGCCCGGCGCTGCCAGCGCTGCCAAAATGGCGGAGCGTATCGCGGATTGGCGGCGGTTTCGCCCGGACGTTTCCCGCTGGGTCATCGACGCCACCGGTGCCACTCGCGCCATGCTTGGCGGTATCGCCCGGATCCTCGCCACGGACAAGGCGTTTGGTGCGTTCTACCGTGAATCCGACGGGCGCTGGCAGTCGCTGCTGCCGGTTGCCGCGGGCCAGCTTGAGGCGGCCGCGCCTCATGTCGCGATCCCCGCGGATGTGACCGACTCGCTCCCCGTGACGGAGCTGATCGAGTTGCTCGCCGCAGAGGTGTCCGAGATTCGTCTGCGCGAGAGCCGCGTGCCGGAAGCGCTGTCTCCGGAGGAACTCGGCCGGATCGTGACCGCCGGGGGGAGTTGCAACTGGGACTGGAACCGGATGTACGCGACAGCCCTCAACCGCCTCGGCCGGCTGGAGGAGTTTCACTTCGCCGATTTCGTCGCTGCCTCGCTCCTGGCCATGGGCGTGCGCAACATCCGGGTTAACCTCAAGGTCTTGCTGACCGGCCCGAAACACGCCGAGACGGTTCTGGATCTGGTCGTGAACCGAGGCGGCCGGCTGTACGTGTTTGACTGCCGGGCGCGCGACGAACAGCGCGATCCGGGTCCGCCCGCGCCGACAGTCACCCTGGCTGGACTGGCCCCGGTCTGCGTCTCGTTGCGGCCTAACCGATGGGCCACGGACGCCGAACGTATTCTGACCGACATGGGCGACCGTGTTCACCTGCTCGATGCTGACGGCTGCCGCCGCCTCTTTTCCTGGCTCGGCGGGTTGCTCGGCGCGCATCCGCCGGCGACTCTGCGCGAACTGGAGCGTGCCGCGCTGCGGCTGGGCGTGAACCGGCTGCCGGTCTTCACGCCTGCCACGCAGGCACAGCGACTGGGCGACGCCGTGCGCCTTGACGATCAGGTTTTTGACCTGGTCAAGGGCGGCCGTGTCGAGGACGCCGGCCAGGAGTCGATCTGGCGCGCGGCGCGCGTCACGCCCGACCTCTGGTTTCTCTCGGGGCGCGTGCTGCAGGGCGGCGTCGGTCTCGAAATGCAGCGCCGGCTGGCCGCGCGCTTTGCCGACCAGAGGCTCGCCTGCACGATCATCTTCTTCGAACTGACGCCGAACAAGAAGTCCTGGAACGCGCTTGTGCGCAACATCGATGACAACGCCGCCTTTGCCCGGGCGCTGCACAAGTGGCGCAATCTGCCGCTGATCGTGTAAGCGGACAACCGGCAACCGCGGTCAAACCAACAACGGTGAACTCCATGCCGTCTAAATTGTCTTTGATTACAGCCACTCTGCTGCTTGCGTGTCTTTCGGGACAGGCCGCCGATGCGCCGGCTGGCGGAAAGGCACCGTCCCCGGCTACGGGCGTGGCGATCCTTCAGTTGGAATCAAAGGTCCCCGGTGATTGCAGGGCTGCGGTTCCGGATGCCGTCCACACCATCTGGCGATATTGGGAGACCTGGCAACCCGAAATCATCCAATTGGATTCGGGCGGGTTGTTCTGTGCCGATACGGTCCTTCCTGTGACCAGTCGCACGGCCAAGGGTGTGCCTGTCAAGGATGCGAACGGCAAATCTGTCTTCGATCTCCGCAAGGCACCCGAAGGGCAGGGCTCCCCATGGCCGCCGGAGTCCTGGCGGGAGCCGGATTTCGACGATCACAACTGGGTCCGAAATGAAGGGCCCATGACCGAGGGGTGGCATGGCGTTGCGCTTGTCTGCCTGAGAGGCAAATTCACGGTGAACGACCTTGGCAGCGTTTCAAAACTTTTTTTGTCAGTCGGCTTCCGGGGAGGCATCGTGGCCTACCTGAATGGCAAGGAGATTGGCCGGGCCTTCCTGCCAGACGGGAAAATGACGCCAGAGACATTGGCAGAGGTGTACCCTGAGGAAGTCTACGTCGGTCCGGACGGCAAGTTGATCTTCGAGCGCTCCGGCGGGCAGGCGGACTACTCCTCGTATGTCTACTCGTGTGAATGGGCCGCGCAGGTTCCGCCGAAATCCTACGACTTCGGGTTGAAGGACCGGGAAGTGCTTGCACGCTTCCAGAAGCGCTGCCGTCGCTTGGAGATTCAGGTGCCAGCCTTGGCGCTGCGCAAGGGTGTCAACGTGCTGGCACTGGAAGTTCATCGCGCCCCGGCCCGCGAAATCATGGTGCGTGCCATTGCGAATAACAATGATACGGCAAAGACGCTGACCGCCAACTACGCGGTCCACCTCAAGTACATGGGGAGAAGCACACCGGGAATCTGGTGGAACCACGCGATGTTCGAGGACATCCGGCTCTCGACGCCGTCCGGTGCCTCGGGCATCGTGGCGAATCTAGCGCGCCCCCCGGGCTTCCAGGTGTGGCAGGAGTCCGTGTTCAAACGCGTTCTGCCAACGCAGTACGGCGATCCGACCGAATCCAATGGCACCATCCGGGTCCGCGGCGTGCGGAACGGCACCTGTTCCGCGCAGGTGGTGACCGGCTCTCGGACATCCATCAAGGGCTTGCGAGCCACGGTCAGCGATCTCCGGGGGAGCGCCGGCACGATTCCGGCAGCGGCCACAGGCGTCGGATATGCCCGGTGGAACAACTTCGACAGGCAGTACGATGTCCTGGATCCGGATCCGCCAGCGACCTTGGAACCGTTGACCAAGTCGCCGTGGTGGACGCAGAGCCAGTCCATGGGGCCCATGGCGGGCGTGGTCCAGCCCGTCTGGCTGACGTTCCAGGTTCCCAAGGAGGCAAAGGCCGGAACCTACACCGGAACAGTGACCATCAATGCGGAAGGCGAAAAGCCGGTGATCGTACCGCTCGAACTGAGGGTTGTCAGCGACTGGGTCTGTCCGGACCCCAGTCAGTTCACGACCTATGCCGGGCTGGTCGAATCGCCCGATTCCGTGGCCCTGCAATACGGCGTGCCGCTCTGGTCCGAGGCACATTGGAAGTTGCTGGATCGCGTGTTCACTCTCCTGGGCCAGCTCGGCAACCGCGAGCTCTATATCCCGCTCATCACCAGGACCATGCTGGGCAATACGCAATCCATGGTGCGCTGGACCAAAACGGCAAACGGTGTCTGCCAGCCTGACTTCAGCATCGCGGAGAGGTATCTGGATCTGGCCGTAACGCACCGGTGGAACGTGGCCTCAACCTGTCTGGCCGTCTCCGACGGCTCCCTTGGCGAGGCCTTGTGGTATTCCGGGAAACCACGCAACCCGCCATCGGTCACCACGCTGGATCCGGGCACCAAGGCGGTGGGCGAAATGGCGGCCCCGGCCTGGGGTACGCCCGAGGCACGGACATTCTGGCGCCCGGCAATCGAAGGGCTGCGCGACCGGCTGCAAAAACGAGGCATGGCCGGGTCGATGATGTATGGTTTTGTGGTCCAGAACCAGGTCCTGCCGGAGACAATCGGCGACCTCAACGCCATCATTCCGGGAGTGCGGTGGTGGGAGTACACGCACTGGTCCAAAAAACGTAAAGGCAATGCGACCGCCGGGGCCGACGTCGGCCGCATGTGCTGGGCGCTCGGCGCGCCGCTGGCGGTCTTCTGGAGCCCCGACGAGGGCACGCCGCATTATGCCTGGCGGAGCTTGGCCAAGGACCTCTTTTTCGTGGCGGCGCCGCGGGCCAAGGCGCAGATCAATGTCGGCGAGAACGGCGAACTTTCGATCTTCCGCCTCTTCTGCGAAAGCACGCTGCTCGGCAACCACGGCGGTGAGCTGATCCCTGAGTTCGGGGATTTTTGCGGCTTCGGGCAAATGGGCGCGGATTTCTGGCCGGTGTCGCTTACGCCAGCCGCCAAGGCGAAGCAGCTGGACGCGCAGTATTTGTCCTGGGGGTCGTTGAGCATGGAGTGCACCCTGCGGAGCCTGCTCGGCGCAGGGCGGAATGGGCCGACGCACACCTGTCGCACGCAGCTGCTGCGGGAGTCCCACCAGGAGGCTGAGGCGCGCGTCGTTGTTCAGAACGCCCTTCTGAATGCCGCGCAGAAGGCCCGGCTGAATCCGGAACTGGCCGCCCGGTGCGAGAAGCTCTGCAACAGCCGGACACGCATGCTCAATTTTTGCTCGGTTTTCTTTGGCGAGAACGGCGGGGAGTACGGACATCTCTTCAACCAGGAAATGTGGGATGCGCAGACCGAACAGCTCTACCGTGCTGCTGGCGACGTGGCTGCTGCGCTGCGGGGGCAGTGACGGCAACCTGACGGGATCTTTCTTCGATCCTGATCCCGATAGTGATTTCGACACGGCAATGACCAATGACGCTCCCCTTAAGTAAGCAGAAAAAACCATGAAAACAATCGCATCTCCTCAGGCGCCCCAGGCGGTCGGACCCTATTCGCAGGCCGTCGTGGCGGGCGGGTTTGTGTTTTGCTCCGGACAACTCGGACTGAGCCCCGCCACCGGGCAGTTTGCCGCAATCGACACGGCTGGGCAGGCGCGGCAGGTGCTGCAGAACCTTGCCGCCGTGCTGGAGGCTGCCGGCAGCGGTCTGCGGCAGGTGGTGAAGTGCACGGTCTTTCTGGCGGACCTGAACGACTTCGCCGTCATGAACGCCGAGTATGAGAAGGCCTTTGGCGCGCACAAGCCGGCACGCTCGACGATCGAGGTCAAGCGCCTTCCCAAGGACGCCCGTGTTGAGATCGAGTGCATTGCGGTCCTGTAACGGCTTGTCGTGACCGCACCTACACAGCACATGTTTGGCTCGCTGACCCCTGACTGCGTGCTCGACCTGGTCGAAGCCGCGCTGGGGCAGCGCTGCAACGGCATCTGCCGGTCGCGTGCCAGCTATATTAACCGCGTCTACGAGGTCGGGCTCAACGACGGTTCGTTCGTCATCGCCAAGTTTTATCGCCCCGGCCGCTGGAGCCGCGAGGCCTTGCAGGACGAGCTGGAGTTTGTGGCAGAGCTGGCTGCCGACGAACTGCCGGTCGTGCCGCCGCTGCCGGGGTGCGATGGCGAACGGCTGCGCATGGCCGGGGACACGCCGTTCGCGCTCTTCCCGCGCGTGGGCGGCCGCCCGCTGGAGGAGCCGGCGCCGGAGGAATGGCAGCAGCTGGGTCGCCTGCTGGCGCGGTTGCACAGCGTGGGCGCACGACACGCGCCGTGCGACCGCGTAACGATCGCCCCGGACCGCTCGCTGGCGGCACACGCGGCGTTTATGCTCCAGAGCGGCCTGATCCCCGGACGCCTGTGCGAGGATTTTCATGACGAAATCGAGGCGTTGCAGGAGGCCATTATGCCGTTGTTCGCCGGCATCACGCTCATCCGCATTCATGGCGACTGCCATCGCGGCAACATTCTCCATCGGCCCGGCGGCGCGTTTCACCTGATCGATTTTGACGACATGTCGCTCGGGCCAGCCGTGCAGGATGTCTGGATGCTGCTGCCGGGGCATCCGAGCGACAGCCGCGCCGAGCTCGACGCGCTGGTCGAGGGGTATGAAACCTTCCGGCCGTTCGACTGGGATCAATTGCGCCTGGTGGAGGCGCTGCGCGCCATGCGCTACGTGCACTACGCCGCGTGGTGCGCCCGACAGCAGCTCGATCAGGGGTTTGTGCAGACCGCACCAGGGTGGGGGACCCCCGAATACTGGCGCCAGGAGATTGAGCAACTGGCGCGCCAGCGCGAGGAAATCGGCGCGACGAGCGGCGGCGGCATGCCCGATTGAACCTAAACGGAACAGATTCTTGTTTGGGTTATCTGGAAAGCCGGAAATCAGGAATCAGATGGTCATTCCTCCTGGTTTCCTAAGTTCCAGATTTATAAACCACAGGATCAACTGTTCTTTCCAGGTTCATCCGTGGGCGCCGGCGGCCGGATGGTGCGGCCGAAATACCAGATCAACCCCACAATGCCGGCCAGCACGCACCAGATTTCCACCCATTCCGGGGCGATCCACCCGAGGAATGGGTTTGCTGCGGACCACGGCTGCAGCGGCGCGGCATCCATGTTCGCGTGATAGATGCTGTCGAGCACGACATGACTGTAGGCGCCGATGGCTGCACCCCAAATGGCTGCCGTCCACGAAGTGTGCGTTTCGACGGTCACGTCCGAATTGCTGCAGCGGATCGCGACGCAGTTCCAGAGGCGTTTGATCCACTGGCTGACCGGCTTGCCAATCGCGCTGATCGCGGCGGCGACGCATGTCGCGCCGAGAAACGTGTGAAAGAAGGTGTGGTAGCAGATGTCGTGCCGCGCCATGTGCCACAGCACTTCCGTGTCGATCACTACCTGCGTGAGCCCGAAGACCACGAGGCTGAACCGCCGTGGCATGGCGGCTTTGACGAGCATCCCGGGGCCCATGTGAAGTGGTGTAAAGGGCATGGTTAAACAGATGAGTTACGGTGAAACCGAAGGGGGCGGCGCGTAGTCGTAGAAACCGTGTCCGCTCTTGCGGCCGAGTCGGCCGTCCGACACTAGGCGCCGGAGCAGCGGGGCAGGGCAATAGCGGGCATCTCCCAGATCGCGATGGAGCCCCTCCAGACCCGCCAGGCAGATGTCGATGCCGATCAGGTCGGCCAGCGCCAGCGGTCCCATGGGGTGACCGGCGCCGAGGCGCAGACAGGCGTCGATGGCTTCGCGCGTGGCTGCGCCGCTTTCCAGGAGCCCGGCAGCCTCGTTGATCATGGGCAGCAGAATGCGGTTGAGGACAAAGCCGGGGACGTCCGTGACCGCTACAGGCGTCTTGCCAAGGCGTTCGGCCAGGCGCAGGACCGCGTTGCGGACCTCGGGGAGGGTCTGTCTGGCGGAGACGACCTCCACCAATGGGACCCGGTACGCCGGATTCATGAAGTGCAGGCCGATGACGCGGCCGGGATGGCAAAGGCCGTCAGCCAGCGCGGTCAGGGAGAGCGTGGAGGTGTTGGAGGCGAGGATGGCGTCGGGCCGGACCAGCGTCTCAAGGCGCGCAAGAAGCTGTCGTTTGGTAGCCAGATTTTCGGGCACCGCCTCCACGACAAGATCACAGGATGCCAACGCTGACAGGTCAATCGTCGTCCGGATCGCGGCCGGGACTTGCGTGCGCGCAGTGGCCGGCGCCGTGCCCATCTTCACCTGGCGGTCGACGTTTACGTCGATCACGGCCATGGCGCGCGTCAGCCGCGCCGGATCGCGTCCCGCGAGGAGCACCGGCAGGCCGGCCTGCGCGCAGCAAAGGGCAATGCCGCTGCCCATGGTGCCGCTGCCAATGATTCCGACAGTCTGGATTTCCAGCATGGCGAGGTTTCCGGCCGGGGTTCGCTTCGATGCGGTGTCTTAACAGAAGCGCCTCAGCATGGTCAAGAGCGTTCACGCGACAATGCGATGGAGTGCGGAATCGTACGCGAAAAGGGCACCGAGGACACAGAGGAAGACAGAGACCACAGAGATCATTATTGCCGCAACCACCCTGCGTGCAGCGGCAGGGCAATTGCGGTTATAGAATCCTCTGTGCCCTCATCTCCCCTCTGGGATCTCTGTGTCCACAACCTGGTATGTTCAATGCCGGACATGCGCTTGAGAAGTGCCACAGTGCGGGGTATCATGGCTACCACGGGTGATGACATGCACAAGATTTCCCCAGTTTATCGGACGGAAGACGGCATGAAGGTGATTGATCTGCGCCTGAACCGCGTGGCGCAGCTCTTCAACACGTTCGATCCCTCGCCGTTCCACGAGCGCGACCTAGATGACGATGCCGAGGCGTACATCGTGGCCTGCGCCCGTGAGATTACCCGCCGTCACAAGATCAAGCTGGTACTCCACCTGCCACCCGAGGAGGCGGCGCGCGAAAATGCGCGGCAGATCGAGCAGGCGGTGAACCACTATTTTCTCTACCGTGCGCAGGCCTATCGCCGCGAACTGCTGCAGGTCTTCCGGCAGGCGCGCTGGAGCCTGCTGGTGGGGCTGGGCACGCTGATCACCTGCCTGGGCCTGCGCGGCCTGATTGTGCTGCTGAACTTGAAGGACCATCCGCTGGCCGGAGAGATCGTCTCCGAGGGGTTGCTGATCATCGGCTGGGTGGCCATGTGGCGGCCGGTGGAACTCGTCCTCTACGCATGGCACCCGACGCGCCAGACCCTGCGCGTCTACCGCGACCTGAGCTGCTCGCCGGTCGAAATCCACGTGCGCGAAGCTCCGTAAGGACGCAGGAGAGGTAGGCGAAGTTTAACGCCGGGATTTCGCCGTGTCGGCAAGGCGATAATCTCCGGCAACTGGTTGGGCAATCCCCAGTTTAACGAATTCGGATTGGCTCATCGCCTCTTCGATGAAGGCGAGCATGTTTTCCAGAGGGACATCCCCTTCAACTGCATGGGCGGGGGCAAATATGTATCCGCCGTCTTGCCCCAGTCTGATCAATGTGCGCGACTCCCGACGCACATCCTCCACCGCTCCGTACGGCAGCGTTTTCTGCGTGGAAAGTCCTCCGTGAAAAGCAAGACGCCCGCGGTAGCGCGGTATCAGGGTTTTGACATCCATGACTTCCGGCTGAAATGGATTGAAACAGTTCACGCCAATCCCGATGAGATCGTCGAACAACTCATCCACGTCACCACAGGAATGGATGGAGACATAGCGCCCGGCATTCCGGACAACGCCGTACATTCTTTTGAGTTCCGGGTAGATGAACTCATGCCAAAGGTCCGGCCCCATCTGAAGGCCAGACTGCTGTCCCCAGTCATCGCCGAAGTGGACGGCATCAATCTCGAATGCAAGGGCCTTCTGAATTTGTGCGATATTGTAGTCTGTGATGGCATGTAGAAGTTCGTGGACGAAGCCGGGATGATCGAGAAAATCCATCATCAAGTCTTGCATGCCCCGCATCGTCCAGGCCCGCTCATATAACGAAAAGCCGATTGGGAAGACACGAAAACAATCCCCGTGTTTTCCAAGTTTGTCTGGTATGTCAGTGAAGAAGCGGTCATCTGCCGGATTCGGAAACCGGTAACCTGCCAGCGTTGGCTCAGGAAGAACCGTGTGTTCGACGATGCCAATGTCCTTATCCTGGCTTCGATCCCAGACGACGCCGAAAACATCCCTCACCCGATCGTTTCCCACATCTTCAAAGAAGCCGATCGAATCGCCCAACGCCAGGAGATGATTGTCCAGCACGGCGTCCAGGTTTTCCGTGCCGTAGTGCTTCACCAGCTTTGTTCGAGCTTCTGCCGTGAACGAGAAAGACCAGGGAACATATGGCGGTTTCTCGCCGGCATAAACCGCGCGGACAATTTCACGCTTTGTCATATCGGCAGCCCGCGCACGTCCCGGACAGGGAGACTACACCTTGGCGTCGGCCGCGGCGACGGCCTTGCCAACCGAATCCCGAACATCCTTCAGCCGCGAAATGATCGGCAGTTTTTGTGTGCAGGCGCGTTCGCACTGGCCGCAGGCGGTGCAGTCGTCGAGGTGGTGCCCGCTGCGCAGCAACCCCCAGTGCCAGTTCATGCGCTGCGCCATGTTTTCCGGCTTGCCGGAGAGCGCGAACTGGTTGTAGGCGTCCATCAACTTCGGCACGGGCAGTCCCTGCGGGCAGGAGTCGCAGTAGCCGCACCCGGTGCAGAGCGAGTCGAACGAGGCGCGCAGCTCACGGCGCACGTCGTCGGCCGTGGCGCTGAAGGTCTTGGTTGCGACGTAGAACGGCCGCTGGGCGCGCGTATGGCGCATCTCCTTGAACGCCACGCCCATGCGCTCCTCGGACTTGCCGTAGCCGATGGCGGTGTCGAAGTAGGTGATCCCCGCGTCATAGCAGGCCTTGACCAGCGCGGCGCATCCTTCGACGTCTTCCTGATTCTCGAAGCGCATGCCGCCGAAGCCCAGGGCAGAGACGGAAAGACCGGTGGAACCGTAGGGCTTGTAGAGCATGGGAACCTTTCAGCGTGCGCGGGAATATAACGCAGTTCGTGTTCTTATAGCGAAACCCGGATGAGGCTGCAAGGGCGTGCGAAGGTCCCCAACTGCGGGAGTTCAGCGCGCGGTTAGCCGGAAATCCATGCGCTCAAGGCGTGGATTTCGACAGCAGCTGAGTATGCGGCGAATATCTGAAATGCGACGAAATGCGACAAATAGAAGGCGATAAATCCGTTGTAATAACTCATAATACGCTGCGCCGCACTATGTTATAAGTGATGTGCGCGCGCAATAGCCTCCCCATCTGTCGCACGCATTTTCCGTCTTTCTTCCGGAAGTACAACAGGGCCCATCCGACATTCAACCCGGAGTTTCCCATTTGACCTGTGGGTCCACAAACATCGCGGGGCATTCCGGTCGCGCAACTGAAATCGTCGTGCATTCCGGTGTGCGGTCGAACGTCATGTTTCGACGCTCGACCCAACGTAGAGTCACCCGCAGAGATTTCGTATTGCCTGCACCCAATGAGTTCCCTGCTTTTTGACGCTTCACCATCGATCAAAGCCTTTGTTGCGTGGCTTGATTCCATGTCAATGACCTCGACTGGCGAAGCGAAACCGGGAACCATGGGCCAACTGCAAGGTGCGTTGACTTTCCGGGCGCAGGGATGGGATACTGCCGTCTCCAAGTCCGTGTTGTGGAGACTGCCCGTGCGCGTTGCGATTATTTATCCGCCGCTGCTGTCCGACAAGGGCGTGCCGCTGCTCTCCCAGAACCGCCAGTTCCAGTGGTTTCACCGGCCGACGTACATCTATCCTGTGGTGCCGGCGCTGGCAGCAACTCTGGCGCACAAGGCAGGGCACGAGGTGGCCTGGCTGGACGGCATTGCCGAGGGGTGGACGCCGGACGAGTTCGACGCCCAACTGAAGGCGTTCAACCCGGAACTGGTCGTGCTGGAAACCAAGACGCCGGTGGTCAAGTTGCACTGGCAGTTTGTGCGTTCGCTCGTAATGCAGCGTCCCACGACGCGCGTCGTGATGGTCGGCGACCACGTGACCGCGCTTCCGGCCGAGACGTTCGCCAACTGCCCGGTCAACTACATCCTGACCGGCGGCAACTACGACTTCCTGCTGCTGAACCTGCTGGCGCATCTGACGCGCGACGATGCGCTGGAGCCGGGCATCTACTGGCGCGAGGGCGGGGCAGTCCACAACAGCGGCACCTTCCGCCTGGACCACGATCTGCGCACGCAGCCGTGGATCGACCGCGACCTGACGCGCTGGCGGCTCTATTCCGTGAAGAACGGCAATTTCCGCCGCACGCCAGGCACCTACATCATGTCCGGCCGCGATTGCTGGCACGGCAAGTGCACCTTCTGCTCCTGGACCACGCTCTATCCGTCCTACCGCACGCGCGACCCGATCGACGTGGTGAACGAGATTGGCAACCTGATTGAGCGCTACGGCGTGCGCGAGATCATGGACGACGCCGGCAGCCTCCCCGTGGGCGACTGGCTGACGACCTTCTGCCGGGAGATGATCGCGCGCGGGTACCACAAGAAGATCCGCATCGACTGCAACATGCGCTTCGGCCGCCTGACGCTCGACGATTACCGCCTGATGCGGCAGGCCGGCTTTCGGCTGATCCTGTTCGGAATGGAATCCGCCAACCAGGCGACGCTCGACCGGCTGGTCAAGGGGGTGCAGGTCGCGCAGATCCGCGAAGGGGCGCATGCCGCGGCCCGCGCCGGGCTGGACGTGCACGTCACCGTGATGTTCGGCTACCCCTGGGAAAACGAAGCCGACGTGCGCAACACCGTGGAACTGGCGCGGACGCTGCTGCGCAAGGGCGACGCCTACACGCTGCAGGTTACAATGGTGGTGCCGTATCCCGGCACACCGCTGTTCCGCGAACTGGATGCACAGGGGCTGCTGCAGACGCGCAACTGGGATGACTACGACATGCGCACCGCCGTGATGAAGTGCCCCTTGCCTGAGGATACGATCAAGGCAGCGGTACGGCAGGTGTACCGGGGGTTCCTGCTTCCGGAAACCATCCTCCGGCGCATTGTTACCACGCGCCACCCCGTCGACGACCTGAAATTCTACTGGCGCGGGTTCCGCTCGCTGGTCGGGCATCTGCGCGACTTTCGCTGAGCGCCGCGCGTCCGGGCGTGGAGGTGCGTATGACGGGGCTGGATCTCGAACGGCATTTTCGGGAGCATGGGACGTGGGTGGACTGGTCGACTACGACCGACACCTGCAAGGCCGGCGACCTGTCGCGGCCGGTGCGTACTGTGGCCGTGTCCTGGAAAGCCTCCTGGTGGGCCATGCACGAGGCCGTGGCGCGCGGCGCCGACCTGTTCGTGTCGCACGAGCCCATCGGCGTATGCGCGAGGAACGGCTCCACCTCCCCGGACGTGGCCACGGCGTTGCCGTCGGAGCAACTGATGTTTGACTGGCTGCGGGAGATCGGGCTGACGGTTTACCGCTGCCACGATTTCTGGGACGCCTATCCCGGCGAGGGCGTGCGCGACAGCTGGGTGCGCGGGCTGGATTTGGGCGGAAGGGTGGTGGCGGATGCCTACCCGTACTATGTCACCGAGGTCGAACCCCTAACCGTGCGGCAACTGGCGCGGCAATTACTGGCACGGCTGCGCCCGCTGGGGCAGGATGTCGTGCTGCTGGCGGGAGATCCGGAGCGCGTGGTCTGCCGTATCGGCACCGGGACCGGCGCGATCACGGATCCGGCGCGCATGCGCGAACTGGGCGCGGATTGCGGCGTGATCGTGGAAGATTTTTTCGCGCACGTCCGAATGGGCTCACATGCGAGAGATCTGCAATTTCCCATGCTGATGGTGAGCCACGGCGTGGCGGAGGAGTGGGCGATGCCGAACCTGACAGCTTACCTGCGGCGTGTATTTTCGTCTCTGACGGTGTTTCACATCCCGCAGCGATGCCCTTACACGGCGATCACCGGGTGAAAAGTTAAGCAAATAGATTTTGCTGGCACGGCAAAAGCTATCCCTTGAAAATCACGAATTTCCGCATGGCATAGTTGATCAGCAGCGCCACGACCATGTTGCTGACGAAAGCCACGGTTGTCATCACGCCGAACGCGCCGATCAGCCAGCGCATCAGCAGGGTGCCCACGACAAAGCTGACGCCTGACACGGCATAGAACATCCCCAGTTCCACCAGGCGGCGATGGCGCCCGGAGCGGAACACAAACCGGATGTTCAGCAGGTAGGCCACGAGGTTTGAGACCAGGAAGGCCGCGCCATTGGCCAGCGTTGCGTTTTCCTTTCGCAGCGCGTCGCTGATTTCCGGCACATGCAGGTGCAGCAGCCGGAGGACCAGATCGTTCGGCTGCATGCACGGCAGAAGTTTCCAGCCCAGCAGGTAAAAAATCAGGATATTCGTGGCTGTGGCAATCCCGCCGCAGATCGCGTATTTGACGAACTGCAAGGCGTGGCCCGATTCCGGAGTGAAAATGTGTTTGCGATCGAACATAGAGGGCGTCCTTGTACGCGAAATGATAGGCGGACGGTGCGACGCAAGGCAAGCGGTATCGCCGGCCGCGGCGCATCTTACGGATGCAGTGTAGCGGCCGGAACCCAGCCACGGTGACCGTTGGCCTCGACCAGCACCCAATTTTCGGCTTTTTCAACCGGCGTGACCACACGGCCGGGGGACAGGATGAACAGGGCACGCGCGGTGGGTGATGGACAGAGGCGGGCAGTGACCAGTTCGATCATCGTGCGATTCTGGCGCTCAATGTGTCCGGTCCAGCGTTGACACGCATAGAGGCCGGCAGCCAGCACAACGATCCCTGCGATAATGGCCAGCCAGGGGCGCCACGCATGCAGTACGCTTGTCACGACCACCGCCAGAATAAGCGCGGCGGCGAACGGAAGCCAGCGGCGCGCCTGCCCCACGGTCGCCGTTACGGCCATTTCGCCGACAGACTCTGTGGGGGGCGGCTGGGCGTCGAATCGCTTGACAGCCGGGACCGTCGCACCCGGCCGCGCCGTGTTGAGGGTCAGCGCGAAAGGTCCGGCCGTTGCCACGCGGTAGACACCGGCCACGGGGTCGAAATAGGGGAGGCTTGCCATGCCGATCCGCGTGGCGTTCGTGGTGAGCGGTATCACCACCTGGCGCAACGCGAGCGCCCCCTTTTCGTCACGCGCAAGCTCCTGCGGCGGGTAGACGCGGAAATCCGGTCCCGGCTGCGGAAGCAGAACCTGCGCGTCGCCCAGCCAGCCATTGCCTAGAAGCGTGATGTTGAGGTTGACGAGGTCGCCGGGCATGGCCTGTGCTGGCTCCAGCGTGCCGGTCACGCGGAACGTGCCGATGGCGCCTTGAAATCCGGGCGGAACTCCTGTTGTCGGCAGCGGACGGAACTCCACCAGCAGTGGGCCGAGGCGGATCGCAGCGGATGAGGAGTAGGTCGATGAAAAAAAGCCAAAGGTGCGGTGTTCCACCAGATTTGCGTGCAGCGTGCCGTGAAATTCCTGGCGCCATGGTTTTGTGGCGCGGCCAATGGCGGCAAAAGACAGGATGTCCACGGTCCGGTCGCTGCGACGTTCCGCGCGCCGAGCTTCCGGCTTGTACGGGCCGATCGTAGCGCAGGGGTCGAGCGAGATACCGTCAATCCGCAGGTCCTGGGCTTCCGCGCCCGGCGACACCTCCAACTCGAGGCGAATTTCGAATGGCTGGCCGACGTACGGGCGTTCGGGCGCGATGAGGAAGCGTGCCGATTGCAGCTCGCCGCCACGGGCGGTGAGCGTGGCGGCAATGCCGAGTGTCAGCGCCAGCGCGAGGCGGTTGAAACTCATGGCGCCGCCTCCGGGATGGTTTTGCCGGCGAATACGCGTTCGCTCCAGCCGCGGTCATCCGCCTGTTCCTGCAGCCACGAGAGTGTCACGCTGGCCAGAAAGATCGAAAAGGTCAGCACGCCGAAAAGCAGGCCGGCATTGGCGAAGGCGCGCAGGCGACCCGCGCCGGGATGCGACCACAACCGCAGCAGTAACGCCACCCAGAGCAGCAGCCAGCCGCCCAGGGCAGCCTGCGCGCGGATCGGCAGCGGTGCGTCATGGTGCCAGAAGAAAAGCAGGTAGTCCCACGGCAGCTCCGCGTCCGTCTGGCCGGACTGCAGGGCAAGCGCCTGGCGGAGGTTCGTGCGGATTTCGGGCGTGCTCCCGGCATAGCGTTCCGCCCGGCGCAGCGCGACCGCGGCGTTCTCGCTGTCGCCGGCCAGCAGCAGCGCAGTGCCGAGGTTGAAAAACAGCGGACCATTGCGGACGCCGTCGTTCACCAGTTCGTGATAAGCGCGGGCGGCAGCGAGGAAGTCGTCTGGCGTGCGCGCGGCAGCCATGCGTGCGTTGGCCTGCTCCCAGAGAAACCACCGGGACGCGTCATCCGCACGGACCGCGACAGAAGTCAGTGTCACCGCGAGGATCAACGCGACGCGCAGGAGGGTGCCAACCGGCTTCATGGCGTCTCCTCCGAGTCGGCAATTGGCCGGTCGAGTTCAAAGGCGATCCGCGGCAGCAGCGCCAGCGCCTCGGGGATCACGGCAGCGGTTTCGCTGGCGGCGGCATCGGGTCGGTAGAGGGCCTGGTCCAGGCGTGCCAGCAG
>Ga0118677_10002232_pt1 | contig 39308 bp, 37 predicted proteins | sample AliMusrvi5mmetaG_FD_86154 | JGI IMG/M metagenome (GOLD analysis project Ga0118677, IMG submission 86154) | reverse complement strand
GAGCTGCCGGTGGAGGACTCCTCGGTGGACTGGGTCATCTCCAACTGCGTCATCAACCTCTCGCCCGAGAAGGACCGCGTCTTCGCCGAGATCGCGCGCGTGCTGCGCCCCAGCGGCCAGATGCTGGTCAGCGACATCGTCGCCGAGAGCCTGCCGGAGGAGATCCGCTCCCTGCCGGCCGCCTACTCGAGTTGCATCGCCGGCGCCGTCAGCGAGGCCGACTACGTCGCCGGCCTGCGCGCCGCCGGCCTCACCGACGTGGAGGTCCGCGACCGGCTGGTCTACGACGCCGGGCAGCTCGCGAGCTTCGTCACCTCCGAGACCGAGGGCGTCTGCAGCTGCGGCTGCGGCGACCAGCTGAGCGAGGAGTTCGGGGCGGAGTTCGTGGCCAAGGTGGCCGGGTACGCCCGCTCCCTCGAGGGCCAGGTGTGGAGCGCGAAGGTGTACGGGCGGAAGCCTGACTGAGGGAGCGCCCGCCCGAACCGGGCGCCGACCGGGCCTCCGCGCGCGCCGCCTCAGGCGTGCCGCACCCGCCGCGCGCGCAGATCGAAGCTGTCGCCGTCGGCCAGCACGTGCAGCGCAAGGCCGCTCACCGAGAGAGCGCGCGCGGCCCGCGACGGCGGGGGCGGGGTCGGCGCCGCGGCCGTCCACGAAGCACACAACGCCTTCGCCGATCACGGTGGCGACGCCGTCCGGCGAGACCTCCAGGGCGCAGCCCTCCTCGATGCCCACTCCGATGGTGTCCGGGTAGGCGGCGACCATCGTCACCAGCCGCCCCAGGCGCCCGCGCGCCACCAGGTGCGTGTCCACGGTGACGCCCTCGACCATGCCCAGACCCGGCGCGAAGCGGATGGCACCGTGCTCGTAGAAGGCGGTGGGCTCGCCGCGCACGATCACCGGGTCGCCGAGCGCCATGGAGCCGGCGCTGGAGCCGCCGATCACGAGGCCGGCGCGGCCGCACCGGCGCAGCTCGGCGGCGAACTCCGTGCCCGAGAGGATGTCGAGCAGGCGCAGCTGATCGCCGCCGGTGAACATCACGCCCGTTGCCTCGCGCAGCACGTGCGCCGTCATGGGCAGGTCGGCCTCGGCGTGCGTGCGGATGTCGAGCACCTCGACGCGGCTAGTGCCCTCGAGCTCAAACGCCGCGAGGTAGTGGGCGATCGTCTCCGTCCGCTCTTCGCTCGCGGTCGGCACGATCACGATGTGCGCGCCGCCGGGGCCGCCCGCCAGCTCGACGAAGCGGCGCACGATGCGCCGGTCCATGCCCTCCTGGCCGGAGCCCCCGAGCAGCATCCGCCATCCCGCGCGTGGCCCGGTCACGCGCCGCCCTCCGGGGTGCCGGCCTCAGACGCGGCGCCGGCGCCGGCGAGGGCCCCGTCGCCGAGGGTGCCGGCCTGCTCGGCGAACGTGCGCAGCCACTGGATGGCCTCGTGCACGCGGCCGGTCATGCAGCACACGAGGTCGCCCGGCTGCGCCAGCTCGGAGGCGCGCTGGATGGCGTCCTGCTCCACCGGCACGCGCTCAATGGCCGCCGCGTCGAGCCCGGCGGCCGTGAGGTAGCGCACCTGCAGGTCCATGAGCGCGCCCGGGGCGCGCCCGCGCAGGTCCTCGGCCTCGTACACCACGGCGGCGTCGAAGACGGGGGCGAGCACGCCGCAGACCTCCTCGTAGTCCTCGTCGCGGCGGTCGCCGACCACGTCGAAGACGATGATGCGGCGGCGCTCGCCCAGCCGCCGGACCAGCGTCATCAGATTCCTGTAGGCGTGGGCGTTGTGGGCGTAGTCGAGCAGGTAGTCCACGCCGCCGATGTTCATCAGGTTGAGGCGCCCCGGCGTCTGCAGCGGTGACGGCAGGAAGGAGACGAGCGCGCGGCGGATCTCGTCCACGCCGATCCCGCGCGCGTAGGCGGCGGCGGTGGCCGCCAGAGCGTTCTGGACGTTGAACTCGGCGCGGCCCCCGAGCGTGAGCGGGATGTCCTCGATGCGCGCCACCGGGATGAGGTGTTCGTTCTCGAGCACGGCGATGTAGCCTTGCTCACAGATCAGCGCCGTGTGGCCGCGATCGACGTGGTCGAGCACCACCGGGTTGGAGGAGCGCAGCGAGAAGAAGACGATGTGCTCGCGGCAGTACTCGGTCATCTCGACGCACATGGGGTCGTCGGCGTTGAGGACGGTCGTGCCGCCCTCTCTCACCGCCTCGGCGACGACGGCCTTGACCTTGGCGAGCTCGCCGATGTCGCGGATGTTCTGCATGCCGAGGTGGTCCGGCTGCACGTTGAGCACCACGCCCACGTCGGCCGTGTTGTAGCCGAGGCCCGAGCGCAGGATGCCGCCTCGGGCCGTCTCCAGCACGGCGCAGTCCACGAGCGGGTCGCGCAGCACCACCTGGGCCGAGTACGGGCCGCTCATGTCGCCCTCGGCGATGAGGTTGCCGCGCACGTAGATGCCGTCGGTGGTGGTCATCCCGACGCTGTAGCCAGCGTGCTCCATGATGTGGGCGATGAGGCGCACGGTGGTGGTCTTGCCGTTGGTGCCGGTGACGGCGACGATGGCGATGTCGTGCGGCGCGCCGGGCGGGAACAGCATCTCCACGATCGGCCGCGCCACGTTGCGCGGTGTGCCGTGCGCCGGGGCCAGATGCATGCGCAGCCCGGGCGCCGCGTCGACCTCGATCACGGCCCCGCCGACCTTCTTCACGGGCTGCTCCAGGGTCGGGGCGATCACGTCGATGCCGGCGATGTCGAGACCGACGATGCTGGCGATGCGCTCCGCCATGAAGCGGTTGGCCTTGTGCACCCTGTCGGTCACGTCCACCGCCGAGCCGCCGGTGGAGAGATTGGCGGTGAGCTCCAGGCGAAAGACCTCGCCGGCGGGGAGCACCGTCTCCAGGGTGTAGCCGGCGCGCTCGAGCAGGAACCGGTGACCGACGAGGTGGAGAGGCGCGTCATCACCTTCTCGTGCCCGTACCCGCGGCGCGGGTTGCGGTTCTCGAGCGCGATGAGCTCCTCGATCGCGTGCTCGCCGTCTCCGGTCACGGCGGCGGGCTCGCGCATCGCCGCCGCCACAAAACGCCCGTCCACCACCAGCATGCGGTAGTCGTTGCCCTCGTAGAACTTCTCCACGATGACCTTGTCGCTGATCTCCTTGGCGCGCGCGAAAGCCTCCTTGAGCTCCTTCTTCTTGCGGATGCCCGTGGTGACGCCTTTGCCGTGATGGCCGTCGTGCGGCTTGATCACCACCGGATAGCCGAGCCACTCGGCGTCCTCGATGGCCGACGCCACCTTGCGCACCACGGTCCCCTTGGGCACGGGGATGCCGGCGTCGTCCAGCATGTGCTTGGTGAGGCGCTTGTTGCCGGCGGTCTCCACGCCGATCATGCTCGTGCGCGAGGTGATGGAGGCCTCGATGCGGCGCTGGTACTTGCCCTCACCGAGCTGCACCAGGTTGTAGTCGTCGAGGCGGAGCACGGTGATGCCGCGATGCTCCGCCTCCTCCACGATGGCCGCCGTGGACGGGCCGAGGTAGTGGTCGGCGCCGATGTCCCCGAGCTCGCGGACGAGGTCCTCGATGTCGATGCTCTCGCGCTTGCCCACGAGCAGCGCGTTGACGATCTCGATGGCGCGCTCGCCGGCGGTGATGCCCGCCTCTTCCACCCAGTAGCTGAAGATGACCTGGTAGACGCCGGGGGTGTCGGTGTCGATGGTCTTGCCGAACCCCACCTCCATGCCGGCGATGTACTGCAGCTCGAGGGCGATGTGCTCGATGATGTGGCCCAGCAGCGTCCCCTCGCGCATCCGCTTGATGAGGCCGCCGGGCTCGTCCTCCGAGCAGCGGTGCTCCTTGAGGCTGGGGATGAGCTCGATGAGCTGGTCGGTGAAGTCCCCGAGCGTGTTGGTGAACACCTCGTCGTGCTCCCCGAGGTCCACCGTCAGCACGATGACCGGGCGGTAGCTGTAATAGTTGGCGCCGCGCAGAGCGTGTGAACCGACGAGCGTGATCATGGCAACTCCCCCGTCTGTGAGAGGGCCGAACGACAGAAGCCGCGGTCTCGCGGCCGCGACCGTGCAGTCCTACCCCGGTACGCGCGTTTCGGAGCGGCGGCACGTACGGCGGCCCGTGCGGCGGCCCGCAAGCGGCGGCACCCCGGACTCGCAGGCTACGGATGCGCTCGCCCCGCCGCTTGGACCGGGCACCGATGCTGTGGGGATCAGTCGTCCGTCGCAGCGAGCAGAGCTGCGAGCAAGGGCAGTAGCGGTTTCAGATCATCCCCTATCGTGCCCCACAGGACTTCCTCATCGATGCCGAAGTACTCGTGCACCACCACGTTGCGCATGGCGCGCATCCTCGACCACGGAATTCGCGCGTTTGCCTCGGTGACGTCGGCCGGCACGCGGCCCGCCGCTTCGCCGATGACGGTCAGGTTCTTGATCACGGCGTCGACACGCAGGCGATCGCCGCAGAACTGCTCGCGTGTGAGCCCGGCCGTGTAGCTGTCGATGGCCTGCAACGCATCCACGATGTCGGCGACGAACAGGCGCCACTGCCTAGGCGGCACGGATGGCCTCCGCAAGGATGCCAGCGCGCAGTTCTTGGCGCAGGCCACCCATCGTGACGAGATCGACTTTGGCCCCGAGCAGTTCTTCGAGTCGCTCCTGGAGGTCGAAGAGGCGGAAGTAGCTCAGCCTCGTGCCCGGACGGTAGTCCACGAGCACGTCGACATCGCTGTCTGCGCTCGCCTCATCGCGCGCGACCGAGCCGAAGATGGCCAGCTCGCGTACGCCCATCGCGGCGAAGTCGTCGCGATGGGCCGCCAGGATGCGCAGAACATCGTCTCGTTTCATTCCGGCCACCTCCCTTGACGCCCCGATTCTCGCACACTGAGCAGTTTCGAGCCACGAAAGGCGGGCCACCGGCCTTCGACCTTTCCGCCTGCGTTGCTGTCGTGAGAGAATCCGGCCCATGGGCGCCCCGGCCTCCATCATGAGCCCTGACACCATCTCGTGGCTCCTTGCCGGGGACCCCTCCGTGCGCTACTTCACGCTCACCCGTCTGCTCGGCGAGCCGGCGGACGGCGCCGCGGCCAGCGCGGAGGGCGCCGGCGGCGCGGCCGCAGAGGCTGGGCGCCGGATCATGACCGAGGGCGCCGTGCCGGCCATCCTCGCGGCGCAGCGCGACGACGGCGGCTGGTCCGCGCCGGGGCGCTTCTATACCGCCAAGTACACCGGCACGGTGTGGTCGTTGCTCATCCTCGCCGAGCTCGGCGCGGACGGCGAGGACGAGCGCCTGCGCCGCGGCTGCGAAGCCGTCCTCCGCGACGGGCAGGACGCCGCCTCCGGCGGCTTCGGCCACAAGCCGGCCGCTCCCGGCGGCTGCACGCACGCCACCGTCATCCCCTGCCTCACCGGCAACATGGTCTACAGCCTCGTCCGCCTCGGCATGCTCGGCGACCCGCGCGTGCAGCGGGCCGTCGACTGGATCACCACCTATCAGCGCTTCGACGACGGCGAGGGCGAGGCGCCCGCCGGCTGGCCCTACCACGTGGAGATGTGCTGGGGCCGCCACACCTGCCACATGGGGGCGGCCAAAGCGCTCAAGGCACTCGCGGCGATCCCGCCCGAGCGCCGCTCGCCTGATGTCCGGCGCACGCTGGCCGCCGGCGCCGAGTACTTTCTCCGGCACCACGTCCACCGCCGCAGCCACGACCTCGCGCGCGACTCCAAGGCCGGCTGGCGCCGCTTCGGCTTCCCGCTCATGTACCAGACCGACGCGCTCGAGCTGCTGGGGATACTCACGCGGCTGGGTGTGCGCGACCCGCGCATGGACGAGGCGCTCGCGCTGGTGGCGAGCAAGGCCGACGCGCAGGGCCGATGGAGGCTCCAGAACACCTTCAACGGCCGCTTCGTCGTCGACATCGAGACCAAGGGCGAGCCCAGCCGATGGGTGACGGCGAAGGCGCTGGAGGTGCTGGGCGCCGGCTCCTGAGTCCGCGGCGTTGCAGGCGCTCCGCCGCATCCTCTGAGACTGCCGGTCAGGCGCCCGCCAGCTCGCGTTGTGCGACGCCGTCCACGTCACGAGCCTGCACTGCCAGGTTCGCCTGCATGGTCGCGCGTGCGATCTCCAGGAGCTCCGGCGGGATCGGATACTGCTTCTCCTCGCGGAGCCAGGCGAGCACCGTGGCGAGACGCCAGATCGTCGGCCTGCCCTCGTGCACCGGCACGGGTGCGGGCGCATCGCAGGCGAGTATGAGCTTGCGCACGTTCTGGCGCGAGACGTTGAGAAGAGCGGCCACGTCGGTGAGCCCGACGAGGTCCGGTAGTGCCTCGACCAGCCGGGCGTCGGGCACGGCACTGCGCACGTCGGCCAAAGCGCTCGAGACGGCCATACCGGCGGTCTGCGCCTCGCGGACGAAGGCGAGCGCGAGGCGCCCCCACCTGCCGACGCCGACGGTCGCATCGTCACAGCCCGCCGCTCCCAGCCGCTCCACGACGTCGTCCATGTCGGCGGACGGTGCCGGCAGCGCGAACGTCAGAACGAACTCGTACTCACTCATCGCTCACTCCCCGGCGTCTCCCGGCTCCTCGTGCAGCCGGATGCAGCCGTCGACGACTCGCCGAAGCTGCCGCGCGTGGTTCTCCGGGCTGCGAGGTGTCCCCCATACCACGGTGACACAGACCTCGCCGCACCTGCACTCAGGGTCGTTGTGAGGGCAGAGCAGCTTGGCCCACCCGTGAGCGCGCGGGCTGAGTAGTTCGACCCGCCAGCCGTGGTCCTCGGCGTATCTGAGGGCATTCTCCACGCTCCTGTCGGGGTGGCGCCGTCGTGGCAGGAGGCTTCCTTCTGAGTATCGGCAGCGACCGTGAGGTTGTCAAGTGACAACCAGACTTGCGGCGCCGTGAGCACCGCCTCGATTGTGCCGGGTAGCCGCGCGAAGCTTCAAGGGTGGACCGGGAACGTCAACCAGCGTGGGAGCCGCGCCCATTCCGCCCCTCGCTCCTGCACCGGCAGCAGGGTCTGCAGCCTCAACCGTCACCTGCTGGACTCCCGGATCGGGACCCACGCCGCACTCTCGTCATCCGCCCCACGCGGGTCAGCGGCGCCCATAGCCCCCTTGGGAGGTGAGAAGGAGTGAGCGCACATGACCAGGTGACGCGTTCCGCCGGTGCCACACTGGCCGCAGGGAGGACGCTCCAGATGGATCCGCGCCGCACAACGTACCAGACAGACGCCCAGGGCAGGCGAACGGCCGTGGTCCTGCCCATCTCCGAGTACGAGCAGCTGCTCGAAGACCTCCACGATCTCGCCGTCGTCGCCGAGCGGCGCAACGACGAGACGATCGATGAAGCAGAGCTGAGGCGCCGGCTCGCCGGCGGTGGAGCCGTATAGCCTCCCGTTCAAAGCCTCGGTGGAAAGGGACCTCCGCCGCCTCCCTTCCAAGTCCCGAAGTCGCTGCCTCGAGCGCATCGCCGAACTTCGCTTGACTCCGCGTCCTACAGGAGTGCGACAAGTGGTCGGCGGGGAGCACACCTACCGCCTGCGGGTCGGCGTCTATCGCGTGATCTACCAAGCGGACGACGCGGCGCGGGTGGTGACCGTCGTCCACGTGCGTCACCGCAAGGACGCCTACCGGTGAGCGGCTTGCTGAAGCCACGGATGGAGGCGAGCCTCCTCCCGCGTCAGACCCGCGTGAGCTCCCCGCCCAGCCGCACGACCTCGCGCACGAGCAGGTCGAAGTCCTCGTAGCGGCTGCGGTGGTTGGCGACCGCCACGTGCAGGTATTTGCGCCCGCCGATGGTCGAGACGGACGGCACGGCGATGCCGCGCTCCTGCAGCTCGAGCTCGATGTCCTTGTTGAGCTGGTCCAGCGCTGCGTCCCTAGCCGCGGCATCGTCGACCGTGGGGGCGTCCGGCGCGGGGGCGTCCGGCGCGGCGTCGGCCGTCGCGGCGGCGCCGCCGGCCTGCGGCACGTAGCGGAAGCAGACGATGTTGAGCGCCACCGGCAGGGCCAGCTCGAGCTCGGGGGTGGCCTCGACCAGGCCGGCGAGGTACCTCGCCTGGTCGATGTTCTGCTGGATCACGCGCCCGAACTTGTCGGCGCCGTGCTCTTTGAGCGCCATCCACGCCTTGAGCGCGTGGAAGCCGCGCGAGAGCTCGAACCCGTAGTCCGAGAGCCAGGGCACGTCCACTCCGGTGAGCCCGCGCTCGCCCTCGCCGTGGGCGAGGTACGACGGGGTAAGCGAGAAGGTCCGCAGCTGCGCCTCCGCGTCCCGGACCAGCACACAGCCGACGGGGTACGTGAGGTTCATCCACTTGTGCAGGTCGAAGGCGAGCGAATCGGCGCGCTCCATCCCGGCGACCAGGTGCCGCGAGGCGGGAGCGATGGCGGCCCAGGCGCCGAAGGCGCCGTCCACGTGGAACCACAGGCCCTCGCGCTCGCAGAAGTCTGCGAGGGCCGGCAGGTCGTCGATCGACCCCGTATTGGTGGTGCCAGCGACCCCGACGACGCAGATGGGGAGCATGCCGTCGTCGCGGTCGCGCGCGACCATCCCGGCGAGGGCCGTCAAGTCGATGCGCAGGAGGTCGTCGGTGGGCACGCGACGCAGCGAGCGCGTGCCCATCCCCAGGAGCTCGACGGCCTTCGTGAGCGACGAGTGCGCCTCGGCCGAGCAGTAGACGGTGAGGCGCCGGGGCGCGCCGCCCGTGCCCGCGAGCGCGCCGGCAAGCCCGTCCCCACGCACGTCGAACCCGGCCCCCGCGTTGCGCGCCACGGCGAGGGCGATCAGGTTCGAGGCCGAGCATCCGCTGGTCAGCAGGCCGCCGGCGCCCGGCGGGTAGCCGAGCATCTCCTTGCACCAGTCCAGCACCTGCAGCTCGACGTAGTTGTTGCTGACGAAGGAGTAGATGCCGCTCACCGAATCGGTCGCCGCCGCCAGCATCTCGGCGATCACCCCCATCGGCGTGCCGCTGCCCAGCACCCAGCCCCAGAAGCGCGGGTGACTGTTGCCGAGCTGGTACGGCAGCACGTACTCCACGTACTCGCGGTAGATGTCCTCGACCTGCTGCGGGCCCGCAGGAAGCGGCCCGTCGAAGCGCGCCTTGACGTGCGCCGGCGCGTGCTCCCACGCGGGGCGGTCGCGCAGCGATTCCATGTAGTCCATCGCGTCGTCCAGCGCGCGGTGACCGAGGGCGCGCAGCGCCGCCCAGTCGTGCGGGTCGAGTGTCTCTTCGTCGGTCATGTCGTCCTCGTGAGGTCTCAGCCCGGCGCGACCGGCCCCCGGCGTCGCCCGGACCCGGACATCCCCGGGCCCGGCGATTCTACCGCGCGGGCGCGGCCTGAGGCAGGCCTGACGGCAGGCGTCTTGCGGCGGGCACCGGCGGTGAGCGACGCTACCGCCCGAGCAAGGCGTCGCGCCGGCGCATCGGGCCGCCTAGCGCACGACCAGCTTCTGCGTCGCGACGCCGGCCTGCGTGTTGCCGGCCAGATCCGTCGCGCTCAAGAGCAACCGGTAGGTCCCGCGGGGCAGGCGGCACGAGAACTTCGCCGTAAGTGCCGTGTTGACCGGCTGGGCGCCGAGCCGCAGCCTCAGCACGACCCTGCCACGCCGGTCCTTGACGACGATGCCGACCTGCGCCGTGTTGCCGGCGAAGGCCGCGTCGCGGACCTCGTAACGGAGCGACGCGGCCTGCAGACGCTTGATCTTGATGACGCGCGGGGCGACGGTCGCCGGCCGCGAGGTGTCGACGATGAACCTCAGGTGATGCGCGGTCTCCGCATTGCCGGCGGCGTCCGTGGCGTAGAAGCTGAGCGTGTGCACGCCGTCGGGCGGGCCGACCTGCACCGAGACACCAGCGCCGGGGACGGTGACCGGCGTCCCGCCGTCGACCGCGTACGTGATCGAGGCCACACCCGTGCCGCCGGCGTTGTCGGTGGCGCTGAGGCTGATGGTCACGAGTCGCCTGTAGCAGGCGCCGGCGCCGGCGCCGCTCGCGCTCGTCGTCGGCGCGACGGTATCGACGGCGAGAGACGGCGCGTCGACCGTGAAGGCGAGGCCGTTGGAGGCCACGCCGCCGGCCGGCGTCACGCTCACGCTGGTCGCGCCGGCCGCGAGACTCGCAGGCACGGTCGCGGTGATGGACGTCGCGCTCCAGGCGGTGGTCGCAGCCACCGTGGTGCCGAACCGCACCGTGCCCGACGTGCCGAGGCCGGTGCCGGCGATGACGACGCCGGAGGCGGCAGAGGCGTGGCCGGGGGTGATGCTCGTGAGGCTGGCGGCAGGCGCCGGCGGAGCCCCCGGCACAGTGATGCTGTAGGTCGCAGCCTTGGCTTGGCCGGTGGAGTCGTTCGGGCCCTTCACGCACCACACCTTGTAGTAGTAGGTGCCGGGCGTGGCCGGGGCCGTCAAGGGCGCGGTCCACGATGTTTGCGAGTACCCGGGTCCGCCGGCGGAGACCGCCATCCACGTGGTGCTCGCTCCGCTCACGTCGGTCTGGGCGACGTGATAGCCGGTGTTGCCGCTGGAGGTCAGACCGATGGAGACGACGACCGAGTAGGCGGCGCCGGCCGCCGGCGTCGGCGTGCTCGGGACGGCGGTGACCGTGCCCGAGGGCGCGCCGCTGTGGCAGCCGGTGCAGTCGTTGTTGCGCGAAGGCGTGGCGCTCGCGGTGGTGGCGGCGGCGAGGACCGCTGTGGCGGCGAGCGCCAGGAGGACGAAGACGGACGCGGTGCGGACTCTCATGAGCGGGGGCCTCCCATAGTCGCTTTGGTGCGTTTGTACGCACGGAATATCGGACGTTCTCAGAGCGACCTTTAGCGAATCGACCCGGGCCGGCTACTCCGAGACGCGCGCCCTCGCCGAGCCGGGCCAGCCGCTCGCCTTCACACCCCCCAACGCGCAGTTCACGCCGGCTTCACACGCACGCCCCAAGGTAGAGGCTCCGGGCCGAACGCGGCCCACGGCGGAGCGCGCGTGACTGGAGCTGTGATCGTGTCTAAACGAGAGATCCTCGACCCCGAGCTGAGAGACCCGGTCTGCGGCCGGCACATCAACGAGACATCCGCGCTTCTGCGCGACGAGTACGAAGGACGCACGTACCTGTTCTGCTCCGAGCGTTGCCGGATGCTGTTCTCGCTGCGACCGGAGGCCTACGCGGTGCGTTGCGGCGAGACGGGCGACGACGACGCGACGGCCGCGGACGACGCGACGGCCGCGTGAGCGACCGCCGGCTCCCGACGAGACGTGAGCCGCGGCGGACTTCGAGCTTGCTTCAGACCGCCGGCGCGCCCATACTCGTCACTGGTCTGCTGGGCCCAGGCCTGTTCGGAGACCTAGTCACACGCGGAGCACGGACCTGGCGCCAGAAGCAACATCGGAGCAGCACACCGCCGCGCCCGCCTTGGGCTTCGAACTGGCCCCCGAACCCTCCCGCCTGACCGAAGCGCGCGAGCGCCTGCGCGACTACCTCTGCCGCCACTGCCCCGACGCCCGCGTGGTGGCCGACGTCGTGCTGTGCCTTGAAGAGGCGTGCGCCAACGTGATCCGCCACAGCGGCGCCCGCGAGGCGATGCAGGTAGCGCTGCGCTTTGACGACGACGAGCTCGTCTGCCGGGTCCGCGACCGCGGCCGCGGGTTCGACACCGCGAGCTTCGATCCCAAGGCCGTCCCCGACCCGCTCTCCAGCCAAGGCCGCGGCCTCTTCATCATCTCCCGCATCATGGATGAACTGCGGCTGCGCTGCGATGGCGGGCTCGAGGTGGAGATGGTCAAGCACGCCGTTCCGCGCCGCGAGACGTCGCGCCGCGAGGCGCCGTGCCGCGACGACTCCCACGGCCGCGCCCCTTCCGCGGGTGCGGCACCGACCGAGGCGGCCGGCTAGCGTCTCCCGGCTCGCCGCTCGCCCCGCCTCCCGGCTCGCACGGGCTTTCATCCGCAAGGCGCCCCGGTTCACAAGTCCATCGCGCGCTCACCTTCTCGCAGTTCGGCCCGGTGCCGAATCCAGTGCCGGATCTGGTGCCGGATCTGGTGCCGGATTCGGCACCACGCATGACGCCGCACATGAGGCCGCGCGCCATCGACGCCGCCGGCGCAGCGCGCGGTCGCGAGCAGCGGCCCAAAGCGGCCCCGCGCTGCGCCGAATGCATCCCGGCGCGGTCGCGCGAGGCCCAGCGCCGCGCGAGGCCCGGCGCCTCGCAGCGGCCCACCGGGCGGGCGGTTTCTCAGGCGAATCTACTAGGGATAACTCACTATATGCCAAACTCACTATGAGCTTTGACCTGTTCCGCAGCCAAGGAGCGCCCATGACTTCCGACCTTGCTTCACCATTGGCCGAGGCGCTCACGCGCGCCTCGTGGCGGCTGCGGCGCGCGTCGGTCAAGGGGCTTGCCCCGCTGGGCCTCACGTTCGCCCAGTCGCGCGTGCTGCGCATCCTCGCGCGCCGCGGCGAGCCCATGCGCATGGGCGATCTGGCGGCGCGCTTCGAGGTGGCGCCGCGCTCCGCCACCTCGATGATCGATTCTCTCGAGACGCTCGGGCTCGCGGAGCGCCGGGCCGACCCCACCGACCGCAGGTCGGTCCTGGTCGGCCTCACGCCGGACGGCCTCGCCTTGATGGAGCGCATGGGCAAGCTGCGGCGCGCCAGCGCCGAGGCTCTCTTCGGCCGGCTCACGCAGGCGCAGCAGGAACAACTGCTGGACATCCTCACGGTGCTCCACGAGCCGGAGGACGAGTGCGGCGCAGGCGGAGCGGGGGCCGCCGGCGCGGACGGAGCGGCAACCGGAGCCGAGGCATGATCGGGGCGCCGGCATGATGGGGCCCAACGCCTTCACGGCGGCGCGCTCGCTGCGCCGCGACCAGTCGGTCAAGGACGCCAAGATCGCCAAGGGCACGGCGCGCCGCATCCTCACCTACGTGCGCCCGTACCGGAAGCTGCTGATCTTCTTCCTCGTGCTCGTCGTCATCGACGCCGTGGTGAGCGCCGCCAACCCGCTGCTGTACCGCGCCATCATCGACAAGGGCATCATCGGCAAGGACGCGGCCCTGATCGTGTGGCTCGCGGTACTCGTCGCCGTTCTGGCGCTCGGCGACGCCGCGCTCACGATCGCCGAGCGCTACATCAGCTCCCTCGTCGGCGAGGGCCTCGTCTACGACCTGCGCACCCAGGTCTTCGACCACGTGCAGCGCATGCCGCTGGCCTTCTTCACGCGCACCCAGACCGGCGCGCTCGTGAGCCGCCTCAACAACGACGTCACCGGCGCCCAGGAGGCGTTCACCGACGTCCTCTCCACCGTGATCGGCAACCTCATCAGCGTCGGCATCGTGCTGGTGATCATGTTCTTCCTCTCCTGGCAGCTGACGCTCGTTTCGCTGGTGCTGCTGCCGGTGTTCCTGCTGCCGGCGCGCTGGCTGGGGCGCAAGCTGCAGGCGATCACGCGCGAGCGCTACGAGCTCCTTGGGGACATGAACACGACCATGGTGGAGCGCTTCAACGTCTCGGGCGCGCTCCTCGTCAAGCTCTTCGGGCACCCGCAGGCGGAGGACGCCGAGTTCCGCGCGCACGCGGGCCGCGTGCGCGACATCGGCGTCACCCAGTCGCTCTACGCCCGGTTCTTCTTCATCGCGCTGTTCCTCACGGCGGCGATCGCGACCGCCCTCGTCTACGGCTGGGGCGGCGTCCTCGTCGTGCACGGCGCGCTCGCGCTCGGTACCGTGGTCGCCCTCACCGCCTACCTCAATCGCCTCTACGGGCCGCTGACGGCGCTCTCCAACATCAACGTCGACATCATGACCGCGCTGGTCTCGTTCGAGCGCGTCTTCGAGGTGCTCGACCTGCCGCCGATGGTGGCGGAGAAGGCCGACCCCACGGAGCTGCCGCGCGGGAAGGCGCGCGTGGAGTTCGAGCACGTGAGCTTCACCTACCCCACGAGCGGCGAGGTCTCGCTGGCCTCGCTCGAGTCGGTGGCGGTGAAGGCCGAGGCGCCGACCGGAGAGGTGCTGAAGGATGTGAGCTTCACCGCCGAGCCCGGGCAGCTGGTCGCCCTGGTCGGCCCCTCGGGCGCCGGCAAGACGACGATGAGCCAGCTGGTGCCGCGCCTGTACGACGTCACCTCGGGCGCGGTGCGCATCGACGGCGTGGACGTGCGCGACGCGAGCCTTCACTCGCTGCGCGACGTGGTCGGCGTGGTCACGCAGGACGCGCACATGTTCCACGACACGCTGCGCGCCAACCTCCTGTACGCCAAGCCCGACGCTTCTGACGAGGACCTGCGCGAGGCGCTGCGCAGCGCGCAGGTCCTCCCGCTCGTGGAGGCGCTGCCGGAGGGCCTCGACACCGTGGTCGGCGACCGCGGCTACCGGCTCTCGGGCGGCGAGAAGCAGCGCGTCGCCATCGCCCGCCTGCTGCTCAAGGCGCCGGACGTGGTGGTGCTCGACGAGGCCACCGCCCACCTCGACTCGGAGTCAGAGCGCGCCGTGCAGCTCGCGCTCAAGACCGCGCTCGCCGGCCGCACCTCCCTGGTGATCGCGCACCGCCTCTCGACCGTGCGCGACGCCGACCAGATCCTGGTGCTGCGCGACGGGAGCATCGTGGAGCGCGGCCGCCACGAGGAGCTGCTCGCCGGCGGCGGCCTGTACTCGGAGCTCTACCGCACGCAGTTCCGCGGCCAAAGCACGCCTGTGCCCGAGGATGAGGCCGACCCCGAAGACGCAGCGATCGTCGCCCGGGCGAGCTGACGCCGGCGGCCCTGGCCGCGCTCAGTCCTCGTCGGACGCGGCCCAATCCATCGCCGCGCGCAGCTCGTCGATCTCGAACACGCGCAGGCGGCCGCCCATGAGCCAGCCGAACGCCTGCGCCCCGTGCGCGACCCAGTCCTGGTCGGTCACCACAGCGCAGCGCCGCCAGTGCGTGAGGTGCGCGAAGCCCATCGCCATGTCCTCCCAGGCGGCGCCTGCCGAGTAGCGGTCGAAGTCGGAGCCGATCTCGTAGACGATGCGGATGTCCGCGCCGCCCTCGAGCGCGGCCTCGATCGCCGGCTTGAGCACGTCCTCGTAGTCCGCGGCGTCGACCTCGCCTACCGCCTCGAACGCGAGCACGCCTTCGGGCGCACCCTCGATCAGCTGGATCACTGCGCTTCTCCCTCGTCGCGAGGCGCGGCGCGCCTCCGTGTCTGCAGCGGACGCTTCCCGGCCGCGGCCGGAGCGCCACCTGCGCGCACGCGGCCGGCGATCAGTGCGGCCGAGATGGACAGGATACCGCCGCATGAGTGTCTATCCACGGCGGGCGCCGTCGCCGGCGCCCGCCGTGGAGCATACCCGCTTCACGCAGCCGAAGCCGCCTGAGCGTCAGGTCGTCGAGGAGGTGGCACCCGCCTGGCACGTACCGCTGCCGCCGCCCTGGTGGCCGCCGGAGCCCTGACCGCCCCGGCATCCCTGGCCGCCCCCGTTGCCCTGGCCGTTGCCGGACCCGAAGGCGTGGGTCTCGGTGAGCTGCTCGTTGAGACGGGTCTGCATGGTAGACAGCCGTTCCGTGCGCTGCGCCTGCGTCATGGTGCCCGCCTTCACCGCGGCGTCGAGCGACGCCGTCTCCAGCCTCGTGGCCTCGGTGAGCAGCGTCTGTGTAGCGATGCCCTTCGCCTTGGCGATAGCGGCATAGCTCTGGCCGGCGGCGCGCTGGGACGCGATCATCGCCAGGTCGGTCCCGCTCAGATTCGCCAGCGCCTTGTCGAGCTGGCTGCCGCCGTGGTAGCCGCGGACCGTGTGCAGCGCAGTGGTCGTCCCGCTGCCGGCCGGGGCCGCCGACGTCCTGGTGGCCGCGCCGGCGACGCCGATGGCGCCGAGCGAGAGCACGGCGACGAGTCCCGCCGTGATGAAGCCCCACTTCTTCTTGCTGTTCTTCATGATCTTCTCCTTACGTTGGTGGTGGGACGGGTGGTGAGGTCGAGGTGTCTTACTGGACTGCGTGGCAGGTCGAGGCCGTGCACCCCGTCGCGGGGCACACGAGCGTCTGGGCGGCCGTACCTGCGGCGCCGGACGCGGTGGTCTGGGCGGCTACGGCCGGCGCCGGGCCGAGCAAGCGGTCGGTGAGTTGCACCGTCGCGAAGACGGCGAGGGCCGTGAAGAGCGTCAGCACGAGCACGGCGGCCACGTTTCTGAAGGTGTTGGGCATGGTTCCTCCTGATCTCAAGCGGATCGTGTCGCCGGACGCGCGAGCCTGCGAGCGACTCCGGAGATCCAACGCCAGTGCAGCGCGAAGTGGACGAGAAGCAGGGCGATGGTGGCGTCCGCAGTGAACGAGTGGACGGCGATCCACAGGGCGCTCGGGGCGCTGGCGATACCGAGCGCCGCCGCGATCGCGTGGGAGACCATGAACCCGCTGACCATCACGGCGACGCCGGCGATGAAGAGCGCGCTGTCGACGATCAGGTTGAGGCGCGGCAGATGCCGGGCGTGATCCACGAACCTGCCGGCGATGCGCAGCGTCAGCTCCCAGTTGACGACGACGTGGACAAGCAGCGGGGTGATGGCGGCGACGCACAACCACTCGTGCAGGGCCAGCCCGGTCCACGAAGGGTTGTACGCGACCAGCAAAGCGCCGAACAGGCCGAGATCGAGGAACAGCCGAGAGCGTGTGGTCATCGGCATTCCCTCCTAGTTGGGTGACTACGGTCATGGCGGGCGGTGAAGCTCGCCTGGGACACTTTGGCAGGCCGAGATTCAGGGCGTCTTGCGCCTCGGCAACGGTGCCGTAACCGGTGGCGCGAAAAGCGGCGGCGGGATTACGGAGCCGTAGCCAGGTCGCAGGTGCATCGCAATCCGCCGCGGCCAGAATGATGGAGACAGGCCGGCGCGCACGCGCGTCCCGGCTCCACCGGACCGACGGAAAGGCACGAGATGATCGATGCCCCGCGCCGCACCGCCCCGCGGGACCGGCGGCGCAGCCCGCGGGCGCTCCAGGCCGAGTGCTAGGATTCCGGCATGCCCCCGCAAACGCAGAGCATCCTCGTGATCGAGGACGACCCGGCAGTGGCCGAGGCCCTCGTGGAGGGCATCGGCACCGAGGGCTACCAGGTCCACTGGGAGGCCACGGGAACGAGCGGCGTCGCCTATGCGCGTGAGCGCTCGCCGCACCTCGTGGTGCTCGACGTGCGCCTCCCGGACGGTAGCGGCTTCGACTTCTGCCGCGAGATGCGGCAGCTCGGCCTGCGCCAGCCCATCCTCATGCTCACGGTGCAGTCGGACGAGGTCGACAAGGTGCTCGGGCTCGAGATGGGGGCGGACGACTACCTCACCAAGCCGTATCGCCTGCGCGAGCTCATCGCGCGCATCCGCTCCCTGCTGCGGCGCGCCTACGGCGAGCTCTCCTCCGTGGAGGCCGACGTGCTCTATGCCGGCGACGTCACGATCGATCGCACCCGCGGGAGTGTCGCGCGGGACGGGCGCGCGCTCAATCTCACGCCCACGGAGTTTCGCCTGCTGGTGTTCCTGGCGCAGCACCCGGGCCAGGTGTTCTCGCGCGCGCAGCTCATCGAGAACGTCTGGGGCAGCGACGCCGAGTTCTACGACGACAAGACGGTGAGCGTCCACATCCGGCGTCTGCGCGAGAAGATCGAGGCCGAGCCGAGCGACCCGAGCCTCGTGCTCACCGTGCCCGGGCTCGGTTACCGGCTCGCGACGTAGAGGCTGTCGTGCGCCGACGCTCGCTGCGACTCAGGCTCGCGCTCACCTACGCGAGCATGGCACTGCTCACCGCGCTGATCCTCGGCGGCATCCTGCTCGGCGTGCTGGCCCAGTACTACTCTCGCGCCGAGAGCGCGTATCTCAACGCCAGCGCCAAGCTCATCGCCGCGAACCCGCCCCCACTGACCGACCAGACCGCCCTCGACTCCTGGGCCAAGGCCGCGGCGCTGTCCACGCAGACGCGCGTGCACCTCTACGACGGCGCCGGCACGCTGCTCGCCGACTCAGGCTCGCCCGGGACCCTCGACCCGGGCTCGCTGCTTCGCTACGGGCAGGGGCACGGCTACGGGCGGCACTCGGGGTTCAGGCTCCCGGACCTGCTTGGGAGTGGGCTCTTTGGCGGGTCCGGGAACGCGCGCTCAAGCCGGACACTCTCAGTGCCGCTCGACCAAGGCCGGCATGCACGGCTCTCGGAGGCGCCCGCCTCGGGCCACGCCGCGCTCGTCAGCGCGGCTGAGGCCTGGTTCGTCGCGGCGACGCTCGCCGTGGTGCTGGCCGCACTCGCCGGCTACCTCGTGGCGGCACGCATCGCCAGACCGGTGATCTCGCTCACCGAAGCGAGCGACCGCATGGCGGAGGGCGACCTAAGCGCCCGCGCCTGCGTCGACCGGACCGACGAGGTCGGCCGGCTCGCCGATTCGTTCAACGCCATGGCCGGGCGCATGGAGACGACCGTAGACACGCTGCGGCGCTTCGTCGGCGACGCGGCGCACGAGATCGGTACGCCGTTGACGGCCTTGGAGGCCGACCTCGATCTGGCCGAGCGCGCTGCTACCACCGACAAAGAGCGCAGCCTGGTGCAGCGTGCACTGGGCCAGGCGAGCCGCCTCGATGCACTCTCCACGAGCCTGCTCCAGCTTTCCCGGCTCGAGGCGGGCGGCGCCTTTGCAGACGCCTCCGGAGGCACTCCACGCGACGCAGACCGGGAGGACGTCGCCGCGCTGGCGCGCGAGGCCGCGGGCGGCGTCGCCTCGCGCGCCGAACAGGCGGGCGTCGAGCTGCGGCTCGACATCTCCGCCGGACCGCTCCCGGTCGGCGCCCGGCGCACGGAGCTCCAGATGGTGCTCGGCAACCTCCTCGACAACGCGGTCAAGTTCACGCCGGAGGGCGGCAGCGTGCACCTGTCCGCACGGCGAGAAGGCGACACGGCGGTGCTCACGGTCGCCGACACCGGTGTGGGCATCCCGGAGAACGAGCAGGACAGCGTCTTCGGCCGCTTTCACCGCGCCCGCAACGTCGCCGCCTACCCGGGCAACGGTCTGGGACTGGCGATCGTCAAGGCCGCGGTCGAGCGCAATCACGGCTCGGTGACGTTCGCCAGCTCGGATTCCGGCACCGAGTTCCGCGTCACTCTGCCGCTCGCCTGACCGGCGCCACGCGCCGAGAGCCAGGCGGCGGGTGGCCTTCGATCGGCAGCGGCACGCAGCAGATCGTCGACATCGCAGACGCGCAGGCGGCGCCCGCGCTTCAGTTTTCGGACCGCCCAGTCGACCTTTCTAGGGACGAAGTCAAGAGGGGACAGCCCAGCCCGAGGAGGCACAGCTATGAGACAACGGACCGTAGCGCGCGCGGTGCGCGCATTCTTCGTGCTCGCTCTGATCGGCGCGTCGCTCGCCACGGCTTCCATCGCCGCCGCGTCGCCGTCGTATTCGCGCACCGTCCGCGACGCGCGCAGCGCCTCGCGCGCGCTCCTGCGATCCGCGGGGGCCCCGTCGATGTCGGTCGCGCTGGTCAGCGGAAGCCGCGTCGTGTGGGCGCAGGGCTTCGGCTACGCCGACAAGGCCACCGGCGCTCACCCGCAGGCGACGACGATGTACGGCATCGGCTCGGTCAGCAAGATGTTCGCCACGGTCGCCGCGATGAGACTGGTCGAGCAGGGCAAGATATCGCTCGACACGCCCCTCACGCGCTACGTCCCCGCGTTCACGATGGCTTCGCCGGAGTACCGGCAGGTCACCGTGCGCATGCTGCTGAACCACTCGTCGGGCTTCCCGGGCTCCGAGTACCGTGACTGCATCTCCACCGAGTACGTCCCGGACTACGCCGCACAGATGATGCGCGCCCTGGCGACTCAGCGGCTCAAGTACACGCCCGGCTTCATGACCGACTACTGCAACGACGGGTTCACGATGATCGAGGAGCTCGTCGCCGCCGTGACCGGCAAGTCGTACGCGCAGTTCGTGCAGGACGAGATCCTCACGCCGCTCGGCATGGCCCACACCGCGTTCCCCATCCACGCGTTCGCCGACGGCACCTACGCCAAGGGCTACACCGGCACGACGGCCAACCCACAGGAGTACACCAACACGCTGGCCTCTGGCGGCGCGTACTCCACGCCGAGCGACATGGCGCGGCTGGCCGCGATGCTGATGAACGGTGGCGCCTACAAGGACACGCGCATCCTCAGCGCGGCCTCCGTCGCCGCCATGGCCGAGGACCAGACCGTCAACACGTTCAACCCGGTGCCGAGCAACGCCATCCGCTACGGCCTCGGCTGGGACTCCATCGCCGAAGGCGGACTCGCTGCGGTCGGCGTCACCGGCTGGCTCAAGGGCGGCGACACCTCCGACTACCACGCCAGCTTCACGCTCGCGCCCAAGGCTCACCTCGCCGTGATCGTGGAAGGAGTCGCGCCGCTGGACTCGGGCAAGTGCGAAGCCCTGGGCCAGCGCATCCTGCTGCGCGCGCTGGTCGAGAAGGGCACGCTCGAGCACATGCCGCAGCCGCTCGTGACGAAGACTCTGCACGTCCGGCGCGCTTCCTCGGCCAGGCTGGCCGCGATCGAGGGCGTCTGGGCGATGAGCGGCATGACCTTCAAAGTGGCGGCCGAGCCCGGAGACCCGCAGAGGCTGGACCTCTGGCAGCTCCGGCCGGATGGCTGGGCGAAGCTTTCCGGCGGCCTGAGACTGCGTGCCGACGGCCGCTTCTGGGCCGACGCCGGTACTGCTTCGCTCCGCGCCGTCGACGCCGGCGGCCGCTCGTACCTGGTCTTGAACGGGCCCGCCGGCTACGGGCACTACCGGGGCGACAGCCTGATCGGGCAGAAGCTCGGGCCCGAGGAGGCGCTGTCCAGCGCCTGGAGCGGGCGCGTCGGCAGGTCGTGGCTGCTCGTCAACGAGGTGCCGGGTTCGAGCGACTACTCCATGGACGGCGGCCCGGTCATGTCGCTGGGAGAGATCCCCGGCCTCGCTGGCTACGTCACGGCCCTGCTGCCCGGCTATGGCCTGCAGGTGCAGGACCCCGGGACCAGCGACGGCGTTGCCGTGATGTTCCTGCAGATCCCGCTGCAAGGTTCGCGAGACATGGAGGACCTCGCCGTCGTGCCGCGCGGCGCCGAGGAGTGGATGACCTACGGCGACGAGGTCTACCGGCCGCAAGCCTCGGTGCCCGTGCTGGCCGCCGGCGGCAACACCGTCGTCTTCGGCCCGGAGGGCTACGCCGAGTGGCGCACGACGCCGGCGGCGGGCACTCTGCACTTCGACCAGGGGACGGCCTGGCGGCTGTTCGGCTCGGACATGGCGTACGTCGCCGGCGGGCGCGCGTTCCCGGCGACGACGAGCGCCGCGGCCAGGGCATACCTGGTGCTGTTCGGCCCGGCCGGCTCGAGTGCCACGGTCACCTTCACGCCCGCGGTCGGCCTCGAGAAGGCCGCCGCGGCAGCCGCGGCAGCCGGCACGCACCCGCGCGCGTTCACGCGGCTGCGCTAGCTAGGGCGCGGACGTCTGCAGCCGCGGCCGGGCGCGGGCAGCCCGGCCGCGGCCGTGTGCATCGTTTTCGCCGCGGCCGGTGCCGGGAATCTACGGTGCATACGGCGAGGCTCCGCGGATGACGAGGGGGAAGGCCCGTGAAAGGCATCGTGTTCAGCGAGTTCCTCGAGCTCGTGGACGAGGAGTTCTCCATGGAGACCTGCGAGCAGGTGCTCGAGATGTCCGACCTGCCCTCCGGCGGCGCCTACACGGCCATCGGCACCTACGACCCGCAGGAGATGCGCACCCTGCTCGGCAATCTGCACGAGGTCACCGGCGTGCCGGTGCCCGACCTCCTGCAGACGTTCGGCCGGTACCTGTTCCGCTTCTTCGTCACCTCGTTCCCGATGTTCTTCGAGGGCGTGAGCTCGACGTTCGAGTTCCTGCCGCGCGTGCACGAGTACGTCCACGTCGAAGTGCGCAAGCTCTACCCGGACGCGTCCCTGCCGACCTTCGCCTGCGAGGGGCCCGTGGACGGCGTGATGACCATGAGCTACCGGTCTCAGAGTGACCTGCCCGACCTCGCCGAGGGCCTCATCCAGGGCTGCATCGAGCACTACGACGAGCCGCTGCAGAGCACCATGGAGCGCGTCGGCGGCGACCCGCCCGAGACCATCTTCACCATCGGTCCCAAGTAGGGGGCCGGCGTGGACGACGAGAGCGGGCTCCTGCGCCGCCGGCTCGACCGCGAGCGCCTCGCGCGCAAGGCGGCCGAACGGATCACCGAGGAGAGGAGCCGCGAGCTCTACTTCCAGGGCCAGGAGCTTGAACGCGCGGCCGCAGCCGAGCGCCGCGCGCGCGGCGAGGCCGAGACCCTGCGCGACGCGCTCGAGGCCTTCACCGCGCGGCTCGATCCGGACGAGGTCGTCCGCCGCCTCCAGGACTTTCTGGCGCGCCTCGTGCCGCACGGTGCGAGCGCCGTGTACCTGCTCGAGGGCGGCTCCGTGCCGGCGGACCTGCCGGAGTCCCTCGGAGCCATCCGGGAGGCGACTCGGCCGATCGTGATCGCGAACGGTTCGGGCGCCGCGATGCCGGTCGGCGGGGTCGCCTGGCTGGCGGCGCCGCTGCTGGCGCACGGCGAGTACATCGGCTTCGTGCTCCTCGGGAGCGACGAGGCGGGCGCGTTCGGCGACGCCCACGCCCGCCTCGCGCAGGCCCTCGCCGGCGAAGCCGCCGTGGCCATCCAGAACGCGTACCTCTTTCGTGAGGTCGAGCGGCTGTCGGCCATCGACCCGCTCACCGGTCTCCACAACCGGCGTCACTTCGAGGCCGCAGCGCGCGCCGAGTTCGCGCGTGCCGAGCGCTACGCGCTGAAGCTGTCCGCCGTGATGCTCGACCTCGACCACTTCAAGAACGTCAACGACACCTACGGGCACGGCGCCGGCGACGACGTCCTCGAGCAGGTCGCCGGCGCCTGCCTGCAGCAGTTGCGCGAGTCGGACCTCCACGTGCGCTACGGCGGCGAGGAGTTGTGCTTCCTCCTCCCCGAGACGGGCAGCGACGAGGCGGTCGCCATGGCCGAGCGCCTGCGCGCCGCGATCGCCGGCCTGCGTTTCGACGCGGGCGCGGCGAGCTTCACGGTGACGGCGAGCCTGGGCGTGGCCGAACGCGATGGCGATGGGGACTCGCTCGCATCCCTCCTGCAGCGCAGCGACGAGGCGCTCTACGAGGCCAAGCGCGACGGGCGCGACCGCGTGGCCACCGCCTGACCCGCGTCGCCGGCGGCGGTCTGCCGGGCGCTACTTCTCCGCCTGCTCCAGGTCCGCGCCGGTGTCGCGGCGGAAGTCCCACGTGAGGTAGTCGAGGCTCATCGGGAGGCCGAGCTCGAGCGTCGCGATGAACTGGATGCTGGCCCGCACGCCGCGCGGGCGACACGAGAGCAGGTGTCCGCCCTGGGTGCGGTCGGTCGAGAGGAAGTGCAGGTGCAGGCCGGGCACGTTCAGCGACGCCATGAACGACGGCGTGAAGAAGCCGGCCAGCGTGCCCTCGGCCTCGGCGAACGTGAACTCGGCCTGCTGCTTGGCCACCTCGACCAGCGGCAGGTAGTTCTCCTGGCGCGGGACCGAGCGCACGCGCACGTCCGTGAACGTGCCCTCGATGCGCAGCCCGTAGAAGAGATTGGGCGACGGCAGGAGCGTGAGCAGCCAGTCGAGGAACGCGTCGTAGGCGAGCTCGCCGGCCAAGTCGTCGTAGCTGGCCGGCGCGAAGAAGGTGACGCAGGCGAAGGGCGAGCTCGCCGGCTCCGTGACCTCGCGGACGCGGCCGTCCCCGGCGATCTGGTAGACGCGGCCGTCGAGCACGACCATCTCGCCGTCAAGGCCGTCGAACGTGCCGATGCCGAAGTCGCCGTGCGTGAGGATCTTCGCGAGAGGCACTTTCTCGCGGTAGATGCCCTCGACCAGGGCGTTGACGGGGGCGCACAGATAGATGGAGCTCTGCTTCGGCGGCATCGGTCGGCCTCCCGGGGCGGACGCGTCCCGTCAGTGTACCCCCGGCGACAGGTCACGCCGCGCGGACCCGGGCGGAGGCGCGGGCGAGGAGGCCGGCACCGTTCCCTGCGCCGCCGTCGGCGCCTGCGGCGGCACGCGAAGCCGCATCCGCATCCATCGGTTTCGCGGCGGGTAGGTTCACGAGCGATGGCCGACGCGACCGACATCCTCATCTACACCAAGCAGTGGTGCCCCTTCTGCGCCAAGGCAAAAGCGCTCCTGCGCGCCAAAGGCGTGGCGTGGGACGAGGCCGACGTCACCGACGACGAGGCGCGCCAGGCGGAGATGATCGCGCGGTCCGGCCGCCGCAGCGTGCCGCAGATCTTCCTCGGCGGCGAGCACGTCGGCGGCTACGACGATCTCGCCAGGCTGAGCGCCAGCGGCGAGCTCGACCGGCGGCTCGGGCGCGAAGCGGCCGCGCTCAAGACGCTTTATGACGTTGCCATCGTGGGCGGCGGGCCCGCGGGCCTCGCCGCCGCCATGTACGCGGCGCGCAAGAACCTCAGCAGCATCGTTGTCGCGATGGACATCGGGGGCCAGCTTGGCACGACGCGCGACGTCGCCAACTACCCCGGCTTCGAGCTCATCAGCGGGCCGGACCTGGTGCAGAGATTCTTCGCCCAGGCCGACAGGTACGGCATCGAACAGCTCATAGGCGAGCAGGTCACGGGCGTGCGCGTGGACGGCCGCAGCAAGGTGCTGGAGCTCGAATCGCAGCGCGAGGTGGCGGCGCGCACCCTGATCATCGCCAGCGGCGTGGAGAAGCGGCACCTGCGGATCCCCGGCGAGAAGGAGCTCGCCGGCCGCGGCGTCGTGTACTGCAGCACCTGCGACGGGCCGCTGTTCAAGGGCCTCGACATCGCCGTGGTAGGCGGTGGCAACTCGGCCCTCGAGGCGGCCCTCGAGATGGACGGAGTCGCGCGCTCGGTCACCCTCGTGGCGCGCAACGGGCTCGCCGGCGACGAGGTGCTGGAGGACAAGGTCGCCACCGCCCCCGGCGTTGAGCTACTGGCGCACCACGAGCCGGTGGAGATACACGGCGCCAGCGCGGTCGACGCGGTCACCGTCCGCGACCGCGAGACCGGCGCCGCGAGCAAGCTCGACGTGCAGGGCGTGTTCGTCGAGATCGGCCTCTTCCCCAACACCGGCTTCGCGCTCGACCTCGTGGACACCAACGAGCGCGGCGAGATCGTCGTCGACAGTCACTGCCGCACCGGCGTGCGCGGCGTGTTCGCCGCCGGCGACTGCACCGACACGCACGACAAGCAGATCGTGATCTCGGTGGGCGAAGGCGCCAAAGCTGCGCTCGCCGCTTTCGAGTACCTCGTCACGCAGGTGTGAGGCGCGCGGCACGCGCCTGCGGCGGCCGCGCCCTCGCGAGCGCACGCGCGGCGGTGAGTGGGGGCGTCGTGCTAGGCTCGGCGGCGTGACCAGCGACACTTCCACTCCCAGACCGGCCGCCCGCCCCCCGTTCCCGGCGCCGGCGAGCGCTCTCATCCAGCGGCGCTACTCCTGCCGCACCTACCTCGAGAGGCCGATCTCCGCGGAGGACAAGGGGCGGCTGCACGAGTTCATGGCGAGCCGCACGAGAGGCCCCCTCGGCTCGCAGGCACGCTTTGGCCTCATCGCCGCGGCGCCGGACGACCGCCAGGCGCTCCGGCGCCTCGGCACCTACGGCTTCATCAAGGGTGCGACCGGCTTCATCGTGGGCGCCGTGGGGCGCGGCCCCAAGGACCTCGAGGACTACGGCTACCTCCTTGAGGAGGTCATCCTCGCCGCCACCGGCATCGGCCTCGGCACCTGCTGGCTCGGCGGCACCTTCACGCGCAGCACCTTCGTGCGGCGCTTCGGCGGCGTGAAGCGCGGCGAGACGATGCCGGCCGTCGCGAGCACCGGCTACATCGGCGACGACGGCACCGAGCGCATCCGCGAACGCGAGGAGGGCAGCCGCCGATTCCCGCCGGCCGAGCTCTTCTTCGACGGCGAGTGGGGCGTGCCGCTGGCTGCGGCGGGCGGCGGCACCGGCGGCTCGGCTGCCGCGGGCGACGAGGCCGGCGCGGGCGACGAGGCCGGCGCGGGCCGCTACGCCGACGTCGGCCCTTTCGCCGCCGCGCTCGAGGCCGTGCGCATGGCGCCGTCGGCGACCAACAAGCAGCCCTGGCGGATCGTCCGCATGGCGAGCCCCGAGGGCGGGCGCAGCCGCCGTGGTCCGTCCACGGCCGCCCGCCACGACTGGCACTTCCACATGGTCCGCACCAAAGGGTACGGCAAGGGCAGCGCCGTGTTCACCGTGCTGCGCATCGCCGACCTGCAGCGCGTGGACCTCGGCATCGCGATGTGCCACTTCGAGCTCGTCGCGCGCGAGTCCGGGCTCGACGGCAGCTGGGTCGTCGCCGATCCGGGGCTCGAGCTGCCGGGTCCCGGGATCGAGTACACGGCGACCTGGCGCGAGGCCGGCTGAGCGGACACACGTCCGGCCGAGGTGGCACACGTCCGGCCGAGGTGGCACACGTCCGGCCGAGGGGACAGACACCGGCCCGCGCGAGGCACGCCGGCGCAAACCACGCCGGCCTGAGCCGGCCTCCGGGGCCGGTGAGGCCTCCCGTGCTACGATGTTCGCAGCATCAGCAGCCGAAAGGGGGGTCGGCGTCGATGTCGGGAGTCTCCACCAGTCCGGGCCGGAAGCGTCCGCACGAGGATGACGCGGACGCGCGGCCTGCGGACGCGCAGTGGGAAGCGCACGAGCAGCAGGTCCTCGGCTTTCGCCCGCTCGGCTCCCGCCTCCAGCCGCCGCGCTCGCAGGTGGCACTCGTGCAGCGCGACTCACTTCTCAAGTCGTTGCTGACGGACCGGCGGGCACTGGTCGTCGTCACGGCGCCGGCCGGCTACGGCAAGAGCGTCGCGCTCGCCCAGTGGCTCGCCGCCGACCCACGGCCGAGCGCCTGGCTACAGCTTGACGAGGCCGACAACGACCCGGTCCTCTTCCTCTCCTATCTTGCCCTTGCTCTGGAGCAGGTGGCTCCGGTAGACCCCGCCATCCTCGATCTGCTCCAGCTCCGCACGCCGCCCATCGACGACCGGATCCTGCCCTCGATGGCCGCGGCCCTGAGCGTCGCCGAGCCCTTCGTGCTGGCGCTGGACGACGGCCACCTGCTCACCAGCGACACCTGCTGGCGCCTCGTGGCGACGCTGCTGGAGCACCTGCCGGAGGGCGCTCAGGTCGCCGTCGGCACGCGGATGGCCCCTGCCCTCCCGCTGGCGCGACTGCGCGCGGCGGGAGGGCTCGCGGAGTACGGATCAGCCGATCTGGCCTTGGACCATCGTGAGGCGCGGGAGTTGCTGCGCCTGCACGATCGCACGCTCGACCCCGCGGCCCTCGACGACCTCCTCGGCGCCACCGAGGGCTGGGCCGCCGGCCTTCGTCTCGCCCTGCTCGCGGGCGCGGACCCATCCACCGGCGACTGGCTGCCGGACGTGCGCGGCGACCACCGCGCCATAGCCGGCTACCTCGCCGAGGAGGTCCTCGACCGGCAACCGGTCGAGCTGCGGCAGTTCCTGCTCCGGACGTCGCCCCTGGACCGGCTCTCGTCAGAGCTGTGCCGTGCGGTCACCGGCGACGACCTTGCGGCGGACCACCTGGCGACGCTCGTGCGCGAGAACCTCTTCATCACGGGGATGGACGACCACGACGAGTGGTATCGCTACCACCACCTCTTCGCCGACCTGCTGCTCACCCTCGAACGCAGACGCGCGCCCGACGAGCTGCCCGAGCTCCACCGGCGAGCCGCCGCGTGGTACGCGGAGCACGGGGACGACGAGCGCGCTGTGCGCCACTGGCTCGCGGCCGGCGACGTCGCGTCTGCGGCCTGGCCCGCCTTCCGCGCGGTCATGGACCTCGTCGACCGCGGACAGACGGAGAGCGCGCGCCTGCTGCTGGATTCGTTCACGGACCGCCAGCTCTCCGATCACGTCGAGCTCACGATGGCCGCCGGCTGGCTGTATGGCACCGTCACCGGCGACCCGGTCAAGGGCGAGAGATGGCGCCGGGCGGCCTGCACGGTGCCCACGGGTGACGGGACCATACCGGATGGCTCCAACTCCTGGCGCGGCTACCAGGCCGGCCTGCGTGCCTTCCTCGCGCCCGAAGGCGTCACGCGCATGCTCGCCGACGCACAGCTTGCCCTCAGCGACCAGCGCCAAGACAGACAGGACCCCTGTGAGACCCTGCGCGTGGTCGGTGTGGCCGACTATCTCTGCGGGCGCCCGAAGAGCGCAGAACGCGACTTCCGCGAGGTCGCCGGCACACACCCCGAGGTCGTGTGCGTGTCGTACGCGCTCGCGTTCCTGTCGCTCATCGCCGCGGACGAGGGCCGATGGGATGATGCCACCCGGCTCGATCGGGAGGCGCTGGAGCAGACGCCGACCATGACACTGGACCTCTCCCCCGGCATGTATCTGGCGCTGCCGATGCTGCTCGCGCACGCACGCGTACTGGCGAGGAACGGTGATCCCGAGGCTTCCGCGATGATCGCCCGCACCGAGCGCTACCTGGGCGACATGGTCCCGCAGGTCCCATGGCGCGTCATCCTGATCCAGGTGGTGCTCGGCGAGATCGAGCTCGAGCGCGGCGAGCTCGCCGAGGCCGAACGCTGGACCCGCCGCGCCGAGGCCACCCTTGCGACGTCGCCGGACCCGGGCATGCTGCGCGCCCGCACCCGGCGTCTGCGCGAGGCGCTCGAGCAGCGGCGCCTCGCCGACCCCCCCACGGAAGCCGAGCGGCGCGTGCTCGATCTGCTGCCGACGCAGCTCACGGCGCCGCAGATCGCCGCACGTCTGTTCGTGACCACGAGCACTGTGAAGACGCACATGCGCCACATCTACCTCAAGCTCGGGGTGACCACCCGGACGGCAGCCGTGGAGCGCGGCCGCGAGCTCGGCCTGCTGAGCCCGACCAGCGACGACTGAGCCGGCGGCCCGACCGGCCCGCCGCTCCCGGCGAGGAGCCGGCCGAGGGACACACGTCCGGCTGAGGCGGCACGGCCTGGCCTGAGGCGGCCACTGGGGCCGGCGGTGCCCCCGTGCTAGGATGTTCGCAGCATCAGCAGCCGAAGGGGGTCGGCGTCGATGTCGGGGGTTTCCACCCGCACCAGCATGAACCTGCCGCGGTCGAGCACGCTCGACCGCGAGCCGACCGACGGCGGCACCGTCGGATCCCAGGCGCTCGGCTCCCGCCTGCGGCCCCCGAGCTGGCAGGTGCCGCTCGTGCCGCGCGACTCCCTCGTCGAGTCGCTGCTCGCGGACCGGCGGGCTCTCGTCGTCGTTTGCGCGCCCGCAGGCTACGGCAAGAGCATCGCCCTCTCCCAGTGGCTGGCCGCCGACCCGAGGCCGAGCGCGTGGCTGCAGCTCGACGAAGCCGACGACGACCCCGTCGAGCTGCTCACGTACATCGCGCTCGCCCTGGGGCGCATCACCTCCGTCGACCCTGCGCTCTTCGACCTCCTGCGGCTCCGCGAACCGCCACTGGAGCGCATCCTGCCCGGCCTGGCGGCGGCCGTCGAAGCGGCGCCGCCGTTCCTGTTCGTGCTCGACGACGCCCACCTGGTGAGCGGCGAGGACTCCTGGCAGCTGCTCGCCGCCCTCTTCCGGCAGCTTCCGGACGGCGCGCAGGTCGCAGTGGGCACGCGCGACGACCCGCCCCTCCCTCTCGCGCGCCTGCGCGCCGCAGGGCGGCTGGCCGAGTACCGCGCCGGCGACCTGGCCATGGGCGAGGAGGAGGCGAAGGACCTGCTCGGTCTTGGCGGTAGCGCCATGGACGCGACGCCGCTCGAGGCACTCCTGGCCGCCACCGAGGGCTGGCCCGCCGGCCTCTCCCTGGCGATGCTCGCGGGCCAGACGCAGGGCACCGCAGACTGGCCGCTGGCTCTCCGCGGCGACCAGCGGACGATCGCCGCCTACCTCACCGAGGAGGTCATGGAGCGGCAGCCGGAGGACCTGAAGCGCTTCCTGCTGCGCACTTCCGTCCTGGAGCGGCTCAGCGCCGGTCTGTGCGCCGCGGTCTGCGACGACGCCGCGGCCCGGGACCTGCTGACGCGATCGGCGCGCGAGAACCTCTTCGTCGTCGCGCTCGACGACCGCGACGAGTGGTTCCGCTACCACCACCTGTTCGGCGAGCTGCTGAGGGCACGGCTCGAGCAGACGGCACCGGAGGAGGTCGCTGAACTCCACCGGAGAGCGTCCCACTGGCTCGAGCAGCACTCCGACGCCGAAGGCGCCGTCCGCCACGCCATCGCGGCCGGCGGGGGCGACGGCGTCGCCGACCTCGCAGCCTGGCAGTGCGACCAGTACCTCATCCACGGTCAGCGGCAAAGCGCCCTGCGACTCCTGTTCCGCTTCTCGGACGACGACATCCTGAACTGCCCGTCTCTGCTTCTGACCGCATCCCTCATGAGTGTGTATTCCGACGACCCTCGGATCGTGCGCTGGGCCAGAGTCGCCGACGCAGTCGAAGGCGACGACTCACCGAGCCCCATCGGCGCCTCGTCGATGCGCTCGCTGCAGCTGATGCTCAGGGCGTCGCGCGCGCCCGACGGCGTCACCCGCAATCGGCAGGACGCCACGCTCGCGTGGGAGCTGGAGAAGGGTGCCGAGTGGCAGGTCTACGCCGGCCAGAACCTCGCCGCCGCGGCGTACTTCAGCGGAGACTCCTCCTTCGCCAAGGACCTCCTCTCCCGTCTTCTGGACATGACCGGCGACCTGGACGAACGCAACTGGATCTTCGCGATGCTGGGGCTGATCGCCGTGGACGAGGGCCGCTGGAGCGATGCTATGGAGGCAGACCGGCGGATCCAGGAGACCGCGGAGACCGTCATCGTGCCGCCGCTCATCTTGCTCCAAGCGCACCTGCTTGCTCGCCGCCGCGATCCCGGGCTCGGCGCCTTCATCGAGGAGGCGTGCGGGCGCCTCAAGGGCTTCGTCGGCCCCCTGGCGCTGCGCGATCTGTTCCTCGCCGTGGGCCTCGCCGAGGTGTTCCTGGCGGCGGATGACGAGGCGAACACGGCGCTGTGGCTCGCGAAGGCCGATGCCGTGCTCGCGACGTACCCGGACGGCGGCATCCTCGAGGAGCGCGCCGAGCACGTGCGACGGGCGCTCGAGGCGCGCCGCCTGTCAGATCCGCTCACTCCGGCCGAGCGCCGCGTGCTGGACCTGCTGCCCACGCAGCTCACCGCGGCGCAGATCGCCACACGACTCTTCGTGACGACCAGTACGGTGAAGTCGCACATGAAGCGCATCTACATGAAGCTCGAGGTGAAGACTCGCACGGACGCCGTGGAGCGCGCCCGGGAGCTCATGCTCCTTGAGGAGGCGACGTCGCCAGGTTGAGGCGTCGCGAGTCTGCCCCCTACGCACGACTGAGGCCGGCGAGAATCACACCATTCGTGTGAGGCGCCGGCGCCCTCCTTCCCCCAGACTGGACCCGATAGTGTGGCAGGGCGCCACCGCCGGGTCCCGCCGCAAGCCATCGCTTCGGAGGGGGACTCCATGAAACGTCGACTCACTCTGGTTCTGGCGGGCGCGCTGCTGCTGGCGCTGCTCGCGGCAGGAGCCGCTGCGGCCGCGCCTGCGAGAACATGCACGTTCACGCCCAGCCTCGTGGCCACGTTCGCGGCCGGCGACTACGGCTCGTTCGCCGAGGGCATGGCCGCCGACAGCCACGGGCGGCTTTACGTCTCGCTCACCACGTGGGGAGCCGACACGAACACCGGGCAGATCTGGCGGGTCAGGCCCGGAGCGGCGCCCGACCTGGTCGGATCGCTCGACCTGACGCCAAACGGGATGATGGCCGGTGTCGCCGTGGACGCGGCCGATCACGTCTACGTCGCCGTCGTCGGAGGGGGGACGCCCTCGACCATCGACTCGGCGGTCTTCGCGCTCGACGGCCGCGGCAAGCTGACCGAGGTCGTCAAGCTACTCGACGGCTCCTTCCCCAACGGCCTCGCCTTCCACGGCGGCCTCGCCTACATCACGGACTGCGCCACGGGCTGCATCTGGCGCACGCGCGTGGGTGGCCGGCTGGCCGAACCCAAAACGCCGTGGCTCCAAGACGCTTTGCTGGCGCCCGGCGACAACGGCTTGGGCGCCAACGGTATCGCTTTCCGCGGCGACGATCTGTTCGTGAGCGTGTCCGACTTCGGCCGTATCGTGCGCATCCCCGTGAGGCGCGACGGTATGCCCGGCGCTCCCCGCGTCGTCTGCGAGCGGCCCGAGCTGGTATCGGCCGACGGCATCGCCTGCGACGCCTTCGGCGGGATCTGGATCGCCGTCAACGCCGGCTCCACCGGCGCGAGCCCGAGCGGCGCTCTCTACCGTCTGTCGGACGCTGCCGGACTGCAGAAGATCGCCGACGACCCAGGCTGGCTCAACTACCCGACCACGCCCGTGTTCGGCACGGACCGGTGCACGCGCGACACGCTGTACGTGGAGAACGGCGCCTACTTCAGCACTTACGGCGACGGCACCGTGCCCGACATCCAGGCGCTGCGCGTCGGAGTGCCCGGGCTGCCATTGCGCTAGGAGGCGACCGTGGAGCTCAGCGACTGCATCGAGTTCGCCGCGCACAACCCCATCTGCTACGTGGCCACCGAAGACGGCGGCCAGCCGAGAGTACGGCCTCTCCTGATGTGGTTCGCCGATCACCGCGGGTTCTACTTCATGACGATGTCGCCCAAGCGGTTCTGCCGGCAACTGCACGACGATCCCCGGGTAGAGGTGTGCTTCTACAACGGAGCCGGCGAGTTGCCGCGGGCGAAGATGCTGCGGGTGTCGGGCATGGCCGAGTTCCTCGACGACCTCGAGCTCATGCACCGCGTGGCGGAGGAGCGGGCGGCCCTGGAAGGGATCATCGGCCGCCCGCTGCGGCCCATCACGGAGGTCTTCCGCATCGCCGCCGGCGAGGCGCGGTTCTGGACGCTGCTGGACATGCTCAAGGAGGAGGAACTGGAGACCATCCGGTTCTGAACGGCGCTGGGCGCCTCGGGAGCAGATGACGACGAAGGGGCGCGGCGTGAGCCGCGCCCCTTCGTCGTGCGTCCCCGCGCCGTCTTCTCGCGGGTGCCGGCGCCCCCGGCGCTACGCGGCGGCGTCGGCCTGCCGCGCCCGCTCCGACGCCGGCATACCCGCCGGCTTCTTCACGGCCGCGAACTCGCCGGCGACCTGCCCGACGACTGCCCCCACGGCCAGTGCCAGCAGGACCATGGCCGCGCCGAAGAGGAACGATGACCCGAACAGCAGCGTCAGCGTCACGCAGATCACCGCGACCGCCCACAGCCAGGCGACCAGCGACGAGCGCTTGACGCAGACCTGGGCGCCGCGCGTCGACGTACTCTCGCCGCGCCCGACGACGAACCCATAGGCGATGCCGATGACCGCCGCCACGACCGCCCACAACGGCCCGTAGACGACCCCGGCCAGCAAGGAGAAGACCGCGAACGCGGCGATCGCAAGGATCGCCTGAAGCACCGCCCGCCATGCGACGAAGACGCGCAGACGCGAAGCGCGGAGCGCGCCCCACAGGGCGAGCAGCACGATGACGATCAGGACCGCGAGCTTGACCCAATACAGGATCGAGACGACTGCGTCCATGGTTCAGCTCCCTTCCGGCGTCTCATCCGCGGGATCCTGCGCGTCTGACTCCGGGGAAAAGACCAGCACGTCCACGGGGTCGGATGCGCTGATCTGCTGAGGAGTGGCGAGCCCGAGCACCAGCGTCATCGTCAGCAAGAGCAGCATGAGGCCCAGCGCCGAGAGCTTCTTCAGATCCGGCACCGGCGGCTCCTGGGTCGCGACGTCGACCACCGACGCGGACTCGACCGTGGCCGACGGCCCCGCCTCCGCGGCCGCCGCCGGGGCATCGGAACTGAGCGGCTCAGGAGACGCGGACGGCGAGGGCGCAGGCGAGGCGGAGGCCCCGCCGGTATCGGTCGCACCTCCAGCGGCCGTCTCGGTCACGTCGACACTCGTCGAGGCCTTCTGGCCCAAGAGCGCCCCGAAGAGGTCCTTGACCTGCTGCTTGATCGACGGCAGCGCGACGCCGGTGGAGACGCGCCAGCACACCAGTTTGCCGGTGCCCTTGTACTTCGCAGCCTTGCCGGCGCCTACGCCGTACATGAGCCAGCGGTTGCGCGAGATCTTGATCGACATCGTTCCGCTTCCTCTGATGCCGGCCTCGTCGACGCTCAGCGGGACGAGTGTCCCACCGGTTGAGCCGGCCTGCGACATGCCGGTCGCGCTGAAGACGACCGGCAGCTTGTCGACGCGGAACGTGAACGTGGTCTGGTCGCCGTTGACCTGGACCCAGACGGTGATGCCCGACGAGCCCTTCGTGCCCTTGGCGTTCTTCCCGGTGGCGACGCCGGTGTAGGTGCCGGCGTACGACCCCGGCGAGCCGGCCGCCGCGGCGATGACAGGCAGAGCAAGTGCCACCGTCGTGAGCAGAACGAGCGCGGCAGCGACGGCCGCGACCCCAGTGCATCGTCGCATCTCCCCCTCCTTGTCCGGCCCTCGGGAAGCTCCCCATGCCAATGCTGCTACGGCAGTACTACGGCGTCAACGGGAGCGGCCGTTGCGTGCCGCAACGAGCGTGGTGCACGCACGGAAACGAACGTGTGTTCGCATCCGTCCCGGGGAAGTGCTACGGTGCGCGGAACGGTACCGGACAGGAGTTCGCCCATGCTCGCCGACCTCGATCCCGAGCAGCTCGCCGCCGCCTCGCACGGCGAGGGCCCGCTGCTCATCGTCGCCGGCGCGGGCACCGGCAAGACGGCCACGCTGGTGCACCGCGTCGCGCACCTCATCGCCGGCGGCGCCGACCCGCGGCGCATCCTGCTGCTCACGTTCACGCGCCGCGCCGCCGCCGAGATGCTGCGGCGCGTCGACGCCCTGCTGGCCGAGACGGCCGCGGCAGCCGGCGGCGGCCGGGGCGGCGCCATCGGCACCTCCGGCGCGATCGGCGCGGCCGGCCTCGCCGCCCTCGGCCCCCGCCGCCTACAGGAGCGCGTCTGGGGCGGCACCTTCCACGCCATCGCCGCGCGCCTGCTGCGCGTGCACGCGCGCGACATCGGCCTGCAGCCGGACTTCACGATCCTCGACCGGGGCGACTCGGAGGATCTCATGCACGTCGCCCGCACCGCTCTCGGCGTGGGCCGCAACGGCACGCGCTTCCCGCAGAAGTCCACCTGCCTCGACGTGTACTCGCGCTGCGTCAACGCCCAGCTGCCGCTGCCGGAGGTGCTGCGCACCGCGTTCCCGTGGTGCGAGCCGGCGGAGGCGGGGCTCGCACAACTCTTCGCGCGTTACACGGACAGCAAAGAGGAGCAGCAGGTCCTGGACTACGACGACCTGCTCCTCTTCTGGCGCGGCCTGCTCGCCGACCCCGTCGCCGGGCCGCGCGTGCGCGAACGCTTCGACTACGTGCTCGTCGACGAGTTCCAGGACACCAACGCGCTGCAGGCCGACATCGTCTCGCTGCTGCGGCCCGACGGCAGCGGCGTCACCTGCGTCGGCGACGACGCCCAGGCCATCTACAGCTTCCGCGCCGCCACGGTGCGCAACATCCTCGACTTCGGCGAGCGTTTCCCGGGTGCCAGCATCGTCACGCTCACGCGCAACTACCGCTCCACGGCGCCGATCCTCACGGCCACCAACGCCGTCATCGCCGAGGCCACCGAGCGCTACGACAAGGAGCTCTGGACCGGCCGCGAGGGCGGCGGCCGCCCGCTGCTGGTCACCTGCCGCGACGAGGACGAGCAGACGGAGTACCTCTGCGAGCGCATCCTCGAGCACCGCGAGCAGGGCACGCCGCTCACGCACCAGGCCGTGCTCTTCCGCGCCCAGCACCACTCCATGGGCCTCGAGATGGAGCTGTCGCGGCGCAACATCCCCTTCCACAAGTACGGCGGCCTGCGCTTCGTGGAGATGGCGCACGTCAAGGACCTGGTCTCGTTCCTGCGCCTCGCCGAGAACCCGCGCGACGCCATGGCCTGCCTGCGCGTCCTCGGCCTCGTGCCCGGCATCGGGCCCAAGACGGCGGCGGCGCTCGGCGACGCCCTCACCGCCGCCGGCGGCGACTTCCCGGCGGCGTGGGCGGGCGCCCGCATGCCCGAGCCCGCCCGCGCCGCCTGGCCCGCCGTCGTCGAACTCTTCCGCACGCTTGCCGCCGCTGGCCCGGGCGACGTCTCCGCGCAGGTCCACGCCGTGCGCAGCGTCTACGGCCCGCTGCTCGAGCGCCGCTACGACAACGTCCAGGCGCGCCTGCGCGACCTCGAGCAGATCGAGTCGCTCGCCTCGCGCGCCGCCGACAGGGCGCAGTTCCTCGCCGAGCTCGTCCTCGACCCGCCGGCGTACACGCAGGAACTCGCCGGCCCGCCGCTCCTGGACGAGGATTACCTCATCCTCTCCACGATGCACTCGGCCAAGGGCCTGGAGTTCGACGTCGTCTACGTCATGCACGCCGCCGACGGCAACATCCCGTCAGACATGGCCACCGGCAGCGCCGAGGAGATCGAGGAGGAGCGGCGCCTGCTCTACGTCGCCTGCACGCGCGCCCGCGAGCAGCTCTACGTCACGCACCCGCTGCGCTACTACACGCAGCCCTGGGCCAAGGCCGACACGCACGGGTACGCGCAGCGCTCGCGCTTCCTGAGTCCGGCGGTCGTGCAGCACTTCGCCGAAGTCCAGGCGCGGCCGGACGACGGCGGGCCGGACGCCGCGAACGGCGAGAGCGACGCCACAGGCACCACCTCGGCCGCGATCCGCGCCGGCATCCGCTCGCTCTGGGCGTAGGCGGCGCGACGGCGGCCCGCCGCGCCGCAGCGCGGCGCCACCGTCGTCCCGCGGCGGCGCTGCCGCCGGCCCGCGCGCTGCCGTCGGCCCGCGGCGCCTCACATATGATTGGCTCATGACGAAGCGCAGGGTCGTCGCCACCCAGAATCTGAGCCGGATGTGCCTCGTGTGCGGGGTCGAGAACCCGTGGGGCCTCAACGGCCGCTTCTACGTGCTCGAGCCGGCCGGTGGCGAGGCCGACGCGGCCGGCGTGGATCAGCCGGCCGAAGCCGGCGAAGCGGCCGCGCACGCTGGGGCCGCCGTCCGCGAGCTCCTCGGCGTCTTCACGCTGCGCGAGGAGCACCAGAGCTACCCCGGCCGCCTGCACGGCGGCATCGCCACAGCGATCCTGGACGAGACCATCGGCCGGGCGATCACCATCGCGAATCCCGGCGTGTGGGGCGTCACGGCCGAGCTCACGGTGCGCTTTCGCAGGCCGCTGCCGCTCAGCGGCGAGCTGCGCTGCGTGGGGCGCATCACGCGCGACACGCGCCGCCTCTTCGAAGGCAGCGGCGAGATCCTGCTCGGCGACGGCACGGTGGCGGCCGAGGCGAGCGGCAGGTACCTCAAGATGAGCCTCGGCGAGATCACCGACGACGACTTCGACCAGCGCGACTGGTTCGAGGACGAACGCGACCGGCCGGAGTCCGTCGACCTCTAGGACGTCGGCTTCGACGTCGTCCGGATGAGACGGCCGGCAGATCGAGACGGCCGGCCGGGCAAAGGAGCTCGCGGCCCGGCGTCTTGCGGCCGACTCCGGGAACGCGAAGGGGCGCCTTCCGGCGCCCCTTCGCGACACTCAGACTCAGGATCGAGTCGTCACTTCACTTTGAAAGCCTTCCAAGCCGTGGCCGCAGCCTTGTTCACGCCGGCCTTGGCCGCCATGGCACCCTTGACCTGGTACGCGCCCTTGGTCGTGGGCGTGTACTTGTAGGTGTAGGCGCCGGTGGCGCCGATCTTCGCGGCAGCGGACTTCACGGTCTTCCACTTGGCGCCGGACTTCATCTGGATGGTGATGCTGACACTGTTCCCGGCGAGGCTGGCCGGGGCGACGGTGCCGGAGATCGTGATGGGCGTCTTCACCTTGACCGAGGCAGCGGTCTTGATGGCGATCTGCGGTGCGACATCCCCACTCGGCACGCCGTGACAGCCCGGCGTGGTGCCGCACTTGTTGGTCACATGCTGCGCGGACGTGAGGATGGTGGCCACGCCGCCGTGGCAGACGCCGCACTTGGCAGGCGTCGGCGGCACCGACGTGTCGCCATTGACGTGGCAAGTGCTGCACGTCGTGATGAAGCCCGCGTGAGCCGCCACATCGTGCGGGGCCGTCGGCGTGCCCGTCTTGGGGTGGCAGGTCTGGCACGATGGGATACTGCCTGTTCTCCATTTTATGTTCGGCCGCAAGCTCCGTCGAAACACTCATTGGTTTTCGTTTTTTGCAGGGACTCGGAGGAGCAGCCAGCGGCGCAATAGTGGTTGCGCTCCTGCGGGACCTCTACAGCCGCAAGGAAGACCTCGCCCGACTGATATCTTTTGTCACTCTGGTAGCCATGCTTGCTCCGCTGGTAGCTCCTTTCGCGGGTGGATACATTCTGCTCTGGTTCGGCTGGCGGGCAGTGTTCCGGGTACTGGCGATACTTTCCTTTCTAACGGTGCTCCTGGTCTGGTGGGGGCTTCCCGAAACCTTGGCAGTAAAGAACCGCATACCGTTGAGCCTTGGTGCAATCCTCCGGAACTACCTCAAACTGCTCAGGCATCGAAAAATTTTGGGCTACATTCTGACCTCCGCGTTTCCGGCCGGTGGCTTGTTCGCTTTTCTCACGGCGGCATCTTTCGTCTATATAGAACTCTATGGAGTGAGCCCGCAACGTTTCGGTTTCTACTTTGGCCTCAACGTCATCAGTATAATGGCGATTACCCTGATTAACGGGCGGCTGGTTCACCGAGTCGGCGTGCTCCGCATGCTGAAAGCGGGACTTATATTGCAGACGTCTGCCGGTCTGTGGCTGGTGTTCGTCGTCCTGAGCGGACTTGGCTTCTGGGCGTTGGTTGCGGGTGCCGTCTTATTCGTTGGGGCTATTGCCGCCATCACATCAAATGCCATCGCCGCGGCCATGCAGGATTATCCTCAACTGGCCGGTACCCTGGCCTCCCTGGCAGGGACACTGAGATTCGGAACCGGCGCTCTGACCGGTTCGATCGTTGCCATCCTGCCGGGCCAAACAGCGATGTCCATGGCGCTCACCATGGCAGCTTGTGCCGTATTGGCTGTTGTGAGCTACTTCTGGATAGCAAGAGACTCCGGCTAATATCACCACTTGTTCACTGCTCACGCTCACCGCTCACTGCTCACCGCTCACTGCCCTTTCCTCCTTTTCTTTTTTGTTATGCATAAAATTAGTGTTACATTCCAAAGAAAACGCTCTGCTTAGCTGGCTCCCTTCTCTTAAAAGGGGGCTGAGGAATTTAGCC
>Ga0118677_10002231_pt1 | contig 39308 bp, 31 predicted proteins | sample AliMusrvi5mmetaG_FD_86154 | JGI IMG/M metagenome (GOLD analysis project Ga0118677, IMG submission 86154) | reverse complement strand
CGGTAGACCAGTGCCAGGAGTCATCAAAGGCAGTGATTTGGGCGTCACTCTGTACTCCTTTGGGGCTTTTGAATAGGACGTTGTAGTTCCGGTTGGAGTTGAACGGCGGGTCGAGATAGATGAGATCGACGCTCTCAGTAGCGATATGATCCCGAAGTACGTTTAGGTTGTCACCGAAGTAAAGAGTATTGGTCACTTGGCATTACCTCTAGGTGACTCATTATAGGTAAGTGCTAAATTGTCGACATTACTATCGTGTAAGTGGCGGTCGTACTCATAAGAATAACCATGCAAAAATGGGAACACAGACGCGTTATTTTCATGGCTGATGATAAGCGCAGCTTGCGTGTCGCATTCGATAATGGAGTCCTTAATCCAGATTACAGGAAGAATGGTTTGGGGCTACATGAGTTTGTGAAACGGATTGGTGAAGATGGCTGGGAAATGGTTAATGCAGATGAAACCAAAGTCAATGCAATCAATCCAATGATGATATTTTGGTTTAAACGCCCCCTTCCGTAAACATGACTAATACAGACCTTCACCAAGCCACCTCAGATCGCCTTCGCCGCATGGTTGATCGTGGCTGTATGTGGCCTGACGAACGTGCTGACATCATACTGGCGTTGGATGCATTGAAGCTCGATCCCGCCGACCCCGATGCAGAAGCAAATATCGATATTTATTACCAATTGCTCCAGTAATCCTTGCTTTTTGCTGAAAACAATACAATGTATAACAAGATTCCTAAAGCGTAACCCAACACAGCATTTAGCACATGCAATTGAAGATCAGTGCTAAAAAGGAAAATAAACAAAGCGATTGTTGATGTCGCAGAAATTGACATTGTGATGATTCCCAGTGCTTTATTGGCGAGTTTACGCATAAATGATATGAACAGGAAACCAACTATTACGCCAAACCCCAGGGGCAATAATTCTAACAGACCTGTACTTGGGAAGTCAAGTCGTAGCACAATTCCATATTGCAGCCTGTTTACAACGAAAACAGCGAAAACTACCAAGCCTGCCAGTATTCCAGCGATCGCCGACCGTTTTTTATCACTATCCTTTTCTTTCTTGATTATTACAATGTCAAAACAAAAAAGGCTAATAAGAATAATCGGAACTGTTGACCACGCCAGGAAAGCAAGTATTATGTTCAATTTCGTACTCCAGTGGTAACTGAACTGGTATTCGGCCATTTGCTAATGCGAGTAACGCATTCATTATCGATCATACGCGCAGATTCTGACTTAGGTAATTCTCACTTATGATGTTGAAGCTCTCTAAGGGGGAAAGGATTACATTGTGAGTGATGATACATGTCAGATTCCGCAGACTGTATAAGGAGTTTGCAACATACTCTGTTTTCTTCATGGTGGCAATAGAAGTATCACGAACAATTGTGAAGGAAATTTCATAAAAGACTACTACACCTTACTTGAAGTTGAACCAAATGCAACAGCGGATGACATCAAGGCACAGTAACATCTGATGATTCAACCGCGGCACTTTACAAATGGAGGATTTCAGAATGTTTTGCGTTTACTGTGGCACTCAGCTACCTGATGACGCCAATTTCTGCTTGAAGTGTGGTAAATCGCTAAAGGCTATAATGCCAACAATCGGGCCGAAGTTCGAAACCCGTGAAGTTGTCCTGACACTCGCACCTAATGTAACGCTCGATCTGGTGAGTGTGCCGGCGGGCGAGTTTCTGATGGGCAGCACGGATGCAGATGAGTATGCGCGGGGCGACGAAAAACCTCAGCACAAGGTGACATTAAGCGACTATCTGATCGGCAGGTATGAGGTGACGAACGCGCAATATGGTTTATTTGCAAGAACAAGGAGAGCTGGTTTATTATCGGGTGGAAAGGTGAATGACCCAAATTGGTCGATGCCATCTGGCAAAGAGAACCATCCGGTGGTGCAGGTGAGTTGGGATGATGCGCTGGCGTTTTGCGCATGGGCGAGTCAAGTCACGGGGCTAAACGTTAAGCTGCCCACTGAAGCCCAATGGGAGAAGGCGGCGCGTGGAACCGATGGGCGGATATTCCCGTGGGGTAATGAAGCACTAGACAAAACGCGAGCGAATGTCGGTACTAGCGGAACAACGCCGGTGGGATCATTTTCGCCTGGCGATAGCCCCTATGGGTTGGCAGATATGGCGGGAAACGTGTGGCAGTGGACAGCGGATTGGTACAGTGATACTTACTACGCCAGTTCACCTGCAAGCAATCCACAGGGGCCAACGACGGGTGAGTTCCGCGTGATGCGCGGCGGCGGGTGGAACTACCTTTTCAGCGCCCGCGCGGCCTATCGCTGGGTTGGGCCGTCGGGCCGTCTCGATCGCGGCGGTTTTCGGGTGGTAGTTGCGTCTACCCCTGTTTCTTAGCCCTGTCCTCTGAATTTGCTCTGAACTCTGTACTCTGATCCGATCTGCTCCTCTGATTCTGCCGGGGTCTGGGGTGTCCCCAGAGAATAATCACAAGGCAGAGGTTGCGACCCCTGCCTTTTTTGTTTCACCATGCTGAAAAGCTTGCCGCCGCATTACGCGAGTGGGAGCATAGAAGAAATCTAATGAGGTGGTGAGGATATGGCTCCAGTTGAGATTGGCGCTGAGTGGAAGTTAAGCAAGTAATAAACGCATCGCTGCAATCCAAAAACAATCTGACAAACTACTGGATGAAATAGAAAGACTTCAGGCAGAGCGCGCACAGGTACAACAAAGTATACTTGCTACGCTATCAGATCAGGATATTGAATCATTCGTAGAGATGTGCGATGAAATTCGCAATGGAGAGGTGGATAACAATGGCAATGCAATTTATTGTTCCAGGCATTAAGATGGCGCTGCAAGCCTCACCGGAACCAAGTGAAGACGATCTAAAGCTGTATCAGCAGTTGGGCGCGGAATGGGTTGTGATGTGGACGGGCGAGAGCAAGGCCAGCGCCGAATATTACGCCAGCCGCCGCAAGCTGTTTGAAGACCACGGCATGCGCATTTACGGTTTCGGCAACTTTGACGTGCATAACCAGGACGCCATCGTGTTGAACCTGGAAAACCGCAATGCCAAGGTGGAGCAGTACAAGAAACACTTGCGTGATCTCGGCAAGGCTGGTATTCCTTACACCACGTATGCCCACATGGCCAACGGCATCTGGAGCACCGAGCGCGAGGAAACCCGTGGCGGCGCCGTGGCGCGCGCGTTCGACCTTGAGAAGGCCGTCAAGGGGGATTGGATCGGTCGCCAGTACGTCGGCCCGCTCACGCATGGGCGCAAGTACACGCAGGAAGAGATCTGGGAGAATTTCGCGAAGTTCATCCGCGAGGTCGCGCCGGTTGCCGAAGAAGCCGGCGTGCGCATCGGCATTCATCCCGACGATCCGCCAGTGCCCGAACTGGCCGGCATCCCGCGCTGTATCTTCGGCAACTACGATGGCTATGTGAAGGCGCTCGATTACGCCGGCAGCCCCAATATCGGCATGTGCCTGTGCGTCGGCTGCTGGCTCGAAGGCGGCCCGTTGATGGGGAAGGGCGTGCTCGAAACGATTGCGGACTTTGGCGCGAAGAAGCGGCTCTTCAAGGTGCATCTGCGCAACGTGGATCAACCCCTGCCGCACTTCAAGGAGACTTTCCTCGACAACGGCTACATGGATATGGCCAAGGTCATGAAGGCGATACGCGCGATCGACTTTGATGGCGTCGTCATCGCCGATCACATCCCGCTGATGGGCGGCGATCACCGCATCGGCACGGCCTACAGCATCGGCTACATCAACGCACTCATCAAACAGGCGAACGCGGAATACGCGGGGTAGGAAGATAGGGGACAGGGGGCAGGGGTCAGGGAACGCACACCTAACGGCCTTCGCAAGGAGCGCCAGATCTCCCTGCGAAGGTTGCGAGCACGAAACACAACCTGCTAAAGCGCCTTCGCAGGGTTGGTGCACGCGAAATTACCCTTGCGAAGGGTCTCAGGTCGATTACGGCTCATGCAAGCCCAACCTTCGCAAGGAGCGCTGATCTCCCTGCGAAGGTTGCGGGCACGAAACACAACCTATTGAAGACCCTTCGCAGGGTTTGTTACTTTGTTGTAATCTTATAACTCACACCTGCCTCCGTCTCAAACCACGTGACACCGTCGCGCACAGTGGAGGCAACAGGAACGCCTGATAGTGTCGTCACTGATAAGTCCGACCCGGCGATGCCGCATGGGTTGCCAAGTCGTGAATGCACAATGGCGCTGACCAGCCGGCCATCATGCCACACGAAGTCCAGGTCAAACCCGCCGCGCGCGCGCAGCCCTTTGACCGATCCAATAGGCCACGCGGCTGGCAGTGCGGGCAGGAGGTCGATGTAGCCCTCGTGGCTCTGCGCCAGCATTTCGGCGATGCCGGCGGTAGCGCCAAAGTTGCCGTCGATCTGGAACGGGGGGTGCGCGTCGAACATGTTCATGTACATCCCGCCGGACGAGTAGTTGAAGGCAGTGGGATCGACCGGCGTGAACATCGAAGCCAGAATCTTCATCGCGTGGTCGCCATCGCGCAGGCGCGCCCAGCAGTTCACCTTCCACGCCATCGACCAGCCGGTGCTTTCGTCGGTGCGCAGTTCCAGTGATCGGCGCGCAGCCGCGAAGAGTTCGGGTGTGCCGTCACGCGTGATCTGCCGGCAGGGATAAAGACCCATCAGGTGCGAGATATGGCGATGGTGCGGGTCGGTGCTGTCCCAGTCGCCCCACCACTCCTGTATGTCGCCCTTGTGTCCGATCTTCAACGGATACAGGCGTGACCGCGCCGCGCGAACGGCTGCGACGAACTCATCCACAATCCCGAGTGCTTGAGCGGCGGCGAGGATGTTGTCGAAGTGCTCCGCGATGATCGTCATGTCGAAAGCCGTTGCCATGCTGGTTTGTGCGATCAGGCCCTTCTCGGTGATGAATGCGTTCTCCGCCGACACCGATGGGTTGGCGACCAGATGGCCGGCGCCATCATCGACCAGCCAGTCCAGGCAAAACTCAGCCGCGCCCTGCATCAACGGCCAGGCGGTAGTGCGCAGGAAGTCGATATCTCCGCCGTAGGCATAGTGCTCCCACAGATGATGGCACAGCCATGGCCCGGACATCGCCCAGTTTGCCCACTGAGGTTCACCGCCGCCATAATTGCCCACAGGCGCGCTCTGATGCCAGAGATCTGAGTTGTGATGCGTGACCCAGCCGCGCGCGCCATAGTTCACCGCGGCGGTTTTTGCGCCGTTGACGCTGAGCCCTTTGAGAAAGTCAAACAACGGTGTGTGGCACTCGGCCAGGTTGGTGTTCTCCGCCGGCCAGTAGTTCATCTGGGTGTTGATGTTGATGGTGAAGTTGCTGCTCCACGGCGGGCGGATCATGTCATTCCAGATGCCTTGCAGGTTCGCTGGCAGCGTGCCGGGGCGCGAACTGGCGATCAGTAGATAGCGCCCGTACTGGAACAGTAGCGCGACCATCGCAGGGTCGTGATCCGTGCTGAATGATCGGATGCGCTGATCGGTTGGCAGAGCATCCGCGCCGATTGCGCCCAGGTCTAGTTGTACGCGCCGGAAGAGCGGTTGGTAGTCCGCGAGATGTGCTTGCATGCACTGGTCAAATGTCCTTGATTCTGCGACCCGCATAGTCGTAGAAGTGATCGCGACAGGGTCTTTGCCGTCAACTGCTGGCGATCGGTCGTACCCGTTGTAGCTTGTGGCGGCGCATGCGGTTAATAGAATCTCAGTTGCGCCGGAAACGACGATATGGTCGCCAGAGGGTGACATCACGCCGCCGCTCAGCCTGACGGATATCTGTACTGCGAAAGTCATCCCCGCGCCCGCGCCCGCGTCAACGTAGAGGACCGGGTTGTCGCTCCTGAGATAGCTCGGATCCACCTGGCTGGGCGCTTTACCTTGCAGGAGTAAGCCGCCGTCTACTGGACTCACACGACAGCGCAATGGACTGTCTAAAGAGATCGTGAAGCTCAACCCGGCCGGTTGATCGCACGTGATCCGCATGAAGATGGCATCGTCGGGCGCACTGGCGAACACCTCGCGCGCGAAATGCGCTGCACCAACGGTGTAGCGAGTCACGACAACGGCGCGATCAAGATCGAGTGTTCGCTGGTAGTCGCTGATGGCGCCTGCGTGATCAAAGTGCAGTCGCAGGTCGGCCATCGGCAAGTAGCTCTGGTTGAACGGCCCTTGCATGCGCCTGGAGAGTTCGTCGGCGCGCGCGTAGTCGCCGTCGAATACCGCTTTACGCACCAGCGGCAGGATGTCTTTCGCGGCAGGGTTGTCGCAATCGCGCGGATGGCCCGACCATAGTGTGTCTTCGTTCAATTGCAGGCGCTCGTTCTGTATATCGCCAAATACCATTGCGCCCAGCCGGCCATTGCCAATCGGCAATGCTTCGTGCCAGTTCGACGCTGGCTGCGTGTAGTTTAGTTGCATGCTTATTCCTTTCCTGTAAAGTAGCGCGCCTGTCGTTGCGCGATATAGGCCGCGCGCCGGTTGCCCGAAGCATCGATATACCACCAGTCATCGGTGAACGCGGTGCGTCCCTCGCCGGCCAGCCCGGCCAGGTCGATCTGTCCCTTACCACTGACTGGCTCTTTCGATCCATCCAGCGCAGGATCGACATACTGGGCAAACCACGCGGCCAGTCTGCCACGCATCTCGACGACGCGCGTTAGTTGGGCGGTATCGTCAACGAGGTTATGCTCTTCGCCGGGATCGTTGACCAGGTCGTAGAGTTCATGTGGCCCATACGGGTAGCGATGCACGTACTTCCAGTCGCGCGCGCGGATCATGCGCACCGGGCCGTATTCATCGCACACGACGACGTGATCGCGTTCCGCGGTTGCGTCGCCGCGCAACATCGGCGCGAAACTGCGTCCAGGTAACGCGACCGTCTCGGCGCACTCCAGACCCACGTAGTCGAGCAAGGTGGGCAGGATGTCGTAGTGGCTGAGCAGGCGCGTTTCGACCGCCCCTTGCGCGATGCGCCCTGGCTGCGACAGCAGCATCGGCACTTTGACCGAGGAGTCATACATGTTCAACGGGAAAGTGCCATTGCCCTTGCCCCAGATGCCGTGATGCCCCATGTTCATGCCGTTGTCGCTGGTGAAGATGACGAGTGTGTTGTCGCGGACGCCCATCTGTTCCAGCTTGTCCAGCAACTGCCCTACGCCGCGATCCAGCCCGCTGATCGCAGCATAGTAGCCGGTCAGCAGCTCGATTCGCTTATCGCCCTCACCTCGTGGCGCGCTGTTAATCTGCCACGGGTGCAGCGGAACGTCCGGGCAAGTGGCAAAGCTCAGACCCGCGTACAAGGCGGTCAGTTCCTCAGGGTGCTGGCCGCGCTCCCACGGTGAGTGCGGCGCGGTGTAATGCACGCTCAAGTAGAACGGGGCATCCGTTGCCGCCTGTGCATCGAGGAAATTGAGGCCTCCTTCGGTGATGACGTCGGTGAGGTAGCGCGGATCATTTTCGAGCACCCCGTTGCGCAGGATGTCTGCATTGTGATAGTTGCCGCCGCCCCACGGGAAGACGTGCCAGTACGTGAAGCCTTTCTGCGGTCGCGCGCTGTCGCCGAGGTGCCATTTGCCGCTGATGCCGCAGCTATATCCGTTTTCAGCCAGGACATCGGTGTAGGCCCGCATCCCGCGCAAGTACTCGATGGCGTGCTGATCCTCCGCGGCCGGGTTTGGGCTGACATAGTTGCCAGTGCGCAGCCAGTCGTGGATGCCATGCTGCGATGGAATCCTCCCGGTGAGGATCGACGCGCGCGCGGGCGAGCACACGGGTGACGCGCAGAAGAAGTTGTCACAGCGCACCCCGGTCGCGGCGATGCGATCGAGGTTGGGGGTGCGGATCTCGGTGTTACCGGCGCAGCCCATCGCCCACGCGCCCTGGTCGTCGGTGAGCACAAACAGAATGTTCGGTCGTTCTGGATCGTGACTTGGCATGGCTTATTCTGATAGCGCCAGTTTCAGACCGACGAGAGCAAGACCTACGCCGTCGTTGGGTCGAATGGCAATCGCCTTGAATACGATTTTTTGTTCGCCGGCATGTTCGAAGTACAAGTCGCCGCAGTGGGTGGTGGCTTGAGCGTAACAGCGCGTCTCGGGGCGGGCATCCCACACATCGGCGCCGATGCGCGCCTGCACGCCGAAGGCGCCTGTTTCAGTGCGAACAACGTGCCCGCCCTTCCACGGTCTGCTGTGGTGCACTGCCGAGGTAATGGCGTTGATGCTGTAGTAACCGGACTTGGGAATCACCACATCCCACTCGATCCAATCCAGAGGGTCAAGCCACCCGGTTAATATGCCGGTTTCATCCACTTCCGGCGCGCTTGCAGACATGGCCTGCACTCTGCCACAAGACGCGGGCAGCATGATGACGCCCTGTTGCATGATCAGCCGTGGGTCAACGACGGCATCGCCATCCAGTTCGAGTTTCACGACTGGAACCAGCGCGTCCGGTGAGCGTGCCGGCAGGTCAATCGTCAACCAGTCGCCTTCAGTGGCGATCGACTGGTTATAACTCACCAGTGATTGCGGGCCTTCACCCTCCGAGCCTGAATGAATTGAAATATCACGGACGTGGGTCCGCAACCCGTTGAGCGTGAACTGTCCTTGTGGCCAATGTTTAAACAACAGGTAGAGCTTCGCGGGTTGCGACTCTGCGGCAGCGCGTTGAGTGATCCATCCCCATTCAAAACCATAGGGGTAGGGGCTCTCGCGAGTCCCATGGATTGCTTCGCCGTTTGCACCCGAAGCGATCCACGCGCCGATCTCGCGCAGAATATCGACGGACGCGGGAGGAAATTGGCCGTCAGGTTGCGGCCCGATATTCAACAGATAGTTGACGTTTTTCTCGGCCAGCCCGGCCAGAACACCCAGCGTCGCCGCAGCCGACTTCCAGTTGTCATCGAAGTACTTGTAGCCCCACGTGTCGTTGAGCGTGGCCGGCGTTTCCCATGCTCCGGACACAGGGCCTGCGGGTATCTGGTTATCTCCCATGCTGCCGTAATCGCCCAGACCGTTTCCGATGCGCGTATTGACCAGGCAGTCCGGCTGCAATTCGCGCACCAGCCGATACAACTCTTCGGACTGTTCGGGTGAAATTGTCACCGGCGTATCGAACCAGATCAGACCGATCGGGCCATAGTTTGTGAGCAACTCGCGCACCTGTGGTTTTACTTTCTTCTCGAAATAGCGCGCGTAGTGCTTCGCGGCATAGTCGGGAAAGTCCCAGTCGTTGCCCCAGCTCATCCCGGCGTTGCTTGGAAAACCTGGTCGGGGGTAACCTCCATCAGGCTCGTGCCAATCGAGGTCCTGCGAGTAATACAAGCCGAGCTTGATGCCGGCGCGCGCGCACGCCTCGGCCAGTTCTTTGATTGGATCGCGACCGAACGGTGTTGCATCAACGATGTTGTAGGGATCGCATTTCGAATGAAACATGGCAAACCCCTCGTGATGCTTCGCGGTGATGACGATGTAACGCATGCCGGCCTGCTTCGCAAGTTGCACCCACTCGTCGGCGTTAAAGCCTTGCGGGTTAAACTGCGCGGCCAGTTTGCTGTACTCCGCGCCCGGGATGCGAAAACGACTCATGATCCACTCGCCGATATAGTCCATGCGCTGCCCTTGCCATTCGCCGGCCAGTGTGCTGTACAGTCCCCAGTGTATGAATAGCCCGAAGCGCGCATCCAGCAGCCATTGCGCGCGTTGATCAATGCTCATAGTTTTCTCCAGTCATGATGTTCTGATGGTATATGTCTTGCGCTCGCTCGTGTTGTGGCCTATTGGCCTTATTGTGTCAGTTCCCACGGATCCACGCGGCGTTGGCCGCTAGGCATGGTTGGCGCGGGTGTGATCGTCGGCGTCGCCTCGCCAGCCTCCAGCATCCTGCGCAACAAACGCGCGCGCATGACCTCAGCGACCTCTCGATGGGATTCGAAGTTGATCAGGTTGCGCAACTCGTGCGGATCGTGCTCAAGATCGTAAAGCGTGTCTTCGACGTAGTGATCTGATCCCGCGTCACCGTTCGGGTCGCGATCGGGGGCGGTCACCGCGTACATCCAGCGATGCGTGCGCACCGCGCGCCCCACCTGTGCTTCACTGATTTGAATGAATACCTCATCCGGCCAGTCGGCGTCCTGTCCGCGCAGCAGCGGCAGAAGCGAGCGGCCCTGCATCTGGCGCGGGATTGGCAATCCTGCCGCGCTCAACAGCGTTGGCGGTAAATCCACCAGGCTGACCAAATCGCGCACCTGTCCACCGCCTTCGAAACCCGGGCCGCACAACGCGGTCGGCACGCGGATGGAGCTTTCGTGGCACGAGCGCTTATATTCCGAGTTGCGAGTTTTGAAATGGCAGCCGTGATCTGAAGTAAACAGGATGATGGTGTCATCGCTGAGCCGCAGGCTTTTGAGAGCGTCGCGCAATCGCCCCAGCGCCTCATCCAATCGCTTCACCATGCCGAAATACCCGCCGATATGCTGGTGCGCGGTGCCGCCCAGTGCGGCGAGATCGGGCGGCATCCACCGTCCCGCATAACGCTCGCGACCGTAGGCATCCGGCGGCGGATAGTCATCCACGTGGTTCTGGAAATGCGGTTCGAGGTAAGAGATGAAGAGGAAGAATGGATTGGACTGATGCGCATCGATATAGCGGATTGCGGCATCGGTGAGCGCATCGACGCGATAACCCGGCAACGTCACTGGATTGTTGTCGCCGTCATACAGGACGGTGTGATACGGCTCCGATGTGAATTCCAGGGCGTTCGATGCCAGCCAGTACTGGAACCCCCCGCGGTGGGGGGCGCGCACGGGCTCCTCGTCGGCCAGGTGCCATTTGCCAATGTATCCGGTGGCGTACCCGGCTTCGTTGAAACAGGTGGCGAGCGTCTGGCTGTCGGGCGGCAAGGGAATACCGTTACGGTAACACCCTGTCTGTGTGGCGTACATGCCGGTCTGCAACGATGCCCGCGCGGGCCCGCACACCGGCTGGCAGGTAAATGAGTAACGCACATGCGTCCCCTCGGTTGCCATACGGTCGAAGTTGGGCGTCAACTCAAGCGGGTTGCCGTGAACGCCGGTGGTGTCCCAGCGTTGCTGGTCGGTGAAGAACACGATAACATTGGGCCGGCGTTTGGGTTCGCGTGACGTTGCTGGTTTCATGATGGCACACTCCGATAGTTAAGCCTGCTGCAGGCGTGCTCAGCCTTTTAGAATCTGGGCGGCGACATCGCGTCCTAACCGCACTGCGAAGTTTGTCCCGCGATCCCACGGGTAGACGTGGCTCATGCTGGCGAAGTACAACCCGGGCAGCGGTGTGCTTAATGAGGGGATATTGCGCGAATGATTGACGAATGGCACCGGTTGCGCATAGGACTCACGGAACACCCATGTCTGTTTGATCCAGGACGGGTCGAAGTCGGGATTGAATCGTTTAAGCGAGGGCAGGTAGGTGGCGCATAACTCGTCATCGCTCATATTGAAGTAGGGATGCGTCACCGGGACATAGTCGCCGCAGTAGATCAGGTGCTGTCCGCCGAAGTGATCGCTCGACACGAAGTTGGTGTGTTCGCACATGGCGAGGAACGGAAAACCCGCAGTCTTCGGCAGGTTGTGCCAGTAGAAGCCCCGCGTGCTCAACTGCCTGTCCAGCGCCGCAATCATCACGACCGCGCCAAGTGATTTCAGGTCGGACAACTTGCTCAGATAATCCGGCGGCAACTGTGGCGCGAGTTTCGCCATCAACCGGGGAGAGGTGGTGACAAGCACTTTGTCGTAGTTGCTGGTGGTTTGGCCTGCATCCGGGGAGATGTGCGTTACTTGCCATTGCCCCTCGTCTGAGCGCTCGACGCCTGTCACTCGCGTCGAGTAGCGTATCTGGCCGCCTGCTTTCTGCACATAGGCCGCCAGTTCATCGAAGAACGCCTGGAACCCGCCGACGAAGGTGCCCAGCATGGGAGTGCGCGCCTTGATGCGCGCCCACATCCATGCCATGTTCACTTGCCGATAGAGGTCTTCGCCAAACTTCCCGATCAGCAATGGCTCCCACAATACCTTGTAGCCGGTTGGCCCGGCCCACTTGCTCAGCCACTCGTGGGCGGTGACTTTCTCGAGGCTTTGCCAGTTCGATGTCATGATGAGGTAAGCACCCAGCAGTCCATACCGGATCGTGTCCAGCAATGAGAGCCCGGGGAATTTGAGCGCCAGTAAACCGCGCGCCAGCGTGCCCGACAGCGGTATCTTATCCAGCCAAGGGGCGGAAGGCGCGAGCGTGGAGAGCGCGCCATCGAGCTGGTAGAACTTGCCTTCGTAAAAGACCACCGTGATCGGCCGGTTGTATACCATGCGATCGCGCGCGCCGATCTCGTCGCCAAGTTTCAATACGTCGGCGTCGCTGGCAAACCAGTGATGGTAGAACTTTTCGAGCGACCAATCCCAGTCTGGCGCCTTGAATCCGGCAGCGAGGCCGCCTGGTTTGTTGTTTAGCTCAAAAATGGCGACGTGGTGACCCGCTTTCAGCAAGTCGACGGCTGCTGTCAGCCCGGTTGCGCCGGCGCCGATGATTGCAATGTTCATTTGCCCACCGTTACGGTATTTTCGGCCTTTTTGAAGTCGTTCCAGCGCAGCCCTTCGCGCAGCATGAAGACGAGACCCAGCAACGTCACGGGCAGCCACAGCACCGCATGCAGGACGAGTGTGTAGCTGGTGGCGAGTTCCTGGCGCACGCCCAGCGCGGTCAGGATGCCGATACCTGCGGCGTCAAACGTGCCGACATAGCCCGGACCCGAGGGCACGATGGTAAACAGGTTCGAGACGCCGTTGAGCAACATCAGGTCGGCGAAGGTCAAGTTGATGGAGAAGGCATGCATCACGAACCAGTATTTCACGGTTTCGATCAACCACGCAAGCGCCGTGCTTGCGACGATGGCCAGCAGGTCCATTGGCCGGCTGAGGCTGCGGGCGCCCTGGACGAATCGACTGACCATGCCGGCCAGCGGCGGTTGGAACCGGTGTGGAACAAATCGCGTGATGATTGCCCCGGCGATGCGCTCAGCCATGCCCGGCGCAAGCGCCATCCAGAAAAAGACGCCTACCGCGACGGCAAACACAGCCGCCGCGACCAGGACGATGGTGTTCGCTGCCGGCGGCAGGTTTGGCACGCTTGGCAGGCCGATCAGCACAAAGGCGACCATCACGATTCCGTCAATGATGCGTTCCAGCAGAATCGTGGCAAGGCTGAACGCCATCGGCACGTTCTGGTTGCGCCGCAGGATGTAGCTGCGCACCAGCTCGCCCGCGCGCGCGGGGTAGACGTTGTTCCCCATATAGCCGATGACGACGGTTTCATACAGGTTGCCAAAAGGCACCTGCTTGATTGGGCGCAACAGGTACGACCACCGCCACGTCCGCACTGCGACCGCGGTAAAGTACGCCGCGATACCAGGAATCAGCCACCAGAAGTTTGCGACACGCACTGACTGCCATACGGACTCCAGATCAAGTCCGCGCAAGGAGACGAAAAGGAGAACGATGCTGATCGCGATGCCGAGCCAGAATATCCAACGTCGCATAGTATTGTGAAGACCTCACTGAGTCAGAATGTGTGTTTGCGTCCCGGCAGTACGGGACTTCGCGCGCGCGACCGCAGGCCAGAAAGACGAATAGAACGCTAGATAATCAGAGACCCGGTCAGACCAATACTGATCGTCGTGAATACCGGCGCCGACGCTGGCGGTATAAGTCACATGCTGGGCTGCGAGTTCGCCAGCCAGTTGCTGCATGCCATAGAGTGTTTCGTCGTTGTCCCCGGCGTCGAGGTAAATCCGCAGCGTCTTTACAGCATCGACCGACTTCGCAAGACTCAGCATGCTGAAGTCGTCGTTCACCCCGACCAGGTAGCTTGCCGCGATGGCCGGGCTGTGTCCGCCGACTGTGGCGAACAAGTCGGGGTTAGAAAAGGCGATTTCCAGCGACCAGTAGCCGCCGCGCGAGATGCCGCCAATGGCGCGCCCCGCGCGATCCTTCCAGGTGCTGTACTTCTGGTCGATTGTTGGAACAAGCTCATTGACGATGAAGTCCTCCCATGATCCCTGGCCGCCGGACGTATCGAGGTACTTGCTCCCTTCGCTTGCATTTAAGTCGTTGGCAGGCATCACGACGATGAAGGGTGACAGGATGGACAGGCTCATCTGGAGATTGGCTATGCGGGTCAGCCCGTCATCCACCCATTCGCCGACTTCATACCCGCTGCCTTGCAGCAGATACAGGGTTGGATACTCGTATCGTGTCCCATCGTAACAGGGAGGAAGGTAGACCTGCACCGTGAGTTCTTGCCCAAGCACAGCGCTGTTGAGGGTATCGGTGATGAGTTGCCCGACAGGAGTAGCGCATACCGCTGGCGGCGGACTGTCGATATCGTTGCCCTCGTTTGGCGGAAGCGCTGGCGCGGCGCTACCATCCGGGCGAGATGCTGCGCCTGGGCCAAACAAGCCGCGCCAGTACGGTCGGTGCGGTCCTGCCGGCGGAAATGAGTAAGCCATGGCGACACCGGAAAAACCGCTCATAGGCACAATGAATACTTGCGCCAGTAAAGTCAGTATCAGCGCTGCTGTCATGAGCTTTGTCCGATGCAGCATAGCCCTTAATCTGTCCGCAGGTGCTTTGATAATCATTCGATAAACAGGCTTAAAGCGCTTCGGATGACATGACCTGGTTAACAGACTCCGGATGGAGCATCTTCCACCGTTTTGACAGTGAGCGGGCTTGATGTTCCGCCTTGAAGGAGCTGCGAACCAGCGGGCCGCTTTCGACCCATTTGAACCCCATCTCTATTCCAGCCCGCTGGAACTCGGCGAACTCGTCGGGATGCCAGTAATGTTCCACCGGCAAGTGTTGCTTGCTTGGTTGCATGTACTGACCGATGGTCAGGATGTCTACGCCTGCCACGCGCAGATCACGCATCACGGAAAGGACCTCGTCCCTGGTTTCTCCAAGCCCCAGCATGATGCCAGACTTGGTCACGGCGTCGGGTTGGATCAACTTGGCGTTGGTCAGCGTCGTCAGCGCCCATTCGTAGTGATCCTGTGGTTGCACCTTCTTGAACAGTCGTGGAACCGTCTCGACGTTGTGGTTCAGGATGTCCGGTTGTTCGCGCATGACGATTTCGAGCGCTGACTTGGAGCCTTTGAAGTCGGGAATCAGCACCTCAATCGTGCATGTTGGCTGAGAGATGTGAATTTGTCGGATGCACAGCGCAAAGATCGGGGCGCCGCCATCGGGACGCTCGTCGCGGTTAACCGAAGTGATCACCACGTGCTCAAGGGCCATGTCCTTTACCGCCTGAGCCAGGCGCAGGGGCTCAGCCCAGTCGAGCGGGGAAGGGCGTCCTGTTTTAACATCGCAGAAACCGCATGAGCGCGTGCACACATCGCCCATGATCAGGAAGGTCGCCGTGCCACGCGTCCAGCAATCGGACATGTTCGGGCAGTTGGCTTCTTCGCAGATGGTGTGCAGTGATTTGCTGCGCATCAGGCGTTTGAGGTTATGGTAAGTGTCGCCAGACGGCGCGCGCACCTTCAGCCAGTCGGGCCGGCGAAGCGGGAGGTGCGAATCACTCGCAGAAGCGTCTAAAGAAGCTGTCGCGATTTGACTCGCGGAGATATAACCAGTTTGTTCTTCCATTATAAGTAGTGAACGGAATTCTAACAAAAACAAACGTTAACGCGCTTTTCGTTGAAGCAGTCCGCGTAGAAACGCTAGTTCTTTAACCCTGAGCAGTGTTGTCATAAGCAAGTAGACACCGAAGCCGATCAGTGCGGCTGTTACAGCCGTCACGGCATTGGCCAGGAACTGGACAGTTCCCATCGCCTGTTGAACCGTGACCATGACGAACCAGACTGCCATACCCATCAACCCTGCGGCAATGCACACCTTGATGACGACTGGGACAATGTCGAAACCGCGCATACCGCCCACCTTGCGCGTCAGGAAAATAGCCATCAGACACGCATCCAGGCCGGTCTTCAGCGAGTTTGCGAGAATCAAGTCGGTCAGGGTAAACACGTGCAGTCCGTACTCCGACAATAGTGACAACACGCCTAGTAATATCAGATACGAGACTGTCGAGACAAGCCCGATCAGGGTGGGGGTAAGTGTGTCGCTCCGCGCATAAAAGGCGTAAATGAGCGGGGTGTCTATTGCAGCGAAGACCAGACCTGGAATAGCAGCGCGCAATGCCAGCGCCGTGTAGGCGGTGCTCTCTGCCGTGAACGCGCCGCGTTGGAAGAGGAGCGCTACGACAGGTTGTGCCAGCACATACAAGCCGACGGATGCCGGAACGATCAAAACCCAGACCAGGCGCATTCCCTGTGTCAGCGTGCTTTTGAAGGCTTCGAGCGATTTTTCGTGGCCGTGCATCGACAACGCCGGCAGGATTGCGGAGGACACTGCGACGACTATCATCCCTAACGGAAACTGGATGACCTGGGCGGCATATCGCATGGTCGCCGGCCCCTCGCTTCCGATGTGACCCGCGATGATGTAACTCACCACTGCCGCGATTTGAGCCAGCGCCAGGCCGATGACCACGGGCAGGAAGAGCTTGATGATCTGCGCGATGCCTGGCAGACGCCAGTTGAGCGACAAGCGGATTGGAATGCCGCGCATGCCGGGTATTTGCATCAGCACCTGCAGGATGCTGCCCGCGAGCATGCCGATCGCGAGCGCTGTAATACCCAAACTACGCTCGAAAATAACGACGCAGGCGATCATGGTCAGGTTATAGGCGGTCGCGGTGAAGGCGGTGAAGATAAACCGGCGCCGGGCATACAGGGCCGCCGTCAGAATGCCGCTCATATTGAGGAAGATGATGGAAGGTATCGTGATCCGCAGCAGCGATGAGACCAGTGACAGGTCTTGAAGTGGGCCGCCCGCCAGCACCAAGGCAAGCCCCTCGGAAAATATCCAGAGGAGCGCCACCAGCGCCGTTAATCCGACCGTGGCAAGACCGATCAAAGCGCCGATCAGCTTGCCGAACTCCACCATGCGCGCTTTATCGCTCTCATCGGCAACCAGGCCGCTGAATGTGGGCACGAGCGCCGATGAGAGCATTCCGCCGATCAGCAGATCGTAGAACAGGCTGGGCGGATTCGAGGCCAGTTCAAATGCGCTTGCGCTGCGCCCATTCCCAAAGAAATAAGACTTGGCGACTTCGCGAAACAAACCGACAACCCGGCTGCTCAGGTTTCCCGCCGAGATGATTGTCGCGGCGCCGGCGATGGATTTCTGTGAGTCTCGCGGCGCCTGTTCGGGATCGGCCGGGAGGGGTGCAATGTCGGTTGTTAACATGTCATGTCATTGTACCCGTGCAACGTGCCTGCGCAATCGGGCGACCGTCGTCATGCGCCGTGTTCCGCTGTTATGCAAAGTAGGCCAGCGCGCGCCGGATTTTTTCCTCCAGATCCATCTTCTCACCGCGCGGCAGTTGACCCAGCGCCGTCTGTGCCTCGCTGATGCTGTATCCCAGGCTTGTCAGCGCACTGATAACCTCGGCGTCCAATGCGCTTGTCGGCATCGCTGGCGCGGCGTCGAGCCCGCCAAGTTTGTCTTTGAGCGCGAAGATGATCTTCTCGGCAGTTTTCTTGCCCACGCCGGGCACGCGCGAAATGATATCCGCCCTGTCGTTGATGATTGCTGCGCGCAATGCCTCTGGCTGTAGCTTGGAGAGCATGGCCAGCCCGGTGCGCGGGCCTATCCCCGATACGCCGATGAGCGTCTGGAAGAGGGCAACCTCCTCTTCGGTCGCAAAGCCATACAGCGAGAGTTCCTCTTCACGAACGATCAAATGCGTATGAAGGTCAACCGTCCGCCCGGCTTCGAGCAGATCAAGCGCAGCCTGCGAACATGAAACCCGAAACCCGACGCCGCTGACATCGATGATGGCGGCCGGCGGCTTCACACTAAGGACAGTTCCGCGCAAACGTGAAATCATGGTAATCCTTGTCGCCTATCCATTTCAGATTGGCGACGCTGCTTCTTCCTGGGCGTATCGGTCAGTAACGGCAACCTGATGCCCATTGCCAATGGACTCAAAGATGGCGCGCGCCTGTTGAAACGCATGCTGCGCCATATCTGCTTGCGAAAGCGCGCGGCAGGCGCGACCGCACAGGCGCCAGCACAAGGCTTGTTCGAACTTGTCGCCGGTCGAAGAAAAGACTTGCAGTGAATTTGTGGCGAATGTCAGCGCTTTATCCGCCTTTCCCAGCGTCAACTCAAGCAATCCCTGGATCGCTTCCACGTAAGCTATCATCTCACGCGAGCCGCTGATCTGAGCAACAGCTCGCGCCTGCTCAAATAATGACGCGGCCTCGCTGGTGCTGCCGAGTTCGCCGAGTGTGGCGGCGCGCAGCACCAGAATTTTCTCGCGCACGGCGAAATACCTGGATATCTGCATCAATCGCGCGGCTTCAGTCAAACTGATCAATGCGTCAGAATACTTTTCAAGGTAAAAGAGTGCGCGCCCTTTAACCATAAGCCCGTCAACCAGTGCGCTCTCGCTGCTGATTTGCTCGGCATATTCAAATAATTCTTTGACATACTCTTGTGACTGCTCATACTTGCCGAGCACAAGGTAGACTTCAGCAAGGTTGACGAGTGCTTCAGGCAGAATCTCGGTATCGCGCAACTGTCGCGCAGTCGCGCAAATCCGTTCGAGCAACTCGGCAACCTGAGCATAGTTGCCCTGTGCTTCTTCTGCCAAGGCGAGGGCAGTGTTCAGCCGGATGTAGATATGGTGCGTCTCCGCCGTTCTCGTGAGGTGCGCCAACCCCTCAAGACCATCGCGAGCGAATGCGATTCCCTCTGCGGGTCGGTCCAAACGCGTCAGCGCCGCGCATAGCTGAGCGTGCAGGTCGTATGCCTCATAACTGTCTTGTTCAGCCTGGTTGGCATCAAGAACGTTGTGTAGTTGCTGAAGCAATGAAAGCGACTCAGTAAACTCTCCCTGGTCGTCAGCCAGTTTGGCGGCGCGCATCTTCAGTTCGGCGTATTTGCGCCATCCCAGCGCCTCGCTCCCAGCCGCGAGGGCGTGTTCCAGCCGCATCCTGGACTTATCGTAAGCGCTGTCGACTTCATACAGGTAACTGAGATTGTCATCGATCTCAAACTGAACGTCTGATGGGGTCTGCGGGGTTTTGGCCGCAAATCGCTCGGCGGTCTCAAACAGGGCGATAGCCTGCGGGATTGCACTCGCGGAGCGCGCTTGTTTTCCTGCCAGGATATTGTAGTGGGCGGCCTTGTCCCAGACGCGGCCTTTTTCATAATGCACTCCAAGTTTCGGCGCGAGATCCTGATTATCAGCGCCCCACACTTTCTCCAATCCCTCGGCTGTTTTACGGTGTGCCATTAAAAGCTGTTTGCCGCGCAAGGCGTCGACCAGTTCGCGCTGGATCAAGCTGCTGGCGAAGCGATAACGCGAAGTAATATCGTTTGGCAATTCGATGTCGCCGATATATTCGATCACGCTGTGGACTTTTTCAGCCGGTTCGAGCAATTTCATTACGGCCAACTCGTCGCGATCAAGCACATGCGCCAGCACGGCAGTTTCAAAGGTGAGACCCTGCACTGCGGCCTGCGATAGTATTTCAAGGAGGTCTTTGGGCATGCGTTCGAGTCGCTTCCGAATGACTGCTTCGACGCTGCGGGGCAAGTCTTCTTCGTTGATTTCGCGAACCAGCATCCATTTGCCGTCTTTTTCGTCACGGGTGATTTGCTCGCGCGACTGCATCAATCTCAGCGACTCAACGATAAAGAATGGCGACCCACCCGTATTTTTGTAGAGTGCGGATGGCAGGCTGGATGGGAACTTATTGGCAGGATAAATCCTGGTTAATAGCGCTGCGGCGCCTTCCAGTGATAATGACGGGAGAGCGATTTCTGTTTCTGTGTCGTAGCGCAGCAGCTCGGCAATCAGTTCATGAAGGGGATGCCCCTCAACGGCGATGTCAGACGGGCGATAAGCGACGACCACCAGAACGCGCATCGTCAGGATATTGCGTGAGAGAAGAGACAGCAATTTGATCGAACCGGGGTCGCTCCAGTGCAGGTCGTCGATGAAGATCAACACGGGCTGCTTGTCGGCGACCTTCCTTAGCGCTCCGACATACTCGTGCAAGAGTTTGTCGGGATTTGGGAGATTGCTTGTGCGTGTGCGGTTGCGCACGGCCTGCGCCGTCTTTATCGAAGCGCCAACGACGCCGCCTGCCACCGGGATCATCATGGCCCAAGCCGGCGCAAGATCGAGCACTGTATCGAGGATGTCGCTGGTGATCTTCCTGGTGTCGGACGCGGCAAGCTGGCCAATGACCTCGGCAAACGGCCAGAACGGTTCATCGCGGCCGGACTGTGCCGAACACGCTGCACGAGCGGTCTTGTGGGGTAGTCCATCAGCATCGATACTGCGGAGGAATTCGTCAGCCAGCGTCGATTTGCCTTGTCCAGCTTCGCCTGAGAGTAATACAACTTTGCCGTGTCCCTCTATTGCGGTGTGCCAGTACTTATACAAGCGCTCAAGCTCCCGCTCGCGCTCAACCAAGCCTACAGGAGGTTGTTTTATGGCGCCGCCTTCTGGCGTCAGGGTGGCATCGGCCGGCGCACCTGGCGCCGCGATGATGCTGGTTGCTGCAATAGTGGCTGCGTCGGATGAAGTCGAGTGCTCGTTCTTTGGTCGTTTGTTGAGCCTGAGACTGAACATAGCTATCCTTTCCGGATCTTGCGGATCGAAATCAAGAACCAGACATCCGCCTGTTATGCCTGGGATTCGAGCCGGTTGTAACGAGAGGACTGGATATGGGTAAACGCAATCGCTAACGCATCGGCGGCATCGTCAGGTTTTGGCAGTTTCTCCAGCGAAAAGAGCATTTTAACCATCGACTGCATCTGTTGCTTGTCTGCCTGACCGTAACCGGAGACCGCCTGTTTTACCTGCAGCGGGGTGTATTCTCCGATTGGCAATCCCGCTTCATGCAATGTAACCAGAATGACGCCGCGCGCCTGCCCCACAATCATCGCTGTCTTGAGGTTTGTGGCAAAGAAAAGCGCCTCGACCGAGGATTCGGTCGGGCGCCATTCGTTAATCAGCGCAATCAACTGATGCCGCAGCGATAAAAGTCGCTCTGGCAGAGAGTCGGTCTTGGGCGTCAGCAATACGCCATAAGCCAGGGCTGTGTATTGCCCATTGGCCTCCTCGCGCACCACGCCATACCCGGTTGTTGCAATGCCGGGATCGATCCCGAGCACAATCATGCAGCTTCGAGAGCCGCCATCACTTCATCCGAGATTTCAAGGTTGCTGTAGACCTGCTGCACGTCATCGAGTTCTTCAAGCGCCTCAATTGCGTTCATCACCTTACGGGTATCCTCGGGGCTCAGTTTGCTTTGCGTCGTCGGGATCATCGAGATTTCAGCGGTGGAGGGTTGCCAGCCTTTCTTGGCGAATGACTCGCGCACGGGGCGGAAGGCGTCGACTTCTGTGAAAATCTCAATGCTGTCTTCACCCGTGACTACATCATCCGCGCCTGCTTCGACGGCCACCTCAAAAACCTCGTCCGGATTGATGGCGTCGTTGCGTTCGAGCACGATATAGCCTTTGCGGTTAAACTGCCACCCGACGGCGTTTTGTGCGCCCAACATCCCGCCAGCGCGCTCTACAGTGCGCCGGACTTCGGAAACGGTTCGGTTGCGGTTGTCCGTGAGCACCTTGATCATCATCGGCACTTTATGCGGCGCATAGCCCTCGTACATGAGCTCTTCATAAGTGATTGCGTCCTCACCTTGACCCGTCGCGCGCGCAATAGCTCGTTCAATGTTTTCCTTGGGCATGTTGGCGGCGCGGCCCTTATCGATCGCAAGACGCAACCGGAAGTTAGCTTCCAGGTCGCCGCCGCCTTCGCGGGCGGATACGGTGATTTCTCGCAACAGACGGGTAAACAGAGCGCCACGCTTGGCATCATTGGCGCCCTTGGCGCGTTTGATCGTGGCCCATTTTGAATGACCTGACATGGCTCCTACCTCTTTAAAAAACTTCGTGGTCCGCTGGACTCGTAAGTGAATAGCGAATTCTGCGACTTATAATTATATACTGTAACGCTGATTTCTGAGTGTCAAAGCCACAAGGCAGATCCGTTTTCTTCAACCGACCCGGCGAAGATATTTGCATCCAGTCTCAGCCCGAATCCAGGCAGATTGGGGACATGCACATGGCCTTCTTGAATCTGGTACGCTGATGCATCCAGACCAGCGATTTGTGCTTCATCCCACTCCACAAATGTAAACTGCCTGATGGCGCCAGCCAGGTGACAGGCAGCATAATTGCCATAACAGTTGCCATACGAGTGTGGCGCGGAGCGCACGCCCCATGAATCCAGCTTGCGGGCGGTCTGCAGCCACTGCGTAAAACCATATCCAAAGATGTCATACTGGATGACGTCGACCAGACCGTCGCGCGCCCAGTCGAGTAGATGGGATGACGCCTCGCCTTCGCCGTCAGCGATCAGGATGGGATACCCGTTGGCGGCCAGCCATTGCTTCAAGTCGGTGTACAACTCGCGGTCTTCATGGAATGCCTCCTCCAGCCAGTAGAGAGTGCACGACGCGGTTTCCTGAAGAACGTGTTTTGTAAGGTTGAGGTTGTAGCCATTGTTGGCGTCGATCATCAATGGCGCATTCGGGCTGATGGCGGCGCGCACGGCTCGGATGATCGCGATATCGCGCGCGGTGCCCGCCGCCAGAGGCATATGGCGCGCCCCGCGCCCGACCTTTAGCTTGAATGCCGTGTGGCCACGTTCAAGCCCGTCTCGAACCTCGCCCACAAGGCGCTCAACGGCGGCGGTATCCGACTCAAGATCGAGGTCGTCAAAGTACAGTGATGTGTCATAACAGGGTGGTCGCAGCGTGCTGGGCACAGCATGTCCACTGTACTGTGCCGCCATAGCATACACGGGTTGCTGGGTCTGTTGGCCGACCAGGTCCCAGAGCGCGCACTCAATGGATGTCCATAAGGGGTGCACACCGAACCCGGAAGTAAACACAGACTCGACGGTGGAACCAAGCAACTGCGTCGCCTGGTCGCGCTGGATGTGACCGAGTCCGAAGCCGACGACGCCGTCATCGCTGGTCAACCGCACAATGGGCAGCCGGATCGTCGAACCGTGGGCCCCGAGGCGCGCATTACTCCCTGCGCTTCGCGGGCGCTGTCCTGTCAGGACTGCCGATTCGATGCCAATGATGCGAGAGGATGCCGTCATATTACGTCCTATATCCCACCGAGTATCAAGTTCAGAGAGTTCAGGAATACCTGCATCGCAATTGTGGGCGTGGTGTTTTTGAGCCCCTGTGCGATGAACGCGAGCGCGCAGCAAGGGATGATCAGGCCGATTGTGTACCAGCCCGAGTAGCCCACATGAACGAGCGCCCAGAGCAAGCCGTGCAACAACCAGGTGCGTGTTCCATGCACAAGCTCCTGGCGCGGCAGCACGTATCCTCGCCACCAGATCTCCTCGGCGGCAAATCCGACGATGATGTTCACAATCCACAACGCGCGGTTGATCGCCGAACTGCTGTCGAGCGGAAATGTGGTGTCTGGGAAATGCAGGTTGTAAGTTTTGATCAGCGTGCTCATCAACCACAACCCGGCGTAGTAGGCGCCGACGAACACGAGGATGCCAAACGTCATCCAGTTCCAACTTTGCCCGTTGAGGGGTTTTAGCCGGAATCGGGCGCGTATGGTGGGCCCGTTAAGGGGGCGACCTTCAAGCGCCATGGCGATGAGCGCAGCGGGAATCAGCCCGCCAACGAATACGAATTCGACGATGGTGTAGGCATAGACGCGTTCAAGCCCTGATTGCTGGAGCGCAGGCAGGATCACGAGAAAGCCCAGGGCGATGAGTATCGTGGGGATTCCAAAGAACAGGGCCGTCTGCCAGACCGGCATGGGCGTGAGCGCTATGGTGGTGATGACTGGTCTGGGTGATTTTCGTGACAGTGATGTTGGCATAAGTGTTGGTATCTCGATCAGGCTTTGCGCGCGAGACCACGGGTCAGATAAACCTGAGCCGCTTCGCGCACCAGCCTGGCATTTTGAACGGCGGCATACGCTCCTTCAAGGCGTTCTGCCATTGCGATCATCTCGTCGTAGGAGGCGCGCCCTGGGCGCAGCGTCTCGTACATGCGGAGTAATTCTTCGTTAGGCACGGCAGTGAGTTCTGCAGCGCGCATGAGGTTTTCTGCGAGTTGCGCATAGCCTGCCTGGTGCGCCACGCGCGCCTGCGCACGCAATGTCTCTGCCTGGATCTGCAGGTCGGCACTGCTCAATTCACCACTCGCCAGGGCTTCAAGCGTGATCTCAGACAGGCGGCGTCCACTGGCGGCTGCGATGGCAGCGCTGGCGTTTTCACCGAGTGGATACTGTGGGGCATCGTTCATACGTCGGGCTCCCAGTTGAACAACAGTTCGGCGGGCGGTTTGTCGCGCACTTCATCGGTTTCACGGCGGTGCAGCAAGGCAGTCTTTACGATCAGCCGCAGCCGCGCCCAGTTGTCCACCTGCACTGGCACGGGTTTGACGGGTTCGCCCTTGGCGTAACGAGCCGCATTGCGCCCGATCAATTCATACGTCTGAAGTGTCAGGCTGGGCGATTGTGGGAACAATTCGAGATTGTTGAGCCGCGCCAGCCCGCGTTTGTGGATCACGGTGGTTCCGCGCGACTGCAGCCCGATTGCAATTCCAGAACCGCTCAACTGCGAGCCGATGTAACCGATGTAAGCGCAGTCTGAACTCTGGTAGACCTTGACGATGCGCGCTGTCAATCCCTCACGCGCGACGCCGGTGAGAATCGCCTCCAGAACCTGCTCGTGATCGACGCCGTTGATCGTCTTGTTCAGCGCGCTGCCGAACCCCGGGCCGACAGCGAGGATGACTTCGCGCTGCACGCTGGTCTTCGCTGCGCCAATCTCCACCAGGCGCGGGCTGTTGCCGCCGATCTGATCGGCGATGAAGTCGCGGGGTGATTTGACTTGCGGGAGGTTTTGCATTTCCTCCCAGCGCTTGCCTTCGACGCGATATCCCGTTCCGGGGCCGGTGTAGTCGTTCGGGCCGTTGATCGCGCTGGATACGCGGAACACCGGGCGGGACCCTGTCGCTGTCTGCGCCTGCGGTTTGAAGATTGCGGCGGGTTGCAGGTAATCGCCGATGACGCGCTGTCGCCCCATCTCCAGGATATTCGCAGCCGTGTTGTCAAACCCGCGCTGCTGCAATGCGGCGACGACATCCAAAACGGTTTGGGCGCCGGCCAGAAACCGATCGGCTGCCGCGAGGTCGGCAACCACGTCGCGCATTGGCATGTCCTCGCTCGCGTGCCCATAGACGGCGGCATTCACCTCTTCGTCACTGATCGGAGGGAAGCCGAGTTCGACATACACCGCCTGGATTGCCAGCGCCGCATGGCGGCGGATGTCATTGGCTTCCTGTTCGGTGATTGGTCGCACGCCGCCGTCAATCTGCATATCGCGTTGAAGGACGTTGTAGTCATCGAAATCCTCAGCGTCGAAGTTGCCGCCGCCGAACAGATTGTCGCGCCGGGGGACCGCGCTGTAGCCGGAGAAGATGAAATCGGTTCCAGGGATGAACTGTAGCATCAGCTTGGCCGCTTTGCGGATGGCCGAATGGGATGCCAGCGCGTCGTTCCCGGATGCCACTTCGAGCCCAAGCATAGAGGCCAGTAAATTTTCTGCAAGAACCGCCCGAACGCCGCCGGGCAGCGATTCGGGCAGCGCGATGCACGAGATCGACCCGTTCTGCACACCCTGGCTTCCGGCGCCGCGCGTAATCGCCAGGCAGCGCGCCTCAAGGTACAACATTGAACAGCCTTCGGCATGACCCATCAGCGCCTCGGACCCTGTGCCTGAGGTGAAGCGGACTTTGACGCCGCGCGATGCATACGCGGCCGCAAGAAAGGACTTTGACCAGGGCGTGTCGTCGCCGTCCACGAAGGTGCGCTCGGTGCCATACACCGATAGCGTCTCCGCATATGAGGTTAACCCCTTCAGCGCGATGCGCAGGCCAAGCGACTCTTCCACGGAGCACTGCGTGAGCACGCCGCCGGGGCCGGTCTGTGAACCGATAAGAATCGCCAGCGCGTTGAGGGGCGCATAGCGGGCGACGCCGACCGTAGTCTCGACCTCGGAGAAGCCGCGCAAGACAGCCTCAGCCGCATCGGCGGCCAGCAGGGCGGGGTGTTCGCGTTTGTTTGTCACATGCGCCTGGTTGGCCGGAACGCGGCGCGCGCGCATTTTGGCCAGCCCCATCATCATTTCGAGCACGTTCATGTGACGCATGATGTCGCACAGCTTTGCCGGCGTGCAACCCACGACCAGCCTGCGGATATCCGCAGCCGGGACGTTGATATCAGCCAGCATGCGCGCGAGCTTCAAGGAAGGCGTCGCCATGGCCTCTTCGGCAGTCGACAGGTCGATGCCATGCTCTGCGATGAACGTGTCGAGTGCGTCGAAGCTTTCGCGCGACTTACCATCCAGTTCGATCACTTTTCCTGTTGCGTGATCGATGCGCAGACTCGGATGCGGATCATAGGGGCTGTCGGTGACGATCAGACCCGCTTCAGGCCAAGGCTCAACAAAGGTTTCCTTGTTGATGTCGCGCTCGGCCAGGATGGCAAATCGTTTGGATCGGTTCATGGTCAGCCTGAAGAAGCCTTAAGTCGCTGCAAACTCCTCGATCAGCACGCCAATGTAGCGCATGCCGTCGTAGTAATTCTGCAAAGGCACATTCTCGTTTGGCGAATGCACGCGGTTGTCCGCATGGGAGATACCGGCGCATACAACCGGCACGCCGCCGATGAAGGACGACAACGACCACATTGGCCCGCTGCCGGGGCTGTTCGGGACAAGCACTGGCTCCTGGTTGTAGATGCGGTGGGCGGCGCGCGCGGCAGCCTTGACGATGCCCGCCTCCACGTCACAGAACTCGGCGCGATATCCGTTATAGCTGACGATCTCGACATCGGTGAAGCCGTGCTTGTCCAGATGCTTGCGCAGCAGGTCGGCGACGATGTCGGGCGTCAGGTCTGGCACCAGACGGAAGTCCACTTTTGCCGTGGCCTCGGCGGGCAACACGGTCTTTGTGCCCAGCCCTTGCCAGCCACTGGTCAGACCACAGAGGGTTGCCGTAGGAGTGAAGTAAAGTTGCTTTAGAGCGTCGAGGCCAGTGCGCCCTTGCAGGAATGAATCGATCTTCCAACTCTGTTTGATCGCATCTTCCTCAGAGGGCAAACGCCGCAGCAGCTCCATCTGGGCCTCGCTGGGTTCGCGCACGTAGTCCTTGTACCCGTCAATCAAGATGTTCTCCTGAGCGTCTTTGAGGGTGCTTAACGCCCAGATCAACCGCCATGCGGCATTCGGCGCGAGCGGCGCGAGCGACGAGTGCAAGTCGTGATCGACCGACTTCACACGCAACTGGACATAGCAGATACCTTTCACGCCCATGGTGAGGGTGAAACGCCCATTCTCATCGAAGCCGCCAAATTCCCACAGACACCCGTCGGCCTTGAGCCAGTCCTGATGCTGTTCGACCCATTTGTGCAGGTGCGGGCTGCCAATCTCCTCCTCACCCTCAACCAGCCACTTGATTTTGAATGGCAACTTGCCCTGTGTGGCAAGCCAGGCTTCAACGGCATGGATGCGCGTGACCAGTTCGCCTTTGTCGTCGGATGCGCCGCGCGCGAAGAGGATGCCATCGCGCACAGTGGGCTCAAAAGGCGGCGACAGCCACAGATTAAACGGTTCAGCAGGTTGCACGTCGTAATGGTTGTAGATCAGCAGTGTCTTGTCGCCTTCGCCAATCTCGGCCCAGACGACGGGCGGCGCATTGCCTTCGGTCGGGATGATCTGCACACTGGCGCCGAGGGTTGCAAAACGGCGCGCGACGAGTGCAGCCATTTCGACGATGCCCTGGCCGGTTGCTGCAACGCTGGGCTGGCGCAGGAAGTCTTTGTAGTCCTCAAACAGCCGTTCGCGGTGTTGCAGAAGATAAGCATCAAATGTGGTTGTATCCATGTGTTTAATCCGTTGAAATTCTAGTCTCCGAGATGCAAGTAGAGCTTGCCTTCTTTTTCTGTTACGGGGTAGGTTGTCACGCCATGCGGTTGCTTGCCAAGCGCTACGATATTGCGCACCCACCCTGGCATTTTGACACCAGCGATGCCGCTCACCCAGTCGAGGTTGCGGCCCGTGCAGACATCAAACGTTGAGTTATGCCAGGGGCAGGAGATGACGTTGCCTGCGAGTTTCCCGCCGGCAAGCGGCAGACCCAGGTGTGGGCATTTATTGGCAATCGCGCAGTAACCATTTTTAAGATGCACGACGAGGACAGACACCGCGTTGGCGCTGGCGCCCTTTGCCTGTCCCAGTGGGAAGTCAGAAGTGTTACCGATGAATACTTGTTGGCTCATTTGTTAGACCATCCATTAAACCAATAGTGACGCCAATCAGGAGAAAGATATTGGCGACAAACAGATTATCCACTACCTGATGCACGCTGAGTTGCACCCATGTCCCGACTAGTCCGAATGCTATCAGTGTAACTGGCTGCCAGTTGCGAATGCCAATCCCGGACTGATCTCGGTGTGACGGCGGTTCGGCGCGCGCCGGGCGCCGCGCAAGCCATACCGAACGCGCGAAAAGGCTGACGAAGAGTATCAGGTAGGCCAGCAGACCGATGACGCCGGTTTCGGCAAAGATGTTCAGGTAGTAGTTGTGCGCGTGGCCTAACGCCAGCGGCCAGTTGAGCGTCCTGTACTGGTCATAGGCGGCGCCATAGTTTCCAAAACCGACGCCAAACCACGGTTTATCGATGATCATGTTTTGCGCCGCCTGCCAGTGGGCCAGGCGCTCAATCACCGCGTGATTTACGCTTGTAACGGTTACGTGCCGCACGTCGAGGGAGGAGAATTCATCCGTAAAGCTGGTCAAGCGACTGGTCAACGTCTGCGGGATCAACCCTGCGGTATTCAGCATCAGGATCACTACAATCACCCCGCCGATGATCGCGAAGGCGGTGATTGGCCTGCGGAGCGCAACAATCAGCATCACGACAACAGCGGCGCCGGCGCCCAGCCACGCCCCACGCGACCACGACAGCACCAATGCCAGCAAAGCCATCACCGCGATCACGGTCGAGATAAGCGCGAACGCCACTGTCGTTAGTTGAGAAGTGTTCCACTTCAATGGGCGGCTTCGGACTATCGCAATCGCCTTGTGCCATGCGAAGAGCGCCAGTCCCGTCGCAAACGGCCATGTCAGCCCCATGTACCCGCCAAACGGGTTGGGTTGCTCAAAGGTGCCATAGGACCGGTAATAGGGCAATCCGGCGATGAGGAAGCTCCCCGGCCCGGTTCCGCGCAGCCCGAATTGATAGATGCCAAGCCCTGCTTCGAACAGCGTAGATATCAGGATCGCCGCGAGGATGATATTGCGCGAGCGCGCGCTGGTTCGCACCTCGCTCACCACGAGAACGTAAATGAACAAGACCTCGACCCATTTCAAGCACTCTTTGGCCCAGAGTTCAAAGGACTGTGCGGCAAAGAACGATATAAAACCGACGGCAATGAAAAGCAGCAACGGCCACAGCATCGGACCGGTGCGGATGCCGAGTTTCCGCCGATAGAGCATACGCGCAAGCCATGCCACGGCGGTGAGGATCAATAACGCCTGCCCGCTCTCGATGGGCAGGTGGAACATGATGTTTTCCAGCGGGGCGAATGGCGCGATAAACAGCGTGAGCGCCGCCCCGATCACTGGTTCGGAGAAGATGAGCGCGACAGGCACGAGGACAACCAGCGCGCCGGCAAGAATGAGAATAGACTCTGCCGGCAGCAGGGCAAGCAGCCCTGCCAGTCCAACACCTGCCAGTAAAACAATCAACAGGCGCCACTGGCGCTGAAGGGGCCGGATCAATCTTGACGGGCTTATCACTCAGAATGCCTTTACGCCTTCGGTTTATTGCGGATCAAGAGAGACCATGAACCGCGCTGGACGACCTGACCATTCTGGTTTTGCACCGATACCTTGAATGTCACGCGTCCGTTGCCCAGGCGTGGGAACGGTTTGGTCTCAATCACTTCGGCTACAACATGGATCGTGTCGCCGATGTAGATTGGCGCAGTAAATTCCCACTCGACGCTGCGGAAGGCGTCTACTGTTCCGATGAGGAAGCCCATCTGAAAAGCGAGACCGCTCGCAATGCTCAGGCCAAGCAGCCCATGCGCGATCCGCTTACCAAAGGGCGTCTTCGCGGCATAGGGTTCGCTCGTGTGCAGTTCATTGTAGTCGCCGGAGAAGGCGGCGAATGCAACGATATCGGTTTCGGTGATCGTGCGCGTCGCTGAAGCGATGTTTTCGCCGATGACGAATTCTTCAAAATAAAGACCATGCAGGTTTTTAAGTGCCATAGAGATGATTGTAATTGAACGAAGGCCTATGCGCCCTTGCTGCGGAGCACGACCATCATGCGTTTAGCATCTTCGCTGTCGTCAAGCGGCGGCGGCGGGATGAGCAGGTCGCCATACCACCAAACCTGGTCAAAGGCGCCGGAGAGATCGATCAGCGCCGCCAATTCCTGCGGCTGGCACCAGCGATGGTTGTTGTGTTCCTCAATGTAACGTTCAGGCTGACCGGGTTCGCGGATGGTCAAACGCGTTGTCACGGTCCATTGTTGGGTGATCCAGTCGTAAGGGTCGTCTTGCAGGCCGAAGACGATATCCACCTCAGTCCCGTTGTGCGAGGTTGTCCACATATTTGGCAGGCTGTCGCGCCACAGGCCGGACGGGTGCGCCATCTCGATGACATAGATTCCGCCGGGCAGCAAGTTGCTCCCAACTGCCCGCAGGTGGCTGACGATTTGCTGGTTTGTGAGCAGGTGAGACAGGCTCTCCATCATGTTTGCAGCCAGCGCAACGGGTTGCCCTAGCCTGTAATCACACATATCCGCGCACAGCGTCTGCAAGGTTACGTGTTCCTGTTGGGCGCCGCGCGCCGCATATTCAAGCATGTCGCTGGACATGTCGAGACCAAGCACCCGCCAACCCCGGCGTCCGAGCTCGCGCGCATGTCGCGCCGGCCCACAGGCAACTTCGAGGAACGATGTGCCCTGACCTGTGGCATAAGAAGGCAGGTTACCATGTTGTGCCAGGCACCATGCGAGAAAATCACACTCGGATGCGAAGTCACGGTCGCCAAAGGCGATATCGTAGGCGTAGGCGTTTCTGTAAAATTCTAGTGAGCTCATATAGTGTTTGCTATAGCTTCTCGTTATGAATACGCTATGCATCTTATCGAACTTTTGCATATTAGCAAGTCGTTGGCGGGCTCCCGGCATAAACGTCGATTCAATAGACCGCAGGTGGCTGTTAGAATACTTACCTGAAATGGCGCAGCTTTATGGACGTGACTGAACATAAGATTGGCAAGGTGATTGGATGAAGTATACCGAGGATCGATCTGTAAAATTTCTGGGTGCCGTGGCGTCGCGGGTCATTCTTTATGATGGCGCGATGGGCACGCGCATACAGAAATACAATCTACAAACCGAAGATTTTGGCGGACCGGACTACGCAGGTTGTAACGATTACTTGGCGATTACGCGACCGGATGTCATCGCCGAGATCCATCGCTCATACCTTGCCGCTGGCGCCGATGTCATCGAAACAGACACCTTCCGGTCTAACCGCATGACCCTCAGCGAGTACAAGCTGGCGGCGCGAACGGTCGAACTGAATCAGACAGCGGCGCGCCTGGCGCGCAGCATAGTGGATGAGTTTTCCACACCCGATAAACCCCGGTTCGTAGCCGGTTCGATTGGCCCGACTGGCAAATTGCCTTCTTCGACCGACCCTGTCCTGAGCAACGTCAGCTATCAGGAACTGGTCGATGTTTTTACCGAGCAGGCAACCGGGCTGCTGCTTGGCGGCGCGGGATATCCTGCTGATCGAGACCAGTCAGGATATTTTAGAGGTCAAGGCCACGATTGAAGGATTGAAACGCGCGATGGAACAAACGGGCATCCGCGCCGCGATCCAGGCGCAGGTGACGCTCGACACAACCGGCAAAATGCTGTTGGGCACGGATATTGGCGCTTCTTTGACGATCATCGAATCACTCGGTGTGGATATCGTTGGTTTGAACTGCTCGACCGGTCCCGACTACATGCGCGATCCCATCCGCTACCTCACCAGCCACACGAAGCTCCCGGTATCGGCGATTCCAAATGCCGGTATGCCGCTGAACGTGGATGGACAAGCTGTGTACCCAATGGAGCCAATCCCAATGGCCGAGATGCTCAGCCAGTTTGTGTTGGAATTTGGCTGCAACATTGTGGGCGGCTGCTGTGGCACTACTGACGAGCATATCGCAGAGCTCTATAAGCGCGTGAAGGGCAGCAACCCCTGGGAAAAGCGACTGGCTGATCTGGATGTGCGCCCGCGCGCCGCAAGCGCCATGCGCGCAGTGACGCTTGACCAGGAACCAAGGCCACTGCTGATCGGCGAGCGCGTCAACAGCCAGGGCAGCCGCAAGGTGAAGCAGTTGCTGCTGGACAACAGTTATGACGCGATTGTGGATGTGGCGCGCGAACAGGTTGAGGGTGGGGCGCACGTGCTCGATGTATGCGTCGCGTTGACTGAACGCAATGACGAAGGCGAGCAGATGAGTCGCCTGGTGAAGCTATTGAGCATGAGCGTCGAGACGCCGCTGATGATCGACTCGACCGATGCCGCCGTGATCAAAGAGGCGCTGGAGATGCTGCCGGGTCGCGCGATTATTAACTCCATCAACATGGAGAACGGGCGCAAGCGCATTGAAGATGTGTTGCCGCTGGCGCATCAGCACGGCGCGGCAGTTGTCGCGCTGACGATCGATGAGCAGGGCATGGCGCATACCTGCTTGCGCAAGCTTGAAATCGCCAGGCGCATCCATGATATTGCGACGCAGGAGTATGGCTTGCCGCCGAGCGCGCTCATCTTCGATGTCCTGACCTTCCCTGTCACCACTGGACAGTCGGACCTGCGTCACTCGGCTGTCGAAACGCTGGACGCCATCCGCAAGGTCAAGGAAGAGTTGCCAGGGGCCTATACGATCCTGGGTGTGAGCAACGTCTCGTTTGGCCTGAAGCCGCCGGCGCGCGCGGCGATTAACAGCATTTTCCTGCATCACGCCGTGCAATACGGGTTGGACATGGCGATCGTCAACCCGATCCACATCACCCCATACGCCGAGATTCCGGGGGACCAGCGCGCGTTGATCGATGACTTGATCTTCGATCGCAGCGATGACGCCCTGGCGAAGGTAATCGGTTATTACGATCATAGCGGGGCGGGGGCGGCCGCGGACAAAGGCGGCGCGAAGGTCGACCCGACAGAGAACATGACCGTCGAACAAAAGTTGCACTGGCATATTCTTTATCGCAAGAAGGAGGGCGTGGAACCCCTGATCGACACAGCGGTCACGCGTAATGATCCGGTTTGGGTGCTGAACAACGTCCTGCTGCCGGCGATGAAGGAGGTGGGCGACAAGTTCGGCGCGGGTGAGTTGATTTTGCCATTTGTCCTGCAAAGCGCCGAGGTGATGAAGAATGCCGTGTCTCGTCTGGAAACCTACCTCGAACGCAAAGAGGGCGCCAGTAAAGGGACGGTGATCCTTGCAACGGTATTTGGCGACGTGCACGATATCGGCAAAAACCTGGTTGGCACCATCCTTGGCAACAATGGTTACACCGTCGTAGACATCGGCAAACAGGCGCCGGTCAACACCATCATCGACGCCGCGTTGAAGCATAACGCGACGGCAATCGGGCTCAGCGCATTACTCGTCAGCACGAGCAAACAGATGCCGATCTGCGTGCAGGAACTGCACCAGCGCGGGCTGGATATCCCGATCCTGATTGGCGGCGCGGCCATCAATCGGCGTTTTGGCAACCGCATCATGTTCATGGAAGACGCCAAACCCTATAGTCCCGGCGTGTTCTATTGTAAGGATGCATTCGAAGGGCTGAACGTGATGGATCGACTCACCAGCGGTGATCGCGATGAATTTGTGGAGAGTCATATCGCCAATGCGCGCGCCGCGTTGCGCAAAGATCAGGAGCGCGAGCAGGCGGCAAAGAACCAGGGTTCAGGCAGCGGCGCGCACAAGGTAACGCGTCGCGTCCCCTCGGCGCCGATACCCTCTGCACCCTTCCTGGGCGCCCGCGAGATTGCGCGCACTGAGATCGACATTCATCAGGTGATCAAGTATTTCGACCTGCATACGTTGTTCCGGTTGCACTGGGGCGGGCGAAATCGCCAGGGTGAAGCCTGGGAAGAACTGGTTGACACACTCTTCCGTCCAACCTTACAACGCTTTGAGGACGAACTGGCGGCCACAAACTGGCTCAGTTATAAGGTGGTGTATGGCTACTTCCCGGTGGCAAGCCAGGATGATGATTTGCTCGTGTTTGATCCTGGAGATAGAGATACAGTCGTAGCGCGTTGGACATTTCCGCGCCAGCCCGATGATCTGGCCAATAGCCAGCACCTGTGCCTGAGCGATTACTTCGCCCCGCAGACCGATGGGCGCGACATTGCGGCGATTCAGGTTGTTACAGCAGGGCCTGAGGCGACCCTGCGGATCGAGGAACTCCAGTCGCAGGGCAACTACACAGAGGCATACTACCTGAATGGGTTTGCCGATTCACTCGCCGAGGGTCTGGCGGAGTGGACGCACCGGCGCGTCCGGCGCGAGTTAGGCTTGCCGGTCAACCAGGGGTTGCGTTATTCGTGGGGTTACCCCGCCTGTCCAGACTTGAAGCAACAAGTGGATGTCTTGCGTTTGCTGGGCGCTGATCAATCGAAGCCGAGGATCAGTCTGTCAGATGGATACCAGTTGATTCCTGAGCAAAGCACCGCTGCTATCATCGCCCATCACCCATCGACCGTGTACTTCTCGACGGGTATGGAGCGACGACAGCAGGACGCAGAACTAAAAGAAGTGCTGGGAGAACTTAAGCTGTAGGGTCATCGCCCAAACTATGAGTTTGATAACCCGCGGCCTGCATATAGGATCGTAAAAGCTGGATAAAGTTGTCGACATCGACCGGATTCATCTTGTGGATTGTTTCCTGTGCCGCATGTCTGCGTTCCTGGGCGACGCGTTTCAGCAGGTTTCCGCCATCGGGCGTAAGACTGACGTATACTGCGCGGCGATCTTCGTCGCTGCGCCGGCGGGTGACCCAGGCTTTCTCGACGAGTCTGTCGACGATGCCGGTCATTGTGGCGGAAGACTGCTGGATGCGCTCGGCCAGTTCGCTCATGCTGCATTCAGCTCCTTTACCCTGCAACGCTTCCATTGAGAGATATTGCGCGACGGTTAAGGAGTACTGCGTCAGTTTCTCGGTCAGTTGCTTGTTGCCCTGCATGACTAAACTGTCAAGTAGATATTCGACTGCGCGAGCCTGATCGCTTTGATTGTTTATATTGCGTTCCATTTCTCAGTAGATTATATATAAAACTAAGAATTGACTCAGTAGAGAGAAGCTCACATTGTTATGATGGTTTCCAGATTAGTTATCAAAGTTGGCACAAGCACGCTAACCGATGGCACGGCGCGACTGAGCCGCCGCCGGATGCTCGAACTTGCTCAGCAGATCGTAAAGCTGCATGAGGAACGCGTCGAGGTTGTGCTTGTCACCTCCGGCGCCATTGCCGCTGGGCGCGAACGCTTTGGCAAGATGCATCGGCCCATATCGAAGTCTGTTCCGGTTAAGCAGATGTTGGCGGCTGTAGGGCAGACGCATCTCATGCTGGCGTGGGAACAGGTGTTTGATATGTTTGACGTTATGGTCGGACAGGTGCTGCTTACACGAGCTGACCTCAGTGATCGTCGCAGATACCTGAATGCGCGGGATACGCTCAGCACAATTTTAGCGCACCAGACTATCCCTGTCATTAATGAAAATGATGCGGTCGGCACCGATGAGATCCGTGTGGGTGACAATGACAACCTTTCTGCGCTGGTGGCAAACGTTCTGCGCGCGGACATGCTGATCATACTTACCGATCAGGATGGCTTGTTTACCGCTGACCCGCGCGCGCATCCAGAAGCGACACTGGTATCAGAAGTGCCGGCGTTAGATGATTCGATCTGGGCGCTGGCCGGAGCATCGCGCAGTGGATTGGGCACTGGCGGTATGACGACCAAGTTGCAGGCGGTTGATCTTGCGACGCGGTCGGGTATCACAGTGGTCATCGCCAACGGCACAAAACCCGGCGTGATCAGTGATGCCGCGCATGGGATCCCGGTTGGGACGCGCTTCCTGCCGGTGGTTACCAATATGGAAGGGCGCAAGCGCTGGATATTGGCTGAACGAACGAGTGGTTCTGTTATCGTTGACAATGGCGCTGCACAGGCGGTGCTGGATGGCAAGAGCCTGTTGCCCGTCGGTGTGCGCAATGTCATCGATGAGTTCGACCGTGGTGAGATCATTGCTGTGCGCGATACAACTGGTCGCGACATCGCACATGGCATCACGCGCTATGGATCATCGGACGCAAGGCGCATCGCCGGACGTAAATCGTCCGAGATCGAGAGCATTCTTGGCTTTGAATACGCAGCCATGTTGATACATACGGATGATATGGTTGTGCTTCACCCGGCTAACGCATTGTGAAAAAGGAAAACTATGATTGATGTAGATAAAAATATCGTTAACGTTGAACGGGCGCTGAAGTGGTTGCGCAGCATGCTGGTGGTTCCCGATGGGTCAATGGGCATCTATGAGCGCTACCGCATCGATCTCGAAAAGATCAACTACTGGGTTCGCCCCGACTGCACGCTGGAGACCGCGCGTCTCTTTCATGCATATGGCGCCTACCGGGAGGATCAGACCTACCTTGACCTCGCGAAGAACATGACCGACTATGTCGTTTCACTCCAGCGTGATGATGGCTGGTTTGAGGGGTCCTTTCCGTTCTATAAATATATACCGCCCACACTGGACGAAGAGGACATCGGCAGCCCTGAATCCAGCGTGTTCGCTTTCCCGAATGACAACGGCAAAATTGCTGAGCGTCTATTGTGGATGCACACGGAAACCGGCGACGAGCGCTATGCAGACGCCGCGCGGCGCGCGCTGGATTATCTGATGCGCGTGCAGGCGCCGGATGGCACGTTCTCGCTGATCGATCATGTTGAAATGCCCATGCTGAAGGGGGTTGACTTCGTTGCATGGCCCATGATCGCATTATGGTATGGGTCTCTGATCCTGGGCGAGGCGAAGTACCACGAAGCCGGTTACAAGGCGATCGCCTGGTTATCAAAACAGCTTACTTCCGACTGGCGCGTCAGAACCAGCTATGAAACTGCTGAGACTGAGGCATGGCGACCGCCTTCCTCTGAACTGGCTGTAGCGGTGAAGGCCTACGCAATCGCAGCGCGATTTTCGCAGGATCGCGCCATCTGGAACGGCTTTGGCAATATCGTCAACAAGCTGATGTCGTGGCAGGACGAGAGCGGGGCGATTCGCAATGGCGACGAAGATGCGCGCGAGGCATCACAGCAAAACGACCCTGACATGACCGATATGGTATACACCGATGGCTACGCTCTGCTGGCGTTGCAGGAGGCCTATCGGGCAAATGGCAACACTAATTATCGCGACCACGCTGAGAAACTTGCCGAATTTCTTGGCGGGGTGCAGTGCTGGGGTGAATCAGACAAATGGGACGGCAGTTGGCGCGGCAGTTATCATCTCAAGGATAAACGCTGGCATGGGCGCGCGAACCAGGATAACGAGTTGGATGAAGGTGGGATGTATTCCGCATACACGGGCTGGAGCACTGCGCCAATCGCCTATGGCATGTTGCGCGCGATCACGTTGCGCCAACCCGCAAAAATGAAGCCAGTGCGGATCGGCTAGCAATACTGGACGAAGAATAGCACCATGAAAACGCCAGCCGGCAAAGAGTGCCGTTTCTATTTCGAGGACTACTATCGCGGTCGCGAGAAGCACGAGTGCCGCTTGCTTCTGCAGAATCCAAATGGGGGCAGGTGGAAACCGAGTCATTGTTCCTCCTGTCCCGTGCCAGACATCCTGCGACAGAACGCCTGTCCGAACTTGTTGCTTGAAGGGCGCATAAACAAGTCGTTTTTTGGCCTGCGTGAACAGGTGCAGGTTTATGCGGTGTGCACGCACAAGCTGACTGAAGTGGAGAACCCGGCAGTGGGTTGCGGCGAATGCCACTTGCATCGGCCAGGGGCGCAGATTCTGAAGTGATGCACATCGTCTACTCTGCTGCTCACGAGAAGCACCGCCCGGAGCTGGAGTTTTACGAGGGGGAGCTTAAGCACTATCATGATGCGCCTGAGCGCACCCATATCGTGCTGGAGGCGGTGCGCGCCGCCAATCTCGGCCCCGTGGTTTTACCTCACGACTTTGGGATCGAGCCAATTCTGGCGGTGCACACCTCGGACTATGTGGCGTATCTGAAAGACGCCTACCGCAACTGGGTTGACACAGGCGGCATCCCGGCCGGCGTGTATCCTGACTCGTTCCCGGTGCGCAGGATGAGCCGGCGTCCGACTCGCCCATCCGCACTGGCGGGTTACTATAGCTTTGACATTACAGCGATTATTGTCGCAGGCACATGGGACGCGGCTTATCAGTCGGCGCAGTGCGCCCTGACCGCGGCTGCGCAGGTTGCGTCAGGTCAACGCGCGGCGTTCGCGCTGTGTCGTCCTCCCGGGCATCATGCCCACGCCGATCTCAGCGGCGGGTACTGCTTCTTGAACAATGCGGCCATCGCAGCCGATTGGCTATGCCGGTCGCCGGAACGGGGCGCAGGCGGTGTGGCAATGGCGAACCGGGTGGCAGTGCTGGATATCGATTTTCACCATGGGAATGGAACGCAGGACATCTTCTACGAGCGGGCGGATGTGCTATACCTCTCCATTCATGGTGATCCGGATAGGCAGTACCCGTACTATCTCGGTGGCGCAGATGAGAGCGGGGCGGGAGAAGGCGTCGGTTATACAGTAAACTATCCGCTTGAGGCGTGTGTCGATGACCAGCGCTATATGCAGGTGCTGGGAGAGGCATGCCAACGCGTGCGGCAATACACGCCAGCCTACCTCGTCATTTCGCTGGGCGTGGATACGTTTGTCGACGACCCGCTGGGCGATTTC
>Ga0118677_10002230_pt1 | contig 39318 bp, 33 predicted proteins | sample AliMusrvi5mmetaG_FD_86154 | JGI IMG/M metagenome (GOLD analysis project Ga0118677, IMG submission 86154) | reverse complement strand
CTGCTGGCCCCAGCGGACCTGCCCGGCCTCGACCCGGACACCACTCATGTCCGCCACCAACGTCAGCCCCGACTTCCCCTGCCCCAGGGACCGGAAAAAAGCCGCGACGAAGGCGACGGGCGTCCCCACCGGGCCGAAGAGGAAGCCCTCACCGTTGCCACGATAGCACCCCCCGTACTCGAAAACCTCAAGGCTGTCTTTCGGGGCAAGTCCCTGCTGGAATGGCATGGGCTGCTGGCGGGGGGGGGAAATATCCGCTTTCAGCGTGGACAGCGTCGTCACCACCGGCGTCGCGTTATTCAACCCGGTAACCAACCATTTCTCAGGACTGCCCTCCACACGAAAACTCTCTCCGGCACGATCCATGGAACCGGCGCTCCCGGCGTCACACATGGCCAGCGGCGAGACCGTCAACAAGCGAACAGGACGGTCTCCCCGGTTCCGAATCCCCGCCTGCAGCATCACCACGGGCACGCCGGGAATCTTGTCGAGGCGGAAAAGCAACTCAATCTTCTCCTTTTCAAAGCGGATCGTGGAAAGTGAAACATTAGCCTGGCCGTAGGGCGTTATCTCTGCCTTGGAGAAATTTACGCCCACGAGCGTGCCGGAAGCCGAGGACAACACATTGGTGACACCGCCGATCACAACCCTCGCAGAGAAGCCTCCCCGAAACCCGGCCAGACCCGGCGCTGTGAGGGTGATGGTACGCCCCCCACCTTCCAGCCGGGCCTCCACAGTCCCTGCCGCTTCAGCCTGCACCAGCCCCGGCATAACCGCCAAAGCCAGGAATAAGGCCGGTCTGCAGGCAAACCTGAAAATCGTTGAGAGGAGTCCCATGGGCAGTACTGCTATCACACCCGCTCGAAAAAGGGAAGCCGTAGGACAGACGCGGGCGCCAACTATTCTCAATTATGGCCGCATGGAGGGCGGATGTCCCCAGCCGCCGCGCGAATATGCCCGCAAATACGGCGGTCGAGGATCCCGCTTCGTCCCGGAATACGGGACTACGCAGGACAGGCTGCCCGCCAAGGAAGGTGGCCATAATGCGAATAGCTGTTGCCGTCTTGACAATCACAGCCATTTTCGCATAATTGTTTACAAATACAGGAAATGTAAACATGATGCACACAACCACTTTATCCATACGGCTTCCCACTACGGAGGCCGCGCAGTTGGAACGTCTGGCGCGAAATGTCGGACTGGACCGCGCCACGCTCCTGAAGCAGGCGCTCAGGGACGGCTGCAATGATATCCTGTTCGAGCGCGCCGGCGCCGCTTATCGCCGGGGCGAGGTCAGTCTCTCGCGCGCGGCGGAGATGGCGGGTCTGCATTTAAGAGATATGCTCCTTCGCCTGCGCACCGCCGGAATCACCCTGAACTACGGAGTCCAGGATCTGGAAGAGGATCTGCGCCCATGATCGTCGTCGCGGACGCAAGCCCCCTGATCTTTCTTGCGAAGATTGGTCAACTCGACTTGATTCACAGACTTTTCCCGGGCACGGTGTTAATCCCGCATGGCGTTCACCGCGAACTCCTCGCCTCCCCGATCACGCCCGCCGAGGAACAAGGCCTGCTTGGATTCATCAAATCTTGCCGGGTCGTACATGTTTCAAGGCCCCGGCATTACGCAACCGCGCTAAGCAAGCCGGATAATGAGGTGTTAACCCTCGCAAGCCGACGTAGGGCAACAAGGGTGCTGTCCGATGACCGCCTCCTTCGTCAACTGGCTGCGACCGAGGGGCTTCGTCCCATGGGAACACTGGGCCTACTACTTCGCGCCATGGAAAAGGGATTGGCCGCTCAAGCACAAACCCGCCAACGGGTGGAGCAGTTGATTCAGCAACATCAGTTTCGTATCAGTATCGAGGTCTATGACGCGATGCTTCAACGAATCGAGGCATTTCGCGAAAGATAGGCCAAACAATCACCATTCCGCCTTGGCCGCCGTGTTCACGTCCCAGTCACTGCGGCGGCTGGGGACATCCGCCCTCCATTGTGCTTCGCTCCATGCTCTTCTCCTTTGGAGGGGCGAGCTTGCGAGCCCGTCGCGCCTGGGGTGTCACTCCCTAGCTTCAGCGGCGTCGCAGGCTCCGCCCTCCATTGTGCTTCGCGCCAGATCTTTTCCCCTGGAGGGCGGGATCCTGTCCTGCGTGGTCTCGTATTCCTGGACGAAGCGGGATCCTCGACCGCCGAAGGTGCTTTCCTGGTCACTGCGGCGGCTGGGGACCAGCCTTCGTCCCGCATGTGCGCATACGCGGCACAACGGCCTGGCAAGCATCCGCCCTCCAATGTGCGTCGCGCAATGCTCGCCGGGGGAGTTTACCAGCCGACTCGTCGAATGCCGTGGACGTCGTCGAAGTGTCCATCTCGGCTCACGATGGGGAGACGGTGTTGACGGGCAAGGGCGGCAATCCAGATGTCATTTTCAGGGATCGGGCGCCCGGCGATCTTGAGTTCGCTACGTATGTCGGCGTAGTGACGTGCGGTGCCGTTGTCCAGCGCAAGTGAAAAGGATTCAGATTCCAATGCTTCCAGAAGGGCATCCAGTGCACGTTTGTGACGCGAGAACTTCAATCCATAGCGGTACTCCCCGAGTGTAACCGCCGGCAAGTGATGGCGTTCGGCCACGGCAAGAACCGTTGCCAAAGACTTGTCGCCATCAAGAAGCGCGGAGACCGCGTTGGTGTCGAGGATCATTCCCAGTCGTCCGGGTTAATCTTTTCGAATTCCTGGTCGAGAGTCGCTTGGACATCCGCCCCGGCGCCTTTCGGCGCTTTGCCGAATACCGCTTGCCAGCCGTGGATGGAACGCGATCCTTTTCGCTCGACATCCAGCCGGTCTTCAATGGCCAGAACGAAGAAATCCCGCATGCTGGTACCCCTCGTTGCCGCCCGGGCCTTCGCTTGTCTCAGTAACGTATCAGGAATGTCCAAGGTTGTTTTCACAAAAAGAAGGTTACAGCAATATTTACGGTTTTGTCGAGATGAAACCGATTACCCCGGCGCTTCGCACCAGAATCGCGGGCAGCTTGTCCTGCGTAGTTCCGACTCTCCTGGAGGTCGGGACGAAGCGGGATCCTCGACCGCCGAGGCACGTCCCTGGTCACTGCGGCGGCTGGGGACATCCGCGGGCGCACGACAAAATTCTTCTACGAAAAAAGACCAATTTGAACAGAAGCTCACGAAGACCACGAAGGGATATGGGTTTCGCTTCGCGGAAGACGATGTTGATTTTCTTGCCTAAACCCGCCACAGGCGGCGTACTCGCCGCGTGTGGCCTTTGTGATCTTTGTGGGCTTCTGTTCAAATTTCTTTTCCCGTTTCAGGATGCGGGTATATGGCGTGGTATATATTCAAGTGTGGGAATATTTGTCGTGCGCCCGACATCCGCCCTCCATTAAAAGACCGCTTGCACGAGCGCCGAGGGGAAGGCATCATGGAGTCATGAGCAATGCGAGAGCCATCAAGGACAACCGTTACACCTGGGAGGATTACCGCTCCTGGCCGGATAGTGAACGCTGGGAACTCATCGACGGGGAAGCCTACGCCATGTCCCCCGCTCCGGCAACAAGGCATCAGAAACTGCTCATCCGGCTGGCTTCCGCTTTTGAGATATTCCTGCGAGGCAAACCCTGCGAAGTTTTCCCCGCGCCAACAGACCTTAAACTCTCCGACACGGATGTCGTCCAACCCGACCTGCTGGTTGTCTGTGAACCGGACAAAATCAAACCGACGCATATCGAGGGGCCACCCACCCTGGTGATCGAGATTCTCTCACCTTCGACCGAGTTGCTGGATCGCGGTCGCAAGCTGGATCTCTATGCCACCAACGGCGTGAAAGAAGTCTGGTTGGTCACCCCCTACCCCTCCCTGATCGAGATCTTCGTTCTGGATAACGGGACATACCGCCGGATCCATGCCTTCACGCGGGAACAGACTTTCCATTGCCCCTCATTCCCCGCCCTGCAACTTGATCTCAATGCGCTATTCGATCTCCCCCTCGCGCCGGAGGAGCGAATCAACGTCGTCCGGGAAGGCCACCCCCCTTACGCCACCAGGAGAGAGGCGGGACCTCGCGCAACCCCAGGCATTCCCCAAAGTTAGGGCGGGTGCCCGGCGGCGCACCCGGGAATTGTGTCCTGGACGCAGTACGGCCAGACGCTGCTCATGTTTTCCGCCGTATTATCCTAGAACTTCCTTGGCCAGCTTGACCACATTGGCGGTCGTGTAGCCGAACTTCTCGGCGATGACCTTGTAGGGCGCCGAAGCGCCAAAATGGTCAACGGACAGAACCTTACCTTTGCAACCGACATATTTCTGCCAGCCCATGGAAGCTCCGGCCTCAACAGCGAGACGTTTCTTGCAGTCCACCGGAAGAACCTGCGCCTTGTAGTCCGCACTCTGTTTTTCAAACAGGTCCCAGGACGGCATGCTGACCACGCGAACATTCTTGCCTTCCTTGGCGAGTTCCTTCGCCGCGTCCAGCGCCAGGCTCACCTCGGACCCTGTTCCGATCAGGATCAGGTCGGGCGTGCCCTGGCCGCTCTGCCACAGCGTATAGGCGCCTTTTTCGAGATTCGAGGCGTCCGGATACACTGTCCGGTCAAGCACCGGCAGATTCTGGCGGGTCATCAGGAGAAGCGTCGGGCCGGTTTTGTTTTTCAGCGCGGCCAGCCAGGCGGCGGCGGCCTCGGTGGGATCGGCGGGCCGGATCACGGACACGTTCGGCATGCAACGGTAACTGGCGATCTGCTCGACCGGCTCGTGGGTCGGACCATCCTCGCCCACATAGAAACTGTCATGGGTGAACACATACACGGTCGGCAGGCCCATCAACGCCGCAACACGGATCGTGGGCCGGCAGTAATCGGAAAACACGAAGAACGTGGCGCCATAGACCCGGAATCCGCCATGCAATTGCATGCCGTTCAGGATGGCCGACATCCCGAGTTCGCGAATGCCGAAATGCAGGTTGCGTCCCTCGAACTTGCCCGGCAGCACCGAGGCGAAACCATCCAGAAATGTCTTGGTGCTCGGCGACAGATCCGCCGCGCCGCCCACGAGCCAGGGCAATGCCTTGGCGAGCTTCTGCATCACTTTCCCGGATGATACACGCGTGGCCTCGGGCTTCTCAAAGACCGGCATTTGCGACTCGATATCGGCCGGCAGGACCTGTTTCATGCAGGCGTCCCACAATTTGGCCTGCTCGGGATAGGCGGCGGCATATTTCTTGAAATCCGCCTCCCAGGCGACGACCTTGGCCTCCAGTTCGCGGGCGCGCACGGCAAACACGTTGCGCACCTCTTCGGGAACGTAGAAGTCCTTGTCTTCCGGCATCCCCAGGGCTTTCTTGGTGGCCTTGACCTCCTCGACGCCGAGGGGTTCGCCATGGGCCTTGTGGGAATCATGCAGATGTGGAGAGCCCTGGGCGATATGCGTGTGGGTGATGATCAAGGTCGGCCGGTCCTTCTCCGCTTTGGCGGCGGCGATCGCCTTCTCAATCTCGTCCGTGTTGTGACCGTCAATTTCGAGGACATTCCACTTGTACCCGACAAAACGCTTTCTCACATCATCGCTATAGGACAGATCCGTGCCGCCTTCGATGGTGATATGGTTGCTGTCGTAGAAAACCACGAGTTTGTTCAGACCGAGGTGGCCGGCGAAGGAGAACACCTCGTGCGAAATGCCCTCCATCATGTCACCGTCGCCACAGAACACATAGGTCCAATGATCCACCGGGGCGAAGGCGCCGCTGTTGAAGCGGGCCGCCATCATGCGCTCTGCCAGCGCCATTCCCGTCGCCATGCCGCACCCCTGTCCCAGCGGGCCCGTGGTGGCCTCGACACCGGCGGTGTGGCCGTATTCCGGGTGGCCCGGGGTTTTGCTGCCCCACTGCCGGAATTGCTTCAATTCATCGAGAGGCAGGTCGTAGCCCGTCAGGTGCAGCATACTGTACAGCAGCATCGAGCCATGCCCACCGGATAACACAAACCGGTCCCGGTTCGCCCAATCCGGGCGCGACGGGCAATGATTCAGGTGTTTCAGGAACAGCACCGCCGCCACATCGGCCATTCCCATGGGCATACCGGGATGCCCTGAATTCGCTTTTTGAACGCCATCCATCGCGAGACCGCGAATGGTATTTGCCACCAACCCTGTCATTTTGCTCACGTCATTTCTCCTTATTGACTTAACGCAAGAAACCCCTTGCGCTGACTCTTTGCTTTCAATATATTGCGCCGGTTAATCGTAGCGATTCATGTTCGGTTGTCCAGTCCGCAATTCTCGCGGCTTCCCGGCGAACACCTGTCACGACTCAAATCGTGGCCGAATTATGCCGGAAGCGCGACTTATTTGTGTCCGGATTTCCAGGCCTTGGCGCCATGACCATGTTTTGCGAGTTCAGGTTCACGATCCGCGCGGCAGAGGTGCGGCGCGACACAAAATAAACAGGAGTAAATAGAAATGGCATCGAATAGCGGTAAGAAGTATGTGTACAGTTTCGGCCCCAGCAAGACTGAGGGCGGCGCCAGTGACAAGAATCTACTGGGCGGCAAGGGAGCCAACCTGGCGGAGATGTGTCATCTGGGCCTGCCGGTTCCGGCCGGATTCACGGTCTCCACGGAGTGCTGCAATGATTTCTTCGGTAACAAGGCCCGGTTCCCAAAGAACCTTGCTGAGCAGGTTGACGTCGCCCTGCGCACCATGGAATCGGACATGGGCCTGAAGTTTGGCGACCCCCAGAACCCGCTCCTCGTCTCCTGCCGTTCCGGCGCCCGGACCTCCATGCCCGGTATGATGGAAACCGTCCTGAACGTGGGGCTATGCACCACAACCATCCCCGGCCTGGTCGCCAAGACCGGGAACGAGCGCTTTGTGTATGACTCCTACCGCCGCCTGATCATGATGTACTCCGATGTGGTGATGGAAAAGTCCGAAGGCATCGAACCCGCCGAGGGCAAGGGCATCCGCGTCCAGCTCGAGGGGATCATGCATGACCTCAAGGCCAAGAAGGGCTACAAGTCCGACACCGACATGACGGCCGAAGATCTGAAAGGCCTGTGCGAGAAATTCAAGGAGCGCGTCAAGAAGGTGCTCGGCAAGGCGTTCCCGGATGATCCGATGGATCAGATGTGGGGCGGCGTCGGCGCCGTGTTCAAGAGCTGGAATGGCAAGCGCGCGGTTTCCTACCGCCGGATCGAGTCCATCCCGGATGAATGGGGCACCGCCGTCAACGTCCAGGCCATGGTGTTCGGCAACATGGGCAACTCCTCCGCCACCGGCGTGGCGTTCACCCGCAACCCGGCCACCGGCGAGAACAAGTTTTATGGCGAATGGCTGATCAACGCCCAGGGCGAAGACGTGGTGGCCGGCATCCGGACCCCCAGCCCCCTGAACAACGACACCAAGAACGACCAGAACAAGCATCTTCAGTCGCTCGAGGAGCAGATGTCCTCGATCTACAAGCAGTTGCTCAAGATCCGCAACACGCTTGAGAGCCATTACAAGGACATGCAGGACATCGAGTTCACCATCCAGGAAGGCAAACTGTTCATGCTCCAGTGCCGCAGCGGAAAACGCACCGGTACGGCGGCCCTGAACATGGCCATGGACATGCTCGGCGAGAAGCTGATTGACGAAAAGACCGCGGTGCTGCGCCTGAAGCCCGCCCAACTCGACGAACTGCTCCACCCGATCGTGGATCCGAAGGCCGAGGTTCTGGCCAAGCTGCTCTGCAAGGGACTTCCCGCGGGACCCGGCGGCGCCTGCGGCCAGATCGTGTTCACGGCCCAGGAAGCGGTCAAGCAGGCCAAGGCCGGCAAGACGGTGATCCTGGTCCGCGAAGAAACCAATCCCGAGGATGTCGAGGGAATGCGCGCAGCCGAGGGCATCCTGACCGCCCGCGGCGGCATGACCAGCCATGCAGCGCTCGTGGCCCGCGGCTGGGGCAAGTGCTGCATCGTCGGCGCCGGCGCCATGCACGTCAACGCCCAGAAGAAGACCCTCGTGGTGGGGACTGTGACCCTGAAGGAAGGCGCCCTGGTGACCCTGAACGGAACCCGCGGGCATGTCTATTCCGGCAAGGTTCCCCTGGTTGATTCCTCCGAGAATCCCCGCTTCCAGGCGTTCATGCAACTGGTTGACAAGTTCCGCACGATGGGTGTGCGGGCCAATGCCGACACGGCGGAAGACGCCCGTAAAGCCCGCGCCTTTGGCGCGGAGGGTATCGGCCTGTTCCGCACGGAGCACATGTTCTACGGCAAGGGCAGCGATGAGCCGCTGTTCCTGCTCCGCAAGATGATCCTGAGCAAGTCCGTCGAGGAGCGAACCTCCGTCTTGAAGAAACTCTTCCGCTTTGTGAAGAGCGACATCAAGGCCACGCTCGCCGCGATGGACGGCCTGCCGGTCACGGTTCGCCTGCTTGATCCGCCGCTGCATGAATTCGTGCCGCAGAGCCTGGCCAAGCAGAAGGAACTGGCCACCAGCCTGGGTATCACCCCGAAAGAGGTGAAGGCCCGTGGCGAGTCGCTCCATGAGTCCAATCCCATGATGGGGCATCGTGGCGTCCGCCTGGGCGTGACCTACCCGGAAATCACCGAGATGCAGATTCGCGCCATCTTCGAGGCGGCGGCGGAACTCATTCAGAGCGGCAAGAAGTGCCATCCGGAAATCATGATCCCCGTCACCTGCGATATGAACGAGTTGAAGCACCAGAAAGCCATCGTCAAGCGCGTCCATGCGGATGTTGTCGCGCGGAAGAAACTCGATGATCTCCCGTATTCGTTCGGGACCATGATCGAGATTCCCCGCGCCGCGCTCCTCGCGGATCGCATGGCCAAGGAAGCTGACTTCTTCTCGTTCGGGACCAATGACCTGACCCAGATGACGTTCGGGTTCAGCCGGGACGATATCGGCGGATTCATGAATGACTATCTGGAGCAGAAGATCATCGGCGCCGATCCGTTCCAGACCATCGATCAAGATGGTGTGGGCCAACTGATCAAGATGGCCGTGGAGAAGGGCCGCACGACCAAGAAGGCGCTGAAGGTCGGCATCTGCGGCGAGCAAGGCGGCGATCCCGAGTCGGTGAAGTTCTGCTTCAAGACCGGGTTGAACTACGTGAGTTGCAGTCCCTATCGCGTGCCGATCGCGCGCCTGGCGGCTGCGCACGCATCGCTCGCCGGTTGACCGAAACTGAGACAAAAAAAAGCCCCGGAATAATATCCGGGGCTTTTTTTTTCGATGAAATCACTCTGCCTTGGGTTGAGGAGGAACCGGCGCATGATCGGGTTTCGCGTGCTCTTTCCTCTGCCCGTCACCCTTACGACGGTCCGACTGTTCATGCTTCTCGAAACGCTCTTTCATGCGCGCCTTCATCTTCTCGCGCATCTTTGTCCGTTGTTCGGGGGTCAGGACATTTAGTATACCCAACACCTGTTTGATTCGGATTTTGGCGATGTCCCTGGAAATTCCTGAGATCTCATCCACACTCTTCATCACATCGGATTCGTTCGGCACATCCTGACTCATGAGGTCAATCTGCCTTTTGACGGCGTCATTCTTCTTCGCAAACGATTCCATCAAGGTTGTGGAGTCGCCGGACCGGATATCCTTGATCTGCTGTTGCTGCTCTTTGGATAGGCCAAGCTCTTTTATGAATTGAACTTGCATCATCGGAAAATCGCCGTCATTCATGCCCGCAGTCAAGGGCCGCCGAAAAGCCGTCATCTCACCCGTGTCGCCCACCGTGGCTTTATTCTGGGCCGTGCTTAGGGCTGCCATCGTCACCGCACATCCCATGACCATGAGTAATTTATTCATCTGCTTTCCTTTTTCTATTCCTATCACACCATCAAAACGAAGTGGCGCATCAATTTATTGTAGTCACATTTACCTCCACCCGGTGAGGAATCGAAGGCATCACTCCAGTTTCCGCCCCTAGCGAACTCATTTTCCCTTTGTTTCTTGGGCATTTTCCCGTTGTTTTAGTGTCGCCATTGTGCCTGTTAATGAATCGCTATTTGCATGCCATTCAAAACGAATGAGTTACGCTTATGTTAACCTTTTGTAAGGATTATTCCACGACTTGACCGCCTATTCTTTCTCAAATACTTTTTAGTTTAAGTCATCCATTTAACGCTACAGCTTGGGGTTTCGGCTTATATAAAACCTACCCGTAGTAGGTTGAAAAAATATTCATAAATGTGACGAAACCCCTTGCCTGCTTGGGTTTTCTCGCCTATTGTCCTGCGTAAGCGGGTACGAGATAAGAGGAATACGAGCCTGTTAATAACCTGTTAACAAGTCGTAATAACTCTGAGAGGCGCCCGGCATCATTGCTGAATATGAATAAACACCGGGAGTTTCGGTCCCGGTTTCATTGAGAATGTTTTTTTGAGCCTGCGGGGAATCATTCGCAGGAGGAGATTATATCGTGTCAGAAACTAATGCTCAGATTGTGTGGCGCGAGGCGTGCGCCCATCTTCGCACTGTGTTGCATCCCGATGTGTATTCACGGTGGATCGAAGTGATCGAACCCGGAACTCTGGAGGGCCAGACGCTTTCATTGTTGGTGGGAAACAATTTTTATCAAACCTGGCTTGAGGAAAATTATCTCTCGTTGATCCAATCTGCCGTGGCGTCGGTGTCGGGCGAAGCGTATTCCATCACCTTCCAGATCGGACGACGCACTCCCCCTGCGACGGTGATTGAGGACACCGCGAAGGAGAACAAAGCGGCACCGGCTCGCCGGACGACGCCGGTAGGGCGAAGCGGAAACAATCCCGTATTCAATCCCCGATTCACGTTTGATGACTTTGTGGTGGGGCCCTCGAATAATTTCGGTCATGCGGCGGCACTGGCTGTGGCGCAATCGCCGGCCCGGGCATATAACCCCCTCTTTATTTACGGGGGATCCGGTCTCGGAAAAACACACCTCATGCAGGCCATCGGGCATCATGTCCTGAAGAACTCCAACGCCAGGATCGCGTACCTCACTTCCGAAACCTTCACCAATGAGTATATTGATTGCCTTCAGAACAAGTCCTTGGTCCAGTTCCGGAAGAAATACCGGGGCATGGATCTGCTGCTCATTGACGACATCCACTTTCTCGCGGGGAAGGAACGCATGCAGGAGGAGTTCTTTCACACCTTCAACACGCTTTTCGACGCCCATAAGCAGATTGTGCTGACCAGCGACAGGCCTGCCAGTGAAATCCAGGGGCTGGAGCAGCGTCTCGTGACCCGGTTTGAATGGGGATTGGTAACGGAGGTTCAATCTCCCGATCTTGAAACGCGGATCGCCATTCTGCGCAACCGGCAGGCGCAGGGCGGATACAAGCATTCCGACGAAGTGATCATGTTCATCGCCAAAACCATCCGCTCCAATATCCGTCGGCTTGAAGGCGCGCTGATACGCGCCACCTCGTATGGATCCCTCATTAACCGGCCGTTGACGATTCAGGATCTTGAAACCCTGCTCCGCGACACCATTGACCAGGAAAAGCAGGAGGATTTGACCTTTGAACAAATCATGAAAACTGTCGCGGATCATTATGATATCCGGTTGGTTGATATGACCAGCAAGCGCCGCACGGCCAACATCACCATGCCCCGCCAGGTGGCCATGTATCTGTGCCGGTCTCTTACGCCCTCGTCGCTTCCTGAAATCGGCGGAGCGTTTGGAAAAACACATGCGACCATTCTCCATGCGTGCCGGCTTATCGAAAAGAAAATGGAAACCAATTCGGATCTGAGACAGAATGTTTCACACCTGTCCAGGGTGCTGGAGAAGAAAAGTTGACAACAGTGTTAATAACTTGCAGAAATGTTGTTTGTAAGTGATAGGATGGCATTTATTAACTTTTATCAACGGGAATTCAAGGGGTGTCATGAACAGGTGGCGAGAGTAGTTTCACCACCTGTTTATGCGTGTTGTACCCACGGATTTGAAGTTGTTGCTGTTTTTAACAGGCTATAATACGGGTACTGATTTGATTATAGGGTAAAGATATTAATATTGAACTGTTGAAAGGTTAGGGTGAACGAATGAAACTTGTCATTGGAAAAGACACGGTTCTGTCTGGGCTTCAAACAGTCCATGGTGTGGTTAATGTGCGCCCCACCCTTCCTGTGCTTTCAAATGTTTTGTTTGAAGCCAGGGAAAACAAACTCTGGCTGACGACGACGGACATGGAAGTGACCATGCGTTGTGTGGTTGAAGCCCAAGTTTCCAGCGCGGGAGCAACGACCATTCCGGCACGGCGGTTGTTGAGCATCATCCGTGAACTTCCCGCCGACAACATCGAAATTGACGTGGATGACAAAAATGCGGCGTCCATCACCTGCGGATCGGCCTTTTTCAAGATCAATGGACTTCCTGATGATGAATTTCCGGTGATTCCCAAGAGCGAGGACGGGCATACATTCACCATGGACCAAAAAGTCCTCAAAGAAATGCTTCAGAAGACGTTTTACGCCGCCTCCACGGATGAGACGAGGTTTATCCTGAACGGAACCCTGATGAGCTTCAAGGGCAATAAACTGACCCTGGTGGCAACCGATGGGCGCCGGTTGGCTCTTACGGAGCACGAACTTGAATTTCCAAAAGAATTCGAGTGTGAGGCCATTGTTCCCACCAAGGCCGTCAACGAACTGATCAGAATTTTAAAAGATGACGGAGTGGTCAAAATCCACACCGGAAAGAATCAGGCGAGCTTTGAGCTTGATGGCGTCACGCTGACCACCAAATTAATCGAAGGAACCTATCCGAATTTCAGGCAGGTCATTCCGGGACAGTGTGAGCAACGCATTGCCGTGGAACGGGAAATCCTGTTGACTGCCCTCAAGCGGGTGGCCCTGCTGACCAGTGAAAAATCGAGTTCCATCAAGCTAACTTTCGGAAAGAACAAGTTGAAAATCAGCGCGTCTTCACCGGAGGTCGGGGAAGCTCATGAGTCGGTGGCCATCAAGTACAATGCCAAGGAAATTCAGGTGGCGTTCAATCCGGATTATATCATGGAACCGCTTCGGAATATCGCAAATGATGAGGTGTTCGTGGAATTGACGGACGAACTCAGTCCGGGCGTCATCAAGTGTGATGTTCCCTTCATCTATGTTCTGATGCCCATGCGGATTTCGTGATCCGGATCACGAAATCGTCCACTCAAAACATCCGCACCAGGGGGCTTCAACCGTAAGGCGGTCGCCTCTGAATACCGGGCCGACACCAACGGGGGTTCCCGTATAGATCAGATCGCCGGGCTTCAAGGTCCATATCGTTCCCAGATAGCGAATCAGGGTGGTGATGGAAAAAACGAGGTCCGAGGTATTCCCCTGTTGCTTGATATTCCCATTCACCTTTCCGGTAAACTCCAGGGTGGCGAGATCCGTGGAGGGAAGCAGGGGGACAAAGGTCCCGATCGGGGCGCTCTGGTCAAAGGCCTTGCATAGTTCCCAGGGATGCCCCTGCGGCCGCAAGGCGAGCTGAACGTCACGGAGGGTCATATCCAATCCCAGGGAGATCCCGCCGATGGTGGAGCGGGCCTCTTCCTCTGTGCCGGGACGCCCTTCCCGGCCGATCAGAACCACTACTTCCGTCTCATAGTGCAATTCCCTGCCGTGGGATGGATAAACAAGGGTTTCTCCAGGAGGAACAAGACAGGTAGTCGGTTTCATGAAAATGACGGGGCGGTCGGGGATCGGATTGTTCAATTCCCGGATATGGGCAACATAATTCATCCCCACGCAAAAAACCCGGCAGGGTGCCAGGTGCGTCCTTTTTCCCTTGATGGGCTCGTGGGTTGTCCTTTTTGTTAGTGTAATCCTTGCAAGATCCTTCATGGTCTGTAGCCTCCCTTTTCCGCAGTTCAGTTAATCTCACCAATCATGCCCGTGAGCAAGAAATAACACGAAGCGAATTCAAGTTGCAGGCTTGCTTTGATGTGGTGTACATAGATCGCGTTGATTTCGTTCATGCGGTATGTCACATCGGTCGACCGCCAATGTCGTGCTCAATTGGGCGACAGACAAGACTGAAGCCCACAAGCTCGATGCCAACCTGGTGAAAGGATGGCCTTGCACATGGTATGGATTCCTTAAATAAGAATGCTTGGCATTTCTCATGTTATCGTTTTTTGCTGATTTCGATAATATGATTGACTGTTGAGGTGCCTTATTTCATTCTCCTGAGCCAAATCCAATACCATGGAGTGCTTATTATGCGAGCAGGCCAATATGTAAAACAGCCATCCGACTACAGTGCTTTCGTTCCTGCACCGTTGCCACCGAATCCACCCATCCAGCGGGATGACGAGTTTGATGCCCTCCTGTCCAAAGCCGACCGTAGTCTTGGTCGTCTAGATGGAGTTACATCCATCCTTCCCAACCCCGATTTCTTTGTGGCCATGTACGTACGTTACGAGGCGGTACTGAGTTCCCAGATCGAGGGAACTCAGAGTACTTTGGAGGATGTGCTGCAATTCGAGGTGGATCAGAAGGGAGATGGCCGAGTCAAGGACGTACAGGAGGTCGTGAACTATATCGCGGCCATGAACCATGGCCTAAAACGCCTCCCTGATTTCCCCTTGAGCCTCAGACTCATCCGGGAAATCCACGCCAAACTCCTCGAAGGCACACGTGGGGAGAAGCGGACTCCTGGCGAATTCAGAAAAAGCCAAAATTGGATTGGTCCCAACGGATGCACTCTGATGACTGCCTCGTTTGTGCCACCGCCAGTCCCGGAGATGAACACCGCCCTCTTCAACCTGGAGAACTTCCTCCATGATCCATCCCCCATGCCCGTCCTTATCCTCTGCGGGTTGGTACATGCACAGTTCGAGTCGATTCACCCGTTCCTCGATGGCAACGGTCGTGTGGGCCGGTTGCTTATAACATTCCTTCTCTGCCATCGGGATGTTCTGCAGAAACCACTTCTCTACCTCAGTCACTATTTCAAATTGCATCGGGCTGAGTATTACGACCGATTGATGGCTATCCGCAACGAAGGTAACTGGGAGGGCTGGCTCAAATTCTTCCTGCGAGGTGTGGCAGAAGTCAGCGAGGACGCCACGCATACCGCCCGCCAAATTCTCGAAATGCGTGAAAAAGGAAGGCTGCAGATTGCGGGCCAGCTTGGGAAGTCCGTCTCCGGACAACGGTTGCTGGACTACCTGTTCGAGTACCCGCTGGTGTCGATCAAGATGGTTGAGCAGCATCTTGATTCTTCCTATGTTAAGGCGAACAAACTGGTCCTTCAGTTCGAGAAGCTTGGATTGCTACAGGAAGTGACCGGCAATCGTCGTAACCGTCGTTACCGTTTCAAGCCCTACCTCGACCTGTTTCGCTCGGAGCCTGTCGGGAATACGGCTCGCACAGGGGCCGCCGTGGATAGTCCGGAAGGGAAAGTTAGGTCCACCATCGAATCCAATAACTCCCTCTTCTCAAGCATGGCAAAGGTTTTGGGATAAGATGGATTTCATTGGGGTCTGGAAGTGGCAATAAAGTTATTGGAACACCGATGTCCTGGACGGGATTCAGCGGGAGGTTGACATTCAATGCGGGAATAAGCGGGTGGAAAGCGATGGCTCCAACTCCTAATGGTGCTTTACCATTTGCCCATAGAATACGCCTGCTGGGCGGGAGTTCAAATGGAATGTGAAGGTGGGGTATGCTTGTTATATGCCCTCGACGTCGTCAAAGTTAACTGCACGTATTGTCCGATGTTTGCACAAATCGTCCGTATGTGATTGCGGAGTGCCATGTTATTCTTATGCCTTGCAACAGGGGGTTCGGCAAGAAATATAGGCGGACGCAATGTAATTGTGACGAGTAGCCCGTGACTGTCTTAATTTATACGACACTATGAAGATGAATCCTTCAAAGCCCTTGAAGGTGGTGTTGATTGATGATGAAACCGCCATCATTACCCTTTTGGAAAAAGCGTTGCTAAACAAGGGCTATGAGGTGGCGACATATGGAAGTGCCTCCGAGTGCCTTAACGCCTACCAGGGTAATCAGGGTAATTCCACTTGCCAACAACACGCCGATATCATCCTGACGGACATTGATATGCCTCATATGGATGGGATTGATTTCCTGAATCTATTGCACAAGAGGAATTGCCCGTGCCAACATATCGCACTGATGACTGGCGACTTATTGAATGATGCCCGCTTTAAGAAGATTGAAAAAAGCGGGGTCAAGTTGTTCCTGAAACCCTTTTCCATTGCGGAGTTCATTGGTTGGGTTTCGTTGATCCAGAAGACTTGATTGGTTGCCGGACTAGGATTCGAAACCGGGAAATTGGCTTTTTCGAGGTTTCAACACTTCCGCCACAAATACTCGTAAACGCCAATAATATTAGGCATTTCGTCGTTGATAGTCAATCTCTTATGACTAGATTCCATACTGCGGACTACTCCGTCATGTCGCTTCCAGTCATAGCCAGTCACCCCCAGTCACGACGGCTTCCCGATCTTGACCTTCTCGCCAGCTTTCCCCATGATCTCCACCATGAAAACGATGTTTCAGGTCGGTCTCAACGGGCAAGTGTCCGTACCACCAGAAAAGCGATTTCTTATCCATTCCATCATTCCATTTCAGGACAATCTGCAATGGTGCGTTTGGAGGCGCAAATGTCGCCAAATCGCTCCGGTAATAGAGGGAACAGGGCGTGCGACCTGAAAAAATGACAAATCAACCTTGAAAAAATATGGCTCGAACAGAAAACACCGAAAAAAAACCACGACGACCGTGAACAACAATCCAAATGGGAAATCCCAGATTAAATAACACACCGCAGAAAAATTCATGAAATTCCCCAATCGAATCGGCACCTTGATCGCTGGTCTCTCAGTGATGAGCCTGTTTAACCTGGCCCTGCTTGCAGCGGAGAGCGATCTCACGGCTCCCAAACAGGATTTGGCGAAGGAGTTTACTTCACCCCCGGCCTCCGCCCGGCCGTGGGTCTTGTATTTCCCCATCAACGGCAACCTGACCAAGGAAGGCATCACCGCCGACTTGGAAGCCATGGCTCGCGTCGGGATTGGCGGGATGGTGGTGATGGAAGTCACGTTCGCCCCGAAGGGTCCGGCGGCGTTTGCCGGTCCGCTTTGGATGGAGTTGTTTACCCATCTCTGCACCGAGGCGCAGCGGCTCGGCCTGCAGATCAACATGAACAACGACGCCGGCTGGTGCGGTAGCGGCGGCCCGTGGATCACCCCCGAAATGTCCATGCAGAAAGTGGTCTGGTCGGAGACGCGGATTGACGGCGGCAAGCCCTTCGACGGCGCACTTCCCCAGCCGCAAGCCGTGGCCAAATACTATCGCGATATTGCGGTGCTGGCCTTCCCGACGCCGGCTCTGGATGCCGTGAACATGGCCGACGCCGCGCCGCAGTGGAGCAGCAGCGGAACCACTCCGAAACCCGGCCAGTTCACGCTGGCGAAACATGAGGGTGAAGTCGTCTCGTATGTGCAGCTGGAGTTTGCGCAGCCGTTTCCGGCCACGGTGCTGACGGCCAAATTGAGTGGACCAACCGGGAAAGGGAAAAGTCTCAAGGGTGAGCTGCAGGTGTCGGAGGACGGGCAACAGTTCAAAACACTTCAGAAATTCACGGTCCTGCCGCCCACGATGACGCTCGAATTTCCGTTCCAGCAATCGCGTTTTTACCGTTTGGTATTTAACAAAATCGAGGATGCGCAACAGACCCAAATCGAGGTCGGGAACATCGAGCTGAGTCCGCGCTATCGTCTCGAAAATTTCCCCAGCAAGACCTCCTTTCAGGATTCCCGGTTTCTCCAGAATATTCCCCCGCCCAGTCCGGCAAACTGGCCTGCGGCCCCGGCCGAGGCGGTGGTCGCCCGGGATCGCATCGTGGACCTGAGTGGCAAAATGGATGCCACCGGCAAACTCACCTATGCGTTTCCGCCCGGCACCTGGACGGTGCTGCGTTTCGGTCACACCTCCACGGGCCAGAAGAATGGCCCGCCGCCGGATGCGGGGAGCGGCTTGGAGTGCGACAAGCTGAGCAAAGAGGCGGCGAACGTGGCGTTCAACGGCTTGATGGGCCGCTTGATCGCGCAGAACCAGGCGCTCACCGGGCCGGGCAAGACATTGGTTTCCACTCATATCGATAGTTGGGAGATCGGGTATCAGAACTGGACGCCGCTCATGCGCGAAGAATTTAAGCAGCGGCGCGGTTATGATCTGTTAACCCTCCTGCCCACCTTTACCGGCCGGGTGGTGGACAACGTGGAGGCCACCGAACGGTTCCTGTGGGACCTGCGGCAGACGGTGTCGGATTTGCTGGTTGAAAACTACGCGGGCGAGTTCCGCCGGCTGGCACACCAGAACGGGTTGCGCATCTCGATGGAGGCGTATGGCGGGCCGTTTGATGAGCTCGCACATGGTGGTCAGGCGGACGAACCGATGGGTGAATTCTGGGCGTGGGACAGGTTGGGCTCGGCCGAAAGCATGACCGCGATGGCCTCCTCGGCCCATACTTACGGAAGGCGGATTTTGGCCGTGGAGGCGTTCACCTCCGGTCCAGGCGAAAAATGGCTCGGCCATCCGGGGTTTATCAAAGACCTGGGCGACTGGGCGTTTTGCGAGGGGGTGAACCGCTTCGTGATTCACCGTTACGCGGCCCAGCCCTGGACCAACCCCACGCGCGTGCCCGGCATGTCGATGGGACTTTGGGGTCTGCACTACGAACGGACCCAGACCTGGTGGGAACAATCGAAGCCGTGGCATGATTATCTGGCGCGCTGCCAGGCCGTGCTCCAGCAGGGCTTGTTCGTGGCGGACGTGGCCTACCTAGCACCCGAGGGCGCGCCCCTCCGGTTCACGCCACCGAAGGGGGCCGAGATCGCTCCGCATGTGCGGGGCGGTTACAACTTCGACGGCTGCTCGCCGGACGTGGTCTTGAACCGGATGAGCGTGCAGAACGGCCGGATCGTGCTGCCCGACGGCATGAGCTACGCCGTGCTGGTGCTACCCGAGGTGGAGACGATGACGCCGAAGTTGTTGCGCAAAATCAGCCAACTGGCCGACCAAGGTGCCATGGTGATCGCCAGCGGCAAGCCGCCGCAAAAATCACCCAGCCTCGCGGACGCGGGCCCAGGCGATGCCGAAGTGAAGAAGCTGGCAGACGCGCTCTGGAGCAGCGGAAAAATCATCATCGGCAAGACCGCCGCCGAAGTTTTGGGCGCACGCGGCGTGAAGCCCGATTTCAGCGCGACGCAGACCTTGCGTTATACGCATCGCGCGCTGGCCGAAGCCGAGGTTTATTTCGTGGCGAATCCGGAATCCAAGCAAGTGGACGCGGTCGCCGATTTCCGCATGACGGGCAAACAACCCGAATTCTGGTGGCCGGACACCGGCCGCACCGAGCGGGTGAATGAGTTTGAAATCAAAGACGGCGTCACCCGCATTCCGCTGCGCCTCGACCCGCGTGGCTCGGTGTTTGTCATCTTCCGCGAGGCCACGAAAGTCACTCAAGGCACCGGCAAAAACTGGGTGGATACCGTCCCGGTTCAGGACATTGCGGGACCGTGGGAAATCGCGTTTGATCCGAAATGGGGTGGCCCGGCGAAGGTGATCTTTAATAAACTGGAAGATTGGTCCAAGCGCCCCGAGGACGGCATCAAATACTATTCGGGCACGGCCAATTATCAGACGACCTTTCATTTTAAACCGACTGCCGCCCCGACCAAAACCTGGCTGGATCTGGGCAAGGTGGCGGTAATGGCGCAGGTGACGCTCAACGGCAAAGACCTCGGCATTTTCTGGAAGCCGCCCTACCGCGTGGACGTGACCGAGGCCCTTCGCACAGGCGAAAACACCCTCGAAATCAAAGTCGTCAACCTCCTCATCAACCGCCAAATCGGCGACGAGCAGTTGCCAGACGATCGCGACCCGAGCGGCGCCACGCTCAAGGCGTGGCCGCAGTGGTTGCAGGAAGGCAAACCGAGTCCGACCGGTCGGTTCACCTTCAGCACGTTTCGGCTGTGGAAGAAAACCGATGCCCTCGTCGAATCCGGCCTGCTCGGGCCGGTGACGCTTCAATCCCCCATTCTCGTTCAGTAACCCGTCAGGAATAACATGATGAAAAACCCTTAAAGTGAAGATCGCCAAAGCCATAGCCCGCAATCAACAATCCGGGATTGTTCAGAAGCGCGTCATGAAGAACGGTTTGGTAGGTTGAATAAGGGTAGCCGAGCAATTTGTCGGGCTTTCGTTGACCGGTTGTCTCTGGCGAAAGAAGAAGGCCAAAGGCGTTTTCATGTCATTGATTCTTCCAGCCGTGTCCCCAAAGACTTGAACTGATCAAGTTCGATCGCCAGCTTACTCCAAGGGATGACGCTATCGTCGGCTCTGCTCCTTATGACACGTGGGGAGGGGTTAACGATTGGAATCTCATTGACCAGGCTCTTGATGATGGGGACAGAAACATGAGCGCATACCGGAACGCGAAGGCGTTCCGCTACGTTGAATCAGCGCCCGGCTTTGACACGATAATACCGGTTCGTGGCGGGTGTGAGGCCGCCTTTGCGATGGAAGCGGGTTCCGTCGCATAAAGCAGGGGGAATAGGGGCAGTGCTAAGAACAATACGGCGGTCAGGAGGCTGGGGATTTTCATGGGGTATTACTTACAGTAGGTGCGCACACGGACTGGCGGGCACAGATTCCATTCTATACGCACTAAGCTGACGGTTAATTCAAAGGCTGGGTCAGCGTTTCTGCGCGAACAGCCACGGTAGCAGATCCGGGTTGGAAAGGGCCTGGAGCCAGGAGGAGTGTTTGACGCCTGGCAGTTCGCTATACTTTACCTTGCCGCCGACTTGCCTGAGCGCCTCGACCATGGAGCGGGAACGCCCCGGATTAACCGTCGTATCTAGGTCACCATGGAAAACCCAGATTGGAATATTGGCTATGCGTGGAGCGGTGGAATCATCAGCGCCGCCGCAGATCGGGACCGCCGCCGCGAACCACTCCGGCTTGCGTGCGATCAGGTCCCAGGTGCCGAATCCGCCCATCGACAGACCGATTACATAAACCCGTTTCGGGTCGATGGGGAGGGACTTCATCAAGGCCGGAATCAATTACAACACATTTGACATCGGATCGCTCGGTTCCGCGGGTTGCTGGTGCGAGGTCGGAGCGCCCCAGTTTACTTCCACCCAACGCTTGCCCTCCGGACATTGCGGGAAAACGGCGAAAGTCGGGAATGCGGCCCGGTTCTTGGGATCGGCAAACAGTGCCCCGCCATTCGAAAGCTGGCGGATGTTACCATCGCCTCGCTGCTCCGCGCCATGAAGAAAAATCACGAGGGGATACAGGGTGCCCGGCTTCATTTCCACAGGGGAAAGAATCCGATAAGGCAGGCTGCAACGGGTGCCGGTAAAGGTTTTTGCCTCAAAGACGCCAAGCTCTTTGGGAAGTGTGATGGCTGATTCCGGAGGCCGCACGGCAGGTCCGGGAATCCCGACAGGCTCCGCGTGGAGGCCATCGGCACAGTGCAGTAACAACAGGGCGGCGAGGAGACGGTATTTTTTCATAGGGATGGAACGGGTTGTGTGATCGTGAGCGTTTGAGCCTTTGTGATTGGGCAGGTCGGCAGGGCGATGGAGTTCATGCCCGCTTGCACGTCGTAAACCACCGGAACTGCGGTTCCGTTCAGCGTGGCTGTGAGACCCTTGGGCGTGGCGGGAAGTTCGACAATGCACGCGCGTTCCTTCAGTTGGCCGGCATAACTGCCCTTGGCCGGACCAACCGTGAGCACGAGCTGATTGTTCTTTCGTGTACTCTGGAGAGCAGTGGTGGCGTATTGGTCGGCGGTGTAACCTTTGCTTTGGCCGTCGTCCTCATACAGGCTGAAGGTGCCGCTGTCCCCGGGGTAAATCCGCACCTTCAGGGTTTTGAGCGGCGCGCTCGTCATCCGCGGCGTATCCGGCTGAAGGGGGATCGGCGCGCCACCTTTGACGAAGAGCGGGATATCGGCGATGCCCGCTTTCACCTGGATGGTTTTGCCGCCCTCGAACCGCTCGCCGGTGGAGTAGCGAACCCACGTCCCCGGAGGCAGCCAGACGTTTTGCTCAGCAGTGAACGCGTCACCCGTGCCGGGTTTGGCGATCGGCGCAACGAGCAGCAGATCGCCCAGCATGTATTGCTGCGGATTGGCGTAAGCCTCTTCGTGCTCCGGGTAGTCGAGATACATGGGGCGCACCAGCGGCAGGCCCGCATCATGGCACTGCCGAACGGACGAATAAAGATACGGCATGAGTGACACGCGGAGCTTGTAAGCGGACCGCATGGCGCTCTCAAACGGCTCCCCCCACAACCACGGACGGCGGTCGAGTTTGTCCCCGCACGAATGGACCCGGAGCGAGGCAGACAGTGCGCCAAACTCCACCCACCGGGTAAACATTTCGGGATTCCTCTCTCCCGTAAACCCACCGAGATCATGCGCCCAGAAAAAGCATCCGGCATTGCCGGAAACGGCGGTGAAGGGAATTTCAAACGCAAGCATCTCCCACGTGCCGACCGCGTCGCCCGAAAACTGGATGGGATGCCGATGATCCCCCCAGCCGCCCCATCGACTGAATGAAGCCCCGCGGCGGCCACTCTTTTCGGAATTCCGGTAATAGAGAAAATTGAGCCAGGGAAGATGTTCGAGATACGGCACGCCGGTCACATTCGGGTAGATGTAATTCTGCTGCCAGTCCAGCCACCAGAAATCGACTCCCTGCTTCTCCAGCGGTTCAAGGGCTGAAGCGAAGAACGCCTCCATATAGCGCGGATCGCCTGCATTGAAGGGCGGGTTTTCCGGAGTGCCCGGCGGGAGTTTTTGCATGAGGATCGGGTAATTCTCCTCGTGCTCGCGCATGCCGTCGCAGGGGTGATCGTTGAGCACCACCGAGATGCCGTCCCGCTTGAACTCACTGAGCAATCCTGCAGGATCCGGAATCAGACTCTTGTTCCAGGTATACCCGGTCCAGCCAAGATTTTGCGAATGGCCAAAACCGGTATGCGCATCGCCCTGAGTGTGCCAGTCCATGTCCATGACTAGGATATCCAGAGGGAAATCGTGCTCTTTATATTCCCGGACAATCTGGCGGAAATCGTCGGCCGTGTAGCGATGCCAGCGGCAATACCAGGATCCCAGCACCTCTTTGCGCGGCATCGGCACCTTGCCGGAGATGCCGGTCAACGCTTGCAGCGCCCCCTTGTAATCTTCCCCGTAAGCAAACAAATACCAGTCGGTGTCTCGTGTCACCAAGGTTTGGTGGCGCAGGGACGAATGGACCGGAGGAGCGCCGCCGGGCCGCTGGGCGATCCATCCCTTCCGCAGCAAGGGCCGTCCGGAATCATCGATCAAATGCCAGCCGTCGCGCGCCAAAAGCCCCTCTGACAGAGCCTTCGGTGGTCCGCTCCAACCGTCCAGTGTGGGCACCGGCCCGCCGAGGTTCCGTTGGTTATTCATCCCCGGTGTCCAGACAACGTTCTTTTGGCCAAGGCGGAATGAGATCTTTAGATTTTCAGCGCTAAACGAGGAGCCGCTTGGATGGTACTCAAGCCGGAGTTTCCCAGTATCGATAATGAGTGCCTTTTGATCGTTTGAAATCTTGGAGTCCGAGAATCGTACAGTGCGGTCGATGGCGAAGAGCGTCGGATCGTCCACGAAATGCCTTTTGGCGGCGTATTCCATGCGCACGCAGATTGGGCTGATCACAGTGAAGCGCGCTTTGTCCAAGACGAACTGGCTCGGGTCCGAATCCGCGGCGTAAGCCGGCCACGAAGCGAAAATGGCAAGGGCGATAGGGATAAAGTGAAGCGGCCGACAGGGGGAGAAATTCATAACAGGGTAGGGTATGATGGATAAAATGGATATGAAATCGCTTTTCTGGCGGTACGGGCACACGCCCGTTGAGACCGCCCTGAAACATCTCTGAAACACCGTTTTTATGGCTGGGAGCATGTGGAAATCCGGTGGGGAGGTCAAGATTAGGAATTGAGCCGCCCCACAGGTCATAAGGAGCATCCAACCCCGTGGGCGGCTCAACAATAGTCCATGCTCCTTATAACCCGTGGTGAGGGAAGGAAGGGCTAACGCTTGCGGTGACCTCGATGCGATTAGTTGCGAAGTGTTCAGCCTCTTTATAGGGAATTTTCCATATTGCTTTCATGGGTTAAAGCGACTGGCTGGAGATGGTGACGGTATCGGCGACCATCTCGTGGGTGGTGGCGGGGCGATGGTTCCACAAATCCGTGACTGTAACTCTCCGGCAATGCCAACCCAGTCGGTACATTCATGGTTATATTTAGTTACGCATCCATTTCAGGATAATTGTTTTGGACGCATTATCCTCCGGGCGTCGGGTTGCTATTTGATGGCTATCGTGGCCGTCGCCCTCACATCGCGGGATGAGGCAGCGGCACGCAGCTCATAAAGTCCGGGTAAGGTGTTCCAGGCTTTTAAATTTACATCGTAGTAGGCAAAATCTTTTTTGGTCAAAGTGAATACCGCCGTTTTGGTCTCGCCAGGTGGCAGTTCGAACCGATCAAACCGCCGGAGTTCCTGTTCCGGACGCTCAATCGGCTGATTCGCCGGAGGAGCCATGTAGAGTTGCACCACTTCAGCGCCCGACCGTTTCCCTTTATTGGTCACATCTACCGTGGCGGTGATCGTCCCGTTTTCTTCCTTCGTCTTAAAATTTGAGTAGGCAAAATCGGTATAGGAAAGCCCAAAACCGAATGGATAAAGCGGCTTGGTTTTTGAATGGTCAAACCACCGGTAGCCCACCCAGATTGATTCCTTATAGACAATTTTTCCGTTTTCGCCGGTGCCCGGCCAGCACTCCTGGTCAAATTGATGCGTGCGCCAGTCGGTTAATTTTGCCCCAAACGTGCAGGGCAATTTGCCGGAGGGATTGGCCTTACCGAAAAGCACGTCGCAGACGGCATTCCCAGCTTCCATGCCGCCATACCACGCTTCGACGAGTGCCGGGACGGTATCGTTCCAAGGCTCCAGATTGACCGGAGCCCCGTTATTCAACATGACGATGGTCTTGGGATTGGCCTTGGTGACAGCCTCGATCAATTCGGCTTGCGGCCCAATCAAATCCAGATCCTTGCGGTCGTCCCGGTTTTTCTGCGACTCGCCTTCCAAAGTAAAGTCCAATCCCGCAAACAAAAGCACAACATCGGCCTGTTTGGCTGCGGCGACCGCGGCGGAAAATTGGTTGTCCCCGGCGTTTTTCTTCTCAAAGGTGAATCCAGGAGCATAAATAATTTTGTCCGGATAGCGTTGCCGGAGTGCAGTCAACGGGGTGATCTCGTACGGCGGATTTGAGGCACCAGATCTGCCTTGAGCCCAGTGTGGGGAACCGTAAGCCATCGTGTGCTGAGCATCGGCATTGGGTCCAATGACCGCAATAATCCCCAGATGGCCTGCATCCAACGGCAGGAGGTTTCCCTGGTTCTTCAGGAGAACGATCGATTCGGTTGCCACCTTTCGTGCCACATCCTGATGGGGCCGGGTGTTGACGGAGCCCGGCGCCTGCGCTTGAAACGCACCCACCCGAAACAGTAGACGCAGATTTTGCCGAACATTAAAGTCAACCGCCTCCATCGAAACGACTCCAAGTTGGATCTTTTCCATGATCTTTTTTTCCCGGGCCTCATTGCGCTGGTAGGGCATTTGGATCGTGCATCCAGCATTGATCCCGCCTGGAAGGTCTTTAACCGCGCACCAGTCTGAAATCGTCACCCCGTCGAACCCGAATTCGCCATATAACAAGCCCCGCAACAGATCTTTGTTTTCCCCACAATACACGCCATTTTTACGGTTATAGGCAGGCATGACCGCCCAAGGATGACTGTTTTCAAAAGCGATTTGGAACGGTTTGGCATAGATCTCGCGAAACGCCCGCGGGTCGCACTGGACATCGATGGTACCCCGACAGACTTCCTGATCATTGAGGATCCAATGTTTGGGACAAGCCGCGACGCCCTGCGATTGAACTCCCTTGATGTAACTCGAGACCATGAAGCCGGCGAGATAAGGATCTTCACCCGCGTATTCGAAATGGCGGGCACCCAAAGGAGATCGCATCATGTTCAGCCCTGGGGCTAAAAGCACCAAACGGTTGGAAGCGAGGCATTCCTGGCCAAGGACTTCTCCTACTTTTTGAATGAGCGATTGATCCCAACTCGCCGTCATTCCGACCGCCGCCGGGAAGCCGGTGGTTTTGGAACTTTTTAATCGAACGCCCTGAGGGCCATCGGTGAAATTGACCGCGGGCACGCCCACCCGGGCAATATCCCCGAACCCCATGTCATTGCATCCAAACAAAAGAGAAACCTTTTCCTGCAACGTAAGCCGGGCCAGCAGATCCTCCACCCGTTTCTCAATCGGCGCCTTGCCATCCAGATAAAGGGAGTTTTTTAACGAGGCATCGGTTGGGATACCCGGCTGAGTTTGCGCCACCATGTTGGTGCCGTCAATGAGCATCGTAGGATCCGCTTTAATTTCCGATACAAAAGCGGCAACACCAGTTACGAAAACGAGGGAATAGATTAATTTCATGGGAGGTTAATATTTTAATGGGTTTTCGGCGGATGCAGCAGAGAGTGCTGTCAACACGGCGATGCCGACAGTGGCTGTGATTCGGAGGGCGGGATTATTCATTGTATTTGAACGGTAAGGGCGATAACGGCGACAGGAACGACACGGCTGATCTGTTTTATCATAATAATCCCCTTATTCGTTCAGTTGTTTGATAGAGCATGGATCCTGACAGAAATCCGATCTACATCAAAAGCCTTTCTCCGAGCAGCCCAGTTTCCAATTAGAAGCCACACTCTTCCAGAAACATGCCAAAACCAGCGCAACATGCCAAGTGTCACAATCAGTTTTCGGAGACAGCCCATGCAGATGCTCTTGGCTTGAACTATAATGCGGACTAGGATTTCTCTACCTCGGCTTCGGTAAACCCCTACGGCTCCTGTTCCCCCAGCCATTCCACCCCCGCAAGGTCAGCCAGTTCCTCTGCCAGAACCCGCCGTAGTTCCCTGCGGTAGTCCCCCGCAAACTTTCCATAGCGGTCGTACAGGCTCATCAGGAACAGCACGACGACCTTGCCGTCCCGCTCGGTCAGGCTCAACGCCTCGGGGGACACGCCCCGTTCGACCATTGCCGGCGAAGGGCGTTCCTCGAAGCGGATGACGACGCCTGCGATCCTTTCGACAAACTCTGGTGGTTGAGCCTTGAGGGACTGGAAGAAGGCGGTCTGTTCCTCAAGGGCAATCCTGCGGGCACGGTCAAAGATGTGTTGGGCTTGATGGGCGGGGGGCATTGGGGCTCATCAGTTACGGCTGTTTCATCGGGGCAGAGGTCTTTTGTTCAACCTTGAACTCGGCTTCAGTCTTCTGGTCTTTCAACAAACAATACCTGCCAGCGATGCCCTTGGTAATAAAGGGCTTGATGGGGTTCGTTGATTGGTTGCCGGACTAGGATTCGAACCTAGACAAGCAGATTCAGAATCTGCTGTGCTACCATTACACAATCCGGCAGAGAAAACAAAGAATGTACCATAGAACCCCAGCATTTCAAGGCTTTTTTACCTCGATTTACTGGGCTTTTTCAGCATTTCCTGGTCAACAATCCTTTTCGTGCATCGCCTTTTGGCGGTCGTAGGCATACCTCGGCATACCCAGGCATAAATCCTTAACGGTGACTTAACGGTGACTAACTTTTGGCGGGAAAGGGGGGGGCGGAGGGGGGGGTATCCGTTGACCTGCCTGTCTAAACTTGCCTGCAATGAAGATGCCGTTATGTGTTGGTCCAGGTGTGGGAACACCGTTCACAGACCATGTCACGATAGGTGGTATCGACTGTTGCTGGTGCCTCATACTCCTCCTCAGTATGCCCTTTCGCAGTACCGTTCTCCGAGAAGTGCTTGAGTGTTCTCGTAAACGTGCCTGTAGTCTGGTAGCGTGAGTGTCTCTCGGAAACGACTTTTACCTTTCGACTCCCACACTTGGGACATTCATTGCGGGGATTAGGCTTTCTAAGGTGCAATGCTTTGAATATATCGCTGAAAGAGTTCGTAACTCGCACATAGGTATTTGAGATTGGTTCGTGAAGCCAAAGGACGAGGTTATTCTTGTTCGCCCATTTGTACCACCATGTCCCCTGGAGAATCATGCCTACTAGCAGCAACAGCACGGCGACATTGTCGTGACCTTTGTGCCACGACACTGCACAGCCGACAACGGCCGCAATCGCAAAGAGTCCAACCCAAAGGCAGTAGAGAATACCACCCATCAGAAAGTAGCCAATGAAAAGCAACCAGTAAGCACAAACCAGAACAAGGACGATCAGCACCAGATTGAGAAGGAACATGAGCACTGTCACGAGCAACGTCCTTTCTTCTCTATACGTGGTAATTCATCATAACTTGTTATTATGACGCTCATTTTTGGCAGCTTATCCCAGCTAATCACCACAATCGACAACATTCATATCCCCTTGAAGATCAGAACTCAAGCACTGCATTTTCGCCCTTTGCCGACTCCCGCAAACCAGCAGTTCTGCGTCTTATCCACAGTCAGGACGGCACCCTCAACTCACGACGCCTTCTTCCGCCGCTCCAGTTCATCCTGCAATGCCTTCACCGTCCTCGCCAGTTCGTCATCGGGAATGCCTGTGACATCCGGGGTGGCCACGGGCTGGGCGGATCGGCGTGACAATGCGACCTGCTCGATCCGCTTGCCCATGCTGATGATGTGCTCGTCGGATGGATGAGTATAGACTCCCTGCATGGCAGAACTGCTCCAGCCAGCCATCGCATTGATGCCCTGCGAGGCTGTCTCTGCCTCGTGGGCAGTCGTGAAATAGTAATGGCGGAAAGAGTGGAACCCTTTGGATGCCAGGGCACGGTTCCTGCAACCCCGTTCCTCGTGATGGACATTAATCCCGCAGGTCGTGCTGAAGAACTTCTGGATCGCCTTGCAGAATTCACCAAGGTTGCGAAGGTATGATGAGGCAGAATCAGGGCAGACCCGCTCGCCTGTTGCCGTCTTCTTCAACTGGCACAGGTGGGCGTACAACTCGTCGGAAATGTAGGCCGTAGCCTTCACCTTGGGTTTCCGCCGGCGAGTCTTGTAGGGCACATGTTTGATGAGTCGCTTTTCCAGATCCACTTCCGACCAGTCCAGCAAAACACAATCCTTCAATCTGAACCCTGTATTTTTTCCGAGGAGGCAGAGCGTCCTGATCTCGCCCGTTGCCTTGGCAAGGATCGTCTCAATCTCGACGGCCGTGAACGGCAGCTTGCCCATGGTCACCACCTGCTTGTGCTGGATGTTCCGCCAAGGATTGGCTTCGATGTCGAGCGTTTCAAGCAGGACACGGAAGACCAATTTGAGCAAATTGACATACTTGTTGTAGGTGCCGTTGCCGACTGTCGGCTGGAGGCTGGTCGCATATTCACGGGCGACGACCTTGTCGACCTTGGAGATCGTCTTGATTTCCGGGTGATGGGCATTCACCCATTCGACGAACTTTGAAAACTGGTAGGAGTATTGCCGGAGGGTGTCCCCGCTGGTGTCGGGGCGGGTGGAGGATTGCACATAGGCATCCCATGCCCTGGCTAGGCTGATGTCCCCGTTGACGACGATGGGAACATTCTTTTTGTGCTTGGCGAACTTCTCGTGGAATGTTCCGTCGGTGATGGCGGCGATGACCTGTGCCATCAGGATCTTCCTCGCCACCTCGGCGTCCTTCTTGGAGGTTGTGTCCAACGAAACGAAGTACGGCTGATCCTTGTGCTTCCATTGGCAATACAAGGCGTCACCCCGTGGCACCACGCATCCTGTTGGCAACCTGTTCCTCATTTTATGACGCCTTGTCCATCGTGTTCAGCCTATCGATTACGCCACCAGTGGGCTTGCGTCTAGGCCACGTCTTTGTCGGGCGGGAGAGCGTCAGCAGGAAATCGCTATCGAGGACGGTGGACGGGATACGCCGGCACGACATGATCTTTCTGGATGGCATGGTTCCGTTAGCGACCATCCTCTGGACGGTGCGGAGACCGAGTCCAAGAGCCCATGCAACCTGGTCAGGCGAGAGATATGTGATGGGCTGTTGAGGAACTGCCGAGGTGACCGCCGGGTTCCGGCAGAAGGACAGTATCGCAGTTCTTGTCTCTGGAGTAATGGATTCATCTGAATCCAGGACTGATTTGATCACGGTCAATGTCGCATTTTTCACCAAGCCTCTCTTCACCACCTGTTTATGGGGCTATTGCCGGCGGTTATGTGCAATAGCTCTTTGATGTCATCACTTTCAATATTCATTACTGCTCAAGCATTCTCGCCTTTACTTCGCCACCCGTTCCGCCACAACAATAGCGGGGCAGATATGACCGAATATCTCGCATCCCCTCTGGTCACCCGGCGTCGCCAGCGGAAACTGCTCGATCAGCACGCCATAGGGGCAGTAGTCGAGCGTCAGGCAAGGTCTGGTTGCCACTGGCGTGGCATCACCAGTTTCATCACCACAGGCTGCCGCCGACACATTATCCATCTCGTTTGCTTCATTGCTCATTGTGGTCCTCCTCGCTGTGTCCGTGTTTACCCCATATACTTGCACCCTCTGGCATCTCGTCCACTTGACATTCCTGCCAAGCCTTTCCGTGGTTATCGTGGCCCTCACGCCACAACCTGACCGCTTGTTCGAGGGACGGCATTGAACGCATTTCCTGCATCCGCCAGATATCAGGGGCATCCTCATATCGGCAGCACAGCATCCAGCCATCCCAAGGGGCATGACTCATCAGAAGACGGATCAACCCATACAACGGATGGCGTTCACCATCCTTCGATGGCTGGGGTTCAAAAGTGGCAAAAGCACCATCTGAATTTCCGACCAGTTTCCAACCAGCCACCTGTGCCGTCTGAATCCGTAGAAAGGCCTCTGCTGCTTCATCATAAGCCTCTTTAGCCTCTGCCCGTTCTGTTGGTGTCATCATGGGATTAATCCTGTCTTGGTGTTATTTATGGGCTTGAGGTAATCGACAAATAACTCTGGGTTGGTCGCCTTGAGGCAGGACAGCTTAGCCCCGATCTCGCAGAGGGCGTCGTCGAATGCTTCTTCGAGGTGATCGCCCTTCTCATGGCCAAGTTCATGGATCAGCAGACGCTCGATTTCCCAGGTTATGGCGGGAGGGCGGTTGAACCACTGACGCCCAAGGCGGAAGACATTGAATGTAAGCCTATGGCACGCCTGAGCGTAGCAGGCGAGGAAAGCATACTTGGGATCGCCGGTGAAATGGACGCTGATGTCAACGCCAAGGCACTTCCTTGCGACCAGCTTGGCATATGCCTCAACCCTTCTCATGCCGGGCGTCCGTTCCTTGACATCCAGCGTGTCCATCTCAACCCCGAACTTGCTCGTGCGGGTGAGGGTCGAGGACGGACTGATGCGGCCGGCGGGAAGACTTGCATTGCTCTTCCTGATGTTCGCCCACGCCTGCTTGCTGAATGCACCCGGCGGGATGATCTCGTAGTCCTGCCCTTTGAGCCGCCTCTCGGCTTCCCTGTCTGATGGGTCTGCCGTGGCCCGCTTCTCGCCAAAGAGGCTGTCCATTACCGCCACCACGGCTTCGGGGGTCGCCTGTTCCATCCCCTGTTTCACCCAGTCTGCCGATGCATCCTCACCAGACACAAGGGAAGCCGTGTGGTTGAGCACAGCAGTCCTCACCTTCTTCAGGTAGGACGGCTGAACATTGTCCCTGTCCAGGGAGAGCGGTACCCGTTGCCTGACATCGTAATGGTAACGGTCGCCCGTCTCTACAATGGGCACGCCCATTTCGTGAATGGAGGCGGTCTCGCCTTCCTGAACCTCATAGACATCCACGGCCGCTTTCCTGACGACCGTCTTGAGGATGCCTTCCTCGTCGGAGACGACTGTGGGCAGGGATTCCTCGAACGACACGACGGGCTTATGGCGACGGATGGTCTCGCCGTTGATCGTCACCTTGACGCCTTCGTCAGGTATCACCCGCTTGAGCCTCGCCATTGCCTCTTCGAACTGCTCACGGTTAGACCTGATCGTCCCCTCGAACAGGCTTCCGCTTTTCCTCTTCTTGCGGAGGAAATGGCGGCCATCGTCATCAAACCTGACACCCCCCTTGGTTGTGACAATGGACGCCTCGACGCAGGCGGCGATCACCCATTTTTCACCAAAGTTGAACCTGCCCCTCTTCGTGGGATCGGACTTCTTGTATGATGGGGCAAACAGGGTATAGGCGTCCGAGAGGTTCCTGAACCCCTCGGGCGAGTCATCCTCGACCCTGATCCTGTAGAGGCCGTGCCCGACAGGCTCGACGCCCACATCTATGCGGGTCACATGCTCATCCTGTGCGTTGGACAGCAGTTCCAGGACTGCCTTGTCCAAAGACCTATCGCCGAAAACCTGCGACATCCCCTTCCGGTTGACCTCAAATGTGCTGTGGCTCATTGCGTGACCCTCCTGCCCTTGTTCATTACCGCTTCACCCCTGGCGGCGTTAGCGATGGCTTCGGCACGGATCGTGCCTTCCGTCATCCCGAGCCAATCCTGCCAGCCAACCCAGCCTTGCCCGGCATAGACCTTGTCGGGAGCGATGGGCAGGAACATTTGCTCGCCGGACGGACTGACGGCGTAGAACCCCCCGTCTTCGCCATCCGCCAAACGCTTGATAGCCCCACGGGTCATATGCCGTGCGTATGCCTGCCAAATCCGCCTGGCATTTTTCTCGCCCCGCTTGTAGGCCGCAACGTTTGCCCACTTCATGTCCCCCATGACGACGGAGCCGTCATCCTGCTCTTGCGGGATATGGGCGAATGCCTCTGGACATTCCCGCATGGCGTCCATCAGCGTTGCGTACTGCTTATCTGCACCCGCTCCGGACTTCCCCTTGACACTCCCAGCCTTCAACCCAGACGCCCCCAGCTCGGGGACGGAGCTACAAGTATTGCTACCTGTCGCCGTTCCAATCATTGTTTTGCTCTCTGTGTTCATAATGTCTTCCTTTACTTTCAGCGTGGTCAGAAAAGGTTCCCGCCAGCAACCTGACGGGAACCACTCCGACTGGGTCATATATCAAGACCCTTCTCAATGGGACGCTCTATCCCTACGACCTTCTTTATCGAGTCCTTCCATTTGATAGTCGAATCGCTCTTGTAACGGGCGTACAAGGAGTGGATAAACTCATCTGACATCAGCCCGATCAGATCGTTAGCCATCGCCATAACCTTCTCATCATCAGGACAGTTGATGGCGATCTGCCCCCGCAGGCGGTTGGCGATCCCCAACCAGATCGAGTCGGTGACATAGGGCGTTACCTTGCTGATAACCTCGTGGATATTCCCATCCAGCATAGGTTCGCAACTGACGCTGGTCTGGAAACCAGAATTGAATGCGAGTTTGAGGCTGGCGATCCTTTCGGAAAAGGAAGGGGCGTTGGGTTCCCACGCCTTCAGAACCCTGTCGCTGGCGGAGCCGATGGTAAACCTGAAGGTGATCTGCGACTTGTATGCCCCCAGTTCCCCACATAGTCTACGAATGCATATCAGATGGGGCTTGCTGACAATGAGGACATCATTGCCAGCCCCCAGCATTGCCCGAAGAACGGTCAGACAGGCATCCAGATTGGTCGGGTCAATATCGTGGCTGGTTGGGAACATTATCCGCCCAGATTTCTTGCGGAACCGCTGGGTCACCTTAGCCCGAATGATGTCAGGGTTTGCCCAAGATTCAGGGGTATGACTACCAAATCGGGTTGCCATACAGCGGGCGTAACAGTAGAGGCAGGATGCCCTGCACCCGGACTGGATATTGTAGTTGCTCGAAGCCCACTCGCCCGTGCCGTGGGCGAAGCGACTGTCAGTGACAGACGCCGAGTTCTTCATCAATTCAAATTTCGACTTCATATTCTTTCCCTTTCTTATTCCTGTTGTTTTCAAATCCCAAAACCATCACGACGCCAACAAACTGCTCGTGATCCCAGATGGCTGTTCACTGGGCACGAGATCGGAGAGTCGGCACACTAACCAGAACGGATCGTTGCCGTCCCTACAGATTGGAACTACTGCGAGATCCAGTTCTGCCGGCACGAGACTGTTGACCAGATCAACCAACGCCTCGATTGAGGGCTTGGAGCAGTCTGTTTCCAGAAACTCTTCGGTCATCTCATCCACGATAGAATTCCCTGTCTGCCCTTCCCACTTGGCGAACCTGCGGAGTTCAGCCGACATTTCTGCGAATGTCGCCATTCCGAAGAGCGGGTCGGGGTCACGAGCCAGAGCGAACTCGACCGTGGTTGGATCAAGCAATGTCTGGTTCCTAGCGAGCCTTTCACGGAATGCGACGGGGTACTTCGTGCATATCCAGCCATTGACAAACCAGTCAACCGCCTCGTTGATGATGCCCCGCACCTTGGGGGCTCCGACCAGTTGTTCGGGAGTTCCTGTAAGGGAGATCCCGAAAAGCGGATGAATTGTTTCCGCCAGCAGGGCGTGGACATACTCGTGAAGTTCCGAGAGCCTGTTATACGGCAAACCGCCACCGTTGGGGGGCAGGCAAATCTCATGTCGCCTCTGGCTAGGAAACGACCGGACTGAATACGCACACCACTGTCCATGCCCCCCTTCACGAGAGACCTGGACATCCCAACGCAATGCCTTGCGGACTGCCCCGATAGCACGCTTCTGCTCATCCTTGATGAAATCACTCATTGTGACCGTCCTTTCCGCCCAACTCGTTCCGCCAGTCCATCCCCTTGATGATCCCGCACGCCTGGGTCAACCTCTCGACCCGGTTACGCTTGAGATCCACTGGCACGAACTGTATCTGTGCTGTTACCGCCGTTTCACCACTGGCGATCTGCGACAGGATGTTCTTGCCCCAGATCAGGGCAATCTCGCCCGTCCTCTCATCTTTCCCGATCACGACTGCCCCCCCTTGGAAAGCCGTAAGTACATCCGTGGGGATCTCATCGAACCCTTCCACAATGACCCCCGCCACTAACCGCCCAGTGAAATTCCTATCCTGCGACCCTGACGCCCCAGATGGAGCGGAGCAAAGGTTTTTCACCGATGCCGTTTTCTCAATCAACACGCTTTTTGACTTCATAACCTCTTCCTTTCTTATTCCTGTTTTACAGAACCCATCATCACGAACCCGAAATCCAAAAAAAAAGACGCCACGCTAGAGCCTGTCGTTGAGATGGATTCGTCCCATCCTTTTCCGACTCGGCTTTTGCGTGACGCCTAATTAGTGATGGTCACCCAAACGGGAGCCATCGTCGTCACAAGTTGCCTGTTATGTCCCTGACCTTATCCGGGATTGCCATTATGGTTGCCGGCTTCAGTCGCATCTGACCGCAGGGGCGTGATTTTCGAGCCTGGACTGGCTGTAGGCTCACGCCTTGGTCGTTTTGGAAAAGGTTGACTGCGGATTGCAATGCCTTTTACCACCTAGCATCTAATATAGCAAAAAGCGAGATCAGAGTCAACTGACGGACGGAGTGTTTCGTAAACGGTTGACCAGTAACGGGTTGAGAAAATTCAGTCCGTGCCAGCAATGCCCAGTCAGACGCAGTCCAGATGGATATGTGGAGATGAAATGCGTGTAGGGACTATTTTGACTGGAAGGAATGCCGTTTAGGGCGTGAAATGGGCTTTCCACGTTGATACCACGGAACGGGCACGGGAACAATTACGGTGGTCAATGGGCATCGCCACGGAATGTCTCGCCATCCAGCATCACCAAGATATCCATCCAGTCGGAACCGATCCTGACGGGATCCAGTCCACAGAGCAAAAGAATGTCAGGAACAGCGGGTTCCACGGAGCACACAGTAACCCCGCCGGGAGGCGGAACAACTGGCTCGCAATCAGGACAGGCATCCAGTGTGTCAAGGTGTGGCTCCGGTGTGCCCGACAAGGCGGGCACAGGGGCGTGGCAGGGGTGAGCGTCGGAAGAACAATCAAAGGACACCTGGGGGATTTTGTTCATAGGTAATCCTTCAACTAGGCGGACACAGGGGTTGCATACTTCCCAAGAAATTCCATTACCAATGACTTATCATTTTCGCTGAGCGACAATTTATCGAGCTCGCCAACCTTGTTAAGCACATCAGCCAGAGCTGACCGCCAGTCGGAAAGGGGGGCATCAATGCCGAGGAGTGTCTCGAATTTGGAAGTGACTGACAAAATCCCGTTAGCATCAGACTTCGAAGATGTTCTGACGGTTTCAAGAACAAGGGATCTGGCTTCATCCTTGTCCATTAGCTTGGCTAGGTACATTGCCGTTATCTGCATACCCCACATCTGGCAGGAAAACTTGACCTGTCGGGATGAATATCCCTCGGTGAAATGTTTGACCATCACGCCTTCAATGACATTCGTGGGCTTGACCACCTGACTCATCCTGTTAGCCCTTCTTTTGGCAATTAGATCAGGGGGCGGGATATGCTGTTCAAAAGACCGCAGACACGCCAACATAGTGCCCGTTCCAAAATAACCTCTGTTCCCAGCGTTTTCGTTAGCCGTATGGTGGAACCATGCCAGCAAGACGCCTTCATCATACGCTTGTCGTTCTTTCAGGATGTCCCATACCTTCGGTATAAGACGCACATCCTTCTCGATGTACTCCGAGCCAGTCGAAAACTTCGCTGTAGGGATGGCTTCCTTGATGACCCTTCTAAATTCGCCCATGAACTTGTCAGTGGAGTTCAGGATGGAGGCTTCATCAAGAGGATTTTCAACAGGCATGGCGTCAGGATGATCTGCGTGCCCGCCTCTGGCAGAACACTGTGTCGGTTCCTTTTGTTGCCCATCTATCGAAGTTACTTGTGCCCTCTCTTCCACTACATAATTTTCTACGGTAACTGGAATAGGATTAGGAGAGTACGGTATATGGCTGTCCGGGTTCTGGGACACTGGTGTCCGGGTTCTGGGACACTGGTGTCCGTGATCTGGGACACCTCTGTCCGTGATCTGGGACACCTGCCTTGAAGGCTTTTTGACCCTTTTTGCATTTTCCGGGGGAACACAGATGAGGTCAGGATTGCCGTCATTGTCGAACCCTCTGACACGCATTACGGTATGCCACTGCCTGTCCCACCCTGACCGTTCAACGCCCGACCTGACAAATAGACCCAGTGACTCTCCCAGTTCCACGGCATTCCAGTAGGCTGTTTTCTGACAGCCCAAGACGGCGATCATTGATTTTGGATGTTCATAGCACAGCTTCCCGCCCGTCTCGAATGACCGGATACGCCAGTAGACCGCCCACATCAGGGGTGCGTATGGCTTTTGTAGTGATAGGCGGTACATCAACAAAGCCAGTCTGTCGGGTACAAATGGGGCGTCTGGCTGGTCGGAAGTCTGTTGTCCTTTCTTTTGCATACTGTGTCTCTCCCTGTGTCTATTTTGAAAAAGCTGGGGAAACGGACACAGTATCGCTTGTCGCCTTGGTAGCTAACCAAGGCTATCCCCAACCGTATTATAGTCACTAACACGCTCTCAATATTCTCAAACTGCATATTTCTTCATTTTCCTGATGAATAAACCCTTACAACCTTCCTGAAAGGGGGAATTCCCAAGCCCTCGCCACCACTTGATCCCAGTTGGATGCCCGGCGGAAAGCCAAGGCGAAGCCTATGGTCTGTCATGCGTGGTATGACAAGGCGTCAAAGAGGAAGGGCGAGATGGGTTCTGCCGTGGTCACGGGGGCGGGAAAATCCGGAGTGCAGGAAAATGGCTCACCCGGCTTCGCCAGCGAGCCACCCTGACGGAGAGTCGTCCGACTAGCTTTTGGCGGGCGGTGAAGCCACCCAGCCCTGAAGGTGGGCGTCCTGATAGGCGACGGAGGGCTGATCTTGAATCCGGTGGCGACGCTATTCGGGCTTCGACGGCTCGTCCTCGCCGGTGAGAATGCCTATCCCGCCGTCCTCACCGACTAGATAGTCGTCGGCAGAATTGCAGGCATCATTGGCACACGGTGGCGACCAAGGGGCATCCGGGGCGGGCGGTTCCCCCACATCCACTTCTTCGCCCTTCCGGGTGGCGGAGACGGCGTCCTCGGCGAGGACTTTTGCCACTGCGTCACAGATTGATTGACGCCAGGCTTCCAGTTTCTGGGCTGTATTCCCGGATGGCTTACGGCGAGCGTGCATCTCGTATGCCTCTACCCTGACTGTTGGCTTTTCGCACACAAAGTCACAGTTCGTCTGACAACAACTTGGTCGCCAGTCAGTATGGGGAGTCCGATCTTTAATATCCTGCTCGATTTGCCGGCGATTATCCTCCGCATAGGATGACGGCAGACCGATTTCAACGGTGGCAATGATTAGCCATCGTGAGGATGGCATCTTTTCATGCTTTCTCCCGGAACCCGTGCCGTTCATAAGGGCTTTGTTTGTTGCGTTGCCTTTAAATGAACTCACATATTCCATTCGGTCGGAATTGATACGGCATACCGCCTTTTGCCGTGACGACAGCACCCGCCCCTTCAACTTTTTACGCCTCTTGCCCATTCAGGGAATTTAGCACTTGTGATTAACCTGCACAAGACCCAGCCCGCCAAGCCCTGCGTGCCTGCCCGCAAAATAGCCACCTTGTGAAACACCATTTGTTTCGCTACTGTCCCATTATGGCTCAAGATTTGATAAGCAAGAAGACCCGCATCGCCTTGCGTGAACTGCTTGTGGAATGGGTTCTGCGGGAGATAGCCTCCGAGTTCGAGTCGGCAGGCATCCTGTGCGACCGTTCTTTCCAACCGCCCGAGAGCGGGCAACGCCGTTCATCTGTGGAACAGCATTATCATACACTTGATTTTGCCAAACCTAATGACTCCAAGCGTTTTCTGTCCGTGCTGGAAAGCGTCCTAAACAAACAGCCCCCAAAGTTGATTGATAAGCCAAACCCTACCGCTCAACGGAAATTCGATGAACTGCTGGAAGCGATCAGGGCGAACGGTTTTGGCTACAATGACGGCAAAGTCAGTATGGCGAACTCGGTTGTTCGCAGGGCTTTCATAGAAGCATCGGGGCATTTTATTTCCGAGGTGACCCGAGGGAACATCACGGACAACTTGGTGATTTTGAAAACGAATTGGTCTGGCAGGCTTTCAGAACCCGATTTCTGTCGGCCTGCACGCTCTACCAGGGACTATTCGTCGTGATGGATCAGGATGATCAGGAGGGGACGAGCATGCTGAGTCAGGAGACCGGGACTGAAGGCTGCGCCCCCGACGTGAGTCGGGG
>Ga0118677_10001837_pt1 | contig 39337 bp, 30 predicted proteins | sample AliMusrvi5mmetaG_FD_86154 | JGI IMG/M metagenome (GOLD analysis project Ga0118677, IMG submission 86154) | reverse complement strand
GGCTTTTGGTTTGTCAGTAATTCATACGCGGCAACGCCAAAGGCGAAAATATCCGCTCGCGCATCGATCGGCTGGCGTTTCAACTGCTCGGGGGCCATGTAGACAGGCGTGCCGCCTTCAAGCCCGCTTTCGCTGAGGAGGGAGCCGTCGCACAGGGAGATGCTGCGCGCGAGGCCGAAATCGGTGACCGAGATCTTCGGCTCCTCGTCCCCGCGCGCCATCACCAGCACGTTGCCCGATTTGAAATCGCGATGTACCACGCCGGCCTCATGCGCCGCTTCGAGCGCCGCGGCCATCTGGCGCACGATCGGCTCGGCCGCGGCGAGCGTCAGCGGAGCGTTGCGCCGCAGGTACGCCGAAAGCGGTTCGCCTTCCAACAGCTCCATGGTGAGGATGGTGAAGCGTGCACCGTCCGAGGAGCGCTCGGCCTCCAGCAGTTCATACACACGGCAGACATTGGGATGCGTCACCTGGCGGGCGAGCGTGATCTCTTTCTTGAAGCGGTCAAGGATGCGCGCGTCGCGGGCGATCTCCGGGCGGATGACCTTGATCGCGATGCGGATGTTGAGCAGGTTGTCGCGGGCTTCGAACACCACGCCCATGCCGCCCGCACCGCGGCGGTTGAGGATTTCGAAGCGCTCGCCGAGATGGTCGCCGGCCTTGAGTTCGGCCTGCTTCACGGCGGATTCGATTGCGCCCGGTGTGAGCAGTGGCTTATCCACCGCGGCTGTCTCCGAGTGCATACGGAGCAGGCGCTTGACCTCGGCGCGGACCTCGGCGGTGGCGCCGGTCTGTGCATCGACAAAGGCGTCGCGCTCAGCCCGTGGCAGTTCCGAGGCCTGTTCGAAGAGTGACTTGACGAGTTCCCAATCTTCTGGCGAAAACGGCTGACTCAAACGGTTGGCCCCTTCCGCGGCACCTTCTGCAGTTCGGCTTCGAGCCATGCTCGGGCCACGCTCCAATCGCGTTTGACTGTGCGTTCAGAAGTGTTGAGGGCGGCCGCGGTCTCCTCCACGTTGAGGCCGCAGAAATAGCGCAGTTCGACGATGCGGGCCTGGCGTGGATCGAAGGCGGCGAGGGCGGTGAGGGCGGTATCGATATCGATGACCTGGTCCGGGTCGCTATCGATCACCGGCGAAATATCATCGAGTTCGACCCGCGTTGCGCCGGAACCGCGCTTCTGGCGCGTGCGGGAACGGGCGTGGTCGACGAGGATGCGGCGCATGGCGACGGCGGCTGCGTTGAAGAAGTGGGCACGGCACTCCCAGGTGGCGCCGGCGTTGCCGCCGATGCGCATATAGGCTTCATGGACGAGCGCCGTGGGCTGGAGTGTATGGTCTTTTCGTTCGCGGTTCATGAAGTGCGAGGCGAGCTTGCGCAATTCTCCGTAGACGCTCTCCAATAAGTCCGTTTCTGCTTCGCGATCCCCCGTGGATACTCGCTGAAGCAGCGTCGTTATGTCAGCCATGGCCATCATATCTTACACCACCTGTCTATTCATGCGTCAAATAATTGAGCGAGGGGCCATGTTTTCCGTACGCGGTAACTATAAGTTGCTTTCTTTGGAGTTGGCCCCTTATATTAGTGAAACTCGCACTCTTACTCAGGAGAATGTCACCTAATATGAATTTGTTCCCGAAGATAGACGCCGGCCCGCCCAGCCTGATGCCCGGCACCATCGTTATCAAGCTCACTTACGGAGCGATTTCGAAGGTTTATCAGTCCTGGCCTGCCGCTGCTGCCACTGCTTCGGCTACGATGCCCGCCGCGCCTGCGGCCGGGATCAACGCAGGTGGAGTTGCAACTCAGACTCAGGCCAACATCAACATCGGCCTCGGCGAGTTGTCGACCGGTCAAACCAATGCGGAGCAGTCAACTGTGATTGCCCCAACGTTGGCCGAATTTGTCCCGTTAATGGACATGCTGGGCTTCAACTTTTCCAGCAGCCAGGGGCCTCAGATCGATGCACTGGGGATCCGTCCCGCCAAGGCGATGCCTCTGAATTCCATCGGCTGGGCAAAGGCGGCAACGCTGGTTACCCTTCCCGGGCGGTGGCCGAAGATCTTCGCTCCCACGCCGAAGGCTCCCGAGCTCAATGCCAATTGCATCCCGTTCCGGCAGTTGATGTTTCTACTTTCGCGCATTGTGGTAAGCAACCTGGATGAGACTCAGGTGCCGGCCGTGATTGCGTTTCTCAAGTCGCTGCCTTACATCGAATATGCGGAGCGCGTGCCTGCACGATACGTGGTGGTGGAGACACCGAAATTCCTCCCGCCACCGCCACCCGCGCCAGGGACCATCGTGCTCGATGGCGTCCCACCCACCACGGACACGCAAGACCCCGATCAGGCAGTGCTCCCCGCGCCGCCGGAATTCATATTGAGCTGGCCGCAAAAGATGATCCGCTGGAGTGCCGACGCGAAGAGCGCGGCGCCGGCGATTGCGATGCTCGATACTCAGGTCGACAATGTCGGCGACGCCGGGCTGCGCGCCAGTGTCATTTATCCGACCGTGCACAAGGGCATCTACGGGCACTGGTATCCGGTAGCGATGACCAAGGCCGCCGACCACGGAACCCATATCGCCGGAGTTATCGCAGGCAAGGATCTCGGCATGTTCACCAATGCCAAGGTTGTGGCCTATGCCGTGACCGACATCACGCAGGTCTCTGCGGCGAGCGGGTCTATGTATTATCCGGTGTTGCCTGCACTCTACTCCGATGCGATACAGAGCATCATCCAATACGACAAGACCGTCCGCGTCGTCAATGCCAGCCTGGGCGGGCCCTTGCCTTTGTCGCAGTATGAGGAAGAAGATTTGCAGGCGCTCTCTGCCGCCGACATCCAGTTGGTGGCATCCGCCGGCAACCACTTCGAAGCGATCGATACGGCGGAGGTGCTGTATCCGGCGGCCAATCCGCTGGCGCTGTCGGTCGGTGCAGCTGGCTTCAACACCGATGGTTACGCGGCGATGACCACTTTCTCCAATTACACGCCGAATGATTTCCAGGTGAACCTGACCGGTCCAGGTTGGCATATCTACTCGACGCTGGCGAATGTGCAGGGGCGCGTTAAGTATGGAACTCTGGCTCATGGATTGATGCGTGGCACTTCGCAGGCGGCTGCTTATGTAAGCTGTGCATTGGCCTATGCCGTGGAGCGGAACTCCAAGGTGGATATTAACGACATCGGCCGCCGCATGGTAGATACAGCCACTGGTGTGGATGTCGATGAGATGCGCGGGCTTGGCTTTGTTGATTGCATGTTCATTGAGGGCAAGGACTCGCGGGCATCAGGTTGATGCGGCGAGCCCATTGACCAGCCAACTTTCAGCGTGATACAACTCAGGGCACCATGAGAACCCTGAGTTGTAGCCTCGCCCTGTTACTCGCCACTGTTTCTGCGTTTGGACAAAGTGCCACCGGCACCATTGCCGGTCGCGTGGTTGACTCCACCGGTGCCTCCATCGGCGGAGCACAGGTGCGTGTTACTAATCAGGCCGACCAGCAGTCGCGCGTCTATCAGACGCAGAGTGGCGGTGACTTCACCTTCGCCCAACTCGCTCCCGGTGACTACACTCTTGCGGTGCAGATGACCGGCTTCAAGAAGTACGAAAAGACCGGGATGCACCTCTCCGCCTCCGACTCTCTCGACACCGGAGCGCTGCGCCTCGAGCTCGGGTCCATCTCTGAAACGGTGGAGGTGAAGGCGCAGGGCGCGGTGGTGGAGATCGCCAGCGGCGACCGCTCTGCGTTGATTGACTCCAAAGAGATCACTGACCTGATGGCGCGCGGCCGCGACGTGATGGCGATGCTGCAGATTCTGCCCGGTGTCGTCAATGACAATACGGGCGGCGATGTACTGGGCACGTTCACCACGCCTACGATGAACGGCATGCGCAACAACTACAACTCGCTGACCATTGATGGCATCTCAGGCAATGGCTCCACCGGGGCGACAGCGAACTCGCCGATTAACCTCGATGCGATCTCTGAGGTGAAGGTGTTCGGCAACTCGTATCCGGCCGAGATTGGGCCTTCGGTTTCGGGCGCGATTCTCATCGCAACCAAGAGTGGAACACAGAGCTTCCACGGCAGCGTCTATTACTACAATCGCAATGAGGCGTTCAACGCGAACAACTTCTTCAACAACCGACAGGGTGTGCCGGTGCAGCGATACCGCTACAATACCTTCGGTGAAAACATCGGTGGCCCAATCTACATTCCGGGGCATTTCAACAAGAACAAGCAGAAGCTGTTTTTCTTCTTCTCGCAGGAAATCGATCCGAACCAGACCCCTATTTCGCTGAGTAACTTCACGGTGCCGACGGCCGATGAGCGGGTTGGGAATTTCTCGAAGAGCCTGAAGAACGCAACGTCTCTGTACATCGTGAAAGACCCGGCAAATGGGCTGGCGTTTCCTGGCAACATTGTTCCTGCCAGCCGCATCGACCAGAACGCCGCGAAGTTGCTGACCATCTTTCCGATGCCGAATGCGACCGATGTTGCGGTGACGAAGTACGCATACAACTTCCAGATCGCGGGGACCGAAGATACGCCGGCCAAGCAGGAGATCCTGAAGGTCGACTACAATGCCACTGATAAGTTGAAGATGTGGTTTCGCGCCTCCGGCTTCAATAGCGACAGCACCGGCCTCAATAGCCCGGCGATCAATAACAAGTGGGGTCCGGCGCCGATCGACTATCAACAGACGATGCCCAACCTCGGCCTCAACGTGACTTATATCGCGACTCCGACAGTGGTGTTGGAGACGACCTTCGGCATGAACCTGTGGACCGAGTCGCAACTGCTGAGTAAAGAGGGACTGGCGGCCTACCAGAAGGCCACATATGGAATCAATATTGCGCAATCCTATCCGTCGCAGAATCCGTTGGGTGTGATTCCTTCGATGACGTTCGGCGGCGTCAGTGCTCCGGCGCAGGTCAGCTACGACGGACGCTTTCCGATGGTGGACGATACGACGCTCTATACCTTCAAGCAGAATGTGAGCAAGGTGTGGCGCTCGCATCTGTTCAAAGCCGGCTTCCAGTATCAGCATTCGCTCTATAACCAGTATCATCACGCCGGTGGTAACGGATTCCCGGGCTCCTTCGCATTTGGCACCGATGCGAACAATCCGCTCGATAGCGGTTACGCCTACGCCAACACGCTGCTGGGCAATTACAGCACTTATAACGAGACGACCAATCGCGTGGACTACGCTCCCATCACGCAGGTGGTGGAGTGGTTCATTCAGGATAAATGGAAGGTGAGGAAGCGGCTCACGATTGACGTCGGCGTGCGGTTCACGGATCCGCTGCCGCTCACGCCGAACAACGATCACGCGGGCAACTTCGTGCCCTCCACATTCAACGCGGCGCAGGCTCCCGTGCTCTACCGTCCGGCTGTGGTGAACGGACAGAAGGTGACCATCAATCCGTTGACAGGCGCGACCGTGCTGCCCATCTACTCGGGCCTGATTGTTCCTGGCTCGGGCAACTTGACGAATGGCATCGTGACGCCGACCACTCCTGGCTGGCCTCGGGCGATGGTCTATGGCAAGGGCATTCTGCCAGCGCCGCGCTTCGGGTTTGCATACGATGTCTTCGGCGATGGCAAGATGGCGATTCGCGGTGGCGGTGGCATCTTTTACACGAACCTCATCTCATCTGGCACGCTGGGAAATCTGTTCTTCAATCCGCCGGCGATCTATACTCCTACGGCTTATTACGGCACCGTCGCGGCGGCTGCCAATACGACGGGGCTCCTTTCGCCGAGCAGCTTCTCGCGCGACATCGATCCGTATGGCAAGACCAACACATCATATCAGGCGAACTTCGGGATTCAGCGCGATCTGGGCTGGGGCACGGTGCTCGACGTTGCTTATGTCGGCAGCTTCGGCCGCCACCTCGGCGAGAACACGCAGTTGAACCTGGTGCCGCCCGGTGCGGAGTTCCTGCCGAAGAATCAGAATCCGCAGACCAACACGCCGCTCAACGACAACTACTTCCGCCCGTATCCAGGCTACGGCACCATTCCGCAGCAGATCTTCGAGGGTAATTCGAGTTACCACTCATTGCAGGTGCAGGCCCATCGCCGCTTCACACGCGGACTGAATTTCGGCATCGTATATACCCACTCGAAGGCGATGGACTATGCCGAAGGCGACAGTACGACGAGCGCGGCTGTTGCGACGTATGTGAGTCGCCGGACCTATAGCTACGGTGTCGCGGGCTATGACCGTCCTGATATCTTCACGTTCCATTTCCTGTGGGATCTGCCTAAGTTCAGCCGCCATATGCCGAATAAGATGCTCGGCGCGGTGCTGGATGGGTGGCAGATATCGAACATCACTTCCTTTATCAGCGGCGCACCGGCCACGATCAGTATGGGCACCTCGCCCGGTGTAAACTTCACGGGCGGCGGCGATCCGGTGCGAGCTCTGCTGGTGGGCGATACGCGCGGTCCGAAGACGTTTAACCAGTGGTTCAATGTGGCGGCGTTTGCGGAGCCGGTGGCGGTGGATCCGAAGACCTGCACCAATAACGGCTGCCCGCCGATGACGTGGCTGAACTATGGCAATGCGCCGGTGATGCCGGTGCGCGGGCCTGGTGTGAGCAACTTCAATACTTCGATGTTCAAGAACTTCGTGGTGAAGGAGAGGTTGCGATTCCAGTTTCGCGCCGAGTCCTACAATACGTTCAATCACACGCAGTATTCGGGGATGAATACTTCCATTACGTTCAATGCGGCGGGCGTGAACACGAATGCGGCGGCGGGTCAGATCACGTCGGCACGCGATCCGCGCGTAATGCAGATGGCTTTGCGGTTGATGTTCTAGTGGCGATGTCGTTTGGGGCAAACCGGGACAGGCATCGAAATTCCGTCAAGTGCGGCCGGAAATTCGTGCCAGTCCCTGGTTTGCGACGTCACTAATTGCCGATCGCGTAGAGGGCGTTGCTGGTGCGGATGTAAAGTCTGTTATCAGCGATTGCGGGGGTGGCGTAGATCTCAGAATCGAAATCGTTGATGGCTAGGATCTCCCATTCGCCAGCTGCACGCAGGACAACGACCTTTCCGTGCTGACTGGCGATATACACCTTGCCATCGGCTCCGACCGGTGAAGCGTAGTAGTCTTCCAGCGCCCCGGTGAGGCGTGCCTGCTTGATTACCTTGCCGGTTTTGGCGTTCAACGTGGTGGCGATGCCGCCGCTGCGAAAGAGGAAAACAACATCGTTGAAGACCAGCGGCGAAGGCACGTCAGGCAATGACTTTTCAAAGCGCCATTGCACGTGCGATTCGGTCACGTCGCCGCGGCCTCCGAGTTTCACCGCCATGGCGGCGTTGCGTGAGGCGCGCCGGGAGCGGTAGAGATTCCATTCGCGGGCGTCGAGAAAGCCGTCCCGGTTGAGATCGATGGCGCGCCAGGTTCCGGTGGGCTGCCAGGGCTTCGGTAGCTCGGCTTGCGAGAGTTTTCCGTCGTGATCTGCGTCAGCCGCGGCGAGGACCTCGGCGAACGCGGGGAGTTCCACCTGCTGCCCATCGTCATTGCCGACGGTCCAGCCGTTGAAGTAGAGCGTGTCGCCAACGATTACCGGCGCCGACTTGGGCTGGCATGTGAGGCCACGGACGAACCACAGCGTTTCGCCGTTGGCAACCGAATACGCAGTGAGTTGATAGGAGCCGGGGGCGATGATCTGCGCGGGCCCCTTCGGCGGATGGTAGATCACGGGCGTGGCGTAGCCGTTGCTGACATCGCGCGGGGTCTTCCAGGCAATCGTGCCGCTGTCTGCGTTCACGGCCATGATGTAGCCGCCGGTATCCTGATCGGAGACGAGGATCACTTTGCCATCGGCGTAGAGCGGCGATGCGGCAACTCCGTGCAGGCTGTTGAAGGGCCCGAGCGGTAACTGCCATTGCTGCTTGCCCGCGTAGTCATAAGCGACCAGCCCGAAATCCGCGAAGAAGGTGAAGACGCGTTTGCCATCTGTCGCGACGGTGGGCGCGGCGCGATGATTGAGGGTGTGCTGGAATTCGCGCTTGGCGGCGTGGACAGATTGTTTCCAATCGAGCTTGCCGGTGGCTCGATTCAGCGACATCGTGATGAGGTCATCGCCTTCAGCGGCCGTGAGGAAAAGGCGATCGCCGATGATCACCGGAGACGATTTTCCGTCAGGCAGGTCTGTCTTCCATACCACATGTTTCCGCGGCCCGAACTCGGTTGGCAGGCTACCGCAGTTGGGGCAAAGGCCGGAGCCGGCGGGGCCGCGGAACTGCGGCCAGTCTGCCGCGGGAAGGCCGATTGCGAGCAGCGAATAGAGTAGGATGCGCATTTGGCTGCATTCAATCATATGTCATTGGCGAGGTGAGCTTCCCATGCGCAGTGCCCTCACGTGGAATTCCACCTGTAACAGATCGCGCTCTGCGGGCGTATGCACGTGGGTACAGATATCGCGTCACTGCTGTCTCTGCTACCGGTATCATTGCCGGGGCCAAGCGGGCACGGGCGGGAGTGGACGATCTTGCACACCCCCCTCCCGTTCGTGCGATTATTGGAGCGGGTATCCTACTTTATATGAGAAAGAAAGTCACGGTCGTCGGCGCCGGAAACGTCGGCGCGAATTGCGCATTGCGCATCGCTGAAAAAGAGCTCGCGGATGTCGTCCTGGTTGACATTATGGAAGGCGTTCCGCAGGGCAAAGGATTGGATCTTCTGGAGTCTGGCCCGGTGCAGGGCTATGACGTGAACGTAACCGGTGCCAACGATTACGAACCCACGGCAAATTCCGATGTTGTTGTGATCACTGCGGGCTTCCCGCGCAAGCCTGGCATGAGCCGCGATGATTTGCTGCTCGCCAATTATGAGATCGTCAAGAACGCCACCGAACAGGCCGCGAAGTATTCGCCGAACGCGATCCTGGTGCTCGTCACCAATCCGCTCGATGCGATGTGCTGGGCCGCGCAGCGCGTTTCGGGCTTCCCCCGCAATCGCGTGATCGGCATGGCAGGCGTGCTCGATACGGCACGCTTCCGCACCTTCATCGCGCAGGAGTTGCAGGTCTCCGTCGAGAACGTTACTGCGGTTGTATTGGGCGGCCACGGCGACACGATGGTACCGCTGGTTCGCCTGTCGAGCGTGTCCGGCATTCCATTGACCGAATTGATGGATGCAGAGACGCTGCAGCGCCTGGTTGCCCGCACGCAGAATGGCGGCGCGGAAATCGTGAAGTACCTGAAGACCGGCAGCGCCTATTATGCGCCTTCGGCTGCGACCATCGAGATGGTGGAATCGATCCTGAAGGACAAGAAGAAAGTTCTGCCGTGCGCCGCGCTGCTTGAGGGCGAATACGGTATTAATGGACTGTACGTTGGAGTTCCGGTGAAGTTGGGAGCAGGCGGTATCGAGAAGATCTATGAGATCAAGCTCTCCGACGAAGAATCGGCTGCGCTGCACAAGAGTTCGGCAGCGGTGCAGGAACTCGTGGATGTGTTGAAGGCGAAGGTGAGCGCGTAACCGCGCTCCCTTTCCTGTCGTCTGTTGCTGTATACTTTCGTGTGTACTAAATCACTTTTTGGAGACTGATAATTAAATGGATCCAGTTCAGATTGTTGCCCTCATCGCTTTAGTAGCCGTTGTAGCGATCATCATCATTCGCCGCAAGGGCAAGAAAGCCAGCTCTTCAGAAGACGAATTTTAAGGTCATCTTCTTCCAGTGGCGGATAGTACTCCAACAATAAACCCACGCTACGCGTGTTTCCGGTTGATTATTAAACCGTCCGAAATCCATCGGTGGGGTGTGTTCGCTGGCGAACACATCCCCGCCAACAAGAAAGTGATGGAGTATACGGGCGAACGGATCAGCCGCAAGGAAACCAAGATTCGCGCGGAGCGTCCGCTCAATTATATTTTCACGTTGAACAAATACTGGGCGCTCGATGGCTCAGTCGGCGGGAGCGGCGCCGAGTTCATCAATCATTGCTGCGAACCGAACATCCGCACGTGGATCTATAAAGAGCACATTCTTTATATGAGCAAGCGGGTGATTCTTCCAGGCGAAGAGTTGACCGTCGATTACCACTTCGATAAGGACGTCGACAAAGTTCCCTGTGCGTGCGGTGCTGCCAAGTGCCGGGGCACCATCAATCTGATCGATTAGCAGCCCGGCTACGAAAACATTTGACGGCCGGAGTAGGGGAATTCCAACTCCAGCAGCCGGTTGTATTTCGCCAGCCGTTCGCTACGCGTGATGGAACCGACCTTGATCTGGCCTGCGCCGGACGCGGTGGCCAGGTCGGCCAGGAAGCTGTCCTCCGTTTCGCCGGAACGTGCTGAAACCACGGCGCGGAAACCAGCCTCGCGCGCGCGGTCGATCACCTGGAACGTTTCGGTGAGCGTCCCGATCTGATTCATCTTCACCAGCACTGCATTGCCCGCCGACTCCTGGATCCCGCGCTCCACACGGACAGGATTCGTCGTAAAAAAATCGTCACCCACCAGTTGTAGTTTCGCTCCCAGGCGTTTGGTGAGCTGCTTCCAACCCTCCCAGTCATCCTCCATCAGCCCGTCTTCAATCGAGACTACTGGGAAGCGGTTGCACCAGTCTTCGAGCAATGAGATCATGCCTGCGGAATCGAGAACGCGGTTCTCCGAGCGCAGATTGTAGGCGCCCTGTTCGAAGAAGTGCGTGGAGGCGCAATCGAGCGCGATCGAGACCTGTGCGCGAGGCTGGAAGCCCGCCCGTTCGATCGCTTCTGTCAGCAGTTCGAGTGCGCGAACGTTCGATTCCAGGCGCGGCCCCCAACCGCCTTCGTCGGCGACTCCGGTGAGCAGATAGCCGCGGCCTAGCACGATCTCGTGCGCAGTGCGATGGATCTTCACCGTCGCTTCGAGCGCCTCGGCGTAGGTGTCAAAGCCGTGCGGAATGATGAGAAAATCCTGGAATTCGATGTTGCCGCCGGCGTGCAGGCCGCCGGAGAAGATGTTCACCATCGGGACCGGAAACAGCGGCGTGCGCGGACCGGCGAGGGTCTTCCACAGCGGTTCATTGCGAGCAACGCTGACCGCGCGGGCCACGGCGCAGCTGACTCCGAGGATGGCGTTTGCGCCGAGTCGCGACTTGTTCGGCGTGCCGTCGGTAGCGATCGCCAGTTGATCGATGGCAGCCTGGTCTTCGGCGTCGCAGCCGCGCAGTACTGCAAGCAGTTCCGCGACGTTACCGACGGCTTTGAGCACGCCTTTGCCGTTGTAGCGGGCGGGGTCGCCATCGCGCAGTTCGAGTGCGTCATGACGCCCGGTGGAAGCGCCCGAGGGCACATGGGCCCAGGCAGAGACGCCGTTGGAGAGCCGAGCTTCCACCGCGACAGTAGGGTTGCCGCGCGAATCCAGAATCTCCAGCGCGCGCAGGTTTTCAAGTTTCAATGACATTGGAAGATCTCTTTTATTGTATGCGGGGGGCGTAGCATGAGGCTTCGCGCATACTGGCGAACGCGGTCGCGCAGTTCGTCATCTGCCAGGTACTCGGCCGGAGACTTGCCGTCGATGCGGGCGAGCATCAGCCCGCCAAGGTGCTCGATGGTTGCGGCTTGGAACCAGAGGCTGGCTTCCGGCGGTAGCGCGGATGACAGTTCCGTCCAGAAGGCGAGTGCGCACAGTGCATAGCGCGCGGCCCAGTCGGGGCGGTGGAACATTTTCAGTCGCAGATGGTTGAGCAGAAAGGCGGCGTCGAAGGAAGGGTCGCCGAAGTGAACCACTTCGAAATCGATGGCCATGGCCTGCTGGTCCCACACCAGGAAGTTCTTCGGGCTGTAGTCGCCATGAACCAGGCTGCAGCGGCGGGTGGCGCAGATTTCGATTAAGTGGTCGAAGCGTGCCGCGAGGTCGGGGTGTTGTTTCGCGGTGAAGAGGTAGTAGGGATCGAGGCGCAGTTCGCCGAAGACGGTCTGGTCGCCGAACTGCTCGTTCCAGTCCTCGGAACGCCATGTGGCGCCGATCATGCCGGCTAAAATCCGCGCGATGGCTGCCGCGGTGTTAGGCTCAATCTCTCCGCGCAACAGGCAGGCTTTCCAATCGGTGGCGCCTTGGGGCGCTGCGGTCATGGCATAGATGCAGTTGGCTTCGTCCTCGAAGACAACCTCCGGCACCGCGCCCGCAGGCAGGTGCGGTGCGATGCGGCGGATGGCCGCGCATTCACGAATGGTGCGCTTCGGGTCGGAGAGCCACTCCTCTTTTACTTTGAGGCGTTGCAGGGCCTGTTTGATGACGATACGGCCGCCGGCGGTTTCCACGAGGAGGACCATGTTGGAGACACCGCCTCCGAGCGCGGATATGCGCAGAGTGTCGATGCCTCGTTTGGTGAGATAGGACTGGGTATTGGACTCTTCGAGCAGCAGCAAACTCACAGCATACCCCAAACCGCGGGAGCCGTGCCTGGATGCTAGCTCTTCTTGCCGAACAGCGAGAACAGGCTGGAGAACCCGGAGCCGGAAGCCTTCTTCTTGGCCGGCACCTCTTTGCCGATCAGCTTTTCCGCGAGTGCGATCAGGCTCTTGCCGAAAGTGGTCGCTGACTGTACGGGTTTGCCGTCGAGCAGGCTTCGTTGGAGCGATTCGTAATCGCTGGGGATGATCTGGAAGACCTCGGTCCGCAACGCCATCTCGATCATGTCCTGGCTCAGGCCCACGTCGCGGTTGAAACGGTTGACCACCAGCTTCACTTTCGTGCGCTGAATCTGGTTGTTATCCAGGTAGGCGAGTACGCGCTGCGCCGCCTGCAGGCTGGGCAACTCGTTGGTGGTCACCAATAGAATCTCATCGGCCTTTTGGGCTATGCTGAGCGACCACGCTCCATAGCCGCCGGAGGTGTCGAGGATGACGTGGTCGTAGGCGCGGCGGGCGAAGTCAATGATCGGCGACGCGTCGTTTACTTCCTGGGCTGCGGCCATCGGCGATTCGGGTGGCAGCAGTACATCAATCCCCTGGCTCGTGGTGATGAGGCCCTTCCAAAGATCGGAGTCGAGCGTGGAGGAGTGGGCTACCGCATCTAAGAAGCTGAAGGTGGACTTCACCTTGAGCAGGAAGGAGATCGTTCCGGCCAGCGGGTCCAGGTCGGCCAGCAGGACTTTGCCGGCACTTAAGCGCCTTGCCTGGTGTGCCAGGTTGCAGGCGATGGTGCTCGATCCGCAGGCTCCCTTGGCCGGCATGACGCAATAGATCTTGCCGCGGCTTCCGCCTCCGGCATAGTTCGGGCTGAGCCGTTCGATTCTATCCAGGCAGGCGACAAACTCTTCGGTGGAGCTGGGATGAATCAGGAAATCGGCCGCTCCCTGACGCAGGCACTTCAGGATCTGATCGGGATCGTTGGTCGCCAGCAGGACAACAATTTGAATAGAAGGCGCCATGCCGATGAGGTCTGAGATGACCTGCATGGCCCGTTCCACATCGGAGTGCACGTCGAGAAAACAGAGATCGATCTGCCCGGCGCCAAGAATGTCCGCCAAATGTCTTCGGTCAGGAAAGCCGTACTCCTCCACGATTTTAGTGGAGGGGAGATTTTGCGAAAATAATGGCGCCAGATCGGCAATGATTCTGCTGCTTGGGCTGATGGCCAAGACCCTGGATGCTTCCCGCTGTGGCTTCGATCCGTTTTTAGACATGTCTTTTCAAGGACTTCGGGCTATTGCTCGTTCAATCATTCTATCGGCAGTCCGGTGGCAAAACATGAGGCTCCAAGCCGACGGGAAATTGACGGTGAGGCCTTCCGAGATCACCTTCAGGAAGAGTGAGAATACATACCCCGAAATTGCACTCACAGTATAACTGTCTACTCCGATAAGTGCATTGAAAGGAGGGTTGCCCACCGGTAAAGCGGTGGTAATGCAATGCCAAACTTAGAATATAAGACTGTAGGGGTCTGCGACACGCAACCAGTGACGACCGAGGGGCTGAAGGCCGTCCTGGGTGAGCGTGAGGACCTCAAATTCCTGGCTAGCGCGAGCAGCCTCAACGAAGTGAATGAGATGATCCGCAACCGCCGGCCGGACATCGTGATTGTCGATAAATCATTTGGGATCCAAGCAGTACTGGATTGGGTTACGCACCTGAAAGCCGGCGCCTATCACGCTACTGAGGTGGTCGTTTGGGGAGTCTCGGTAACCGAAGCAGAGGCTCTGCGGTTCCTTCAGTGCGGGGCGCGGGGAATTACGCGGAAGTCGACCGATCTGGAAACGCTGGTGAGCTGCCTGCGCGCGGTCGCGGCCGGGTCCAGTTGGATGGCCGAGTGCGTGTTTCGCGAATCTGCGCGAGTAGACCGTTATGCCAAATCGGAGCTTACGCCGCGAGAGCAGCAGGTCATGGAACTGGTGGAGCAGGGGCTTAAGAATAAGGAGATCGCCAAGGAGTTGGGAATCCGGCCCGGGACGGTGAAGATCCACCTCAAGCACATCTTTGAAAAGACAGGCGTTCGCGGCCGCTATGGACTGGCCCTGTCCGTGATGCGCCAAAAAGGCTCCGTTGCCTTGTCGCCGATGGCGCATTAGTTCGAAATGTAACGGTTTGCACCCATTGCCGAATGGTATCCTGATTTCGTGCAATTCTGTTTCCGATTGGCGGCGATTGGGCTAGCCGCAGCATCCGCTTTTGCCCAAACGCCGCCGCTTCTCAAGATCATGAATGAGGAGTTGGATCGCAATTTCCGCGTGCTCAAGGAAAAATCCGATCCAGCTCCTTATTTTCTCGCCTATGAGGTTACGGAGAATGAAACGCATGCCATCTCCGGAACCCTTGGGATCCTCTCGGCAACCTCTGGCGGCAGCTCCCGCATCCTGGATATTACGTTGCGCGTCGGCACGCCGAAACTTGATAACTATCATCGGGTTCCGGGCGAGCGTCAGCGGCCCAGTTTTACTTCTGGCGCCCGCGTCGTGCTCGATGACCTGCCGCAAGCCATCAAACGCCGCCTCTGGCTGGAAACCGACGGCGTCTACCGCGCGGCGGCACAGCGCCTCACCGAGATCAAGACCAACACGCAGGTGAAAGTGAAGGCGGAGGATAGCTCCGACGATTTCTCCAGCGCTCCAGTGGCCAAAGCTATCGAAACGGTTGCCCCTCTCAAGTTCGATGATAAAGAGTGGGGCGAGAAGATCCGCAAATGGTCCGCCGTTTTCAAAAAGCATCCTTTGATCCTCACCAGCAGTGTGGTTGTGTTGGGGCAGCGCGAAGTGAAGACCTTTGTCTCCACCGAAGGCACAGCCTTGCAGCATGGCCGCAACTTCGCCCGCATCCTGGTCAGTGCCCGCGCCAAGTCTCCGGATGGAATGGACCTGACCACCAGTCAGACCCTGGAAGCCGAGGAGCCCGGTAAACTGCCGAAAGAAGCCGTGGTGATGGCGGCGGTGAACAAAGTTATTACCGATCTGGAGGGGCTTCTCAAAGCTCCTGAGGTGGAACCGCTGGTGGGACCGGCGATTCTTTCGGGCTCTGCGGCCGGTGTGTTCTTCCACGAGATCTTCGGCCATCGCATTGAAGGCCACCGCCAGAAGGACGAAAGCGAGGGCCAGACCTTCACCAAGAGCGTCGGCACCAAGGTGCTGCCTGAGTTCCTTTCGGTAATCTTTGACCCGACCCGCCACACCTTCAACGGCACGGATCTCAACGGCTGGTTTTCCTTCGATGACGAAGGCGTTGCCGCGCAGCGTGTGGGTGTTGTTGAGAGCGGAGTGCTGAAGACCTTCCTGCTCACACGGTCGCCGATCGAAGGGTTCCCCAAGTCGAACGGGCATGGACGCCGCCAGGCTGGACTGGAGGTTGTCTCGCGGCAATCGAACCTGATTGTGGAGTCCTCGAAAACGGTCAGCGACAAGCGGCTGCGCGAGATGCTGATCGAAGAGATCAAGAAACAGAACAAACCGTACGGCTTTTACTTTGAGCACGTCACGGGCGGCTTTACCACCACCGGCCGGCGCGGAACGCAGGCCTTCACCGTGATGCCGCTGGTGGTCTACCGGATCTATCCCGATGGGCGGCCCGATGAACTGGTGCGCGGCGTGGATATCGTTGGAACGCCGCTGGCAAGCTTCGCCAAGATCGTTGCCACCAGCGACCGGCCGGAGATCTTCAACGGCTACTGCGGCGCCGAGTCGGGCAGTGTGCCGGTGGCCGCGATTTCGCCTGCGCTGCTGGTATCGGAGATTGAAATTCAAAAGAAGGATAAAGGGCGCGATAAGCCGCCATTGCTGGACGCTCCTTCGGCAGGGGGTGCGCAATGAAGCGGCTGGTTGGAATTCTATTGATTGTGTCGAGTGCCGTTGCGCAGGACGCAGCGAGCGATCTGACGCTCAAGGCCATGCGCGATGAGATGACGCGGGCCAGACAGTTGAGCATTGCCGGCTTCGGCAGCCCCTATTTCATCGAGTATTCACTCGACGACGGAGAAGTGCTCTCGGTATCGGCTGCGCTGGGCGGCCTGTTGGGCAAAGGCCGGAACAAGGTCCGCTTCCCGCGCGTGCAGGTTCGCGTGGGCAATTACGAACTCGATAACACCAACTCCATTTATGCCCGATTTGGGTCGAGCAGCCGCTTTGATCCCGATCAGCTTGCCGAAGAGGCCGGTTACGAACAGCTCCGGCGGCATCTGTGGCTGGCCACGGATCGCACGTACAAGAATGGGGTGGAGGCATTTGCGCGCAAGCAGGCGGCGATGCGCAATGTGAACCAGAGCGAGAAGATCAATGACTTCGCCAAGGCCGCTCCGATGAAGCTTGTGCTGCCGATCAGTAAATTCAACGTGAGCATGGATGACTGGGTGAGCCGGGTGAAGCGGCTTTCGCTGGGGTTTGCGAAGTATCCGCAGATTCTCGACTCGTCGGTGGAGTTCAGCAGTTCGCAGTCCACCTTTTATCTGGTGAACAGCGAAGGCAGTGAAGCGCGGACGCCCGATCATCTGGTCTACCTGACAGCCCGGGCTGCGTTGCAGGCGGCCGATGGGATGTTGCTTTCCGATGCGGCACTGGTGCAGTCGCTCGATATCGGTTCTTTTCCGGCCGAAGCGGAACTGGAGAAGGCGATCGATAAACTGGCCGTGTCGCTGACCGCTTTGTCCAAGGCGCCGGTGGGCGAATCGTACTCTGGACCGGTCCTGTTTGAGTCGATGGCGTCGGCGCAGTTGTTTGCCGAACTGTTGGGCTCAAATCTGGCGATGACGCGCAAGCCTATCTCCGAACCCGGCCGCGATATGAACATGCCGGCTAGCGAATTAGAAGGGCGGATTGGCTCGCGCATCCTGCCCGACTGGTTTGACGTGGTCGATGATTCGACGCAGACAGAGTGGCGCGGACGTTCGCTGTTCGGCCACTACGAAGCTGATATGGAAGGCCTGCCGCCGAAGCCTGTGAACCTCATCGAAAAGGGCGTGCTGAAGACCTACATTATGTCGCGCCTGCCGGTGCGCGGACTGGAAGGCTCGAATGGCCATGGCCGCCTGCCTGGCCCGTTCGGCTCGAGCGCAGGTGCGATCGGTACGCTGTTTGTGCGCGCCAATCAGACGGCCCCGCTGGCGGATCTGAAAAAGAAGCTGCTTGAAATGGTGCAGGCGCGCGGCAAGCAGTACGGGCTTCTGATCCGCAAGAACGGTTTTCCGGCCGTGACGATGCCTGCGCGGACCAATGGCTCCACGCGGCTGGTGAGCGCTCCGGTGCTGGTCTACAAGGTCTACCCGGACGGCCGCGAAGAACTGGTGCGCGGCCTGCGCTACCGCAATCTCTCGGTGCGCACGTTGAAGGACATTGTCGCGGCTTCGGATGAGAATTACGTGTTCGACTACATCGCCAACGCCGCGCCGCTGTCGCTGGTCGGAGCCGGCGGTTACATCGCCAACACCACTGTTGTCGCGCCGGCGATTTTGATCGATGATTTTGAATTGGAGCGTCCGCAGGAGGAGATGCCGAAGCAGCCGGTGGTGCCGCCTCCGTCCTAAATCCAATCATGTCGCGACTGAGCAGGCTCATATTCAAGGAAGTCGTATCCGGTGCTTTGCTGGGGCTGGGGTTGTTCACTTTTGCCCTGTTCATGTACCGGCTCGGCGCAATCCGTCTGTTCGAACTGCTGGTACGCAGTTCGGCCCCGGCCCGCACCATCGGCTATCTGTTTTCGCTGATCCTGCCGTTTGTGTTCACGTTCGCGATTCCCATCGGGGTGCTCGTCGGTACACTGATCGGGCTGAGCCGCATGGCGAGCGACGGCGAGATTACGGCCATGCGCGCGGCCGGCGTGCCAAGCCGCAAAGTGCTGGGCCCGGTGATGTTCTTCTCCCTGCTGATGATGGGTATCGCGGGGACGTGCTCGCTGTACCTGAATCCGCTGGCCATCCGCGAATCGTACCGCATTATGAATGACCTGATCGCGGAGCAGATGACGGCCGAAATTCAGCCGCGGGTCTTCGGCGAGCAGTTTCCCAAAACGATTCTGTATGTCGGTGACGTCCTCTCCGGGCCCACTCCCAAGTGGCGCAACATCTTCATCGCCGATCTGACCGCGCCTGCCGAACGCAAGAACAGTGCGAAGGAGGCGAGCGACGCGCCGCTGGTGACCGTTGCCACCGAAGCGTTGGCAGTTCCCGACGTCGCTCACAACCGCATTCAACTCCACTTGCTGAACGGCAGCACGCACGAACTGGCCAAGGACGTTTCGGTCTACTACAACACCGTCTTCCCGGTGGGCGACCGCCTGCTCGAAGCCGAGAAGCCGAACCAGATTCACGCCAAGGCCTACATCGAAATGGACACCCTGCCGCTGAAGCGCGAGGCGCGCAATTCGGTGGACGCGCGGATAGAACTGCATCAGCGCCTGGCATTGCCGTTGGCCTGCGTGCTGCTGGCGATGGTTGGGATTCCGCTGGGCGTCTCTTCGCGCAAGGCAGGGAAGTCGGCGGCCTTCGTGTTGACCGTGTTTCTGGCGCTGCTGTACTTCACCGGCATGATCGGCCTGATCGGCCTGGCGCGGCAGGGTACCATTCCGGTTGAGGTGGCGGCGTGGACGCCGAACTGCCTGTTTGCCATCGCCGGCGTGATCTTTATTTCGCGGCTGGAGGCGCCGGGCGACCGCGACCTGACGGCGATGGTCCGCGGCTGGTTTGCTGGGCTGTTCTCCAAGGTGGAGACCAAGATCACGGCGGCCTCTACTCCAGTGAAGATCAGTAAGCGCGGTGGCTTCCGGTTGTTGCCGCAGGTGATCGATACCTACATCCTGAACGCGTTTATCTTTTACTTTGCGCTGTTTCTCATCAGCTTCGTTGTCATGACCCACGTGTTCACGTTCTTCGAACTGCTGGGCGACATGCTCAAGAACAAGATCGCGATGAGCCGCATGATGACGTATCTGTTCTTCCTGACGCCGAAGCTGATCTACGACTTCACGCCGCTGAGCGTGCTGGTTGGCACGCTGGTGACGTTCGGTGTCTTATCGAAACAGAACGAAGTGACCGCTCTCAAAGCTTGTGGAGTCAGCCTGCATCGCATGTCGGTGCCGGTGCTGTTGATGAGCACGCTGCTCAGTATTCTGCTGTTCGCCTTCGATTACTATTACGTTCCGGAAGCGAATCGTATTCAGGACGCGATTCGCGCCGAGATCAAGGGCAAGGCCGTGCAGACCTATCTGCACCCGGAACAGAAGTGGATCTACGGGCAGGGTTCGCGGATCTTCTACTACAAGTACTTCGATCCGAATGAGAACGTGATGGTCGGAGTGAGCGTGTTCGAGATCGATCCCAAGAAGTTCCGCCTGCAGCGCCACATCATGGCCGAACGCGCGCGCTGGGAGCCGGGTATCGGGACGTGGATATTCCAGAACGGCTGGTCGCGCGATATCGAGGGTTTCCGTGTGAAGGAGTACCATCCATTTCAGGCGCAGGCTTTCCCTGAGCTGGACGAGCCGCCCAGCTACTTCCTGCAAAAGGTCATGCAGGAAAAACAGATGAACACCACCGAGTTGGCCAGCTACATCAAAGGGCTGCAACGCAGCGGCTTCGATACCATCCGCCTGCAGGTGCAGTATCACCGCAAGTTTTCCGTGCCGCTGTTTGCTTTTATCATGGCGTTGATATCGGCGCCGTTTGCGTTTATGGCCGGGAATCGCGGGGCGATGACGGCGGTGGGCGTGAGCTTTGTGATCGCGATGGGCTACTGGTCCGTGAGCCAGCTGTTTGAGCAGATCGGGAATCTGAATCAGTTGCCGCCTGAAATAGCCGCATGGAGTCCGGACGCGGTGTTTCTGCTGGCCGGATTGTACCTGATGGCGCGGATGCGGACCTAAAGCCAGGACCTCGACACGAATGTCGAGGCGGCACGCAGGAATGCGTGCGCTACACCTTCAGCAGAACGTAGAAGACATATCCAAAACAGCCGCCGAACAACGAGTAAATGTTGATCTCGTTTTCGGCGTTGTCCAGCACCTCCGTCATGCCTTCCTCATTCCGCAGCAGGTTAATGCGGCGCTGCAGCGGCAGATAGTATTCCTGCCACCAGTCCGAGGCTGGCAGCACGAAGCTGCCCAGAATTTCAAACCTCGCGCTGCGGGCGATGTCGAGATTCCCCTCGCGCGTATTCATATCCGGGTAGATTTCCTGCCAGTACTTGACGGCATCTTCAGGAGGATCGGCGGAGAGCCACGTAAGTTCGGTATAGGCGATGCAGCCTCCCGGCCGCAGCAATGGCCGCCAGGCTTCCAGGGCACGCTCCACGCCAACCAGGTAAGCTGAGCCCTCGGCCCAGATGAGATCGAAGCTGGCCGGCGGTTCGCCGTGAAGCTCCATGGAGCGGTTGGTCACTGAAAGCCGCTCGGCGATGCCTGCCGCGTCGGCTGCATCGGCCAACTGGTCTAGAAACGGCTGATGCCTATCGACGGCAAGTATCGACGCCGCCGGGAACGATTCGGCCAGCACCAGCGTCGACATGCCCGGTCCGCAGCCCATATCGGCGATGGCCGATGGCGAGAAGCCTTTGGGCAACAGTTCAATCGCGTAGCGGGTGCTCGCTTCGCTGCCGGGTGACTCCCGCGGGAGTCCGGTGTGGAGTTTGTACAGTGCTTCCAGGTTCATCAGTCCTCAGAGGGCATATCGGATGATCTGGCCTGCGCTTTAGCCTTACTTACCCTGATAGACTTTCCACTCAATGCCGCCGACGATCCCGCGGCCAGGCATGCGGATTCCGAAGATCTCCTGATAGAAGGTATCGGTGATGTTCGTCAGCTGCAGGAACGGATGCACTCGCTTCTTGCTGTAAGCCGTGTACACGTCCCACACCGCATACGGGTCGCCGCCGAAGCGCTCCATCACGCCGAGGCGCGTCCGGAACAGGATGCCCTTCTTCGAATGCATCTGCCAGGCGACGAGGCCGGAGTGCACCGGATAGTTGAACACATACTTCGACTGCACCCCGTTCAACGCATCCTGCGCGCCGTGGATGCCCGTGTAGCGGAAGTCGAACGCCTTGTATTGGAACGCCGCTTCCAGTCCCGTGAAGTTCAGGTTCTGAATGTTCATGGCGCGATAAATGTCGGTGGGCGAGTTGCGCACGTAGTCGATACCATTGCGCTCGCGGCGTTCGAAAATCGTCACTTCGCCGCGCAGTTTGCCGCCGGGGTTTAGCTTGAGGCCGCCTTCATAACTCCAGGCCTTTTCCGGCTTCAGATCGGGCGAGCCTACGTTCGAAGGATCGTGATAGTAAAGATCGGTGTAGGACGGCAGGCGGAAGGCGTTGCTGGCCGAGGCGACCAGCTTCAGTTTCGCGGTGAGCCAGTAGCCGACCCCCGCGCTGGGGCTGACCTGCTTCTGATTGCTGTTATAGATTTCGGTGCGGACGCCGGCGGTGAAGCTGAAGCGGCGTAGCGCGCGGACGTCGAACGCGACATACCCCGAGCCACGGGTACGCGCGTGCTGGCCGAGGTTGTTGCTATCGATCGATTCGTGCAGCAACTCGCCGCCATAGTGGATCTGCATGTTCTGCTTCAGCTTCTCCGTGCGGCGCAGCGCAAGCTGGTAGCTCTCGTCGACGTGGCGGTTGGTGAAGATCTGCGGACGGTCGCGATAGAGCAAGAACAGATCGGAGTGGCGGCGGTAGGCGAAAGAGACCTGCGTCTTGTCGCCGATATTCTGCTGCAGGCCGGCGAACCAGGTCTTGGTGCGCTCCCACGAATTGTAGTTACCGTAGAACTGATCGGCGCCGAAGGGGCGGTCATTCAAAGCGAGCGTAACGTGTGTGTGGTTCCAGTGGGTGAGGCTCGCGAGCGACAGGTTGCGGTAGTCGCGGTCAGGCATGAAGCCGGAGGAGAAGTCGCGCGAAAAAGTCAGCTGCTCGCCGAATTCGTGATGGCGGAATACGATGGCGCCGCTCTCCTGATTCACGCCGAAGTTGCCGAGCGCGCTGCGCATACGGAATTCGCTGGCATCGGGAATGCGGGTGCGGAAGTTCACCACGCCCGCCACTGCGTCGGACCCATAAAGCGTCGACCCGGAGCCGCGCAGCACCTCCATGGTGGAGATGGCGTCAGCGGGGAGCGGCACGTCCATGTTGTGATTCATCGACTGCACGTCGTTGAGCCGCAGGCCGTCCACGAGCACGAGCGTCTGGCCGAAGCCGCCGCCGCGGATCGAAAAGCCGGATTGGACCGCGCCCGGTGCGCGCTGGCGCAGGTCGAGAGAGGTGTCAAGGTGCAGCAGATCGGCAAAGGTGTTGGTCACCAGTTGCAGGTCGCGGGCGGAGAACGACCGCACGGCGCGTTCGGACTCTTCGAGCGGAATCGGCTCATAAGAGCCCGTGACGACTACCGTTTCTTTGATCTGGGAAAAGACGGGTAATGCGAATAACGTGATTAACAGCAGGTACATGAGTGGAGACTTCTAGTGTACCATTGCGAAAATCTCCTTCATGCGCCGGGCGGCGTGTTTTTCGTCGCCGGCATCGTTCATAAACACCGTGAAGGTGATGCCGTTGCCTTCGCGCAGGATGGCGATGCGCGGGGTGCCTTCGAGGAGTTTGCGCTCGAGTTCATCGACGGAGAGTTTGGAGCGGTCCCATTCGACATTCAGGCGATGGACGCGGCGAGTGCGGTCGTGTGGGGCGAACTTCACCTGCATGCCGGGGATCTTCTGGATTTCGCGGCTGAGGTATTCGGCCTGTGCCTGGCACTGGCGGTCAATTGCGGCGAAGTCGAGTTTAGCGTATTTTTCTACCGCGACTAAGAGACCGACCACTTCCTCGCGGCCGACCTTCAGTCCGCGTCCGACGGCATCGGAGTGTGGGCTGGAGTTCAGGCGCGCGGCGCGGATGAGGTCTTTTCGTCCGGCGAGAATGCCGCTGCATTGCGGTCCACGCATATGCTTGCCGCCGCTGACGCAGATGAGATCGACGCCCTGTTTCGCTAGCTGTTGCAGGTTGCCGAAAGGAGGCAGCATATTGGCGGCATCGACAATGACGGGCACGTTGTGGCGATGTGCGAGTGCGATGCATTCGTCGAGTTTGACCGGTGTTTCGTAGGCCCAGTCGCCGGAGGTGCCGCCAAGATAGTAGAGCGCGGCGGTGCGGTCGCGGAAGGCCGACTCCATCTGCTCGCGCGTTTCCACGGTGACGATCTTGACGCCGGTGTTGCGCACGGCGTGATCGTAGCCGTTGCGATGCACCTTTTGAATGATGACCTCGCTACGCATGCCGCTGAGGTCAGGCAGTTGGCGGACCTTCGCTTCATCCATGCCGGTGAGTGCGCCAGCCACCGCGAGCGTGATGCCGCCGGCGGTGCCGGTGGTGATGAACGCGTCTTCACAGCCGATGAGCTTGGCGATGCGCGCGCCGGCTTTGTCCTGTAGCTCGTCGATCGAAACATACGACTGCGAAGCCGTAGCCATCGCTTCGTGCAACTCCGGCCAGACCTTCGATGCGCCGATCACGGTGTGGGTGCCGCGGAAGTTCAGCACTGGCGTGATGCCGAGTTCGTCGTAGATATTCCGCCTGGCCGCGCTCGCCGTAACGGGAAGCGCGCCGAGTGCGGCGGATTGTAGCAGCCGTCTGCGCGATGTGCTCATAATACATCGCAAGATATCATAAAGAAGACATGTCAAAGATCCTGATGGTTTCCTCTGAGGCTGCGCCCTATGCCAAGACCGGCGGTCTGGCCGATGTGGTTGGCTCGCTGCCCGCCGCGCTGAACCGTGGCAGCGACCAGGCGGCGGTGGTGCTGCCGCGCTATGGCACCGTTTCCTCAGAGGGGATGCGCAGGGTCTGGGAGAGGATGCCGCTTGCGGTGGGGCCGAATCAGTTCAGCGCCGATATCCTGCGCGTGGATCGCGACGGCGTGCCGCATTTCTTTGTCGATATTCCATGGTTGTACGATCGTGCCGGCCTCTACGGCGATGCGCATGGCGACTACGGAGATAACCAGGTCCGCTTCGGCGCGTTGTGCCAGGCGGCGATCGGCGTGGCTCGCCATCTTTTTAAGACGGACATCTTCCACGCGCACGACTGGCAGGGCGGGCTGCTGCCGGTCTACTTGCGGACGAAGCTGGCGAACGATCCGACCTTTTTCGGCGTGAAGAGCATGATGACCATCCATAATCTCGGCTACCAGGGCATCATGTCGCGCGGCGATCTTGAGTTGGTGGGGCTGGAGGATTCGATGTTCCGTCCGGACCTGATGGAGATCTACGGCAACGTCAGCCTGCTGAAGGGCGGCATCGTGATGGCCGATGCGGTCACTACGGTGAGCCGTGCATATGCGCGCGAGATTCAGACTCCGGAGTACGGCTTCAATCTCGACGGCCTGCTGCGGGCGCGGTCGGGCGTGCTGACCGGCTTCCTGAATGGCGTGGATTATGCGGAGTGGAATCCGGAGACGGACCGGCTTATCGCAGCGAACTATTCTGCCGACGATCTGGCCGGCAAACAGGTCTGCAAGCGCGACCTGCTGGCCGAGTTCGGGCTGGGCGAAGAGGCGATGGGGCGGCCGCTGATCGGGATTGTGTCGCGCTTTGCCTCGCAGAAGGGCTTCGACCTGATCGAGCAGATTTCGAGCGATCTGATGTCGGAAGACCTTACTTTGATCGCACTCGGTACGGGCGAGCGCCACTTTGAAGATATGTTCCGCGGGCTGTCCCAGTACTTCCCAGGTAAGATGGCGGTGAAGGTGGCCTACGACAACCGCATCGCGCACAAGATCGAGGCGGGCGCCGATATGTTCCTTATGCCGAGCCGTTACGAGCCGTGTGGACTAAATCAGATTTACAGCCTGCGTTACGGAACAGTGCCGGTGGTGCGCGCCACCGGCGGCTTGGATGATACCATCAATGAAGAGACCGGATTCAAGTTTCAGGAATACTCCGGTTGGGCGCTCATGAACGCCGTTCGACAGGCGCTTGGGTGCTGGCGTGACCCCGTCCGGTGGACGGCCATGGTCCGCCAGGGCATGGCGCGCGACTTTTCCTGGGACGCTTCGGCTGCTGAGTACTCAGCCCTTTACCGGCGATTGCTCAGCTAGACGAATCTTTTTCGCAATCGCAACATCTATAGTTCAAGAAGCTAGTTAAAGAGAGGATTTAGTAATGGCAGGTCAGAATACGCTTACGTTGACGGACGCACAGTTCGATCAGGACGTGATTAACTCCGATGTCCCCGTGCTGGTGGACTTTTGGGCCGAATGGTGCGGTCCTTGCCGCATGATGTCGCCGACCATTGATGCGGTTGCCGACGAATACGCGGGTCGTGTGAAGGTAGGCAAGCTGAACGTGGACGAGAACGGCCAGACGGCGATGCGCTACAACATCCGCGGCATTCCGACGCTGTTGTTGTTCAAAGGCGGCAAGATTGTTGAGCAGAAGGTCGGCGCGGTCGGCAAGACCGATGTCGCCAAGATGCTCGACGCGCAGCTGTAAGCGAACTCAATATCGCTCACTCACGTTCGCGGCTCGGCTAGCAGTTGAATGCTTCTACCCGAGCCGCGAACGTGAGTGAGCGATATTTACTCCAAAATCTTCAACTGTACATTCCGGAACGCAATCTCATACCCCTCGGCTTCCAGACCGATATACCCTTTCCTCAACCCAATCCCATCTACTTCACTCACCACGACTCCGTTTGACGTGAGCGTGACTTTCCCGCCCTGCACACGGATCTCGTAAGTGTTCCACTGGCCGGCCGGCTTGAGTCGATCCTCCTTCATTTCCTTGCCCAGATGAAAGCGCGCGAGAGCGCCATCGGCGAAGTTGACGCCGAATAGAAAATTTCCGTTGTAGCCGAGTTGGGCCTGCACCCAAAGCTCTCCGTACTTCGACAATCGAACGCCGATGCCGCTGTTGTACTTCAGCGGCTCCTGGGTCTTCGGCGTGTACCGGAACTCGGCGCGCAGGATGTAGTCGCCCAACTCCTGGTCATAGCGAAGCCATTCATGTCCGCCGGTGCAGTCGCAAATCAGAATGTTCTGTGTGGCGTCGACCCGCCATTGCAGTGTGGGTTTCAGGCCATCCACCGCGGGGATGGGGATGCGGGTCCAGCCTTTGAGTGAGGCGTCGGGCAGGATGTTGACCCAACCGTCCGCCTTTTCCGCGCCGCAGCAGAGCGCGATCGAGAAGATTGCCGCGCCGAGGGATTTTAATATAAAAGATAAGCGCATACTTATATCGTAATACTCGCCGCCGGGATGTGCGCGATACACTCTATGTATGACTGGAGACGCGCGTAGAGGATTCTGGACGGCGGTTGTCGTGGCCGTGCTCTATCTGGCGTCAGCCATCGGGAATCCACTCGTCGGCTTCGTCTATGGCGTCGTCTTTGCCGTGGCAGCATGGAGCATCCGTCGCGGCCAGGCGTGGGCCGCGATTTCGGCCGCCGTGGTGCTGCTCGCCCCAGTGATCAGCGCGCTATTCCGGGCTACCTATCATCGCGAAGGGCTCTCTGACGTCTTCATCGCCAATGCCATCGGCGTCTGCCTGGTGCTGCTGGCCGTGCTGTTTTTCGGACGTGCAGCGAGGACGATGTGGCAAGGGCCGCGCTTCTCCTGGTGGATCGTATTCCTGGCGATCTCCGGAGTTGCGTTCTGCTGCTACCGGCCGCTGGTCAACCCCACCGGCAGCATGGAGGACACGATCCTGATCGGCGACCAGCTGCTGGTCAACACGGTTTCGCGAACGGTCGCCCGCGGCGACCTGGTGGTCTTCGAATATCCGATCGACCGCCGCAACATCTTCGTGAAGCGCGTGGTGGCCATCGGCGGCGACCGCGTCCATCTGGAAAACAAGAAGCTGTTCTTAAACGGAGTGGCCGTGGATGAACCCTACGCGCGTTATAAGACCACGATCATCGACTACTTCCGCGACAACTTTCCACGCACGCCAAACATCCGCATCTTCGCCCCGGCGGAAGAGATGCTGAAGAACAACTTCCGCGAAGGCGATATCTTGGTGCCGGAGGGCAAGTACTTCGTCCTCGGAGATAACCGCGACAACTCGCTCGATAGCCGCTACTGGGGCTTCCTCTCGCAGAGTGACATCCTTGGCCAGCCGGCCCTGATCTACGCTTCGTTTGAAACGGGGGGCGGCAAAGGGCCTTCCATATTCACCACGCGTTGGGGGCGATTGTTGCATCGGCTATAGCGGCTTCGGAGTATACTGTCTCTTTATGAGAATGCTCCCCTTACTATTCGTCCTTCTCCTTCCCGCCTTCGCCCAATCGAACGCCGATAAGCAGGAATGGATCCAGCTCTTCAATGGCAAAGACCTCACCGGCTGGGTCCCCAAGATCACCGGCTTCGAGCCCGGCGTGAACTACGGCAATACCTTCCGCGTGGAAAACGGCGTGATGAAGGTGGTCTACGAAAAGGACAAGTATCCGGAGTTCAGCGGCCGCTTCGGGCACATCTTCTACGACAAGAGTTTCTCCTACTACCGCATCGCCGTGGAGTACCGGTTTGTCGGCGAACAGGCCACCAACGGACCCGCGTGGGCGCTGCGCAACAGCGGCATCATGATCCACTGCCAGCCTCCGCGCACCATGGGCAAAGACCAGGACTTCCCGATTTCGATCGAGGTCCAACTGCTCGGCGGCAACGGCAAAGACAAACGCCCCACCGCCAACATGTGTTCACCCGGCACCAACATTGTGCGAGATGGCAAGCTGTTCACCACACACTGCTGGAACTCGGAATCCGATACTTATCACGGTGAGCAGTGGGTGCGTGTCGAAGCCGAGGTGCTGGGCAGCGACTCCGTGAAGCATTTCGCCAATGGGAAACTGGTGATGCAATACGAAAAACCGCAGATCGGTGGAGGGAGCGTGAGTAACTTCGACCCAGCCGTGAAGCAGGATGGGAAGTTACTCACCGAGGGCTACATTTCGCTCCAGAGCGAGAGCCATCCGGTGGAGTTCCGTAAGGTGGAACTCCTGAACCTGGAAGGCTGCATGGACCCGAAAGCGAAGAACTACAAGACCTACTACGTGAAGGCCAATAACGCGGCCTGCAAATAACCGCAGTTACTTCTTTTTCAACTTCAGCGGGATGGAGTTGCCGCCCTGCGTCCAGTCGCCGGCGATCTCTGTCCCCTCTTTGTTCAGCGTGCCCTTGTAGCTGCCGCCAACCAGCTTCAGCTGGAATTCGACGGCGAGATCCTTCTGCGCCACGTCGTTCAACTTCAAGTCCTTGGCTCCCTGATCGGGGCTGTCCATCGTGGCTTTGACGGTCTTGTCGGGCTGATTTTTGAAATGGACAACCAGCGTAAGATTGCCATTTGGCGTTTCGATGGCGCCCGACCAATCGCCTTCGAGTTCCTTCGACACAGCAGGACTCGTGGCGGCCACCACCACCTTTGCGTCGCCCTTTCTGGTGAACTCCACCGGCAGTTCCGCCTGCGGCGAGATCAGGTTGCCCTTCAATTTGTCGCCTTCGAGTTTGAGGTCGAACGACGGCGGGTTCGGAAGATCCGCCACCTTGAACTTCACGCTGGCGCCTTCGACTTTGATGTCAGAGATGGCGATGCCGGTCAGTTTCTGGGCCGGGATGCCGAAGCTGCCGGTCCACTCGCCCTTGGCGTTTTTGTCGAGATCGATGCTCAACTCAATCACGCGGTCGGGGATCTGGAGGTTCGCTTCCCAGTGTCCGGCCTGCGAAAACGCAGCGCCTGTGCTGAGCGCGGTAAATAGGGAGAGGGTGAGAATTCTCATATTTGGAGTGCCGCTCCAATTATAGACGGATCACTTACCCAAAGCCGCCCAGCGCACGCCCTGCGTGAGGAGTTTACGGAATTCGGGGTCCTGCAGGTTTGGGTTCGGCTCGTTTTTCCAGGTGTGGCCGAGCATGGTGGTGTAGACGCGGCCTTTGCCGAACTGGCGGACCCAATCCATTGGCTCATTTTGATGCGAGACTTCGGATTCGGCGTAGGTGAGTATGGTGAGGCCTTCGGCGGGTCCGTGCTGTCCGTGCGTGAGTTGCTCGGAGGGGTGCAGCCACTTCGCTGCGACGCCTTTGGTGATGGGATGCTTTTTGTTCAGCACGTGCATTTCGAAATCGTGGCGCGGGCCGTGGCCGGGGTTGAGCCCCTCGCCGGCCGGAATGCGGACGATGGAGCCGTCATTGGCGACGGCGAGTCCGGGCCCGAAGGCCTTCACGCGCCAGCCGAGGCCGATCATTTCGTTGTAGGCAGGCCATTCGAGGAATGCATTGTTGGCAGCGTGATAGACGACGAGTCCACCGCCATTGCGGACGTACTCTTCAAGAGCCTTTTCCACACGCGCCGGCCAGCGTACTCCCTTTTCGGTGTGGCCGCCGTTGAAGTTATTGATCACTACTTGATAGCGGGAGAAGTCGGGATTCCAGGAGTCCCAGTCCGAGGCCGGTGTTGTTGAAACGTCGACGGTGAACTGTTTCGTGGCCAGCAGCATCTCTTTGATTTCGCGGGTGGCGGTTTGCCAGTCGTGGTTATTCTGACCGTCTACAATAAGTACGGAGACTGGTTTGCTGGCGGCTTGAGCTTGGATTGCCAGCAAGGCCCAGAGGAGGAAGAAGCGCATGAGGGTATCGTATCGCATGGGGATTGGGAACATCCTGGGGATGATCGTTGTGCTGCTAGCGGGTGCGGTGGAATTGCATGCCACCAGTTGCGTCGACTTGATGCCGTGTCAACGGGTTGCCCATGCGGTTGTCCTCTTTGCTGGAACGGTTGCTGACCCAGGAATCCCTCCGGACCGAAAAGTGCGATTTGAAGTTCATGAGGTTTTTGCAGGCCTGCCACTTTCTACGAAAGAGGTAGTGATCAGAGCTTCCGAAGACTGGCTGCACAAAGGCGAATCCTATCTGATTGACGCCCGCCGTAACGAGCAGGGGCACCTGCTCGTGTTCCCATGCAAGGGATCGGAAAAGTTGGACTCGAAGGAAGGAAAGGAATTGGCCGCTTACCTGAGGCAGGTCAAACAAGGGAGCGCCAAGTCATCTCTCACCGTGCGGGTGCACTCTGCCTACACTGCTATCGCCGGTGTGAATGTCTCGATCAGTGGCCCTTCCGGCGCATCGGAAGGAGTCACAGACGCGGATGGGGCGATGAGATTCTATGACATCAAACCTGGGAAGTACCTCGTCTCGGTCGCGAAAGACAAATACAAATTGGACACAGAGGCCTTCTTCAATCAGACTGAGCCAGCCGTGAACTTTGGTGCATGCGCGGAAGCAAATGTGGCAATCAAGTCTGAGTCGAGAGTAAGTGGTTTAGCGCGTGATGTCCATGGTGAGCCAATACCGGGCTTAGCCATGCAAATGATCCCAGTCCCCGATCCTGCTTCCGGCGAAAGGACGTCTCAATTGCCGGGGTTCAATGCCGAAACCGATAAGAATGGAGCTTTTGTGTTCGACGCTGTTCTGCCCGGCCGCTATCACTTAGGTGTGAACTTGGATGGTCATAGCCCGTCGCTCATTCCTAAGACCTATTATCCGGGGCAGCAGTCGATCAATAATGCAATCCCGATCGAGGTGAAACCGGGAGAGTCGATTGCAGATCTTTTCTTCACCCCCCCGGACTTCGGCCGTAAGAGGCAAATCGAAATCTGTGTTGTCGATGAGGCCGGAGCCCCCGTGGCCAACACCAAGATCGAATCGTCGTTCACGGATCGAAGGGTTGAAATTGGCGTTCTTGGGCGGGAACTATTCACAGGCACCTTCGGCTGTGTAATAGCCCAAGGATACTCAGCGGTGCCCTACGGAATCGCTGCATCCACCGTTGAGTTGCCCATCCAAAGGAGGCCATTCCAAGTTTCCGAGCCCGTCCTCATCGGTCCCGGTGACAAGCCGGTCCGACAGGTTCTGGTATTAAAGAAGGCGTTCAACGCTGGCAAGTAGCACGTTACTTCTCACCCAACCACGCATCCATCTCCCGCGCCGCCTGCATACCCTCAGCCACAGCCTGCACCACGGTAGTCCCGCCGTTCACAATATCCCCGGCCGCATAAACCCCCGGCCGTGACGTCGCCAGCGAATCCAGCCCTGCCTTACGCACCAGTCCATCGCGCGTGAACTCAACCCCCGTCATCGCGTCCACCAGACCGCGGTCCGCCTTCTGGCCGATCGCCTCAACCACCAGATCGGCAGGCATCACATGCTCGGAACCCGCCACCACTTTCGGACTGCGTCGACCACTCTCGTCGGGCTCGCCCAGCCGCGTGCGCGCGACCTTCACTCCGGTCAGTCGGCCGTCCTCGCCAGCGATGTACGCCAGTGGTTGCGTGAGGATCAGGAAGTCGACGCCCTCATTCATCGCTTCATCGCGTTCTACGGGCCAGGCAGGCATCTCGGCAAACGAGCGCCGGTACACAATCGCCACATCGGACGCGCCCGCGCGCTTGGCCGATAGCGCCGCGTCGATCGCCGTATTGCCGCCTCCCAAAACCAGCACCGAGCCGCTGACCTTTTCACCATGCTTGGTGGCGGCGAGAAACTCTAGCGCACTACGGACACCGGACTCAGGCCGCACCGGACTTTGCAGCGCCACCGAGCGGTTCAACCCGGGCGCCAGCAGCACAGCGTCGTAGCCCTGATCGAAAACGCTATCCAGGTTGTTGACCGTCGCCGACTTGCGGTCGATATTGCCAGCCGAAGCGATCACGCTCTGGATCTCACGGTCGAGAATCGGATCGGGCATGCGCTCGGCCGGGATCGTCTCCTTCGCCATGCCGCCGTCCTCTTTGCTCTTTTCGAAGATCGTCACCAGGTGGCCCAGCGAACTCAGCTTCACCGCTCCGGCGATGCCCGCCGGACCCGCTCCGATGACGGCGATGCGCTTGCCGGTTGCACCCTCCGCCGTCCGCGGCTCCGCGGCCCAGCCTTCCTCGACGGCCTTGCGGCTCACCCAGCGCTGCAGGTGACGGATCGGGACTGACTCCGTGTAATGCTCATTGATACAGCCGCTCTCGCACAACGTCTCCGACGGGCAGACGTAGCCGCAGGTGGCAGCCAGCAGGTTCGATTCGCGCAGCGTCTCGTAGGCTTCGCGGAACTTGCCCGTGGCGATTTCGCCGACGAACTTCGGCACGTTGACATGCGCCGGACACTTCGAAACACAAGTGGGCTCGGCGCACTGGCGGCAGCCCTTTGCCATGGCGGTGATGGTATCGAGCGCTTCGGCGCGACCCGCCTTGTAGATGGGCTCGTAGACCTCGGCGTCCTTCGGCACGCAGCCGCTGCGGCCGCCGTCGCGCATGATCTGTGTGCAGGCGGAACAGGCCACGCATACGCGTGATGAGTCGAGTTTGCCATGCATTAGGATGTCGCGGGCAAAATCCGGATAGGCAAACGCCATGCGTCCGGCGCCGGCCATGGCCATCCAGCCATCGTGAATCGCTGCCGCCGCCACATTCGGGAAATACTGCCGAAGCCAGGTCAACCCGCCGCCAATGATCGGCAACTCGGGCACCTCCATCTGCATGCTGCGCACAACCTTCATGAACCGTGCCACGCCTTCCAGCGGATGCTCCGGTGGAACAGGCGCGCCTGCCACCGGCAGATCGAACGGGCGGTTGATGTACGGGTTGAAGTACGGGTTCCCGATGGTGATGTTGAGGAACGGCGCCCCGTGGGTCTGCAGGAAGCTCGCGAGCTTCACCGGTTCGCCCAAGTCGGGTTTGGTGTAGTCGTCCTTGTCCACGCCCCAGCCATACGGATACGGCATGGCGTCATAGGCGTTCATGCGCGACGTGACGGCGATGCCGGGGACGTTGTCGCGGATTTTGCACACGATATTCCGGAACAGCCGCGTACGGTTCTCAAACAACGGACCGCCGTACTTGCTGTTTCCCCGTGTAAATGACGCGTGCAGTTCAGAGATCAGGTAGCGGTGGCAGGCCTTCACGTCCACCACATCGAAGCCTGCTTCGTAGGCGCAGCGCGCGGCCTCCACGTACTTATCTTCCAGCCGTTCCAGTTCGTCGTCGCTGATCAGCGGATAATCGGGCGCCAGGTTGTGGATCGGATCGAGGAACTTGGAATGGTGGGCGATGATCGGTGTGGGTTTCGGCCCAGGCTTGCTGTACCGGCCGGAGTGCGTCAGTTGGAGCACGAGCAACGGGCGGTGGCGCTTTCCCATCGTCTCGGCGGCCGACTGGTGGATCTCATCGACCATTGCCCGATAGGCGGCTATATTGCAGTCCCGGATCCATAACTGGCGCGGGTTGGCCCGGCCTTCGGGCGTTACCGCGCAGGCCTCCACCCACAGCATTCCCGCCCCGCCTGCAGCGAAGCGGCGGTAGCGGCGCAGGGTCAGTTCGTCAGGCGATCCGTCGGCCAGGCCGTCGCAGCCCTCCATCGGAAGCACCACCATCCGGTTCGGCGCGCGCAGCTTGCCCGCCTGCAGGCGCATTCCCAGAATGCGCAGGTCCTCTGTTACTGGGATACCGGTATGGGACTGCTGAATTTCTTCCTTGAGGTCTTCTAAGGAGTGATAGTCGAACGGGTGGTGGGGAAGCATTGCCTTGCTCCAATCTTAATTTAATCCTATCAGATCTGCTTATCTGTTGGAATTTGCTACAGCATGTTTGTAGCCAAAGACAATTTACCCGCAGCTTATTGCACCGCCTGGAATCAGGCCGCTACAATGCAGGCTGAATGCGCCATTTCCTCCTGCTTGCAGCGATATTGACTGCTCGGGCCGCCGCGGAATCGCTCACCGTTCTCAATTGGAACATCGATTCCGGTGCCCGGCTGGAGCGCATTGCGGAGACGATCGAACGCGAAAAAGCCGGCCTGTGCCTGCTGCAGGAGGTGGATTGGAACACCCGCCGGGCCGGGCGCCGCAATGTGGCCGAGGCCTTGGCCCAACGCCTCCACATGTCCTACGTCTTTGGCCGGGAGTTTCAGGAACTGGGGCAAGGGAAGGAGGCGGTGCAGGGCCAGGCGATTCTCTCCCGATTGCCGTTCAAGGCCACGCGCGAACTGCGATTCAAGAATCAGTCCACGTTTTGGGGCGAAAAATCGTATCTGCCGAACTGGTCGCTCATGCAGCGCAGGGCAGGCGGCCGCATGGCGCAGGTTGTCGAACTGGCCTTCGGCTCAGGGACGCTGGTGGTCTACAACACACATCTCGAAAGCCGCGGCGATGTGCCGCTCCGCTTGCGGCAACTGGACGAGATCCTGGCCGACATGAAACGCTATCCCGAGGACACGGCCATCGTGCTTGCCGGAGACCTGAATACCAAGACTCTGCCCTCGCCCCTGATCGAACGGCTGGAAGAGAACGGCTTCCGGGACGCGATCAATCGCGGCCACCCCACCCGCACCAACATGTGGTGGGTCTCGCTCGACTGGATCTTTGTCCGTGGCCCTCTCGATTTCGACGGAGGCAAGGTCAACCATCGTGTGATGGCCTCCGATCACTATCCGCTGACTGTGCGGATCACGGCAAAGTGACCACGTAGTTGCCGAGTGCTCTGCCCGTGTCGGAGATCGGCGTGATCTCCATCCGCTTGCCGCTGATCTCCACCACCAGAAAATGATGTTCGGCGGCGAAGGCTTTCATCCCGGCTTTGGCCAGTTTCTGGCTGATGTCGCCCGCGCGCAACTCCCCGCCGGCCCCGGTGATCACATAGGTGATGCCGCCGGTCTTGGCCGAGTCGCTGATCTGAAAGTTGTGTTCGTGGCCGTTGAAGACGACGCGCACACCACGCTGCCGGAACAGTTCGACGAAATGCGCTAGCTTGCTCAACTCAGGCTTGTGATACGGGCCGGCTGTGTAGGGCGGGGAATGGAAGTACGGTATCTTCCACTGAGCATTCGACTTCGCCAGCGCTGCCTGCAACCATCGGTGCTGCTCGCCGTCCTTTTCGTATGCCTCCTTGGGTGAGCCTTCGAGCGTGCTCTTCGTGGAATCGAGGGCGAAGAAGTCGGCCAGGCCGGCATAGTTGAAGGTATAGTAGCGCGCCGGTATGTTATTCGAAAAAAAGAAGTTATCCAGATAGGCAGGCAGGTCGCCGCGCTTTTCCGTGTCGTTGCCATCGTGATTGCCAAGCGACGGGTAAAACGGGATTTCGGCGATTAGTTTCTGATACGGAACGAAAAACTTGGCTTCCCAGTCACTGTCGGCCTCTCCGCTGTGGAACGCGATGGGCTTGGGGATGTCTGCATAAATATTGTCCCCGGTGGTCAGGACAAACCGCACCGGACTGGCGGTTGACCTGCGCTTTTCGAACTCGCGGGTCATGAAGTCGGCGACGTGGTATTGCGGCTGTTTGCCCGTTCCCCAGTCTCCCATCACGAAAAACGTCAGCTTGTCCGACTTTTCCGGGTAGGTCCGCACCGTTCCCTTCCCAATGCTGCGGCCGTCGACAGTGATCTCATAAGGATAGTTCGAATCGGGCCTGAGGCCACCCACCACCAGCCAGTTCTTTTCCGCGGGCAGGTTGCGGCCATCGATTAGCACTTTGGCTTTGCCCAGCGGCACCGATTCGCGGCCGATCGTATTTCCCCGGCCGGCAGTTGTTCCCCAGGCGATCAGGGCCGAGTTCGAAGTGATCTGGCCGACGTAGTGATGTACTCCCTGGGCCAGCGCCGCCGGAACCAGAACCGGGAGCAAAAACATTTCCAATGTAAATTGTATTATCCACAGCTTAGTCACAAGTATGCCTCTGTATGTAACTGATTATAAACCAAATAAAAGAGGTTGAAAATGTCTTTTTTGTCTCACTTTGATGTTGACGGAAAATCAAAACCAGTGCATCATCAAGATGGTTCCAAGAGGTTCAAAGGAACAGTGAAGCCGGGCAGAATGTAGCGGACCTGGAACGTTGATCCAGACGGGGTATTGGTAACAAGACGACGTCTGGGGAGTGATGGGAAATCGGGCATTTCGCCTAGGTAAACTTCGCGGCCGGAATCGGATCGGGTGCATTGATCTGGAAGGGGTAAAAACCCTGAAAGGGAGTGGCGGTCTGAGGATTGGCCGGGATTGCCGGGTAACGAGCAGGAAACGGGTTTCGTGACCATGATCTCACCGAACGTGAAAGCGCGCGGGGAGGGAGTTCGGGACCGAACGGATCTGAATCGAGCTCGGTAAGGAAATCGAAGAAGCAGGCTGGGAGCGTTCGAGTCTGTCGCGGAGTTCCGGGTACGGAAAATCGCTGCAGGCGAGCAGAAAAGCCGTTTTGAGAGTCCGGTTTCTATCAGTGGCTTAGCAGGTTGAGCCCGAAGCGTCGAAGCGCCTTCGCCAAACGGCGATCGCGGGGAGCAGAGGGATAGCAGCCCGAGTACTCTGAATGCCAAGTTCCGGCCGTGCATGCCGGTTGGGGAGCGCACTGTAACTAAGGGTCACTTGGAACCATCAATTTTCGTTGGCTCTCTTCACGCCGGTAATGCGATTTGGGCGCATTACCGGCCTTCTCTTTTTTAAACCGGGGACAGCCCGCATGTTCCCCAATTCTTTTCCAGGAACTGGGGAACATGCGGGCTGTCCCCGGTTTTACTGTAGCTCTGCGGTCATGGTTGCGCCGCCCATCTGGCTGAGCACGGCTTCCATCTTCACCGCCTTCATACCTTCCTTCCCTACCCAGACAGTGGCCTTGTCGGGGCCGCCATCTCCCGAAGTGAGATTCACTTTGAACGCATCGAAGGTTCCGGCGGGTACCGTCACCTTCTCGCTTCCCGCCACCTTCAATTGCATCACTTTCACTTTCTGGCTCATGACGTCGAAGTTGCGGTAGGTCGCCGAGTAGCCCTCCGCCAAAGGCAGGCACGCGATAGATGGCAACGACGCCGGACCATGCGCAAACAACTGCCCGCCGAGATCGACCTTCACCGGCCTCTCCTGTCCACCCATCACCAGTTTCCCGTTGGCCGTGTTCTGTGAGAAGTCGAGTTCCACCATCGCAGGCCCCTGCTTCGCGGACTGCTTCAGCACGATCAAGGTCCCCTTTTCCAAAGTGACCGAATCCGTAGCCGCACCCATGGGCGTCGTTGTCGTATCCGTCACCACCCACGCGCCGTTCTCTTCCTTGACGGTCGTGGCGAGGTCGATAGCGATCTGTTGCGGTCCCAGTGTCACCTTCGCCTTGAACTTGTGCGACTCGGGCTTCAGGTCCCGCACGGCCTGCGGCACACTCTTCACTGACTTCGGATCCACCTTCTTGGTCACCACCACCGTTTTCGGATCGACCATGATCTCCGTCAGCCGCTTTGCCACCTCAGGCGTTGCGCCGTCCTGATATCTGCCGTCCAGGTGCTTGGCCAGGAACTTCTCTGTAGCCGCCATCATCGCCGAGCGATTGACGGGCCGGGCGAAGCCGTGACCCTCGTCGGGCGCCAGCATGTATTCCACCGGAAAGCCCCGGTCGCGCAGCGCGATCACAATCTGCTCCGCCTCGCCGCGATTCACGCGCGGATCATTCGCTCCCTGTACTACCAACAACGGAGTCTTGATCTTATCGGCGGAGGTCAACGGAGAGCGCTCTTTGAGCCATGCCTTGCCTGCATCGGTCGCCGGATCTGCCATGCGTGTGAACATGATCTTCTTGCCGGCCTCCCAATAGGGCGGGATCGCCGCGAGCAGCGTGTTCAAATTCGACGGGCCCACCACGTCCACTCCGGCCCGATAGAGGTCCGGTGTAAATGCCACGCCGGCCAGCGTTGCATAGCCGCCGTAGGATCCGCCCATGATGCCAATCCGCTTAGGATCGGCGATCCCCTTAGAGATCAGCTCCTTCACGCCCCAGGAAATGTCGTCCTGCATCTTCTTGCCCCATTCACCATTGCCGGCGTTGAGGAACTTCTTGCCGAAACCGGTGGATGCGCGGAAGTTCGGCTGCAGCACGGCATACCCGCGATTTGCGAAGAACTGTGTCATCGGCTGGTAGCCCCACTCGTCGCGCGCCCACGGGCCGCCGTGCGGAAACACCAGCACCGGAAGCCCTTTACCGGGGAGTCCCTTGGGCAAGGTGAGGTACGCCTGGATCACCATGCCGTCGGAAGATTTGTAGGTGATGCTCTCCATCTTTGACAGACTGGCGCGTGGCAATTTGTCGCGCATCTTGTATTGAAGCGCCAGCTTCTTGGTCTTGCGGTCGAACAGGTAGGTCTCGCCCGGTTCGGTGTCGCCGTTGGCGAGAATCAGCCAGGTTTGGTCATCCCGCGTGCGGGAGGTGACGCTGATGTCCAGGCCCGGGAACTTCGTACCCAGCAACTTGAAATCGGCCGCATAATCCTTGTCCTTGAAATAGCGGCGCACGCGCGTATCGCGATAGGTGGTCATCACCATTTCGTCAGTCACTTCCGAAAACGTTGCCGACCCGAAATCGACACGATTCAGAGGATCGGATTCGGCCGGCTCGATCTTGCCGGTCTCCGGATCGAACAGCACCAGCGCCGTCAGGTCCGAGTCACCCTTGTTGGTCTCCAAGTAGACGCGCTTGCCGTCCTTGTGGAAGTGCTCCGGTCCGCATGCCTCGAACACGTTGCACGAATAGATCTTGGTGAAGCCTTTGGCGTCGACCCGCAACGTCTCCTGGTCGCCGTTTTCGGCGACCCGAACGGCCAGCCGCAGGTTGCCCTGCCGGTCAAAGAACCAGCTGGCGATCTTCTCCGTATTCTTTCGCAGCAGCGTCTTTTCGCCTGTGGAGATCTTAAGCTTGTATAGATCGTGCCACGCCTTGTCGCGGTCGTTGAGTCCGATGTAGATGGTGTCCGGATCGTTGCGCGGCACGCTCACTAGCTGCACCACCACGCCCTTCAGACCGGTAAGGTCGCGGGCCGGCGGAGCTTCGGCGCCTGGAGCAGGGTCTGCTGCCGGGTCGACGGCGTAGGCGTTGAAGTTCTCGTCGCCGTCATTGTCCTTGACATAAATGATGTACTGGG
>Ga0118677_10002227_pt1 | contig 39346 bp, 37 predicted proteins | sample AliMusrvi5mmetaG_FD_86154 | JGI IMG/M metagenome (GOLD analysis project Ga0118677, IMG submission 86154) | reverse complement strand
CCGAGTGGTTACCAGACGATCCTACGGCTTTCGCACGTTCAACGCGATGGAAATGGCCCTTTATCACAACTTGGGACGACTGCCGGAACCGGAATCACCCCACAGATTCTGCTGAAGAGGCAAATTTCTTTTCGTTATCTTTTCGGATGAGGCGAAGGCCTATGAAGGGACCCGCGCGCTTAATGAGCTGAACGCCGATGGGAGCCTGAGCCTTTATGGCGTGTCGGTCGTGGCAAAGGACTCGACGGGAAAGCTCATGATCAAACAGAAGAGCGATCGCGGTCCGCTCGGTATCGCCGTTGGGGCGCTGGCGGGAGGCGTGATCGGGTTGCTCGGCGGACCCATCGGTGCGGCCATCGGGATCGGCGGCGGCGCAATGCTCGGCATGCTGAACGATGTCGCGAATTTTGGAGTTAGCGCGGAGTTCCTGGAGCAGGTGGCGAAGGACCTCAGCCCGGGCAAGGTCGCGGTGATTGCAGAAGTAGCAGAGGATTGGGTTACCCCGCTCGATACCCGCATGAGCGCGTTGGGTGGCGTGGTGCATCGCACCGGCCGCGCCGATGTGGAAGATGAATTGGCGCGCAGCCAGATGGCAGCTATTAAGGCCGAGGCGACACATTTGAAAGCGGAGTACGCGCAAGCCAAGACGGATGACAAGGCGAAGTTGAAAGCGCGGATCGACGCAGTGGAACTGCGGATACACGCCACTTCGGACCGGCTTCATGCGCGCGTGCTTCAAAACAAGGAAGAGACAGAAGCAAAACTCACAGCACTCTGGGAACAGGCGGCGAGGGCCGAGGGCGACGTCAAGGCGAGAATCGACACGCGCATCACCGAACTCCGTGCCAGCGGCGAGCACCGGTCCGCGCTGTTGAAGCAGGCCTGGGGTTTGACGAAGCAGGCGGCGGCATAAGCGAAATACTTCCAGGAGCAAACATCATGAAACATTCATTCCTCATCGTGATTACAGCCGCAGTCGTATCGCTGGCGTGGCAACCATTACCGGCACTCGCACGGCAGGCGGCTGGAGCAGAGTCCGAGTCGCCGAAGGAGACCGAAGCTGCCGCAAGAAAGGCTGCCGGCGAAGCCGTGGATGCCACTGAAAAGGCTGCCGACGCGGTTGATCTGGCGATCAAGACCTCTGCCAGGGACGATGCCCACAAGGTGGGGCAGGACGTCCGCGCCGCAGTCGCGCGCGCCCATGAAGCTGCCAAAGTAGCGGAGGAGAAGACCGAGCAGGCTTATCGCAAAATGGTGGCGGTGAATCAGGAGCTTGCCACGCGGGCGCGCGAATCTGCAAAGAGCGCTGCCGAGTCGACGGCAGACGCGATAGCCACTTCTGAGGCGTGGTTGAAAGCCGATGCCGAATCGGGCAAAGACGCCTTCCAGAAGAAGGCCGCCCAGGCCAACGCGTCACTCCAGAGGGCCGCTGCCGCCACGAAGGCTGCGGTGAAAGCCGCCAACCGGGCGGCCAAAGAGACGTGGGAAAAGGACATGGCCAAGCGTTAAAGGCGGATCTCATGAACGATCAGAAACCAGAAGCAAAGGGCTGTCCGATGATGACCACATCGTCGGGGAGACCTGTAGGCGACAACCAGAACTCCCTCACTGTGGGTCCCCGTGGACCGGTGTTGATGGAAGACTATCTGTTGTTTGAGAAGATGGCGCAGTTCAATCGCGAGCGCATTCCGGAACGGGTGGTGCATGCAAAGGGCGGGGGCGCGCGCGGAACGTTCACGGTGACGGGCGACATCTCGAAGTACACCAGCGCCAGGCTGTTCAGCCACATCGGCAAAAAGACAGATCTATTGGTCCGATTCTCTACCGTCGCCGGTGAAAAGGGCTCGGCCGACACGGCTCGCGACCCGCGCGGCTTCTCGGTGAAGTTCTATACCGAGGAGGGCAACTGGGATATGACCGGCAATAATACGCCGGTCTTTTTCGTGCGCGACGCGCTGAAGTTCAGCGACTTCATCCACTCTCAAAAGAGGGTGCCGGCGACTAACCTGCGGTCGCCTGCGGTGATGTGGGACTTCTGGTCGCTGTCGCCGGAATCGCTGCATCAGGTGACGATTCTGTTTTCTGACCGGGGCACGCCGGACGGGTTCCGGCATATGCATGGCTTCTCCAGCCATACATTCAGCCTGATTAATGCACAAAACGAACGCTTTTATTGCAAATGGCACTTTATTACGCTGCAGGGGATCCAAAACCTGACTGCGGAACATGCTGAACGGCTTGCCGGCACGGACCCTGATTATGCAGTGCGCGACCTGCATGATGCCATTCAGCGCGAGGACTTTCCCAAGTGGCGGCTGTGCGTCCAGATCATGCCCGAGGCTGAGGCGGAGACCTACCACATTCATCCGTTCGATCTCACCAAGATCTGGCCGCACAAGGACTATCCGTTGATCGAAGTTGGGGAGATGGAGCTGAACCGCAATCCAGAGAATTACTTTAACGAAGTGGAGCAGGCCGCTTATTCACCGGTTAATATTGTTCCGGGTATGGGTTATTCGCCGGATAAAGTATTGCAGGCGCGCCTGATCAGTTACCCTGATGCGCATCGCTACCGGTTGGGTGTTAATTACGAAACGATTCCGGTGAACCGGCCTATCTGCTCTGTCCACAATTACAATCGCGATGGCTTTATGCGGATCGACAGTAATGGCGGCGAGAGTCCGAACTACGAACCGAACAGCAGGGGCGGGCCTGTGGAGGATCCGCGGTATCGGGAGAGGCCGTATAAAGTGTCGGGCGAGGTTGATCGTTTCGATCACCATCTCGGGAATGACGACTTTCAACAACCGGGCGATCTGTTCCGGCTGATGCCGCCCGCAGAAAAGGCGGCGCTGATCAGTAATCTGGCGGGGCACATGAAGGGGATTCCCGAGCATATTGCCCGATTGCAGATTGAGCACTTTACGAAGGCGGATGCGGCGTATGGGCGGGGAGTGGCGGAGACGTTGGGGTTGTAAAAGGACAGGCGAAACCGCCTGTCCCACCACCGAAGCGCGTGGATGGCTTGAGAGAGAGAGATGGGAGATTGAGGATGGAAGGATGGACGTGACTTCGGCACCGCCAGTTGTGGCTACGAGCGGTTCCCTGCTGAAAGAGCCTTCGGGGAAGGGCCATTTCCGCAGTAAGGCCATTGCAGCGGTGGTCGTGGCTGTTGCCATTGGGGGGGCTGCTTACTGGTTGAGGCATCGGCCGGTGGAGGTGACGGTTGCGAATCCGGTGATGACGCAGGTGAAGGAGACGATCGCCAGCAGCGGCCTGGTGGGCGGGGTGAAGGAGTCCGTCATCGGGGCATCGTTCAACGGCGCGGTGGTGAAGCTGTTCGTGAAGCTGGGGGATCACGTCGATGCGCGGCAGCCGCTTGCGGTGCTGAAGAACGACGTCACGCAAGCCCAGGTGCTGCAGGCGCAAACGGCAGTCACTACTGCGCGCGCTCAGCTTAAGCAGACATCGCGCGGCCCGCTCGCCTCTGAGTTGCAGGCCGCGCAAATGCAGGTTAGCCAGGCGCGGGCATTGTCCGAGGAGGCCGCCGCGGAGTTGAACCTGGCGCAGAAGACACAACTGCGAAGCCAGTCGCTGGCCAAGGCTGGCGTAATCTCGAAGAGCGAACTCGATACAGCTACGGCCTCCATCATTACGGCCGAAGCCAAACAGCGTTCCGGCACGGCGTCGATCCGGCTGGCAGAGGCCCAATTGCAGACACTCCATGACACGCCTCGCAAGGAAGATGTGGAACTGGCGCGTGACCGTTTGACCGAGTCTACGCAGGCACTGCTGGTGGTTCGCGAGCAGGCAGGCGAAGCGACTATCGTCGCGCCATTCTCCGGCGTCATCACGGCTGTGAACGTGGAGCTCGGACAAAATGTGGATGCGCTCGGACTGTTTGCCATGGTCAGCGACGAGTTGGAGATTCGCGTCGAACTGGACGAGAGCAACCTCGCCGACATCTCGCTTGGGCAGACGGCGCTGGTCTCGGCAGCAGCATTCTCCGGCGAGACGTTTGAAGCGCGGTTGAAGGAGATCTCGCCTGCTGTGAACCGCATCCGCGGGACTGTGTTGATTAAACTGCAGCCGCTGCATGCACCGGCGTGGCTGAAGAGCGGACAGACATTGAACGTGAACCTGGTGACCAGCCCGGCAGCGGAACGGTTGCTCATTCCCGCGTCTGCACTGAGGCGATCGGGCGACCGCACCGTTGTCCTGGCGGTTGAAAATGAGCGGGCCGTGGAGAAGATTGTCCTCACCAGGCCGCCGTCTGAGAAGGGCGTTCCAGTACTGACAGGGCTTAGTGCATCGGATGCCGTGATCCTGAATCCGCTGAAGTTACAGGCGGGCGACGCTGTTCGCATCAAGCAGCAGAGGATACCCATTTGACGCCCAGTTCCCTGCTCCCGCAGCGCATTCGGTTCGAGGGTCAACTTGCCTGGCGCCACCTGCGCTCCGGCGGCGGCCAGACGTGGTTGACTATCGCCGCCGTCGCCTCCGGCGTGATCATTGTGATTTTCATTACGGGGTTGATCTTCGGATTGCAGCGCCGCCTGACCGCGCTCCTCACTGACGCGATTCCGCATGTGACGATCCAAGTACCCGATGGAAAACCCATCCCGTACGCGGAGACTCCGGCTGGGGCGGGCACGGTGAGTTCGTCGCGTTCTGAGATGCAGGCTCCGCAATTGAAGAATATCGACGACTGGCGGACGGTCCTCGCCGTTGCGAGTTCCATCCCGAATGTCAGCGTGGTGACGCCAGCTGTCGCAGGACAAGGGTTCGCGTCGAAGGGCGCAAACCCGGTGGGCGTGGCGTTGATCGGCGCTGACCCGGCCCAGCAGGAACTGATCACTCCGGTCAGCAGAGACCTCATCGGAGGCCACTATCTAGGGCTTGCCTCGGATGAGACGGTAATCGACTACGAACTCGCAAAAGACCTGATTGTTGGGGTTGGCGACCGCATTCGGATCACCTCGGTCTCCGGCATCCCGGAGCCGTTGCGCATTGCAGGCATCTACGCAAAAGGCCAGGGCCGGGGCGCAGCCTATGTCACTCTGCGAACGGGCCAGAGCATGTTGGGCATCGGGAATTCGGTGAACGTCGTTTACGTCAAGGTGTTCGATATTTACGGAGCCGACGCCGTGAGCGCGCGGATCTCGGCTTTGCTCAATTGCGATGCGAAATCGTGGTCGAGCGTATTTCCGACCTTCGTCACCTCGCTGCAGGCGCAGTCAGCATCGGCATATTTGATCGCGGCGTTCACGTTGATTGCATCGTCATTCGCTATCGCTTCGGTGCTGATTGTTTCGGTACAGCGCAAGGCAAAGCAGATCGGGATTTTGAAGAGCATTGGGGCTCGGAGCAATCAGATCCTGCTGATCTTCTTGCTTGAGGGATTGGGCATTGCGGTTGCCGGGAGCGTGACAGGCGCCGTTTTCGGATGTGCGGTTGTCTGGCTGCTGAGTCTGCCGAAGCAGGTGGCTGTGCATGTTGGGGCCACTCCGGAATCGTTGTTTCCTCTGCTGCTCGACCCGCTCTATATTTTGGCCGCGATGGGCGCTGCGACTTTGTCTACCGTGGTGGCGGCGATCATTCCGGCGCGCAGTGCGGCGCGGATGAACCCGGTGGATGCGATGCGATGAGCGAAACGGTCATTGAGACGGTGCAGCTGAAGAAGACCTATCCCGGAAAAGTTGCTACTCCTGTGTTGTTTGGGATCGACATGCAGGTGGCGGCCGGCGAGTTCGTGGCGATCATCGGGCAATCGGGCAGCGGCAAGTCGACGTTGCTGAATATTCTTGGGGCTCTGGATGTTCCCTCGGAGGGGCTGGTCAAGATCAATGGCGTGGATATCTCCACGCTGACCGATGACGGCTTGGCAGTGCTGCGCAGCCAGGTGGTGGGGTTTGTGTTTCAGGCTCATTTTCTGTTGGAGGAGTTGACCTGCCTGGAGAATGCGCTGCTGCCGATCAGTATCCGCAGTGGTTCGGCGACGACTGCGCAGACGGCGTGGATTGGGGATTTGCTGCACCGGGTTGGGCTTGGTGAGCAGTTGCATAAGTATCCGGATACGATGAGCGGCGGGCAGAATCAGAGATGCGCTGTGGTGCGGGCTTTGGCGAATCAGCCGAAGGTGGTGCTGGCGGATGAGCCTACTGGGAATTTGGACAGCCGGTCCGGGGAGGATGTGTTCCGGTTGATGCGCGAGATGAGCGCGGAGATTGGGGTGGCGTTTGTGATGGTGACGCATGATGAGCGGTTGGCGGGGCAGGCGGACCGGACGTTGTTGATTGAGGATGGGTTGATGCGGCAGGTTGGGAAGCGGGCCGGGGTTGCCGGTGCGGGGCAAACCGGTACAGACATCTACTTTCCCGCACAAATCGCCGGAAAGTAGTGTCAGTCCCTGGTTTGCGCGGCGACATGGTTTGCGCAGTCTCGTGGTTTGCGCGGGGTTAGAATTCGATGGAGGCCAGGAGTTCGCTGGGTTTGCGGTCGAAGGCGCGGCAGATGGTGAGCAGGCTTTCGACGCTGGGCATGTTGGCGCCGCGTTCGATGGAACTGATCTGGCTGACGCTCAGCTTGGTGGCGGCGGCGAGGTCTTTGAGCGACCAGTCGCGTTCGACTCGGAGCATTTTGATCTTGTGACCGAGGCGCTCGCGGAGGCGGTCGTGCGGGGTTTTGCCGAGGCCGAAAGATTCGATGGCGTTCTTCAAAGTCTGGCGCAGTTGGGCTAGCGAAAACGGCTTTGCAAGATAATCGAATACTTTCATCTTGAATGTCGCGCGCATGTCTTCGAGCGACGGATAGCCGGTCACAATAATCACGCAGAGGCCGGGCCAGCGGTGCAGCAATTGCTCAAGAACGTGATTGCCCTGGAACTCGCCCATCTTCATATCGAGCATGACGATATCGGGCAAGCGGTGCTGCGCGCTTTCAAACAGGTCGTCAGGGTGCGCGAAAGTGCGCACCTCATAGAGGCCTTCGTCTGAGAGAAAATCCTCAACGTAGTTGCGGAAGTCCAGGTCGTCGTCCAGGACCGCGATGTCGATCAGTTCAGTGGGAGTGGTCGATTCCATTCGGCAATTCAACAGTCAAAATCGCTCCGCCGCCGGGGCGGTTCGATGCTTCGATCTTTCCTCCATGTTGATGGACAATCCCCTCTGCAACAGCAAGCCCAAGACCGGTTCCGCGCGAGTCTAAGCGGCTTGTAATGAACGCTTCAAAGATATTTGGCAGCACTTCCGGAGGGATACCGGGACCATTGTCGGCAACCGTGACGACCGTCCATTCCCCCTGGGTGCGACCTTCCACCAGGATCTCTCCGCCTGATTGTACCGCATCGAGGGCGTTCCTCAACAGGTTGACGAAGACCTGAACCAGACGTCCCGAGTTGCCTTGCACGTTGATTGCCGGGTCACACCTATTAATAAAGGATACCAGGGTCGCTTTGTCGTCAAAGGCGACCAGGGTCCACGCCTCGCCGATTACGGGAGCCAAAACCACGCGGGTCATTTCGTCCTTGCGGCCGCGGGCGAAGTCGACCAGGCCCTCGCTGATCTGGCGGATTCTCTCCGTGACACGTAACATTCGTTTCAGGCGCTGCTGTTGGTTGGCGCCTTCCACCGTCTCCATGAGTTTCTCGACCGAGCCGTGTAACACGGCGAGCGGAGTGTTCAATTCATGGGCGACAGAGGCGCTTAACAGGCCTAAACTGGCGAGGCGATCCTGCGATTCGATTTTCCGCTTCGCTTCTTCGAGTAATAGATTCTTACGGATAAGATCGTCTTCATGAGCTCTTAGTTCACCAATGGTCTTGTTACGGGAGGCCATGATCTGGCCGATTTCATCTTTGCGGATGTAACGGCCGTCGATGTATTCGTTTTCGCGGTCGCCTACATGCGTCGCCCAATCGGCGTCAAGCATCAGACGTAATGGCCGGTATACATAGAGCGGCATAATGACCAACTCCAGCAGGAGTACGGCCAGCACGTAGATGATACCGAGCACGCCGAACAGGGCATACCTTGCGAGGCTCACTGCGTTTTGATAGTATGCGTGGGGCACACGCAGGCGGCGGAACATGCCGTTGGCGGGGACTTTGCGGTAGAGGAAATCATCTTTCACCGCGTCGCCGAAGATTTGGCCGGGATGCTGGTGGAGCCACTCCCGGACGTCGAACGGGATCGCCAGACTGTTGGCAGTTCCCTCTTTGTAGTCGTAGAGATCGATGACCGCAAGTGTGGGAAGCGGCCGGTCTTCAGCAAATAACTGGGTGACGAGATGGGCTTCGCGTTTGCGGGCGCCTTCAATCCGGTCTTTGATGATCGGGATTAGCGTAAAGTAGACGGCGATGGTCAGAACGGCGAAGAAGAAGTTGTGAAGCACGACCAGCTTCAAGCGAACTTTCAGATCCCCGAAGAACATGTCGAGGGAAGTACGTCGCGACCGAGGCTTATTGTTCAAAGAGAAATTTTCTCCCAGTTGTAGAATTTTTTCTGTTGTGGTAGAAATATAGGAAGCTCATGGGCCCCATCTTTGGAAAAACTTTTGACAAAACCCTTCGCCTGGCCGGCGCCGTAATCGGTGTTGCGGTCGTATGCGTCGGCGGTGTCGTTGGGTATCTGGCTCTGCCGGAGAACATCGAGACCGGCTATTCGCCACAGCAACCGATTCCGTACAGCCACAAGCTGCACGCCGGAAACCTGGGAATGGACTGCCGCTACTGCCATTACACTGTGGAAAAATCCAGTTATGCCGCTGTCCCACCCTCACAAGTATGCATGAATTGCCATGCGAAAGTCCGCACCAACAGCGAGCACATCAAAAAGATCAAGGCCAGCTTTGACACAGGCCAGCCGATGCCGTGGGTGAAAATCCACTCGCTGCCGGACTTTGTGTTCTTTAACCACAAGGCGCACGTGAACGCCGGCGTCAGCTGCGTGAGTTGCCACGGCCGCGTTGACCAAATGATCGAAGTGAAGCAGGTGGAAGTATTGACCATGGCCTGGTGCCTGGACTGCCACCGCAATCCGGAAGCGAAAGTACGGCCGGCCGACCTGGTGACCAAGCTGGACTGGAAGCCGGAGCGCGACCCGGCTGAAATTGGCCGCGAACTCATTGCGCAAAAAGGAATTCACCCACCGACTAACTGCTCGGGGTGCCACCGATGATTCAGATTTCAGGACTCAACAACACAGGTAAGAGGTACTGGCGCAGTTTGGAAGACCTGGCCGGGACTTCGGAATTCAAGGAATGGCTGCATCGGGAGTTTCCCGCCGGAGCTGCCGAGTTTGATGGCAACTCCCGCCGTAACTTTCTGCAACTAATGGCCGCTTCGCTGGGTTTGGCCGGGCTCACGGCCTGCCGCCGCCCAGTGCAGAACGTTCTCCCGCTGGCGAAGTCGGCGGAAGAGCAGATCCCCGGCAATCCCCTCTACTACTCCACCGCGATGCAGAGCGGCGGTTCGGCTGTCGGCCTGATCGTGGAAGTACACGATGGCCGCCCGACCAAGCTCGAAGGCAATCCGAAGCATCCGGGCAGCCTGGGTGCAGTGAACGCATTCGCGCAGGCCTCGATTCTGGCGCTGTACGATCCGGACCGGTCCACCGCTATCCTCAACAAAGGACAGGCGGCAAAGTGGTCTGACTTCCAGAACGCGGCGGGCCAGATCACGGGCGATGGCGACAATCTGCGCATACTGAGCGGCAAGGTGATTTCACCCACGCTGCTCGGGTTGAAGGCTCAGTTGCCGGCCAAGTATCCGAAGGCCAAATGGGTTGAATACGACGCGGTTTCGAACCAGAACGTGCTTGATGGCGCTGAGCTTGCTTTTGGCGAGCCTGCACTGCCCCACTACAACTTTGAGAAGGCAGACGTTATTGTTTCGCTCGATTGCGACTTCCTCGGTCTCGATTCGGAAACCACCACTGCGATCCGCGGTTATGCCAACCGCCGCCGGGTAGTCACCGGTCATGAAGCTGAGATGAGCCGGCTGTATGTGGTTGAGAACGCTTATACAATCACAGGCGCGGTAGCCGATCACCGGTTACGCATGAAGGCCTCCGACGTTTACGCCCTGGCAGCTGAGCTGGCCAAGCCGTTGAAGGTTTTGGACGGACAGAGCAAAGCGGTAAAGGCTCTGTGGAAAGACCTGGAATCGCACAAGGGCAAAAGCATCGTGATTGCCGGTCCGCGGCAGCCTGCTGTCGTCCACGCTTTGGTGGCGTCGATCAATCAGCAGTTGGGCAACGTCGGCGAGACGGTCACCTATACCAAGGCATCCAAGGCCGGAACGAAGATCAACGAACTGGCGCAGGAGTTGAGCGCTGGCAAGGTTCAGACCCTGATTATCCTGGGTGGCAACCCGGTCTATGACGCTCCGGCAGATACCGATTTCGCGAACGCAATCAAGAAGGCCGCGAACTCGATTCACTTGAGCTACGAAGTGAACGAAACTTCGGCTGCGGCATCGTGGCACATTCCGGAAGCGCACTTCCTCGAAGCATGGGGCGACGTGCGGCACGTGGATGGCACGGCTAGCATTCAGCAGCCGATGATCGAACCGCTGTTCGGCGGCAAGACTGGCGCTGAAGTGATTTCGACGCTGCTCGGCGATAAGAAGAGCAAGGCCTACGACCTGGTGAAGGCGCAGTGGAAACTGGCTGATAAAGTCTGGCGCGCTGCTCTGCACGATGGAATCGTGGAGGCGGGCAAGGCCGAAGGCATCAAGGCGACTGCGGATTGGAAGCGGATTGAAGCGGCTCCGAAGCCGGCGGCTGCAACTGGAACCGAAGTTGTGTTCCGGGCGAGTTCCGCGGCATTCGACGGACGCTATCTGAACAACGGCTGGCTGCAGGAGACACCGGACCCGCTGACGAAGCTGGTTTGGGACAATGCGGCGCTGATCAGTCCGAAGACGGCGAAGGCGATGAGTGTGAACGATGGCGACATGCTCGCGATCGAACGGGGCGGCAAGAAGATCGAGGCTCCGGCGCTGGTTCAGCCGGGTCATGCCGATGATTCGATTTCGCTGATTTTGGGTTACGGCCGCACGCAGGTCGGCCGCGTCGGAAAGGGCGTTGGTTACAACGCTTATCCGCTGCGCACCTCCGATGCACTTAGCATCGCAACGGGCGCCACGGTAAAGAAAACCGGCGCTACTTACAAGTTAGTCACGACGCAGGATCACCACCAGACGGAAGGTGGCGGTCAGATGCAGCGTCCTCTGGCGCGCGAAGCGTCGTTTGAAAAGTACAAGGAAGAGCCGAAGATCATTGAAGAGATGGAGGAGACTCCGGACCTGCAGTCGATCTACGGTATCCATGATTATTCGAAGGGCAACCAGTGGGGCATGGCAATCGATTTGAACGCCTGCATCGGCTGCAATGCCTGCATCGTGGCCTGTCAGGCGGAAAACAACATTCCGATCGTGGGTAAGGACCAGGTGTCGAAGGGCCGCGAAATGCACTGGATCCGTATGGATCGTTACTTCTCCGGTTCCGAAGAAGATCCGGAAGTGATCCATCAGCCGGTTGCATGCCAGCAGTGCGAAGGCGCTCCGTGCGAATCGGTCTGCCCGGTGGCGGCAACGTCGCACTCGCCTGAGGGCTTGAACGACATGGTTTACAACCGCTGCGTTGGAACCCGCTACTGCGCCAACAACTGTCCGTTCAAGGTACGCCGCTTTAACTTCCTGGCGTGGAACCAGGATGTCGACAACTTTACGAAGAACGTGTTCAACCCCAACGTCACCGTGCGTATGCGCGGTGTGATGGAAAAGTGCACTTACTGCGTACAGCGAATTCAAGAAGTGAAGATTCAGGCCAAGGCCGATGGCCGCCGGCAGATTAAAGACGGTGAAATCAAGACCGCCTGCCAGCAGACTTGCCCGGCCGAGGCTATCACGTTCGGCAATATCAACGATCCGGAGTCGGCGGTTTCGAAGATCAAGAAACAACACCGTAACTACACGATGCTGGAAGAACTGAACATCAAACCGCGCACCACTTACCTGGCTAAGATGCGCAATCCGAATCCGGAGGTCGCGTAACAACAATGGCAGACCTGGCTACTAAACACGTAGAAGTCCCACTTATCCTGGGCAACCCGTCGATGGGTGAACTTACCCATACTGTTTCCGATATTGTGGAACGGCAGGTACACCCGAACTGGTATAAAGCACTTGCCGTTACGGGAGGCATCACGGGAATCCTGGGCGCGATGCTCGCTTATCTTGTATTCACCGGTATCGGCGTTTGGGGTAACAACAATCCTGTTGGTTGGGCATGGGACATCACGAACTTCGTGTTCTGGATCGGTATCGGCCACGCCGGTACGCTGATTTCGGCGATTTTGTTCCTGTTCCGGCAGAAGTGGCGGACATCGATCAACCGCTTCGCCGAAGCGATGACACTGTTCGCCGTGGCCTGCGCCGCGATTTATCCAGGCGTCCACATCGGACGTCCTTGGCGCGCCTACTGGCTGTTCCCGGTTCCAAACCTGGATCTCAATATGTGGCAGAACTTCCGCAGCCCGCTGCTGTGGGACGTATTCGCGGTTTCGACTTACGGAACGGTTTCGTTGTTGTTCTGGTATGTGGGTCTGGTGCCTGATCTGGCTACGATTCGCGACCGTGCAACCACTCAATTGCGCGCAAGAATTTACGGTATCTTCAGCCTGGGCTGGCGCGGTTCGGCCACCCACTGGAAACACTACGAAAAGGCTTATTTGCTGCTGGCGGCACTTTCGACGCCGCTGGTGCTTTCGGTACACACCATCGTCAGCTTCGACTTCGCGGTTTCGATTCTGCCCGGATGGCACACCACGATCTTCCCGCCGTACTTCGTCGCGGGCGCTATCTTCAGCGGTTTCGCAATGGTCGTGACGCTGATGGTAATCGCGCGCTGGGCCTTCCAGGTTCAACACCTGGTTACGATGAAGCACCTTGAGAATATGAACAAGGTGATTCTGGCCACCGGTATGATCGTCGGTTACGCCTACGGCACCGAGTTCTTTACCGCGTGGTACAGCGGCAACAAGTACGAACAGTTTGTGTTCATCAATCGCGCGTTCGGTCCTTATGCATGGGCCTACTGGACGATGGTGAGCTGCAACGTTCTGGTCCCCCAGATCTTCTGGTTTAAGAAAATGCGCACCAGCCTGCCGGTGATGTTCGTGGTTTCCCTACTGGTGAACGTCGGCATGTGGTTTGAGCGCTTCGTGATTATCGTTACCAGCTTGCATCGCGACTTCCTGCCGTCAAGCTGGGGCTACTTCCGCCCGACCTTCGTCGACATGTTGATGTTCTTCGGTACCTTCGGATTGTTCCTCACACTGTTCCTGTTCTTTGTGCGGTTCCTGCCGATGATCGCTCTCTCGGAAGTGAAAGGAATGATGGCGCATGACAACCATGACAAGCACTAATCAGGAATCTCAAATCCATGGCGTGCTGGCCGACTTCGCAACGCCCGACGCGTTGATGGAAGCGATCAAAGAAGCACGGAAGCGCGGCTATACGAAGTTCGAAGCCTATACACCGTTCCCGATCCACGGGATTGATGAAGCGATGGGCGCAGCGCGCTCTCCCCTTGGTTACATTGTTATGTGCGGCGGCTTGATCGGCGGCACCATCGCATTGTTGCTGCAGTGGTGGACCGGCGCAGTTGCTTATCCGCTGACGATCGGCGGCAAGCCGTTGTTCGCGGTGGAGCCATCGATTCCGATCACCTTCGAATTGACGGTGCTGCTGGCCTCGTTCGGCGCGGTGTTCGGCATGTTCGCCTTGAACGGCCTGCCCCAGTTTTATCATCCCGTCTTCAACTACAAAAAGTGGAAGGGCGCCACTGACGACCGGTTCCTGTTTGTGATCGAAGCCTCTGACCGCAAGTTCAAGGCCTCGGACGACTGGAGCTGGCTGGGCGCGGACGTGGAGATGGTTGAGGAATAACGGATGCGGCTAAAACTAATCAGTTCCATAACTCCGCTGTGTTTCCTGTTGGCCGGTTGTTCGGGCTCTGCTACCCGTACTCCTCCGATCGAATTGATCCCTGACATGAAGCACCAGATGAAGGTGAAGGCACAGACCGATCAGGCACGCCGGCCAGTTGTTGGCACGGTAGCGATTGGGCACTTGAAAGCGGACGACGCCTACAGCACAGGTGTGGTTGGCGACAAGTACATCGGCCTGAACCCTGAAAAGATCGACCGCGCGCTGATGCTTCGCGGGCAGCAGCGCTACAACATTTATTGCACGCCGTGCCATGACCGGACCGGCAACGGCAGAGGCATCGTACCGACGCGCAACCCCAGTTGGCTTCCTTCGAGCCTGCAGGATCCGCGCCAGAAGGCGATGGTTGACGGAGAAATCTTCAACGTCATCACCGCCGGTCGCCGCACCATGCCGTCGTACGCAGCACAGATTACGGAAAAAGACCGCTGGGCAATTGTGGCATACGTTCGCGCACTCCAGCGCACCACAAGCGGCACCATCGCGGATGTGCCGGAGAGCATGAAGGCGGAGTTGAAATAATGGCACACGGAAAACATACTCACGTCAAAGACAGTTACGAACTGACGCCGGAGACCTGGCTGCAGGGCCGCAATGTTCTCGCAGGCCTGGCCCTGATCAGCTGGGTTGGACTGGCGGCCGGCTTTACGATGGACCCGGCACGTTTCCACCAAAGCTACCTGGTAGCCTTTTTGCTTGCATTTTCGGTAGTGATCGGTTCGTTGTTTTTCGTCATTGTGCAGCATCTGACCGGAGCCGCGTGGAGCGTCACGGTCCGCCGCATCGCGGAAAACATTGCGGCGTCGTTTCCAGTAGTCGCGGTACTTTTCGTGCCGGTGGCACTGGGAGTGGCTTATACATACTCGTGGAGCACTCATCCGGTCCATGGTAAGGAAACTTACCTGAGCAACCAGTGGTTCTACATTCGCGCGGCGATTCTTTTTGTTGCATGGTCGTTGCTGGCGCTTAAGTTGAATTCCAACTCCAAGGCGCAGGATGAGACCAAAGACCGCAAGTATACGAACTCCTCGGGCGTCATCAGCCCGCCCGGCATGTTGTTTGTCTTCGTTGGCGGCACGCTGGCGTCGTTTGACTGGGTGATGTCACTCGATCCGCACTGGTATTCCACCATTTTCGGAATCTATTTTTTGTCGGGCAGCGTATGGGGTTTCTACGCAATTATGATCCTGATTGCCCTAACTCTGCGCAAGAGCGGCATCCTCGAAAACACAATCAACGGTGAGCACTATCACGATCTGGGTAAATGGATGTTCGCGCACACGGTGTTCTGGGCATACATCGCATTCTCGCAGTACATGCTGATCTGGTATGCGAACCTGCCCGAAGAAACGGTCTTCTTCCAGCGCCGCCTGGTGGGGTCATGGAAGATGTGGAGCGCCATCCTGATCCTCGGTCACTTCATCGTGCCGTTCTTCATCCTGATGTCCCGCGCGGCAAAGCGCAATTTGAAACTGCTGCAGGTAATGGCGGTGTGGGTAGTGTTCATGCAGTGGTTCGACCTGTACTGGCTGGTAATGCCGACCTTCAACAAAGACGGTGCTTCCCTGCACTGGATGGACCTTGTGGCCGTGGTGGCAACATTGAGCACGGTGGGCCTGGAGTTCTGGCGAAGAATGGGTCACAGCAAGATCGTCGCGATTGGCGATCCTGAATTTGAAAAGGGATTGGAGTTCCAAAATGTCTAATCCACATGAAAAAGCGGGTTTCGACGATACAGAGCCGCAGGCGGTATGGATTCTGGTATTTGCCATTGCGATCATCGTGACGCTGGTGGCGACGATGTTATTTGTCACGGCTTATTACGATCAGACTCATGACAAGCTGGTCTATGAGCGGCAGCAACTGCCGATCAACCAGGATCTGAGGACTCTGCAAGCCAAGGAAGATAACGAGCTGCACTCCTACGGCTACGCCGATAAGAAGGCCGGCGTGGTACGCGTGCCGGTGGAAAGAGCAATGGAACTGGTCCTGGCCGACGCTACGGATGGAAAGCCGAAGTATCCGACCACGCCGTATCAAGTAAAGAAGGAAGAGCCTGTTGGCCAAGCCGCTCCGGGTGCGCCTGGTGCGAAACCGGCTGCCGGCGCTCCTGCAACTGCAACACCTGGAGGTCACACTGTTGCGCCTGCTCCTGCTGCTCATAAGTAGCGTTTTTGCATTTGCCGAAGAGAAGTTACCGGCTGAGCTGGAGGGTGTAGGTGTGACGGAGCACCTGGGAGCACAGGTTGATTTGAGCCTGACTTTCATCGCCGAAAACGGCTATCCGGTTGAGTTGGGAAAGTATTTCCACAAGGGCAAGCCGGTCATCTTGGATCTGGTGTACTACCGCTGCCCGATGTTGTGCAACTTAGTGATGAATGGCCAGGTGAGCGCGTTACGAGAGATCGCCTGGACGCCGGGAAATGAGTTCGATATCGTAACGATCTCGATCGATCCGAAAGAGACGTTCGACCTGGCGAAAGACAAGAAGAAGTACTACCTGGAAGCATATGAGAGGCCGGTGAGTGGCTGGCACTTTCTGGTGGATGAACACAACAACGTAAAGAAGCTGGCCGATCAGGTAGGCTTCCATTACAAGTACAGTGCTGTTCAGGAACAGTATGCGCACGCGGCGGCAATCATGGTGTTGACGCCGGAAGGAAAGGTTTCGCGGTATCTTTACGGGATCAAGCTGAAAACGCGGGATCTACGGCTGGCACTGACCGAAGCAAGTGAATCGAAGTTGGGAATGAGTTTTGATAAGTTTCTGCTGTACTGCTTTCACTACGACCCGCAAGCTAAGTCGTATGTCATGTTCGCAACGAATTTTATGCGGGCAGGGGGCGTACTGATTGTTCTGGTGCTGGGGCTAACCCTCAGGCATTTGTTTAAGCAGGAGAGAAAACTGGAGATGGCAAGATGAATTGGCTCCGAGACTGGATGTTACCCGGCCAAAACAGCGCATACACCCGCGACTATGACCTCATGTTCATGTCGATTGTAGGACTGTGCGCATTCTTTTTTGTGTTGATCGCGGTGTTGGTATTCTTTTTCATCATCCGCTACAGACGGCGTGAGAATGCCGGGCCGACGCCCCATATCACCCACAATCTGACGCTGGAACTGGTGTGGAGTATTATTCCGCTGATCATTGTGATCGGAATCTTCTTCTGGGGCTTCCACAATTATATGAACGCGGCCGTCGCCCCTGGTGATGCCCTGGAGATTCAGGTCACCGGCAAAAAGTGGCTATGGACGTTTGAATATCCGGACGGGATGCGGACGATTAACGAAATCCACGTGCCTGTGGGCAGAGCCGTGCGCCTGATCATGACCAGCGAAGACGTGATCCATAGCTTCTTCATCCCTGGCATGCGCATCAAGCAGGACGTGGTGCCGGGCCGCTACACCGAAGAGTGGTTCCAACCGGATAAGCCGGGCACGCTACAGGTATTTTGCGCGGAATACTGCGGAAAGTCGCACTCTCAAATGATGGCGAAAATCGTGGTAGACGACGCTGCCAAGTACGCCGAGTGGCTGGAAAAGGGCGATGAGTTCACGCAGACCGCACCGCTTAAGGAAGTTGGCCAGAGAGTGTGGGAGAATCGCGGTTGCAAAGAGTGCCACTCCATTGACGGCGTGAAAGGACAAGGTCCCAGCTTCAAGGGAATATGGATGAAGATGGAAAAGATGAGCGATGGAAAAATGGTTCAAGTGGAAGCCAATTACATCCGGGAATCAATGATGTACCCGCAGATGAAAGTCGTGGCTGGCTTCGAGCCAATCATGCCGACCTTCCAGGGCCTGTTGCGCGAGCGGGAAATGCTGGGCGTGATTGAGTACATCAAGTCGTTGCAGTAGAGGTGAAACGTGATCCATACAGATAATACACAAACAACACATTCCACTCACCCCGAGAAGGACTTTCTCGAAGACGGCAATGGGATCATGGATTGGATTTACACGGTCGATCACAAACGTATCGGCCTGATGTACCTGTGGTCCATCCTTTTATTCTTCTTTGTCGGCGGCATGTTCGCCATGCTGGTCCGCACGCAGTTGTTGTCGCCGAAGGGTTCCATCATGGATCAAGAGACCTACAACCGTGTGTTCACACTGCACGGCGTGATCATGGTCTTCCTGTTCATCATTCCTTCGATTCCGGCAGCTCTCGGCAACTTCGTATTGCCGCTCATGCTGGGCGCAAAGGACGTGGCGTTCCCCAGGATGAACCTGGCGAGCTTCTACATTTATGTGGTTGGCGCGATTATCGCATTGGTCTCGATCGTCACCGGCGCGGTTGACACCGGCTGGACGTTCTACACGCCGTACTCAACCACTTCGAATGCCAGCGTCAGTATGATGACGTTTGCAGCGTTTGTTCTCGGGTTCTCGTCGATCTTCACCGGCATCAACTTCATCGCCACCGTGCATAAGCTGCGCGCACCGGGCATGGGCTGGTTCGATATGCCTCTGTTCGTGTGGTCAATCTACGCAACGGCGATCATCCAGGTTCTGGCTACTCCGGTTCTGGGTATCACGCTGGCGCTGCTCATCATGGAACGCGCTTTCTCGATCGGTATCTTCGATCCGGCGATGGGCGGCGATCCGGTGCTCTTCCAGCACTTCTTCTGGTTCTATTCGCACCCCGCGGTGTACATCATGATTCTGCCGGGCATGGCGATCATCTCGGAAGTGATTCCGACGTTCAGCCAGAAGACGATCTTCGGCTATCGCGCCATCGCGTTTTCGAGCGTCGGCATCGCACTGATCGGCTTCCTGGTTTGGGGCCACCACATGTTCGTCAGCGGGCAGTCTCCGCTGGCCTCTTCGATCTTCTCGTTCCTGACGTTTCTGGTTGCCATTCCCTCCGGCATCAAAGTGTTCAACTGGCTGGCGACAATGTATCGCGGCAACATTAAGCTCGACGCACCGATGTTGTATGCGTGCAGCTTCCTGTTGCTGTTCGGTATCGGCGGCCTGACCGGAATCTTCCTGGGCTCCATCGCAACCGACGTTCACTTGCACGATACTTATTTTGTGGTCGCTCACTTCCACTATGTGATGATGGGCGGCACGGTGATCGCGTTCCTGGCCGGCCTGCACTACTGGTGGCCGAAGATGTTCGGCCGCATGTACTCAGAGAGTGCTGCACGCGTCTCCTGCGCGCTGATCTTTGTGGGCTTCAACATGACCTTCCTCAGCCAGTTCATACTCGGCAGCCGCGGAATGCCGCGCCGCTATGCAACGTATCTTGATCAGTTCCAGCCGCTGCACCAGTTCTCCACCTTCGGGGCCTGGATTGTGGGCCTGGGCTTCTTCATCATGGCCGGCTATCTGTTTGCATCGTTCCGCAATCCGAAGAACGCTCCTCCGAACCCGTGGGGCGGCAAGACTCTGGAATGGGAAGCGTTGTCACCGCCCATCACGCACAATTTCCACGACGCGCCTATCCCCAAGCATGGCCCTTATGACTACCGGCCAAATCCTGCGCCTATCGGGAGCGATCACTAAATGAGCACAGCTACCACTCATACTGAACACAACGACGCCGACCACGGCCCGTTTCAGCAACATCACTTCGCGACCGCGGAGCAGCAGTTCGACGCCAGCAAACTCGGCATGTGGCTGTTCCTGATCACAGAAGTTCTTCTTTTCGGCGGCCTCTTTGTCGGCTTCGGAATGATGCAGTCCAAGTATCCGGAAGCGTTCATGCAGGCTCACGAACATCTGAGCTGGAAGCTCGGCGCGTTCAACACCGTCGTGCTGCTGATCTCCAGTTTCACGATGGTGATGGCGGTGCTGGCGGCTCAAACCAACGAGAAGAAAAAGCTCATCGTCTACCTGATTCTGACTTTGATTTGCGCCGGGATCTTCCTTGGCGTGAAGTATGTCGAATACTCCGAGAAGTTCGAGCACGGTCTGCTGCCCGGCAAGTTCTACGCCTCGCATGAGCAGGGCGGAGCGCAAGGGCAGTATATGTTTTTCAGCTTCTACTTCATGATGACCGGCCTGCACGGAATCCACATTCTGGGCGGCATGGCGGTGATGGGATGGGTGCTGAGGCGGGCCATTCGCGGCGACTTCTCTTCGCAATATTACACTCCGGTCGACCTTGTCGGTCTCTACTGGCACCTGGTCGATTTGATCTGGATCTATCTGTTCCCGTTACTTTACTTAATCTCATGAGCGGACATTCACACACAGTTTCCTATGCGGCCAGCGCAAGACTCTATGCTGGCATTCTGATTACGCTATTGATCCTGACGGCAATCACCGTCGCGGCATCGCGTGTTGACTTCGGCGAAGGCAATGTCATTATCGCCCTGGTCATCGCTACCATCAAAGGGACGATTGTGGCACTGTTCTTCATGCACCTTCGTCACGACAAGCCTGTGAATGCCATTGCGTTCACCAGTTCCTTGTTCTTTCTGGCTTTGTTTATCGGGTTCTGCCTGATTGACGCCAAGAGCCGCATTGCTCCGACGGTTGTCGGGTTGAAGCCTATCCCGACGATGCCGAACGCACCCGGCCCCGGTAAGCATTTTGTACCAGGCCAACCGCTACCCGGTTATGCACCAGCGCCCGTGGCAGCCGCTGCACCCGCAGCCGGCGGACATGGCGCGGCTGCTCCGGCTGCTGAACAGCATCACTAAGTATCTTGTCTCAACGAGAGGCCGTATGAGGAATCGCGAACGTAAAATACCGGTTCCTCCTACGGACCCTGCCCCACCGACTCCCTCCCGTACCATCTCCGCAACGATAGCCATCTCTTCTGTCGCAGCACTCATGCTGGCGATCCGGCTGATCCCACACTTCGGCATCTATTTCGACGAGGCGCTGTTCGCTCCGGCGGTTTATCAACCTGACTCCTCGCTGGTCCACATCTCCCTGTTCGGAGTGACATTGCCGGTGATGGTGATGGGTTACGTCGGGGCACTCAAGGTCTATCTGTGGAAGCTCATCTTCGCGGTGGCGGCGCCGTCGGTGTGGTCGATCCGCTTTCCCATGCTGCTGGCGGCAACCTTATCTGCAGGCATCTGGGGCCAGACATTAACGGGGCTCGGCGCCAAACGGGCCGCCAGTGTGTGTATCGGGCTGATGCTGACGTCAGCGTCGCTACTGGTGAGTTCGACCTTCGACTGGGGGCCTGCCGGCCTACAACTTCTGCTGGGCGCACTGGCGATCAATCTGTTGGCCCGTGAACGCTACCCATTGCTCGCCGGATTTCTCATTGGGCTGGCCCTGTGGGACAAGCTGACCTTCGGCTTCGCCTATGGACCGATCCTGGCACTGCTGATCTGGCGGCGTCCACGGTGGGAGATCGCGGCTGGCTTTCTGGCCGGAGCTGCGCCATTGATCTACGGCTTGACGAAGGTATCACCGGCCCAGGAGCTGGCGATCTCGATTTCTCCGGAGCTACTGTGGGGACGACTGTCGCTGATGAGCACCACCCTGCTTGGAACCGGCTTTGCCGGCTTCATGACGAAAGGAACTAGTCTGCCTGGCTTCCCTCCCCTGTTTCTGTTGATTGTGGGCCTGGCGTTCTGGCTCGAAGGTCCCTGGCGCAGGACACGTATCGGTTTCGGCATCTGCCTGCTGGCATCCTGGTGCGGCATGGCGCTGTTCAACAATATCGGTATGTCAGTGCATCACACCGTGCTGCTGCTTCCGGTGCTTTGTGCCTTGATCGCGCTCACCGTTGAAGATTCTGGACCTATGCCCTGGGAGGCCGCACTGCTGCCACTGATCGCCATCAATCTGTTCTGCCTCTATCAACTGGGCCGCGACGTACCCACGGCGCGCTGGTCCCCCTTGCTGAACGATCTCGCCAGCCGCCTGGAGGTACGCCAGCCGCGGGTGGTTGTGTGCGAAGACTGGGGATTTCAGAATACCATCTGGCTGATGTCCGATGGCAAGATGCGTCCCAAGACGGTGAAACTGTCGGGCGAGTGGCAGCAAGAGGATCGAAACAGTGTGGAGACCGCACTCAGTTCTCCGGGAACGGTCTTCGTTAGTTTCGCCGAAGAGAACCGGATCATGCCGCAAGGCCACCAGTCTGTAGAGGCGCTGGCCAAACAACTTGGCTACGCCAAAGCATCGGTCGAGCGTGTCAGGGGTATCATTGAGTTTGACACGTACTTCCTAAAACCCAGGAACTAATCCCATGTTGATCACAAGACGAGAAGCCGGCCTCCTGATGGGCGCCGCCGCTGTCCCCGCGCGCGCAAATGCGAGTTGGACGCCAGACCACGACCGCGCCGTCATGCAGAATGCCCTGCGCGGTATGGACTCAAGGTACGACGCAGCCGAACACATGATCAGCCACCACGCCGGCAACGACTACAGCTATCATTCGGCGTTCCGGAACACCACCGTCCATCCGACTCGCGAATCGTTGGAGTACGCGCTGTACCTGCTCGAGGCCGGCCGCGGCGAACGGGCAGCGCAGGTGATCGAGCGGGTGATCGCCGAACAGGATACAGACACCAAGAGCCGCTTCTACGGCATCTGGGGCTGGTATATGGAAGAACCGGCGAACAAGATGAATCCGGCGGATTTCAATTGGGCGGATTTCAACGGCTCGCTGCTGCTGTTGATCGAACTGCGGCATGGCTCGAAACTTTCCTTGACGCTTCGGAAGAAGGTTCTGCAATCGATCCACCACGCCGCATATTCCATCCGCAAGCGGAACGTGACCATGGCGTACACGAACATCGCGGCACAAGGGACCTTCGTCACGCTGGCGGCGGGCAAACTGCTGGACGATCAGGTCCTGTGGGACTACGCCGTGGACCGCCAGCGACGATTCTCGGCGAAGATCGACGAGACCGGCAGTTTCGCCGAGTACAACAGCCCCACCTACGCCAACGTCACCATCGTCAATCTGACGCGCATCGCAACGTACATCAAAGACGAGCGCGTATTGAAGCTCAATACCAAATTGAGCGAACGCATTTGGGACCATCTCGCCAATCACTGGCATGTTGGCACACGTCAGTTGGCCGGACCCATGAGCCGCTGCTATTCGACCGACATTGGCAAGCCGGTTTGGCTGCAAAAGGCGTTGAACGGTGCGCTGGAATTTGTCAGCCTGGCGGAGTTGCAGTCAGGCAAGGTGTCGAGTTCGGGCGAGGTCGCAGTCACTGCGTACAACTGCACTCCCGCGGCCGCCTCGAAATTCCTGAACGCGGCAGCACCGCACCAGTACCGGGAGACGTTCCTGCCGGGAGTACAGGGTACCACCTGGCTCGACAAAGACTACTGCGTGGGTAGCGTCAATCGCGGCGATTTCTGGATTCAGCGCAGGCCGCTGCTCGCTTATTGGAAGCCCTCGCACTCGGGACAATTGCGCTTCATGAAGGACGACTACGAGTTCTCGTCGGCACTGCTGTACTCGACGCAGGAGCGCGATCAAATTCTCGGGGCGGTGAACTTCCGCAGTCCGGGCGGCGATAAACATATCAGCATCGACATGGTGAAGAACGGCCAGTTCGAAGCGAAGTCGTTGCGGCTTCAGCTCGACATCACCGATCCCAACGCGAAGATTACGGTCTCCGGGTTACGGGGCGTGATCGAATCGGCGGGAATCCGCATGGAACTCGAGGTCCGGGGCGGCGCCTTTGGCTCGCAACAACCTTCGATGCGTGCGGCAAGGAACGCGCTAGTGATCGATCTGGTGCGCACTGATACGCCGCAACTCATCCGCTGGAGCGAAGTGGCGAGTGCATTTCTGGTATTCACCTTCTTCGTTGGGAAACCGGCGATCTTCCGTTACGAGAGCAAGATGGCGGATGGGCAGGTTTCGGCAAAGTGGGGAGATCTGGAACTAACGGCCGGAACCAGAGTCACCACTGTGGCCAAGCAGGAGGCCGCGTTTCAGGAGTCGCGGGCTGGAAAGCCGGTGAAGCTGGAGCGGATCAGCGACGAACATCTGGCCGGCTGAGATTGAAACACTGTTGTCACCGGAGCGCCAGCGGTTTATAGTGGGTAATACCGGATGAATCTTCCTAACCTCCTGACTATTCTGCGCATCTTTTTTGTTCCGCTGCTGGTGGCGGCATTGATGCAGGATAATCTGCATCTGACGATCCTGGATTTTACCCTGACGAATGAGTTTGTGGCGTTGGGTATTTTCCTGGCCGCGGCGGCAACAGATCTGCTCGACGGCTATCTGGCCCGGCGCTGGAAGCAGGTGACTACCGTCGGAACCCTGCTCGATCCGATCGCCGATAAGATGCTGGTTTCAGCGGCAATGATTTCGCTGGTGCAAGTGCGGATGCTGCCGGGCTGGATGGCGGTGCTGATCATCGGCCGCGAATTCGCGGTCTCCGGCCTGCGCTCTATCGCGGCCGCCGAAGGGTATACCATCAAAGCCAGCGATCTGGGCAAGACGAAGATGGTGACGCAGGTGATCGCGATTTCGCTGATGCTGCTGAGCATGCACTACAAGCAGCTGTACGAAATCTCCATGTGGTGGATGTGGGGCGTGGCGTTCTTTGGCGTTGCCAGCGCGATCGGCTATTTTGCGAAGTTCTGGCGCAAGGTAGACGACAGCGTGAAGAAGCGTAGAAGGCGGGAGCTGCTCATCCGGGAGAGACGCAGAAAGAAAGCCGAGCAGGCCGCAGCCGCATCGGCGATGGAGCCCAATCACTAATCGCTGGCAGGCTTGCCGGGGAACTGAATCTCGTAGGACTCTTTGGTGAAGACCACGCGCCGTACCTGACCGCGAGGACCGATCGGACCGATATCCTTCCCGTTCAGGCGCATCGCAACGCCGCCTGCATTGCCGACGAGAATACGGGTGGCATCGGCATGGCGAAGGTCACGCGATTGTCCGCGCTCCAGCATGCCCATGAAGACCATCTTGCCGTTCATGGTGACTTCCAACCAGGTCGGTTCATTTGCGGCGACCTGCAAGCCGCCTGAGCTGCCATCTGCTGAAACAGGAACCAGTACTGCTTGTGCGGGCGCAGGGACTGGAGAGGCCGGGGCCGCATTGTTGACCGCAACGGTGACTGGCGGCACAGAACTGCCCGGGATCACCGGTTTCGGAGTAAATTCGACAGGGCTATTCGCGGCAGGTTTTGCGCCGGCTGGACGAAGTTCTGTTGCGGCGGAGGCGACCTCCGGTTTCTTTTCGTTGCTCTTCTGCAAGACGGCATACAGTAGAGAGCATCCGGCCACCACCATGACAAGGGCGCCTATCGACATGACCATGCGCTTGTCGAAGGTGCGCTGCCCAGGAGCAGGCATGGGAGGTACATTGATCGGGGTTTTCGGAGAGGCAAGCTGGCTTAGATCTACTTCCGGCTCCGCGCCCAGGATCTCGTCCAGTGCGCCATCGAACTGGGCGGGATTCAGACCAAGCCGGGTGGCATACTGGCGGACAAAACTGCGGCTGAAGAAGCCTCCGGGAAGGCTCTCCCAATCATCGCATTCGATCGCATTGAGGTAACGGTAGTTAATGCAAAGACTGGATGCAATCTCACGAAGATCAAGTCCCTGCTTCTGCCGTTCCTGCCGTAATCTTTCACCAACCAGCTTCATACTGAATAAGACTTCGTCCTAAGGCTATAATACTACAGTTGAGCGTTAGCCAATTCATGCCGTGTGCAACATCTGACACTTCCAACACCATCAGCGTCGTGGTGGTGAACTGGAACCGCAAGGAATTGCTGCGCGAATGCCTCCATTCCCTGGCCTCCCAGAACTTGAGTGACGGCTCACAGCCTGCTGTAATCGTTGTAGATAACGGCTCTACCGACGGGTCCGTGGAGATGCTAGAAGCCGAATTCGGCGGCGATAGGCCGCTGCCCGTACAGCTGATCCGGAACAAGGACAACCGGGGATTCTGCGGAGCAAACAATCAGGGAATCGCCGCTTCCAAATCGGACTTTATTGCACTTTTGAACAACGACGCCGAAGCGGACCCGAATTGGCTTCAATCGCTCCTGGCAGCATTTCATGAAAGGCCGGAGATCGGAATGGCGGCGAGCAAGATCCTGCACTTCGAGAATCCGGGCCGCATCGACAAGGTGGGGCACCTCATTTACCCGGACGGCCAGAACCGCGGCCGAGGCACCGGCGAAATGGACCACGGGCAGTATGATCAGGTGGAAGAGACGGCCTGGCCGGATGGCTGCGCCTGCATGTACCGCCGGAAGATGCTTGACGAGATTGGCGGCTTCGACGAAGATTTCTTCGCTTATGCCGACGATGCCGAGCTTGGCCTGCGCGCCCAGATCGCAGGCTGGCGCTGTTTATACGTTCCCCAGGCGGTGGTGAAACACAGGCGCGGAGAGACATTGGGGCTGCGCTCCACCTTCCGCCTGGAATTGATAGAGCGCAACAGGGTGCTGCTCGCTGCTAAACTATTTCCCATCGGACTACTTTTTCTCAATCCGTTTTATTACCTGCTGCGGTTAAGCGCCGGAGCCCTGGCAGCCGTGCGTGGAAAGGGCGAAGTGGGGCGGTATCCGTCGAAGACCGCCGTCGCTCGCGCTTTGTTGAAAGCAGATCTAAAGGCGCTGCTGCTGTTGCCGAAGATGTTCGCCAAACGCCGGCGGCTAGTGCGCAGGATTTCGACCGCGGAGCTTTATGCGTTGCTGAAGAAGTACCGTATTCCCTTGCGCGTCCTGACGGAGGAAGCGATATAGCCACCGAGCCCATTTCGACTGAGCCGATCCAGGCCGAACCGTGTCCTGCCTGCGAGGAGACAGCGGCACTGATTCTGTTCCGGACAACGGACCGCCTGTTCCATACCACCGACCGGATTTTCGAGATCGTGGAATGCCAGGGCTGCCGTTTGATCCGTCTGCATCCACGCCCGACGCCGCGGGAACTAACCGAGTATTATCCCGAGACGTATTATTATGCGCCGGGTTCGGACAAGACATCGTCGCTCGAAGAGATGTACCGGCGGGCGGTGCTGCTGGGTCACGTGCGGTTCGCAGAGCGGGCCATTCATGAGGCGGACGAGGAAGGCATTGTGCTTGACGTCGGCTGCGGCGGTGGTTTGTTCCTGGACATGCTGCGACGGCGGGGCCACAAAGTCGCCGGCCTCGACTTCTCGATCGCTGCGGCAGCCACCGCGTGGCGGCACCACGGTGTTCCTGTGATCTGCGGCTCGCTTTCCAGCGCTCCGCTGCCCAAAGGATCGTGCGCTGCGATCACGATGTACCATGTTCTAGAACACCTTTACGATCCGGTAGCTTATCTTGACGCAGCGCACGAATTGCTCGCTCCGGACGGACGGCTGATCGTACAGGTACCCAATGTGTCGAGCTGGCAGTTCCTGATTTTCGGCGAGATGTGGAATGGCGTGGACGTGCCGCGGCATCTCATCGATTTCCGGACGCAGGACCTCGACCAGTTGCTGGACCACTGCGGGTTTGAAGTTCTGCGCCACAAGCATTTCTCGCTGCGCGACAATCCGGCAGGCCTGGCATCGAGTCTTGCGCCATCGCTCGATCCGATGGCGCGGCGCGTCCGCAAGCTGCCCGAGACGCCGGGCATGAAGCTGTTCAAGGACCTGGTGTATCTGGCGCTGGCAACGGCGGCGATTCCATTTACACTGCTCGAAGCAGCCTGCCGCGCCGGTTCGACCGTGATGGTTGAGGCCAGGAAAAAGTCGTGAAGCGCACGGGCGACAACTGGCCGCGCCCGCTCCGCCGGTGGGTCCTGCATTTCGAGGCTTCGATTGAAGACGCAGTGGAGCAGTTCGCGGCTTCCCTGCCCGCCGGGGCGCGAGTTCTGGATGCCGGTTCGGGCGAAGGAATGTATCGCCATTACTTCAAGCAGCAGCGGTATGTTGGGGTGGATTTGGGCGTCGGGGATGGGGCGTGGGACTATTCCAACCTGGAAGCGGTCGCCGACCTGGAAGCCTTACCTTTCGCAGATGATTCGTTCGATGCCGGGATCAATATCGTCACCCTGGAACACGTGCGGCAACCGGCGATCGTGTTACGCGAGATCGCCCGCGTGCTGAAGAGCGGCGCGCCCTTTCTCATCGTGGTTCCGATGGAATGGGAAGTGCACCAGGCGCCGAACGACTATTACCGGTACACGCGTTACGGCATGGCGTTCCTGATGATTCAGGCGGGCTTCACGCAGCCGAAGGTCGAGGCGGTGGGGGGATTTTTCCGGCTGCTGGCGCGGCGCGTGCTGGGCGGGATTCAATTCTACCCGGCGCTTTTGTGGATTCCGTTCGCACTGCCGGGCTTGCTGTTGCCGCTGCTCGATTCCCTGGACCGGGAGAAAAACTTTACCCTAGGATACATATGCTCCGCACGAAAACGATAACCCTTTGGCTGGCCCTTTCGGCGATGCCGCTGCTCCAAGGCGCCGACTTCAGCGGCCAGTCCGCATTGGAGTATACTCGCAGGATGGTGCAATTGGGGCCACGCTGGTGCGGGTCGCCGGCACACAGCAAAATGCAGGCGATGATACTCGCCGAGTTGCGGAAATACAAGGGCGACATCATCCAGGATGATTTCCAGGGGCAGACGCCGGCTGGCGGGATCGCGATGAAGAACATCATCGTGCGGTTCCCGGGAGCGTCTGGCAAAGCGATCGCCATCACAGGCCACTACGACACGAAGAAAATGAACAATTTCCTGGGAGCGAACGACGGCGGATCATCGGCTGGAACGCTGCTGGAATTGGCGCGTGCGTTGACCGGCATGGTGCGGCGCGACGCGGTGTATCTGGTGTTCTTCGATGGTGAAGAGGCCGTCGTGAACTGGACGGCAACGGACAGTCTGTACGGCAGCCGCCATCTGGCCGAGAAGTGGCAGCACGATGGTACGCTGGGTAAATTGAAGGCGCTGATCAATGTCGATATGACTGGCGACAAGGACCTGAACATCGTTCGCGAACAGAGCTCCAATCGGGAGATCATGTCGTTGATCCAGCAGACCGCGTCTGACCGCGGGTACGGCAAATACTTCGCCGGTGCAATGCAGGGCATCGAGGACGACCACGTCCCATTTCTGAAACTCGGGGTGAAGGCAGTTGACCTGATCGATTTCGATTATGGCGACAACATGGCCTACTGGCATACGCCGCTCGATACAATGGATAAGTTGAGCGCCAACAGCTTCCAGGTAGTGGGCAATGTTCTGATGGAAGTGATCCGGCGGCTTGAGGACAAATAATGAAGAAGAGTAAGACGGTTGGCAGAAGACAGATGTTCGGCCTGGCGCCGGCATTCCTGATTCCTGGAATGGCGATGGCGGCGGGAAAGATTCCGAATGAGACGAAAGACGCGGCCAAGGCCAAGATCACCAAGGAGCCATTCGGCGATCTCAGCATCTATTGGGAAGGCGCGACGGACCAGATCAAATCGATGACGGCGGGAAGCCTGCGTTTGAAGGCGGGGATGTCGCCGCATCCGCCGCATGCGCATCCGGAAGAAGAGTTCATGGTAATTACCGAAGGCACGGGCGAGATCAACATCGAAGGCAAGATCACCAAAGCCGGACCTGGAGCGATGATGTACTGCGCCGCCAACAAGTCGCACGGCATCGTCAATACCGGCAAGACCCCGCTGCTGTTTTACTTCTACAAGTGGAAGGCATAATGCCCATGCGTCACGCAACTACTGCTGAGGAGCTGGAATCGCTGCTACTCGATGGCGTTCTGTCGGCTGAGCCAGTAGCGGAGGAGATTACCGCGGAGACCAAGCGGCCGTGTCCTGGGCACTCGGCCGAACCGACTAACTCTCCGCTGCTGCCCGTGCTCTCTCAAAAGCGCGGGTAAGTGCTGGGGGCACGATCTTCGGATAGAACTGCCGGAAAGTGGTATCACCCGCAGAGAACTGGTGATTGACCAGGTCTTTGTAGGCAAGGGCCGCCTCCTGTTCAGAGATTTTGCCGGAGACGCAGCCATAAATCAGACGCGCCACCAGAATCCCGCTGCTCGATAGACTCAGGACTTGCGGCCTACCGCACAGGCTTAACGAGTCAGCGGCCTCACGAAGCAGAAAGTAGCCTGGGCCGGCGCTCATGGGATGAAGCCGCCAATTTAGGTCGAGCCCGCCCTTGGCCGAGATCTGTCCCGCTGTGAATGCCACAGGCTTGGTTTCATGAACTTCGCCAGGCCATCCGGCCGCATCCGAGGGAAGAAGTCTTGCAGCCAACCAACCCCGTTTCCCTGTGGCATCCAGCGTCCAATCGGCGAAGAATTCCTGACCGCGCACCGCCACTCCGGCGACACGGCCGCCGTGACGAAGCACTGCGTCCGGTTCTGCATCCGAAACAAACAAGACACCCGTCAGCAAGGCTGATTGCCTGAGTAAGTCTCCAACGACATGCGGATTTCCGGGCTCGCATCGCGGGTCAATGGTTTCCAAAACGCAGACCGAGAACCCAGCGCGGGATGCGGCAACCGCCGCTGCGCAACCCTCGGGTCCTGCTCCCAGAATCAGTAAGTTGATTCGCATGAAGTTTAAGATAATAAGTGACGCTCCAACATCAAACGTTACAAAGATTATGGAAGTTTCTTGTGGCGGGGCAGCGGAAGCCCCACAAACAGGCTCTCTCAGCAGAAACCACAATTACTAGTTGACATCCAACTGTAATACCCCGTATATTGATACTGCTGTGCTTCCTCCGCAGAGAGGACGGCAGCCTTTGATCAGATTCGAACACCACCAAATCTTCATAGCTGCCGGCGACTCTTCGATGTGTAGCCGCGCGTACACATTGAAATGGGGGAAGGGGCGCAACATGAGTACAACCGCAGAATTGTTTCCAGGAATCCACGCTGAAACGCCACCCACCAGCATGAGAGTCCGGAAACGGAATGGGGCACTGGAGCCCGTATCGGTAGAGAAGATTATCCGCGCCGTTGAGCGTTGCTCGGTGGGGCTCACCAGCGTTGACCCGATGCGTGTGGCGATCAAGACTATCGGCGGCATTTACGACGGTTCTACCACCAAAGAGCTTGATTCGCTCTCCATTCAAACCGCGGCGTCGCTGATTTCAGAAGAGCCGGAATACTCGCGGCTGGCAGCACGGCTGCTGACCCGGTTTATTGAAAAGGAAGTCCAGAACCAGAACATCTTCTCCTTCTCGCAATCGATCGAAGCTGGCCGCCAGAACGGCTTGATCTCCGAAGAGACTCTGGCGTTCGTCAAGGCGAATGCACGGAAGCTGAACAGCGCAATTGATGACCTCAACTCCGACCGCTTCGAGTTCTTCGGCGTGCGCACGGTCTATGACCGCTATCTGCTGAAGAATCCGACGACCCGTGCCGTGATCGAATCGCCGCAGTACTTCTTCCTGCGCGTGGCGTGTGGACTGTCGCAGAATGTCGGCGAAGCCGTCGCGTTTTACCAATTGATCTCCGCGCTGGAGTATTTGCCCAGTTCGCCGACACTGTTCAACTCGGGTACGACGCACTCACAGATGTCGTCCTGTTTCCTGCTCGATTCGCCGCTGGACAGCCTGGAATCGATCTACGACCGGTATAAGGACGTCGCGCTACTGTCGAAGTTCTCAGGCGGCATTGGCCTCGCGTATCACCGCGTTCGTTCGCGCGGGTCGCTGATCCGGGCGACGAACGGCAACTCCAATGGCATCGTGCCGTGGCTCAAAACGCTCGACTCGTCGGTCAGCGCGGTGAACCAGGGCGGCAAGCGCAAGGGCGCCTGCTGCGTTTATCTCGAATCGTGGCATGCGGACATTGAAGACTTCCTGGAGCTGCGCGACAACACCGGCGACGAAGCACGCCGCACTTACAACCTGAACCTGGCACACTGGATTCCGGACCTGTTCATGGAGCGTGTGGAGACCGACGGCATGTGGTCGCTATTCGATCCATCGAAGGTCCCGCAACTGCCCGATCTCTCCGGCGACGAATTTAAGAAAGCCTATGTCGCCGCGGAAGAGGCCGGCCTGTTTACTCGTCAGGTAAAGGCCCGCGAGCTGTATTCACGCATGATGCGGACCCTGGCCGAGACCGGCAACGGCTGGATGACGTTCAAGGACGCGTGCAATCGAAAATCGAACCAGACGGGACTGCCGCAAAACGTCGTGCATCTTTCGAACCTGTGCACGGAGATCACTGAAGTTACCTCGCACGCTGAGACGGCCGTCTGCAACCTCGGCTCGGTCAATCTGGCGCGCCACCTCACTAACGGAGAATTCGACTTCGACAAACTGGCAGCTACGGTGCGCCGCGCGGTGCCGTTCCTGGATCGCGTGATCGACATCAACTTCTACCCGACGGCCGCGGCTAAGGTATCGAATGACCGCTGGCGCCCCGTGGGCCTGGGCTTGATGGGCCTGCAGGACGTGTTCTTCCAGATGAGGATCGCCTTCGATTCGCCTCAGGCGAGAGCGCTTTCAAAACGCATCCAGGAAGAGATCTACTTCCATGCCCTCACGGCTTCGTGCGAGCTGGCGGAAGCGCATGGTCCGCATGAATCTTTCCAGGAGACACGCGCCGCAAAGGGAGAGTTGCAGTTTGACGCGTGGGGAGTGGTGCCGGAAGCTACCCAGCGCTGGGACGCATTGCGGGAGCGGATCAAGAAGTCCGGCCTGCGCAATTCCCTGCTGCTGGCGATCGCCCCAACGGCAACCATCGCGTCCATTGCCGGTTGCTATGAGTGCATCGAGCCGCAGATCACCAACCTGTTCAAGCGCGAAACGCTATCGGGCGACTTCATTCAGGTGAACCGCTATCTGGCCTCGAACCTGAAAGAGCTCGGCATGTGGACCGAGGACATGCGGACGCGGCTCAAGATGTCAGAAGGTTCCATACAGGGCATGGCTGAGATCCCGGCTGAATTGCGCGAAGTGTACCGCACGGTGTGGGAGATTCCGATGCGTTCGCTGATCGATATGGCAGCCGACCGCGGCGCCTTCATCGACCAGAGCCAGTCGCTGAACCTGTTTATGGAGAGCCCCAACATCGGCAAGCTCTCTTCGATGTACATGTATGGTTGGAAAAAGGGATTGAAGACAACTTACTATTTGCGTTCGCGTCCGGCGTCGAAGATCTCAAAGACAACGGTTCCGGTGGCCAAGGTTTCGACGGAGCAGGCCATCGCGTGCTCTCTGGAGAATCCGGAATCGTGCGAGGCCTGCCAGTAATGATCCTGGATCCAGGCTTTAACCTCACGCTGCGGCCGATGAAGTATCCGGTGTTCTTTGAGATGTACAAGACCGCCATTAAGAACACGTGGACGGTGGAAGAGGTGGACTTTGCGACCGACGTGACCGACCTGCGGTCAAAGATGAAGCCGGCCGAGCAGCACCTGATCAAGCGGCTGGTGGCGTTCTTTGCGACCGGCGACAGCATTGTCGGCAATAACCTTGTGCTGAATCTGTACAAGCACGTCAATTCTCCGGAAGCGCGCATGTATCTCTCGCGCCAGCTGTACGAAGAGGCGCTGCACGTGCAGTTCTATTTGACGCTGCTCGATACCTATGTCACCGATCCGGCGGAGCGGGCGGAAGCATTCGCCGCGGTGGAGAATATCCCTTCGATTCAGAAGAAGGCGCAGTTCTGTTTTAAGTGGATCGATTCCATTCAGAAGCTGGACGAAATCCGCACCGACGAACAGATGCGGCAGTTTCTGTTGAACCTGGTCTGCTTTGCGTCGTGCATCGAGGGCCTGTTCTTCTTCGCCGCCTTCGCGTACGTCTATTACATGCGTTCCCGCGGGCTGCTGCAAGGCCTGGCATCGGGCACGAGTTGGGTGTTTCGCGATGAAAGCGCGCACATCGATTTTGCCTTGGAAGTGGTGGAGACTGTGCGGCGCGAACGGCCTCACCTGTTCGATGAGAGCTTCTCGCAGAATGTCACAGAGATGATCCGTGAAGCGGTGGAATGCGAAATGACCTTCGCCGAGGACACGCTTAGCCTGGGGATCAGCGGGCTTTCCATCGCCCATATGCGCGAGTACTTGCAGTATGTCGCCGACCGGCGGCTGGAAGCGCTGCAATTGAAGCCTGTGTATGGTTCCAGGAATCCATTCGACTTTATGGAACTGCAGGACGTGCAGGAGTTGACCAACTTCTTCGAACGGCGGGTGTCCGCTTATCAGGTGGGCGTCACCGGCGACGTTGGTTTCTCCGAAGATTTCTAGGCCGGCTTCAAAAGTTTGGCCAGACGGGCAACCTCTTCGGGTTTGCGCTTTGCCAGATTGTCGTTTTCCTTTGGATCGTTTTTCATATCGAAGAGCAGTTCCTTTTCCGGGCTGTCCTCCATCTGGAATCCGCGAATGAATTTGTAGCGTCCGTCGTCCACCATGCGCCAGTCATTCAGCCCCGAGAGCAGGTGACTACGATGTTTCGTTGACCGGCCTTCGAGCAGTGGACGAACCGTACGGCTGTCCATCTGCCGCGGGCGGGCGACTCCGCCGTAATCCAGATAGGTAGCGGCAAGATCCATCACACTCACCAGCGCATCGCTCGAAACCCCTTTCGCAACGCCGGGCCCCGCGACAACCAAGGGAACACCGACCGAGGACTGCATCGGCTTCGACTTGCCCCACATGTTGTGATCGCCCAACAGGTCGCCGTGATCGCTGCTGAAGACGATCAAGGTGTTGTCAAACTCTCCGCGCGATTTGAGCAGTTCGATGTAGACACCCAGCCAGCGGTCGACATTTTCCACCATGGCTGTGTAGTTCTGGCGGATGAGCGAGTGCGTTTCGCGAGTGAATTCGGTGGAGTGATTGGGTGACGGAAAGTCCCGGCCGCGCACTTTCCTTTCCATGGACGCGGTAATATCCATGGGAGAATGGGGTCCGGTGAAGTTTACCTGCAGATGCCACGGCTTGCCTTTGGGCGTTCCCTTGATCAAGTCGAGCCCATTGTTGGCCAGCCAGTTGTCACAGTAGGCATCATCGGGGAGAGGCGTGGGAAATGTAGCTGCGTATTCTTTACCGTGCCGTCTCTCGTAATCATCGACATGGACCTGGCTCAGGTTGCGGCTCTTCAAATACGTCATGTACGGATCGTAGGGAGTCATGGCGCCCTTCATCGCGTCATGCTTGCCGGCGTTGTTGATCCCGTCAGAGAACCCCCAATCGGCCAGGTGCAGTTTGCCGTCGACGCCCTGATTGTTGCTGGCCTTGGAGAGATCGACCTTGCCGCAACAAGTCACGTGATATCCGGCGTCGCGCAAAAGCCGGTAGTAAGTCTGCTGCTCGAGGGGATAATCGGTCTTGTTGCTCGGGACTCCGCAACTCTCATATTCCCGGCCGGAGGCAAGGCACGCCCGCGAAGGAGCGCACAATGGCGACGCCACCACGGCGCGGCGGAACTGCACGCCGCGGGCAGCGAGTTGATTCAGATTTGGGGTGCGGACGCCTGATTCCGGAGTGAGGCCCGTCCAGTCATAGCGCAGCTGATCGGGAAAGAAGAAGAGGATGTTCGGGCGCCGAGCGAGCTGGGCTTGCCCGCCGAACGCGGGTAGTGCGGCGAGAGATGCTGCAGTCTTCAGGAGAGTGCGCCGGCTGGAAGTGACTTGGTCCATAAAAGTACTGACCAAGTTTATAACAAAAGCTGCCGGTCTAGTGTGCCAACGCCAACTGTTGATTTGCGCTCAGCAACGCCCGCACAGCATCCATTCCGCCCGCGTGCTGCAAGCCTGGAACAAAGACCATCCTGGAGAGCTCTTCGTCGGTTTCGGCGTGGAAGTCCCCGTCGATCTTGAGTGAGACCGGATCCGATGAAATGGCGGCCGCAAGCATGCACCATCCGGCTGCATGGGCGGTGCAGTCAAGAGTGATACGGTCATGCCCGGTCTGCTTCAAATAGGCGAGGGAAGTGAGGATATCCCTGACGCGGTTTGAATCGTCGCTCCGCTGGTAGGTGAGAAAGGCAGGGTCCATGGAGCGGCCTTTGTGCAGTGATCCGGATTGAAACACCTCAATCGCCAGTTGCGAAGTGTCCGGTTGATCGCATTGCGGCAACGGGACCTGACCGCCAACATAGGCTATTGCCGAATTTCCCGGACGGTCCTGAAGTTGCACGCTGACGCGTTCCCCTGATCCGGTGCGCTGCAAAACCATGCGTGGCGAAGTCTGGACGACCGTCACATTGCCCGCAGTGCCGGAGCCAAGCAACCCAGCCAGGCGATCGCGCATCTGTGACAGGCTGAGCCGGGAGTTCAATTTCCGCATCTCGCTTTTCCAAAGATCAAAGAGCGCCACCGGCTTACGGAAGGCCGAAGCCTGGGCACCAATCAACAGGTCCGTGGGACGCAGATCGACAGGTTCGGACTCATAGGCAACTCCGCCGAATGGCTGCTCCATCAGGTAGCGGCGAAAAAAAGCATAGACCGCTACCCTGCTCTTCTCATTGTAGTTATGAGGCGAGTGGATGTGGGCGCAGGAAACCGCTTCGGGGTGGCCGTACAATTTGTAGACGGAGGTTACGGCCGGGAGCTCCACCATGGGGGTGTGTTTGGTCCAGTCGCCGGTGGCTGAAACCAGCAACATCGGCTTTGGAGCCATCAGCGAAGCGATCTCGACGTTGTTGGTGCCGTCGCGCAAACCGGGGGCGATCTCGCAGGCATCGTCGCCCTGAAAATTGGCCGAGACCATATCGACCGGAGCGGAGGCCTTGATGCGGTCATCCACGGCAGCAAGCAGAATCGTTTGCGTTGCGCCTCCCGAGGCACCAGTGACACCGAGGCGTGTTGGGTCGGATTCTGTAAGTGATTCCAGCAGATCCAACGCGCGGATGGAATTCCATAATTGCAGCCCCAGGGGGCTGAACGACCAGAGCATCTCAGATGGCGTCGATCCAAATATGTGCTTGGTCTGGGTGGTATCGTTGTACCCCACCATATCGTAGGCGAAGGCAACAAAACCCTGGGCAGCAAGGTTGGCGCATAACGCTGGAACGGAGTAGCTGCTGGTGTTGTGAATCCGGCCATTTTTCCAGTGTCCGTGTGGGACCAGCACCGCCGGGTGCTTTCCACCGGATACCGGAAGATAGAGATTGCCTGCCACGAAGTAGCCGGGAAGAGATTCGAACAACACCTTCTCGACGATGTAGTTCCCGTGCCTCTGCCGTCCAAAGCGTTGGACGTTCAGTGGTTGCTTTGACGGCAGGACGTCGAGGCCGGCGGCGACAAGAATCTGCTTGCGGAGCAACTGACGCCGTTCGTCCCATTCGTCAAGCGACGAGTAATCGCGCAACCGGAAGTGCGTCTTCGCATCGAGCCTGACGCTTAACCGTATGTCCGCAGGCAACAACTGCGGCAGTTCAGCGGCACGCCCGAGCGTAACCAGACAAAAGCCCAAGAAAACTTTGAAGAGACGACTCGTCATATATTCCTTCGCAGTAGAAAGACATCGAGCATCCCCAAGGTGAATAGTTATTAATGAAACGTCAGAACGTTGCGTTGCGTTACAAAAATCTTGAGAGATCTGTAACGCCCGTCCGGAATCCACCCCGTACAAATACTGGTAAGATGTAGAGAATGTTACCTCTGCTGCTGGCCCTTGCCCTGAATCCCGGCGACATGATCCCGAAATTCGAAGCCAGTGATCAACAAGGAGTTACACGCACGTTTGACTCCATCCGCGGACCCAAGGGCGCCTACCTGGTGTTCTTCCGCTCCGCCGACTGGTGACCCTACTGCAAGAGCCAGCTCGTGGAGCTGGAACGCAGCAAGGAGTTGTTGAAAAGTAAGGGGTATGGCGTGGCGGCTATCAGCTATGACAGCGTAGCGATCCTGGCTGCGTTCAGTGGCCGCCGCAACATCACCATCCCGTTGCTCTCCGACCCGGAGTCCAAGCTCATCAAGGCCTTCGGCATTTTAAACGACAAGGTCCAGCCCGGACCGTTTGCCGGAATCCCGCATCCGGGGACCTTCATTGTCGATGAGACCGGCCGTATCAAAGAGCGCTACTTCGAGGACGACTTCCGCGAACGTTATACGGTGGCTGGAATTCTGAAGGAGCGGATCGAGGCGGGGGTGACTGACCTGCCGCGGCTCCGCCTGAACTGGTCCACCAGCGCGACACAGGTTCGGGGAGGACAACATATCGTGCTGACGCTCGATGGCGTCCTCCCGCCCAGGATGCATGTCTACGCGCCGGGAGTGAGCGCCGAATACCGCCCGGTGAAGTGGAACATGGTCGATAAGCCGGGCTGGAAATCCGGCGAACCGGTCTTTCCGGCGCCCAAGCGGATGTCACTCGCGGGAGATCCGGAGCTGGTGCCGGTGTACGAGGGCAAGTTCAGTCTGACCCGGGAGGTGATCATCGCCCGCGAACAGGACCTGAAGCCGCTGGTTTCGCCTTCCGGGGACTTCACCATAGAAGGCAACTTTCAGTTCCAGGCGTGCGACGACCGCATGTGCTTCCCTCCGCAGACTATTCCGCTTAAGTGGATGCTGCATCTAGAGGGGCACGACAGCCAGCGCGTAGCACCCGAACTGCGCAGGAAGTGATGGATTGCGATGCTGCCTGAATGGTGCCGGCTCATCGGCGTTGTCATTCTGCTGGCCGGCATCGCGTTACGGCTGCGCACGACCGCGGTGGTCCTCACCGCCGCATTGGCAACGGGACTGACTGCCGGGTTGTCTCCCCAACAGCTGCTATCCATATTGGGGAAGGCCTTCGTCGATAACCGCCTGATGACTTTGTTCCTACTGACGCTGCCGGCCATTGGACTGTGCGAGCGCTTCGGATTGCGGGAACAGAGCGCGAAGTGGATCTCCAGGTTTGGGACGGCTTCACCGGCCAGGGTCGCCATCGCCTACCAGATGTTCCGGATTCTCCACGGCGCACTCGGAATTCGCCTTTCCGGGCATGCCGCGTTTGTCAGGCCGCTGGTCTACCCCATGTCGGCTGGAGCCAGTCACGCGCCGCTCAGCGAACAGGAAGACGAACGGATCAAGGCGCAATCGGCCGCCAGTGAGAACTACGCCAACTTCTATGGGCAGAATCTGGCACCGGTCCAGGCAGGGGTGCTGCTGGTCTATTCCACGCTGACCAGCCTGGGGTGCCAGGTCAACATCTGGAGCATCGTGATCTATTCGATTCCGATGGTGCTGCTTTCGCTTTTGGCCGCCGCGGTCCAGTTCCTTTTGCATGAACGAGGGGAGGCCTGACGTGGAAGTCATTTACGCGACTGCCGGGCTGGTCCTGTTTTGCTTCGCCTGGAGCACATTGTTCGATGCCACCAATCCTCACCGTGTGACGAGTGCCTGCTTTTGGATGTTGTTGGCTGTGATCTTCGCCGCCGGACCACTGCTGTCAAACTGGATCAATGGCCTGATCGTTGTCGTGATGGTCGCGCTGGACGCAACGGGCCGCGTAGGAAGGGGTCTCGACTCCGCACCACCGGTGACGACCGAAAG
>Ga0118677_10002226_pt1 | contig 39349 bp, 36 predicted proteins | sample AliMusrvi5mmetaG_FD_86154 | JGI IMG/M metagenome (GOLD analysis project Ga0118677, IMG submission 86154) | reverse complement strand
CAATTAGATATTAATTTTCATTATCTAATTCATTACCTATTTATTAAAGTGATATATAATATTTTACGATAACTAAAAATTACTATTATTTTATATTTAGTTGTACCTACTATTCGGAGAAAAAATATATATGTCTACTTATAAAGACCTTCTAGCCCAACGTGAACAGTTGGATAAACAGATTAAAGAGGCGATTCAACGTGAAAAAGCAGATGGGATTGCTAAAGCCAAGATTATTATTGAAGAGTATGACTTGACTGCGTTGGATTTATTTAGTCGCAAAGCAGGTGTTCGCAATGCTAGCGGTAAAGTGGCCCCCAAATATCGCAACCCTGAAACGGGTGAGACTTGGACTGGTCGAGGTAAGGCGCCAAAATGGATTGAAGGTAGAGATCGCAGTAATTACCTTATATAAGTAATTGATTTCATTATGATTTCATAACTAAAATAAAGCTGATCGGCATATGTTGATCAGCTTTAATTGTTATTTATTTCCCAATTTTCAGTCCGAACCCGTTATTTTTTAGAGCTCACTTAAATTCAGGCTCCATGAAACTGCGTCTGCTGGCATTATTTTTAGTTTGGATAAGTTCAAAAGTAGCCACATAATTTTAATAACGGGGTAATTAAAATCAATGAGGTTGTTTTTCATTTTCTACTGAGGGTTTCAGAGTACTGCAACCAGTTATATAAAGTTTTTATCATTCAAGCCCATTGCTGACGGGTCGAGGTTAATAAAGCCCTCATTTACGCAAAAATGTAACCGATGAACTCGCTCCAAAAGCCGAACGTGGGCAATACAAATACCTGTATTGAACGATTCAATACAAAGGACTTACAAGCAGATTAGGATATTCCTATTACTGTTTATTGATAGGGAAATACCCCTGTTAATATAAAAATCAGGGAAAGCCCTTCAAGTGCTAATGGTTAACCGTGTTAAATTACTAGAGTAATGACAGTATTTGCATAGATCAATTCGTAAGGCGGTTTAGCCGCAGAACGAATGGTTTTAACCACAGTTTTTATTCGGGAAACCCGATGAAAGGTGAGCATCATGATGCAGGACCAAAGGGATAACTCCTATCTCTTCGGCGGAAACGCCCCCTACGTAGAGGAACTCTACGAATCCTACTTGCACGATCCAGCTTCAGTAGCTGATCACTGGCGAGATTATTTTGATAATGTGAAGGAAGTGCCTGCTGTTGATGGTTCATCTAGAGCCGATATTGCCCATGCTCCTATTGTTGCGTCCTTTGCGGAGCGCGCAAAGCAGGGCCCCATCAGAACGGTTTCTGATTCGGCTGACTCGGAAATGGGGCGTAAACGCGTTGGTGTTCAGCAATTAATTGCGGCATATCGAAACGTTGGCAATCGTTGGGCGGATATTGATCCGTTAAAGCGCACCGAACGTCCTGATATTCCTGAGTTGAACCCCGCTTTTTATGGCTTTACTGATGGCGATATGGATATCGTCTTCAATACTAGCAATACTTTCTTCGGTAAGACGGAGATGAGCTTGCGTGATTTACTGCAAGCCTTGCGTGAAACCTATTGTGGCAAGATTGGCCCTGAATACATGTTCATCGCCGATCAGACTATTAAAAAGTGGTGGCAAGAAAAACTAGAATCCTGTCGTTCAACCCCTCATTTTAATGTGGATGAAAAACGCCAAATCTTAGATCGCGTGACAGCCGCAGAAGGTTTGGAGCGTTACCTGCAGGCTAAGTTTGTAGGTCAAAAGCGTTTTTCATTGGAGGGTGGCGACAGCTTTATTCCTTGTATGGATGAGTTGATTCGTCAAGCCGGCTCCAAAGGTGTGCAAGAGATTGTGATTGGCATGGCCCATCGTGGTCGTCTGAATGTCTTGGTAAACGTCCTGGGCAAGATGCCTACTGATTTATTCGCTGAGTTTGAGCATAAAGGACCGGAAACATTACCCGCAGGCGATGTGAAATATCACCAAGGTTTCTCCAGCGATATTTCTACTCCAGCTGGTCCTGTGCATTTGTCTTTGGCTTTTAACCCATCCCATCTAGAGATTGTGAACCCAGTAGTGGAGGGTTCGGCGCGTGCTCGCATGGAGCGCCGTGGTGACTTATTGGGTGAGCAAGTATTGCCCATCCTAGTGCATGGTGATGCAGCTATTGCTGGCCAAGGCGTGGTACAAGAAACTTTGGCGATGTCCGAGGTTCGTGGTTACTCCACTGGTGGCACGGTTCATATCGTTATCAATAACCAAATTGGTTTTACGACATCAGACCCGCGTGATTTACGTTCTAGCTTGTATTGCACGGACATCATGAAAGTAGTTGACGCACCAGTATTGCATGTTAATGGCGATGATCCGGAGGCAGTAGTTCTGGCTACTAAATTAGCAGTCGATTTCCGCACTAAGTTTCACAAAGATGTAGCGATTGATATTGTGTGCTTTAGGAAACTAGGTCATAACGAGCAAGATACACCCGCGATGACTCAGCCCTTGATGTACAAAACCATCGCATTGCACCCCGGTACACGTAAGCTTTATGCTGATAGGCTTGAGGCGCAGGGTGTTTTGCCAGCCGGTACTGGCGATCTCATGGTTAAAGAGTATCGCGCTGCGATGGATGCAGGTATACAAACATCTGATCCAGTTCTTAGTAATTTCAAGGGTAAGTTCGCTGTAGATTGGTCCCCTTTCTTGAATAAGAAGTGGACTGATGAAGCTGACACTGCCATTCCATTGACGGAATGGAAACGCTTGGCCGAGAAGATCACCACCATTCCCGAAGATTTCAAAGTGCACCCTTTGGTTGAAAAGGTGCTTAGAGATCGGGCGGCAATGGGTCGCGGCGAGACTAATATTGACTGGGGTATGGGGGAGCATATGGCTTTCGCTTCTTTAGTTGCCAGCGGTTATCCTGTTCGACTGTCTGGTGAGGACAGTGGTCGCGGCACCTTTACCCATCGTCATGCAGTTTTGCATAATCAGAATCGTGAGAAATGGGATACCGGCACATATATGCCGTTACGTCATGTTGCAAAAGATCAAGCGCCGTTTCTGGTGATCGATTCGATTTTGTCTGAAGAGGCTGTGCTGGGTTTTGAGTATGGCTATGCCGCATCGGAACCCAACACTTTAACTATTTGGGAGGCGCAGTTCGGTGACTTTGCAAATGGCGCACAAGTGGTTATCGATCAATTTATTGCTTCAGGCGAAGTAAAGTGGGGCCGTGCTAATGGTCTAGTGATGATGTTGCCTCATGGATACGAAGGTCAGGGACCAGAGCATTCATCTGCCCGTTTAGAGCGCTTCATGCAGTTATGTGCCGATACGAATATGCAGGTAATTCAACCCACCACTGCAGCGCAGATCTTCCACGTATTGCGTCGCCAAATGATTCGTCAGTTCCGCAAACCGCTGATTCTGATGACGCCAAAATCGTTGTTACGCAACAAAGAAGCGGCTTCACCATTAACGGAGTTTACTAAGGGTGGTTTTCAAACCATCTTGCCAGAAGTCGATGCCACTATCGATGCTAGCAAAGTAAGTCGCTTAGTGATGTGTTCTGGCAAGGTCTATTACGATCTGGTTAAAGCGCGCGCAGAGAAAAAGATCGATGATGTCGCACTCATTCGCCTAGAGCAGTTGTATCCATTTCCGCACAAAGCCTTGGTGACTGAGTTGAAAAAGTATCCGCAGCTAGAGGAGGTTGTGTGGTGTCAGGATGAGCCACAAAACCAAGGTGCCTGGTTCTTTGTTCAGCACAATATTATGGAAAATATGGTTGATGGCACAAAATTGGCCTATGCAGGTCGTCCAGCATCGGCTTCTCCAGCTTGTGGCTATGCCCATCTGCATCAAGAACAGCAGAAATCACTTCTAAACGCGGCATTTGCCAAACTCAAAGGTTATGTCATCACGAAGTAATCGTCGACATCACTAAACATCGATATATTAAATAGGATTAATCATGGCTATTTTTGAAATTAAAGTTCCTCAACTCTCCGAGTCAGTAGCTGAAGCTACTTTATTGCAGTGGAAAAAGAAGGTTGGCGACGCTGTTGCTCAAGATGAAATCTTGATCGAAATTGAAACTGACAAAGTGGTTTTAGAGGTTCCAGCCCCATCAGCAGGCGTATTAACTGAAATTCTAGAAGCAGATGGTGCTACCGTGGCAGCCGAGCAATTAATTGGCAGAATTGATAGCACTGCTGTGGCTACTGCAACTCCTACTGCGGCTCCAACTGCAGCCCCAACTGCAGCTCCAGCCCCAGCGAAGGTAGCGCCCGCAGCAAAATCTACCGCTGCGGCACCATCCGCCACAAAATTGATGGCGGAAAATAATCTAAGCGGAGGCCAGATTTCTGGTTCTGGTCGCGATGGTCGTATCACTAAAGGTGATGTGGTTAGCGCTGTTGCTGGCGGAGCAAAATCTGCTGCATTACCAAGCGCACCAATTCCAACGGGTGACCGCCCAGAAGAGCGCGTGCCAATGAGCCGCCTGCGAGCACGCATTGCTGAACGTTTGCTTGAGTCTCAAGCAAACAATGCCATCTTGACTACCTTCAACGAAGTCAACATGGCCCCAGTCATTGCCTTGCGCAACAAGTACAAGGATCAGTTTGAAAAAGTTCATGGCGTTAAGTTGGGCTTTATGTCCTTCTTTGTGAAAGCAGCAACCCATGCCCTAAAGAAATACCCTCTTTTGAATGCCTCCGTTGATGGCAATGACATTGTTTATCACGGCTACTTTGATATTGGTATTGCCGTTAGTTCGCCACGCGGTTTAGTCGTTCCCATTTTGCGTGATGTAGACCAAATGACTTTGGCTGATATTGAGAAAAAGATCGCTGAGTACGGGGCAAAAGCGCGCGAAGGTAAGCTCACTATTGAAGATTTAACGGGTGGCACATTCTCCATCTCCAACGGTGGCGTATTTGGTTCGATGCTTTCTACGCCAATCATTAATCCTCCTCAATCAGCGATCTTGGGTATTCATGCCACTAAAGAGCGCGCCGTGGTTGAGAATGGTCAGATTGTGATTCGTCCAATTAATTATTTAGCCTTGTCTTACGATCATCGCATCATCGATGGTCGCGAAGCGGTTCTTGGTTTGGTTGCGATGAAGGATGCATTAGAAGATCCATCACGTCTCTTGCTTGATTTATAAGAGGACAGATCATGAGTAAATCATTTGATGTAGTAGTTATTGGTGGCGGCCCTGGTGGGTATATTGCTGCCATTCGAGCTGCCCAGCTGGGCTTTAAAGTAGCTTGTGCTGAATCTCATAGTTACGACGATCCAAAAGGTGAACCACGCCTAGGTGGAACTTGTTTGAATGTCGGCTGCATTCCATCCAAAGCCTTATTGGCTTCTTCTGAGGAATTTGAGAAGATTGGTCATCACGCAGCAGATCATGGAATCAAAGTCGGACCTATCAGTATTGACTCTCAAAAAATGCTTGCACGCAAAGATGACATTGTTACCAAAATGACTGGCGGTATTCAGTACCTATTCCGCAAGAACAAAATCACTCTTTTAAAAGGTCATGCTTCATTCGAAGGCAAAACTACTGAAGGCTTTCAAGTAAAGATTGACGGCAAAGATCAAGAAACAGTGACGGCGAAAAATGTGATTATTGCTACTGGTTCAAAAGCGCGTCACTTGCCTGGAATTCCCGTAGACAATGTTTTGATCTGCGATAACGAAGGCGCCTTGAAATTCGATTCCACGCCGAAAACCTTAGGTGTCATTGGTGCTGGCGTGATTGGTTTAGAGCTTGGTTCAGTTTGGCGCCGCATCGGCTCTAAAGTAACTATTTTAGAGGCAATGCCTTCTTTCCTGGGTGCATGTGATCAAGGGATTGCCAAGGAAGCTCAAAAATTGCTCTCCAAGCAAGGCTTATTGATTAATACAGGCGTGAAAATTGGTGAAGTCAAGACGGACAAGAAGGGTGTAGTAGTTCATTACACTGATAGTGCTGGTAAAGCGGCTAAATTAGAGTGCGATCGTTTGATCGTATCTGTTGGTCGCATCCCGAATACTGAAAATTTATGTTTAGATAAAATTGGCCTTACAGTTGATGAACGTGGGTTCATTCCGATTGACGACCATACTTGCTCTACAGCAGTCCCTGGCGTATATGCGGTGGGCGATGTCGTTCGTGGTCCGATGTTGGCTCATAAAGCCGAAGATGAGGGCGTCCTGGTCGCAGAGATTATTGCTGGTCAAAAACCCCACATTGACTACAACTGCATTCCTTGGGTGATCTACACCGACCCTGAAATCGCCTGGGTTGGTAAGACCGAAGAACAGCTTATAGCTGCTGGTATTGCTTATAAGCCAGGGCAATTCCCATTTGCAGCCAACGGTCGTGCATTGGGTATGGGCCGCTCTGACGGTTTTATAAAAATACTAGCAGATGCAAAGACCGATGAAATTCTTGGCGTTCATATCATTGGAGCAAATGCATCTGATTTAATCGCTGAAGCCGCGGTAGCAATGGAATTTAAAGCTGCGGCTGAAGATATCGCCCGCATCTGTCATCCACATCCAAGTTTATCGGAGGTGATGCGTGAGGCTGCTTTGGCGACGGATTCACGTGCATTAAATATGTAATTGAAGGCTTTAGAGTATTACCATCGAGAGTTAGAGGCGCGCGGGTATAAGAGCGATCCCGCGCAGCTCGCTGCTATCGAGCGCTTGCAGCGCTGTGAGGATGAGTGGATTGCTTACAAAGAAATTCGCAGCAGTAGTTTAAAAAAGAAATTCTTTAAGCCCAAATTGCCACGCGGAGTTTATCTATGGGGCGGAGTGGGTCGAGGCAAATCTTTCCTGATGGATTGTTTTTATGCAGCCTCTCCAGTAGAAAAAAAAATCCGCATTCACTTTCATGAATTTATGCGTGAAGTTCATCGCGAATTACATGAACTGTCTGGATTAGCGGACCCTTTAGATGAGTTGGCTAAGCGTATTTCTAAACGTTACCGCCTTATTTGTTTTGATGAGTTTCATATTAATGACATTGCCGATGCCATGATTTTGTATCGCTTATTAAGTGCGCTTTTTGTAGATCGGGTGCAATTTGTCATGACATCTAACTATAAGCCCAGTCAGTTGTATCCTAATGGCTTGCATCGTGACCGCTTGCTTCCGGCAATTCATTTATTGGAAGATCAGTTAGACGTGCTTAATGTAGATGCGGGGAGCGACTATCGGCGTGTTCAAATGGCACAAGTTGAGGCTTATTTAACACCGTTAAATGCATCAACGCACATCACCTTAATGCAAATGTTTCAAAGTTTGATCGGCAAACAAAAAGAAACAGCAACACCCGCTCTACGAATTGAATCACGGGAACTAAGGCCCTTACATATGGGCGAGGGCGTAGTCTGGTTTGATTTTCAAACTCTTTGCTGTGGCCCTCGCTCCCAAAATGATTATCTAGAGATTGCTAAACAGTTTCATACGGTCATACTGTCTGGGGTGCCTTATATGCCCCCCAGGATGACTAATGAGGCACGTCGGTTTATCTGGTTAATTGACGTTCTGTATGACCATAAAATTAAATTAATCCTCTCCGCAGAGGTTCCCCCTACTGAGCTATATACCGAAGGGCAGATCACTAGCGAGTTCTCCAGGACGGTTTCTCGTCTGATTGAGATGCAATCCCGAGACTACTTAGACGCACCTCGACGGGTAATCGACACCACCTTGACTTAAAATAGGCCCATGTCCAGTATTTCCAACATAAACGCCGATTTGCATTGCCACTCAGTGGTTTCTGATGGGACATTAACGCCCGAAGAGCTTGCGCAACGTGCCTATGCAAATGGGGTTCGTTTATGGGCCTTAACTGATCATGACGAATTAGGTGGACAGGAAAGAGCGGGTGCTGCTGCTCATGCACTTGGCATGGATTACGTTGCTGGAGTTGAAATCTCCGTGACCTGGATGGGTCAGACCATTCATATTGTGGGCCTAGGGATTGACTCGGCTCACATGGGAATTGTTGAAGGCTTGCGCTTGACGCGTGAGGGCCGTGGAAATCGCGCCAAGTTAATGGCTGAACAATTACTCAAAGTGGGCATACCGGGTGCTTATGAGGGTGCACTCTATTTTGCTGGCAACCACGATCTAATCTCTAGAACCCACTTTGCTCGCTTTTTGGTAGAGCGCGGAATTTGCAAAGATACGAATCAGGTCTTTAAGAACTATCTGGTTGAAGATAAGCCAGGTTTTGTGCCGCATCTATGGGCCACATTGGACAATGCGGTTGCTTGGATTAAGTTGGCCGGTGGGGTGGCGGTGATTGCCCATCCCGGTAGATATAAGCTCAATGCAATGCAGATGGATGCGCTCTATAAGCACTTCAAAGATATTGGTGGTCTGGGAATTGAAGTGATTACGGGTAGTCATAGTCCAGATCAATACTTGAGCTATGGAAAAATTGCTCAGCAATATGGTTTTCTAGCATCACGCGGATCTGATTTTCATGATCCACAGGAAAGTTATATCGATTTGGGCACGCTCCCCCTCTTACCAGAGCATTTAACTCCAATCTGGTCGGCCTTTCATTAATTGATTAACCTCGCTTTAATTTACATATAAAGAATAAAGATAAAGATGTTTGCTGAACGCGTTCTTTCTGGTATGCGACCTACGGGTAACTTACACCTCGGGCATTACCATGGTGTTTTAAAAAACTGGGTTCGCCTCCAGTCCGAATACCCTTGTTATTTCTTTGTTGCCGATTGGCATGCCCTAACTACCCACTATGAAACTCCCGATGTGATTGAGCAATCGGTATGGGATATGGTTATTGACTGGTTAGCTGCAGGCGTAGACCCCAATCAATCTACCTTGTTTATTCAAAGCAAGGTGCCTGAGCATGCCGAACTCTTTCTATTGCTTGCGATGGGAACACCCTTGGGCTGGCTTGAGCGAGTGCCAACATATAAAGATCAAATCGAAAAGCTAAAAGAAAAAGATTTGCAGACTTATGGATTTTTAGGTTATCCCTTGCTACAGGCCGCTGATATTTTGATGTACCGTGCACAATTCGTACCAGTGGGTGAGGATCAGGTGCCACACGTCGAAATGACTCGCGAAGTGGCGCGTCGTTTTAATTATCTGTATGGACGTGAACCTGGCTTTGAAGAGAAGGCTCTTGAAGCCGTGAAGAAGTTGGGCAGTAAACGCGCCAAAATGTACGCTGAGTTACGAGTGGCCTTTCAGGAGCGGGGCGATGAAGAGGCGCTTGAGGAAGCTAAGGCGTTGCTGCAAGAAGCGCAAAGTCTTTCGATGGCTGACCGTGAAAGACTCTTTGGTTTTTTAGAAGGTGCTCGCAAAATTATCCTGCTTGAGCCGCAGGCTCTGTTAACTAGTGCATCAAAGATGCCTGGTATCGATGGTCAAAAGATGTCAAAGTCTTATGGCAATACTATTAGCATTCGTGAGAAACCAGAAGAGGTGACTCGCTCTATTCGCACCATGCCAACTGATCCTGCACGTGTACGCAGAACTGATCCAGGGGATCCTGCACGTTGTCCTGTATGGCAATTGCATACGGTTTACTCTAATGAAAATACAAAACAATGGGTTGAAAAAGAATGTAAAACAGCCGGAATTGGATGCTTAGAATGTAAGCAGCCAGTGATTGATGCCATCTTGGCAGAGCAGCTGCCAATGTTTGAGCGTGCACAGAAGTACCTTGATGATCCCAGCCTCTTGCGCTCCATCATTGCAGACGGTTGCGATAAAGCTCGCAAAGTGGCTCAAGAAACTATGCGCGAAGTTCGCGAAGCCATGGGCTTGGCTTACGATTAATAGCAAACTACAGATGTCTGCATGCGAGCCTATTCATATGGTTTCACCATGGCTTAGGCGTTTTGCGCCGTTTATTGCCAAAGAGGGATTGGTGCTTGATTTGGCCTGTGGCGCGGGACGCCATTCCCATTACCTAGCTCAATTGGGGTATTCGGTATTGGCAGTGGATCAGGATATTGTTGCCGCAAAGACTTTGGGGTCGCCTTTAATTGAATGCGAGCAAATGGATTTGGAGGGTGATGTCTGGCCCTTAGAGGGCAGGCAGTTTAATGCGATAGTGGTGAGTAATTACCTGTATCGACCCTATTTAGACCACTTACCAAACATGCTGGCACAGGGTGGTATTTTGATATACGAAACCTTTGCACAAGGGAATGCAGAGTTTGGCAAACCGTCAAATCCCAACTTCCTACTAAAAGCAGGGGAATTGCTCGCTTTAGCAGCTCGTCACGATCTGAAAGTCATTGCTTACGAGGATATTTACGTCGATCAGCCTAAACCAGCCATGATTCAGCATCTTTGTGCTGTAAAAGGCCATTTTCAGGGGCACATTCCGTTACAATTTCATGGTTAATTAACAAATAAATTCGATCCTAAAGCGGTACACAATCGGTGACTAAGACAGTTCAAACCTACGGTAGTAAAAAGCCCATCGCTGGCAGTATGCCGGCCATTGTTACGCCAATGTTTGAGGATGGAAGCTTGGACTATCTTAGCTTACGTTCTTTACTTGATTGGCATGTAGCCGAGGGCTCTGATGGCATAGTAATCGTTGGCACTAGTGGAGAGTCGCCCACAGTTTCCGTTCAAGAACACTGTGAACTGATTCGTGCCACTGTGGAGCACATTGCTGGACGCATCCCCGTCATCGCAGGAACTGGTGGTAACTCCACTATTGAAGCAATTGAGCTAACTCAGTTTGCTAAAAAAGTGGGTGCTGATGCTAGCTTGCAAGTAGTCCCTTATTACAACAAGCCTACCCAAGAAGGTATGTATGCCCACTTTAAAAAGATTGCCGAATCAGTAGATTTGTCAGTGATTTTGTACAACGTTCCTGGGCGAACTGTTGCTGATTTAGCGGGAGATACGGTTGTTCGGCTCGCCGATGTCCCAGGCATCATTGGCATTAAGGATGCTACTGGTAGCCTTGAGCGCGGAACATTATTAATCGCCGATTTAAAGCGTGCTGGTCATGAGGATTTCTCTGTATTTTCAGGTGATGACTTAAGTGCTGCTTTATTGATGTTGATGGGTGGCAAGGGCAATATTTCTGTAACAGCCAATATCGCCCCTCGTTTAATGCATGAACTTTGTGTGGCGGCAATGTCTGATGATATTGTCACGACTAGAGCAATCCAATACCAATTACTGGCTGTTCATAAGGCCATGTTTACTGAGGCTAATCCAATTCCAGTGAAGTGGGCTTTGCACGAAATGGGCAAGATCACTGCAGGCATTCGTTTACCTTTAACCCCTTTGAGTGTTGCCTTGCGCGAACCTTTGAAGATTGCTATGAAACAGGCCGGTTTACTATGATGCGTTCAATCCAACTTCTTCGCCATTACGTTACAGCGCTTTGCGTTTTGACTTTGGTAACAGCAGGCTTAGTTGCCTGCAAATCAGTGACTAGTAGTGACACTGTCGACTATAAGAGCTCGGGGGCGGTGCGCGGACCCAATTTGTCCTATCCACCCGATCTAATTACGGCGCAAGCAGATCGTCGCTACATTGTGCAAGATGGGACTGCAACGATGTCTGAGTACAGCTCTGCCGTCAAAAAAACAGCCCAGATTAAAGCCAATGTTATGACTGGTATTCCAGGTATGCGTATTGCGCGTGACGGCGAGCGCCGTTGGCTAGTAGTTGATAAACCTGCACCAGAACTCTATCCGCAGGTTAAAGATTTTTGGCAGGAGAATGGCTTCTTGTTGACAGTAGACTCTCCATCAACCGGAATAATGGAAACTGATTGGGCCGAAAATCGCGCAAAAATCGCGCAAGATTGGATTCGTTCCACCATTGGTAGCGCGCTCGATTCCATTTACGATACAGGAGAGCGTGATAAATATAAAACACGTCTAGAAGTCAGTAAGCCTGACGAAACAGAGATTTACATTACGCAAAAAGGGGCGATTGAAAAGTGCGTTACTGATACGACTGGCTCCTGTTTGTACACTATTTGGACGCCCCGCCCTAATGATCCTGAGTTAGAAGCTGCCTTCTTAGCTCGATTAATGGAGCGTTTAGGCATGACTCAGGCGCAAGCTAAAGCGCTAGTCTCGGCCCCGCTAGGAGAAAAAATTCTTAAAGCGAAATTAGTGCAGGAGGGCGTTAACACTGCTCATATTGAGATGGTTTCTGGATTTGATCGCGCTTGGCGTGATACCGGTCTAGCTCTGGATCGATCTAATTTCAGTGTTGAGGATCGTGACCGGGCCAATGGAATTTATTTCGTACGTTACGTAAATCCTAAAGATCTTGGTGATACCAAAGGCTTCTTCACGAATCTATTTAGCAGTAAAGATGATTCCAGTATGAAAGCGAAAAAATACCGCGTAGTGGTTAAATCTACTGGTGATAATTCATCAAGTGTTTATGTGCAAAATGCTGATGGTGCACCAGAAAATACCGCTGCTGGTTTACAGCTATTAACATTACTGACTGAGCAGTTAAGTCGCTAAGTCATCAAAGTGTAGGCAATAAAAAAGCCGCTTTTCAGCGGCTTTTTTTCTTCAAGAAGAAGATTACTTCTTAACGTCAGCAGCAGGTGCAGCAGGTGCAGCAGCAGGAGCAGCGTCAGCAGGAGCAGCAGCAGGAGCAGCTGGAGCAGCATCAACAGGTTTAGCTTCTTCTTTTTTGCCGCAAGCGGACAAAGCGATTGCAAACATTGCTACGAGTACGAGTGACTTCATTTGTAAATTCCTCTTAAAAAAATTAACATCAATAACCGGTAATTGTTGTTTGAAAAGTACTAAGGGAAATTCCCTACGTGCTTTCCAGTATTTATTATAGCCACGTCTAAACCTAGAAATCAAAAAATAAGCCAAGCTGCGCAATAAGCTTCGTAAAGACTACTTTCCTGATTGGGTTGACTGATTTGAGTGGGACCTAGTAGCTTCTTGGCTGAAAGGGTTCTCCAGGCCTGTTGTATAGGGTCTGGTTGTTCCGCGGTCACATTGTCCCCGTTGCAAAATACGGCACCCTCAAGAGTAAGAAGCCTTGTTTGGGGGTGAGGTTTTAAGGTGCTAACGCTCATTTTCTGAGCAAATTGTGCCGGTGAGAGGCAATTTTCTGGCCCATGAAATATCGCCTGTACCTTGGGTTCACTTAAATAAGCAGCAATCCCTGGTAAAAATGTATCAACCTTGTCTAGTTTGAGGCTCTTTAACTTTTCCCTGACTTGTTTAATAAGTTCTGCTGGAAGTTGTTCGGCTTCGTGGGTAGCTGGTTGCCCTGGATCAGCAAAGCGATTTGATAGCTCTGGTAGGTCCTCGAGGGATTCAGCAAGGCGCCACAAGCCCTCTTGAAGCAATTCTTTATAGCTTGGTGAGCGAAAGCCTACTGACCAGGTTTGACAGCCAGGATCTAAGGCAATTCCATCGTGAGCGACGTGAGGAGGGAGATAGAGCATATCTCCAGGCTCCAAATCCCATTCCTGCTCATATTGAAAGTTCTGCAAAATTTTAAGTGGAAGCTTGGGATTTAAGCTCAAGTCTTTTTGTTCGGAGATGCGCCACCGTCTGCGGCCTGACATTTGAATTAAAAAAACATCATAGGAATCAAAATGGGGGCCAACGCCGCCACCGGGTCCCGCAATACTGACCATTAAATCATCTAGTCGGGCATCGGGGATAAAGCGAAACCAAGATAGTATTTTGGCTGCGGCAGGGTGTCTCGCCTCCATGCCTTGAAGTAGAAGGGTCCAGTTTGGAGCTTCTAATGAGGGCAGGGATTTTTTCTTAAAAGGACCTTCGGTAAATGACCACGGCTTTGCGTAAATGAGTCTGGCTTCAGCCTCATCAGTAGCGGCAATTTTAAAGAGATCCTGAGCGGAAATTGGACTCCCCAATGGCTCATTAAGTTGCTTTGAAAGCAAAAAGGCGGGAATTGCCCCCCTAACGAGCAGCGGCTTCTTATGCCAAAAGAGTTTCATGAACTTCTGGGGGCTCCTGCCACCCAATAAGGCCCATGGTTGATCTAGAGGTAGGTTTTTTGGAGCTTGGGGCGGTTGATAAGGCTTGCTCAAGTAAAATGCGGTCATAAAGTAATGGCTTGTTCGTAGCTAAGTAAAAACGAAGTATCAAAGAGAAACTATTTAAAACCCCATGTTTAATGAATTCCGCATGAAGATCGAAAAAAACACAGTTGTATCCCTACGTTATAAGTTAACCGATGCGCAGAATAATGTTATCGAAGAACCAGATTCTCCGATGGTATACCTGCACGGTGGCTACGAGGGTACTTTTCCAAAAATTGAAAACATCTTAGATGGTCATGATATTGGTTATGAGGCCAGCATTCAGCTTGAACCTAGCGAAGCTTTTGGTGACTATGACCCTGAGCTATTAAAAATTGAACCACGCGCACGTTTCCCTGAGCCGCTGGAAGTAGGCATGCAATTTGAAGGTGTGCCTGATGCTGATGTCCAAGAGGATGCCCCAGACGTTGCAGATGCTCAGGATGTAGATGATGAGCCATTGATTTATACAGTGACTGATGTTGCCGATAGCCAGGTGGTTCTAGATGGCAATCATCCTTTGGCGGGAATGGCTTTGCGTTTTTGGGTTCAGGTTCAAGATATTCGCGCTGCTACGGATCAAGAAATCGAAAACCAGCACCCAGAAGGGGGCGAGAGCTTTACTTTTGGCATGCCTAATGATGATGCGGATGATGGCGATGACGATTTGATTGGCGGCGCATCTGGCTCGCCAACACTACATTAAGCCTAGGGGTGCTGAGCATCCTCTGGCTTAATCACGGCTCACTCTTTAAGCCACTCTTTCAGGGCGCCTAAATCCCGTTTGGTGTCACTGCATTCTTTTGTATCACCCATGGCGGTGTTGTTGAGTTTAGCCAGCGCTTGTTCAAGCATGGCAATCTTAGCCTCTTGCTCAAGACTGGCATCTATTAATCCTTTAAGGGCCATCGATACTGGATCATCTACATTCGGTGTGACCCCGTATGCTTGGAAGTATTCTTTTGCTTTGCTATCCGCGCTGGTATTTTGTGGCAAATCGGGATGCAAAATGCGCGCAGGAATACCCACTGCCGTTGCGCCTGGAGGAATTTCTTTTAATACCACTGCGTTAGAGCCCACGCGCGCACCATCGCCTACGGTAAATCCACCGAGCACTTTAGCGCCAGCACTAATCACAACGCCTTTACCTAAAGTGGGGTGTCGTTTAACGCCCTTGTACAACGAAGTGCCACCTAAAGTGACGCCTTGGTAGATGGTGCAATCATCACCAATTTCAGTGGTTTCACCAATAACAATACCGAGCCCATGATCTAAAAAAACACGGCGACCAATCTTTGCTCCAGGATGAATTTCAATGCCAGTAATCCAGCGGGAAACCATCGAGAGGAGTCTGGCAATCCACTTAAGACCCATACTCCACAATCCATGCGAAAGGCGATGTAACCAAACGGCATGTAAGCCTGGATAACAGGTGATGACCTCAAGGCGATTTCTCGCAGCAGGATCGCGAGCAATGATGGAATCGACTTGATCGAATAAAGAATTAAGCATCTACGGATTTTAACGGCTAATACGCTTTGCTTATTTTCTTAGGATGATCTGTTTTGCAATTCCCCGCAAAAGGTCAACCTCTTCTTTGTGAAGCCGACTTCTGGCAAAAAGAGCCTGCAATCGGGCCATCAGCTTTTTAGGGTTATCAGGATCTAAAAATTCAATGGCTTCTAAAGCTGCTCGTAAATGCTCCAGCATTGCGGCTATAGACGCAGGATCAGCATAATCAGCCTTATCGACCGCAATGTCTGAGGAACGCGCTGAGTGGTCATCCAAGGTATCGCTGAGCGCTTCTCGAAGCGTAAAAGCGCACACCATGATGGCCTGAGCAAGATTAAGGGATGGATAGTCTGGATTGGCATCTAACCAGACGCGGTGGGTACATAGCGATAGGTGCTGGTTATCTAAACCAGTCCGCTCTGGGCCAAAAAGTAGGGCAACCTGCTGACCTTGATGGATGGTAGCTTGGATTAGTTGACGTGCCTGAGCCCAATCTAAGGCTGGGGGACCGAACTCTCGATCACGGCTAGTTAGACCCAATACCAGTGCGCAGTTTTGAACAGCAGACTCCAGCAAGGGCATTTCTTGACTGGATTCTAATAAGTCTTGTGCACCGCTGGCCAAGGCAACGGCCTCGGGTTCTTTAGCGACGCCCGGTATTTTTGGGTTAATCAAGCGCAGATCACTAAAACCCATTGTTTTTAAAGCGCGGGCAGCCGAGCCGACATTACCAGGGTGACTGGTTTGCACCAGAACCCAGCTGATTAACTTGGCTTGAGCAGAATTCATAAAGAGAAAAAAGGGGATAAGAGTTTAGGGTTCACAAGGGGAATCGTTTAGAATCAGGGTATTAGCTCCTTATTGTCACGCAGTTTGCAATCTGAAGAGCTCGTTCTTATTTAATTTGTCCATCAAAACTATGCATCCCATGTTAAATGTGGCCGTTAAGGCTGCCCGTCGTGCCGGAACCGTAATCAACCGAGCGTCTCTCAATTTAGAGCGTTTGCAGGTAGATCGTAAACAACATAACGATTTTGTAACCGAGGTGGACAAACAGGCTGAAGCGGCGATTATCGAAACGCTCAGCGATGCCTATCCAACCCATGGATTTTTGGCTGAAGAAACTGGTGCGCATAATGCTGATGCCGAGTTCGTTTGGATTATTGATCCCTTGGACGGTACGACGAATTTTATTCACGGATTCCCTCAATATGCAGTTTCTATTGCATTGTCAGTGAGCGGCGTCATTCAGCAAGCAGTAGTTTACGATCCTACCCGTGATGAGCTGTTTACAGCTACCCGTGGCGCAGGCGCGTATTTAGATCGCCGGCGCTTGCGTGTTGCCACTCAAGATCGTTTAGCCAATTGTTTAATTGGCACCGGTTTTCCGTACCGCGAAGATCAAGACTTAGAAAAGTATTTAAAAGTTTTTGCTGACATGTCGCGTCAGTGTTCGGGATTACGTCGTCCAGGCGCTGCCTCATTGGACTTGGCTTATGTAGCCGCCGGTCGTTACGACGCCTTTTTTGAAAGCGATCTTAAGCCATGGGATATGGCTGCAGGAGCTTTATTAATTACGGAATCGGGTGGTTTAATTGGTACTTACCGCGGTGAAGAAGGCTTTTTAGAAAGCGGAGAAGTGATGTGCGCTAATCCGCGTATCTTTGCTCAGATGGTGCAAAGCCTGGCGAAATACTCAACGACCTAAGACCGAATTAAATCGAGGTAGCGCACGCCGTTAGCGTCAATTAAAAGCGCGCTTGCTTTGGGTAGGATCGTTTCAGGATGATCTAAATCCCAGTCGGATAAAACCCATCGTTGCCAATCTTGTTGATTGAGGTTCTCATGATGATGGCCTGGCAAATGGGTGTGCCCATGAATGAGTTTATCTCCAGCAAGACCTCTTAATAACGCGGCACTGGCGGCCAAGGTGACATTGGTTTTGATTTGGTTGGCCTTAGGTCTTACGCGTTCTGCTTTTTGATACTGAATAGTGCTATTGCTTCTCAAATTATTTGCAATAGATCGACGCCAGTGAACGGGCAATCTCAAAAACAACTTTTGGATCCAGGGTTTACGCACCCAATTACGAAATAGTTGATACCCCACATCGGCAGTGCATAGTGCATCACCATGACTCACAATATATTGATCACCGGCAATCTGAATCTTTGAAGGGTCGACCAATAAAGTCATGCCCGTTTTTTTCAGAAAATCAGAGCCAATTAAAAAATCCCGATTGCCATGAAGGTAGTATGTTTTTACTTTAGTAGATAGTGTTGCCAGCGCCCTTTTTACCTCTTGGTGAAAAGGTGAGTGCAGAACTGCATCATCCCCCACCCAGTACTCAAAGAGATCGCCCAAAATAAATATAGCATCTACTTTGAGGGCATCCTTTTCGCAAAAATCAAAGAAGCGTTGCGCCGTCAAGGGCATTGACGGTGTCAGGTGCAAATCAGAGATAAGTAGAGCGCTCGCGTAGTGCAAAATCATTCCTCGAGAATGCTGGCCTTTTCAATTACAACATCTTCGGCAGGAACGTCTTGATGAAAACCTGTATTACCGGTTTTTACTTTTCGAATCGCATCGACCACATCTAATCCGTCTGTGACTTTACCAAACACGGCATAACCCCAGCCTTGGGCATTTTTAGCGCTGTGATTTAAAAAATCATTATCACCAACGTTAATAAAGAACTGCGCAGTAGCGGAGTGCGGATCGCTGGTACGAGCCATTGCAACGCTACCACGTTCATTTTTTAAACCATTGTCGGCTTCATTTTCGATTTGGGCGCCTGATGTTTTTTCTTTCAAGCCAGGGGTCATGCCACCGCCTTGAATCATGAAGTTATCGATTACACGATGAAAGATAGTGCCATCGTAGTGACCGCTTTTGACATATTGTAAAAAGTTAGCAACAGTTTTTGGCGCCTTTGCTGAATCGAGCGAGAGGGTAATGTCACCCTTGTTGGTTTTTAGGAGTACTTTGGCCATGATTGGATCAACTTTCTGGAAGGTTAGTGGATTAAATAGAGTTAATTGGTTTTAGCAGGTTCCGAAGAGGCGGAAGGGATTGCTACTTTCTTTTGGGGCTTGAGTATTTCTAATAAAGCCTTAGCGCGGTTAGTGTATTGGCGCTGATTGAGTTGGGCAAACTTAGCGGCGTTGTCATAGGACTCTGCACCCAGTCGAATATAGGTCTCGCCTAAATTTGCTGAGGCAATAGCATAGGAAGGGCGTAGTTTTAAGGCGAGTTCTAAATAATCCCGAGCCTCGATCCAGTTACCCTGATTAGCGGCCAATGCAGCTAGGTTGTTATAGGGTTCAGGCAACTCAGGAAATTGCTGAGTAATTTCAATCAAAGTCTTTTTGGCAGGCTCCCACTGGCGCATTTCAATAAACAAGCGCGCTTTGATGTAGCGTAACTGGACATTGCGTGGATTTTTCTTTAAATGCCCATCAATTAAATCAATTGCCTCAGGATATTTTTTAGCCTTAATCAGCTTTTCAACATCGGACGGCACAGCATTCTTCGTGACTGGGTCTGGCTCAATAATCAAAAAAGATAAAAATGGGACCGCTACAGAATCCGATAATTCAGGATTAAATTGATCATACCCAGAGGCATTGCCAGAAAGTCTGGGCGGCTCTCCTGTCGCATAGGAGCCCAAATAAGGGGCGGGTTGAGTGGATGTATCTGTTACTCCTAGGGGGCTTGGCGTTGTATTGAGCGCTTTAATTTCGCTATTGGCCAGCTGCTGACCCGGAGAACTACAGGCTACTAGACCCCAAATGCAGAAAAAGGGAGTCATCAAGCCTAAGAGGACGGGGCGCAGCGCTAAAGGGGTATCTGACATAAAGGGAAGGGTGTAAAACTGACTCATTCGATATACTCAGCGCTCAGTCTAACAAATTGGCGCTACTTGCCCCTTCTTTATAGTCCCTATGTTGCAAATCTATAACACCCTTAGCCGCTCAAAACAGCTCTTTAAGCCCATCGAACCTGGCAAGGTGAAGATGTATGTCTGTGGAATGACGGTTTATGACTTCTGTCATATTGGTCATGCACGGGTCATGATTGTATTTGACATGGTGGTGCGCTGGCTGAGGGCAAGTGGCTACGAGGTGGTTTATGTCCGCAACATAACGGATATCGATGACAAGATCATTAAACGCGCCATTGAAAACGGTGAACCAATTAGTGCTTTAACCAATCGTTTTATTGACGCGATGCATGCGGACTCTGATGAGTTGGGTCTCATGCATCCCGATCAAGAACCGCGAGCGACCGATTACATTGCCCAAATGCAGGGGATGATTGGCCGCCTGATTGAAAAAGAATTGGCTTATCAAGCCGAAGATAATGATGTGAACTTTGCAGTTCGCCTATTCCCTGGGTACGGACGTCTTTCAGGAAAATCCTTGGATGAGCTTAATGCAGGTGAACGAGTAGCGATTGGTGGTGGTAAACGCGACCCCCTTGATTTTGTCTTGTGGAAGAGTGCGAAAGCGGATGAGCCTACTGATACCAGATGGCAATCACCCTGGGGTGAAGGTAGACCAGGTTGGCATATTGAGTGCTCGGCGATGTCATGTGATTTGTTGGGGGAACACTTTGATATTCATGGTGGCGGCGCTGACTTGCAATTTCCACATCATGAAAATGAAATTGCTCAGAGCGAAGGCGCTTTGTATGGCCAAAATCATCATGCCGATGATCAGCCTTTCGTAAACTATTGGATGCATAACGGTCATATTCGGGTAAATCATGAAAAGATGTCCAAGTCTTTGGGGAACTTCTTTTTAATTCGAGATGTCCTCAAGCGCTTTGATCCAGAAGTGTTGCGCTTCTTTATATTGCGCGCTCATTACCGTAGCCCAGTTAATTACAGCGATACGCAATTAGAGGAGGCGCGTGCCGGTCTGGTGCGTCTCTATACCGCCTTGGCACAAGTGGTACCTTTGGAAGATAAGCCTACAGACCCCCATTCCCCATGGTCAAGGAGATTTTCCGATGCCATGAATGATGACTTTAATACACCAGAAGCGATTGCCACCCTGTTTGATTTGGCTAGTGAAGTTAATCGCGCTCAAGGCGCCGAAAAGATTTTTTTGGCCAGCACTTTAAAGGGTCTTGCTAAGGCTCTGAACTTTTTACAAAGAGACCCCACTATATTTTTACAAGAAGGCTCTAGAAGCGCTGATGAGGCTATCAGCGTGGTTCAGATTGAGGAGCATATTGCCGCGCGTGTAGCGGCTAAGCAATCAAAAGATTTTGCTCAGGCCGACCTCATTCGAAAGAACTTACTTGCGCAGGGCGTAGTATTAGAGGATAAGCCGGGCGGATTGACCGAGTGGCGCCGAAGCTAGATGATGGAATTAGTGGGTTTATTTTGAGCACAGTTAAAGACGTAGCAATTGTTGAAGAAGTCGCGCCAGAATATTGGGAGCAAGCCTGTGCCGAGCTCATGAAACATGACCGCATACTGAAAAAGTTAATTCCAAAGATTGGCCCTGGATTTTTAATGACTCGTGGCGATGCATTTACCACCTTAGCCAGATCCATTGTGGGTCAGCAAATTTCTGTCGTAGCAGCGCAATCTGTTTGGAAGAAGGTGCTACTAGCTCTTAAGAAGAAGGTCAATCCTAAAAATATTCTGGCTCTTACGATTGAAGAGTTACGTGCGGCTGGATTGTCTGGGCGTAAGGCGGAATACATTCGTGATTTAGCTCAGCACTTCGATTCTGGGCATTTACATGCCAACCAATGGAAGGGTATGGATGATGAGGACATCGTCAAGGAATTGTGTGAAATTCGGGGAATTGGTCGCTGGACGGCTGAAATGTTCCTCATTTTTAATATGGTTCGGCCTAATATCCTCCCCTTGGACGATGCTGGTCTAATTAAGGCTATATCCCTCAATTACTTCAGTGGAGAGCCTGTGAGCCGCCATGAAGCTCGCGAGGTTGCTGCTAATTGGGCCCCGTGGCGTACGGTTGCAACCTGGTATATGTGGAGAAGTCTCGACCCCATTCCCGTTGAACACTAAAATTAGCCTATGAAAACGACTTTCCTGGATTTTGAGCAGTCAATCGCTGAATTAGAGTCAAAGATTGAAGAGCTGCAATTTGTACAAGATGAATCATCGGTAGACATTTCTGATGAGATCAAAACGCTCACTGAAAAGAGTCAGCAGCTGACTAAAGACGTCTATGCCAATCTCACTCCTTGGCAGGTTTGCCAAGTGGCACGTCATCCACAGCGCCCATACACTTTAGATTATGTGAATGGCTTATTTACGGACTTTCATGAGCTGCATGGTGATCGAAATTTTGCTGATGACCAATCTATTATTGCTGGCTTAGCGCGCTTTGATAATCGTGCTTGCATGATCATTGGTCATCAAAAGGGGCGCGACACCAAAGAACGTTCTTTAAGAAACTTTGGTATGAGTAGGCCAGAGGGCTATCGCAAAGCGATGCGTTTAATGCGCCTTGCAGAAAAGTTTAGCTTGCCTGTATTTACATTTGTAGATACCCCTGGAGCGTTCCCTGGGATTGATGCAGAAGAGCGTAATCAATCTGAGGCCATTGGACATAACCTGTATGTCCAAGCAGAACTCGAGGTGCCCATTATCACTACCATTATTGGTGAGGGTGGTTCTGGTGGTGCGCTGGCGATTGCCATGGGGGATGTTGTCTTGATGTTGCAAAACTCTACTTACTCCGTCATTTCGCCCGAAGGATGCGCTTCTATTTTATGGAAAACCGCTGAGAAGGCGCCAGAAGCTGCAGAGCAATTGGGTCTCACAGCACAACGATTAAAAACGCTAGGTTTGATCGACAAGATTGTTGCCGAACCAACTGGTGGCGCTCATCGTGACTATGAGGCCATGATGGTTGGTATGCGCAAAGCCTTGACCGAATCCCTGAAAACTTTTGATGGTATGAAAGTGGATGCGTTGCTCGAGCGCCGTCACGAGAGATTAATGAGTTATGGCAAGTTCAAGGAAATCGTTAGCAAGTCCTAAGACAAGCAAACGAATCGCAGTTGCCTTAAGTGGTGGCCTTGATTCGGTTGTCTTGCTCGATTCGGTTTGCAAGGCGAATGCATTAAGCAAGCAAGGAAATGCCCCAACAGAAGTTTGGATATTTCACATTCATCATGGCTTACAAAAATCTGCTGATCAATGGCTAGAGTTTTGCGAGAAGTTGGCAAAAAAATATCAAGTCCAATTCGACTTTCGTTTATTGCATTTCGCTAGCAAGGCTCAAGGCAATATCGAAGCCAGAGCAAGAGCAGGGCGCTATGAAGCATTGGCTGAGCTGTGTGCGGAACATGGTATTGAAGACTTGCTATTAGCGCATCATCAAAATGATCAAGCGGAAACAGTACTCTTACAGCTTTTGCGTGGCGCTGGGGTTGCTGGTCTTTCTGGGATGCCAGAAGAGCGCATCCTTAAGTCTGATGGTAATGTCATTACCCTGCACCGTCCCTTGCTGAAACACAGCAGAGCTGAGCTAGAGACTTATGCCAAAGAGAAAAAGCTTAAATGGGTTGAAGACCCCAGCAATCAGGATTTAAGCTATCGGCGCAATGCAATCCGCAAGCAGATCCTCCCTAGACTGGCGAAGATTCAGCCAGAGGCCATTGCTAATCTTGCCCGGAGTGCTGATTTGTTGGCAGAGTCGCAAAAGTTACTCGATCGCATGGCAGAACTAGATGGCAAATTCATTCTCAAAGAAGGTAATTTAAATCTAAAGCCTCTCCTTACATTAGCTAAACAAGACCTATCTGCCGCCAATAACTTAATGCGGTATTGGCTCAAGTTAAATGGCCTGGCTATGCCTTCTCAGGAGCGTTTGGAGTCTTGGTGGAAAGATCTTGCCAAAGTAGGGGCAGATGCCAATCTGGAATGGGTCCATGATGAGGCAAGTCTGCGTCTATGGCGCGGCATCTTACAAGTTGCCAGAGCGGAATCAGGTCAGTGGATCTTTAAGGCAGTATCAACGGCTGGTAAAGAGCTGGGATTGGATGCGGCTTTTGTGAAGGAGGCGCAAGCCAAGGGTCGGATTGCCGTGCGATTGCGAGAGGGCTCTGAAAAGATCCAGATTAAACCCAATAGCCCCCGCAAAACTCTCAAGAACCTTTTTCAGGAGGCTAATGTGCCACCGTGGCAACGTCAGGCACCCTTACTCTATATTGGCAAAGAGCTGATTGCTGTGGCTGGAGTGGGGGTGAGCCACCCCCATTTAAAGAGTTCCGGCAAGAGAGTCTTCCCTCAGTGGATTGAGTAGCGATAGTGCAGGGATAAAACCCTGTAAAATTAGCCCTTTTTAGATCCAAGGGAATTGCATTCCCTGTAAATAGACGGTTTTTTTATGGCTCTTATTGTTCATAAATATGGTGGTACCTCCATGGGCTCGGTTGAGCGCATTGGCAATGTAGCCAAGCGCGTTGCCAAATGGATACGTGCAGGTCACCAGGTAGTGGTTGTGCCATCGGCCATGTCGGGTGAAACCAATCGCTTACTAGGTCTTGCCAAAGAAATTAACCCTCATGCAAAACCTCGTGAGCTCGATCAAATTGCTTCAACTGGCGAGCAAGTCAGCTCTGGCTTGTTAGCTTTGGCCATCATGCGCGAAGGCATTGATGCGGTAAGTTATGCGGGCTGGCAAGTAACCGTGCATACCGATTCCGCCTTTACAAAAGCACGCATTAAAAGTATTGATGATAAGAAGATCCTCGGCGATCTCAATGCTGGCCGGGCCGTTGTGGTGACAGGCTTTCAGGGCGTTGATCCTGATGGCAACATTACGACTTTAGGTCGTGGCGGATCTGATACTTCAGCAGTAGCTATAGCTGCAGCGTTAAAAGCAGATGAGTGTTTAATCTATACCGATGTTGATGGTGTTTACACCACCGACCCTCGTGTGTGTGAAGATGCGCGCCGTCTGGATAAAATCACTTTTGAAGAGATGCTGGAAATGGCCAGCTTAGGTTCAAAAGTATTGCAAATTCGTTCGGTTGAGTTTGCCGGTAAGTACAAAGTTAAAACCCGTGTTCTGTCGTCATTGACGGATCCATTGATGCCCCTTGATCAGGAAATGAAGTCGGGCACCTTGATTACATTTGAAGAGGACAACACTATGGAAGCTGCAGTTATTTCCGGTATCGCCTTTGCGCGTGACGAAGCAAAAATTACCGTATTGGCAGTTCCTGATCGCCCAGGAATTGCTTATCAAATTCTTGGTCCGATTGCCGATGCCAACATTGATGTAGATATCATCATTCAGAACCAGTCATTTGAAGGTAAGACCGATTTCACGTTTACTGTACCTCGTGCTGACTATCAAAAGGCGCTCGATTTACTCAAGAACAATGTTCAGGCTCATATCGAAGCTAAAGAGATTACCGGTGATCCAAAAGTCTCCAAGGTATCAGTTGTAGGTGTTGGCATGCGCTCCCACGTAGGGGTTGCCAGTAAAATGTTCCGCACCCTTTCGGAAGAGGGCATCAATATTTTAATGATCTCCACCAGTGAAATTAAGATTTCTGTAGTTATTGATGAGAAGTACATGGAATTGGCTGTACGCGCCCTCCATAAGGCGTTTGAGCTTGACCAAGGGTAATTAAGAAACAAATAAGTAGTCATTCAGCTGTACTTAACCCCTTTGGGCGACGGAATCCGTTAAACTGTGGGGCGTTGTAAATGCATCAATACGGAGACGTGGCCGAGTGGTCGAAGGCACTCCCCTGCTAAGGGAGCATCGGGGCTAAAACTCTGATCGGAGGTTCGAATCCTCTCGTCTCCGCCAAGCAGTCATATAGAATAAGCCCTCAGGGGCTTTTTTTATTTAGATCCCCCAATGGATCCCCCAGTAACTAGAATTCCCTGCACCATTTCTTTGAAACCAATAAGTCTGTGGGATTAATGGGATGGTACAGCCAAATCAAGGGGTAGACTGAGTTTCCCCAGTTACTCAGTATAAGAATAGATCCAAAGACCAAGATGAGTGACGCAGAGTTCTTTTCCAAAGTAACCCCCAAAAGGCTCACCTCGTTAGCCGAGGACTTTAAGAATTCTCAAGAAGAGTTCCGCAAGGATGAAAAAGACAGGGAACTAAGAAGGGCAGGCAAAGCCCCAGCACATGAAGTAACACGAGAAAGACTTCCCTGTGAAGTTATTCATAAGCAAAACCTCAGTACCCTTCTAAAGTCAGGGCAAGTAATCCCTGCGTCCGAGTTAGCCAAGCAGAAGGAAGATGCCCTAAGACTCTCTAAAGACCTTGAGGAAGCAGTAAGGTCAGAGATATCTCATCGCAGAACAAAGATCCAAACTGAGCCTGACAAGACTGTAGTTCACTTTACCCGTGAGCCTTTTGAGGAATAGATTTACCAGCCCTTAACTGACGGTGCTTGAGGTGCTTGGCGTGGTGCGTTAATAGTGGTGTTAGGTTGCATTGGTACGGGGGTGGCTGTATTTGCTCCCTGATACTGACCTTGTGGCGAGTAGTAGTTTGTCTGCCCGTTATCAATCTGTGAGGAGCCTACATTCTGACCAGTAGCGTTGTAGGTATCCACCCGACTTCTTTGATTTCATCATTATTGATGAGTGCCACAGAGGTGGAGCAAATGATGAGAGTACATGGAGAGAGATCCTCGAGTACTTCAAGCCAGCCGTTCATCTAGGTCTAACAGCCACTCCAAAGCGTGATGACAATGTGGACACCTACAAGTACTTCGGTAATCCAATCTACACCTACAGCCTTAAAGAGGGTATTCAGGATGGCTTCTTAACTCCGTTTAAGGTGAAGCGGATTCAGACCACGATGGACGAATATGTCTATACCTCTGACGATGAAGTTCTAGAGGGTGAAGTTGAGGAGGGTAAGGTCTATACCGAGAGCGACTTTAACAAGAAGATCGTCATAGAGGCTAGAGAGCGAAAGAGGGTCCAAGACCTTCTCGAGGCAATCAATCCAAATGAAAAGACCATTGTCTTCTGTGCCAACCAAGCCCATGCCGCAATGGTTCGAGACTTGATTAACCAAGAGTCGCCAGTAAAGAGATCTGACTACTGTGTGCGAGTAACTGCAAATGACGGCTCAATAGGTGATACCTACTTGCGTCAGTTCCAAGATAACGATAAAACTATCCCAACTATCCTTACTACGAGTCAGAAGTTAACTACTGGGGTAGATGCTCGCAATGTCAGAAATGTAGTTCTGATGAGACCAGTCAATTCGATGATTGAGTTCAAGCAGATCATTGGTCGTGGAACTCGTCTATTCGAGGGCAAGCACTACTTCACCATTATTGATTTCGTTAACGCCTATCACCTGTTTAATGACCCTGAGTGGGATGGAACACCACTTGAGCCTGAGGTAACTAAGCCAAGAAATCCTAGAGAGCCTAGAGGACCTGTAGAGGTGGTGGAGCCTCAAGCTATCGGCACAGAAACAGGGTTTGCTACCAATATCGCAACACGCATTGCGCTTTTATAACGATATTGCAAGCCACTCCTATCAAGGCTTGGCATTGTCTGTTGACGAACAATCGCAATTGATTGCCGTTCTAGGTGGTAAAAAGGCTTTGCTGCTTCAAAATCATGGTGGAATTATTTGTGGATCAACTGTTCAACAGGCGTTTTATTTAATGGATGTATTGGACAGGGCTTGCAAGATACAGTTGTTAGCTGGCGCGGTAGAGGACTTTATCATTCCTGACCCTGAAGTTTGTCGCTTAACTTATAAGCAGTTATGTAGTGACGGGGATCAGGAGGGGCAAGTTGAATGGCCAGCCTATCTAGGTTTGTTGAATAAAAAACTAAGGAAATGATATATGCCATTAATTCAAATTCAACTATTCGAAGGCCGAAGTGATGATGTCAAGCGTGAATACGCCAAAATAATTACTGAGGCGGCAGTACAAATTATGGGCTGTTCTGCAGAATCTGTTGACGTCATTTATCAGGAAGTTAAGAGGTCTGACTGGGCTACGGCAGGTAAGTTATGGAGCGATGAACCTGCCTAACCTTAGCCGACTCTAAAGCCATCGGTATGAGCTATTCCGTGGGGGAATATTACATATTGAATCTATTCGCTTCTCACATCCGGTCTCTTTGTGGATCATGCCCTTAATGAAAAATTATTTGTTCTTAAGGGGTCTTTATGAAAATCTGCGTAATAGGTGGTGGCGGAGCAATAGGTGGCTATCTTGCTGTTAAGTTGGCTAGAGCTGGTAATCAAGTCACGGTTGTCGCTAGAGGAAAAACTCTAGAGGCTATACAAAAAAATGGGCTCACTCTTCACGTGGAGGGTGAGTCCAAGCCGCTTGTTGCCAAGGTAAATGCGGTTGAAAAAATTACTGATGTGGATTCGCCAGATGTAGTAATGCTAGCTGTTAAAGCGCATCAAGTAGAGCCGATTATCGATGACCTAGCTAAAATTATTTGCCCCAATACCGTTTTAATACCGATGCAAAATGGAATTCCTTGGTGGTATTTCCAAAGACTATCAGGGCAATATCAGGATCATCCAGTGGAAACTGTTGATACAGGTGGATTAATTATGAAAAAAATTGATCCGAGAAATATCCTTGGGTGCGTAGTATATCCAGCAACTTATACGGAGTCTCCTGGAGTTATCCGTCACGTAGAGGGTAACCGCTTCCCGATCGGTGAGCTTGATGGCTCGGTATCTGAACGGGCAAAAGGAATCTCCCAAATGATGACAGATGCTGGATTTAAATCACCTATATTGGAAGATATAAGAGGAGAAATCTGGTTAAAGTTGTGGGGCAATATGACGTTTAATCCAATTAGCGCACTTACTCATGAGCATTTAGAGGGGATCTGTCAATATCCATTAACGAAAGATTTAGCTCGCAATATGATGGCAGAGGCTCAGGCAATTGCTGAAAAATTGGGAGTGGTATTCAGAGTGGATATCGATCGCCGAATAGCTGGGGCTGAAAAGGTTGGCAAGCATAAAACGTCTATGCTGCAGGATTTAGAGGCAGGGCACAGCTTGGAAATTGATGCGCTCTTGGGTTCGGTAATCGAGTTGGGACAGATTACTAATACACCGACACCATGTTTGAGTACTGTATTTGCTTTGACGAAATTACTGAATACTAAAGTTCAATCATCGCATGGGCGCTTGTGCTTGCCTTTGGCTGCTTGAATTTTTGATAACGAAGTCATGTTGCACCTATGCAGTAGCTTTAACCGCCCCTTGGGGGCGGTTTTTTTATTCCGACTTACCTGCCTGAATCCCTTTCCACCATTCGCCCTTAAATTGACCCTGTAGCCAATCAATGCATTGACTGACTTTGGTTGGAACATGTTTTGGTGATGAAAACACCGCATGAATTTCTTGAGTGGGTAGCGACCATTCCTGCATAACGGGTTTAAGCACCTTATCTTTTATGGACTGGTGAGCAACATACCAAGGAACTACTGCTAAGCCCATGCCAGATCTTGCTGCAGCCAAAACCGATGACAAGTTATTGGAGGTGAACGGGCCTTTTACCTCGATTGTTTCATTTTTATCTTTTGCATTTGTAAAACTCCAGCGATGATCCCCTTGAACAGTTGTATAAATTAAAGCTTGATGGTTGCGAAGATCCTCAGGATGTTTTGGTGCAGGATGTTCTTTAAGGTACTTTGGATTTGCTACTAAGACCCAGGGGTTTAAGCCTAAAAACCGGGACCCAAGTGAAGAGTCTGGCAAACGACGCATACGGATGGCTAAATCAACTCCTTGCTCGATAAGGTTGATGAAGCGGTCATCCATATTCAGGTTAACTTCTAGATCAGGGTGATGCTCCATAAATTTAAGAATGGAGGGCATAAGGACGCGTCGTCCAAATGCAACTGAAGAACTCACTGTGAGTTTGCCGCGAACCTTTGATTGCATAAGGGATGCCAAGTCATCGGCCTCTTCAATTTCTCTCGCAATCCCTTTGCATTTTTCGTAGTAAATTTTTCCGATTTCTGTGGGGGTTACACCTCTTGTACTGCGGTGCAACAAAAGTGTGCCCAAGCGTTTTTCCATGCTGGCAACAAATTTAGTTGCAGTCGGCTGGGTGATGCCTAAATCCTCTGCAGCCTTACTGAATGAGCCTGTCTCAACCACTCGAATAAAGAGCGAAATGCCTTGTACGCGATCCATGATTTATCTTTTTAATTTGAATAAAGAGTTTTTACACTATTCCACCACGGAATACTAGATATAGATTTGCTGAGGTTCTCAAGTAGTCCTAATTTGAAGATGATTCATTCATAACAAATTTAGGAGACAAGTCATGGCAAAGATGAAAGCGGCAATGGCAGCAGTATTGGTAATGGAAAAAGAGGGTGTGACTCAAGCTTTTGGTGTCCCAGGCGCTGCCATCAATCCTTTATATGCACAAATGAGAGAACGTCAGTCTATCGCTCATGTGTTAGCAAGACACGTTGAAGGCGCTTCGCATATGGCTGAGGGTTACACCCGTGCTGCTCCAGGCAACATTGGTGTCTGTATTGGTACATCAGGTCCTGGTGGAACTGACATGATCACTGGCTTGTACTCTGCACAAGCTGACAGCATTCCAATTTTATGTATTACTGGCCAAGCACCACGTGCAAAGTTACATAAAGAAGATTTCCAAGCGGTTGATATTGCTTCAATCGCTAAGCCACTTACAAAAATGGCAACGACGGTATTAGAGCCTGCTTTAGTTCCTCGGGTATTTCAGCAGGCGTTTCATTTAATGCGCTCTGGCCGTCCGGGTCCTGTATTGATTGATTTGCCAATTGATGTGCAAATGGCAGAAATTGAGTTTGATATCGATACCTATGAACCTTTGCCAGCTTATAAGCCTGCAGCTACCCGCAAGCAAATTGAAAAAGCATTAGAGATGCTCGATGCTGCCGAGAAGCCATTAATTGTTTCTGGTGGTGGCGTTATCAATGCCGATGCCTCTGACTTATTGGTGAAGTTTGCCGAGATCACTGACATTCCAGTAATTCCAACCTTGATGGGTTGGGGGTCTATTCCTGACAGTCATCCGTTGATGGCTGGTATGGTTGGTTTACAAACATCCCATCGTTATGGCAATGCCACCATGTTGGCAAGTGATTTCGTATTGGGAATTGGTAACCGCTGGGCAAATCGCCACACTGGTTCAACAGAGGTGTATTGCAAAGGGCGCAAGTTCGTACACGTAGATATTGAGCCCACTCAAATTGGCCGTATCTTTACCCCAGACTTTGGCATTGTTTCCGATGCGAAGCTTGCCTTGGAGATGTTTGTTGAAGTGGCAACTGAAATGAAAAAAGCAGGTAAGCTTAAAGATAGAAGCAAGTGGTCTTCTGAGTGCTTGGCTAGAAAAAATTCTATTGAGTATCAACGCAAGACTAATTTCAGCGACTCACCAATGAAACCTCAGCGTGTTTACCAAGAGATGGTTCAGACATTTGGTGAAGATGTTACCTATGTAAGCACAATTGGCCTGTCTCAAATTGCGGGCGCACAGTTCTTAAAAGTATTTAAGCCACGCCATTGGATTAACTGTGGCCAAGCAGGCCCTTTAGGCTGGACAGTTCCAGCTGCTTTGGGTGTCCGCGCTGCTGACCCAACCAGAAAGATTGTGGCTTTATCTGGAGACTACGACTTCCAGTTCATGATTGAGGAGCTCGCCGTTGGCGCTCAATTTAAGTTGCCCTTTATCCAGATCTTAGTCAATAACAGTTATTTGGGATTGATTCGTCAGGCGCAGCGTGGCTTTGATATGGATTATTGCGTTCAGTTGGCATTTGATAACGTGAATGTTCCAGATAGCGCAGGAATTGTGAAGGGCTATGGCGTAGACCATGTCAAAGTAGTTGAGGGCCTAGGCTGCAAGGCGATACGCGTAGAGCGTGAAGAGCAGTTGGCGCCGGCAATCGCGCAAGCAGAAGCTTGGATCGCAGAGTTTAAGGTACCGGTTGTCGTTGAGGTTGTACTTGAGCGAGTTACGAATATCGCCATGGGCACTGAAATTGACAATATCAACGAGTTTGAGCCTTTGGCGCAGTCCATAGAAGACGCTCCTACAGCCGTTCTTCAAGCTTAAGTACTTAATAAATATTTACAGGGGTAATTTATGCCACGTTTCGCCGCAAATTTAACGATGTTATTTACGGAAGACCCATTTTTGAATCGTTTCGCTCTTGCCCGTATTGGTGGATTTAAGGCGGTAGAGTTTTTGTTTCCATATGCATATTCAAAGGAAGAAATAAAAACTAATCTCGATACCTATGTACTTAAGTTGGTATTGCATAACTTGCCAGCAGGTGATTGGGATGCGGGAGAGCGCGGAATAGCTTGTCATCCAGATCGCGTAGAAGAGTTTCGCGCAGGTGTTACTAAGGCCGTTGAATATGCCACCTACCTCAATGTTGGCCAGCTCAATTGCTTGGCTGGTAAAGCGCCAGCAGGAGTCGATAGTAGGCTAGTGCATGAAACCTTTGTTAGTAATTTGAAATACGCTTCTGAGCAATTAAAAAGGGTAAACATCAAATTACTAATTGAGCCCATCAATACCTTTGATATTCCTGGGTTCTATCTGTCACGTACTCAGCAGGCAATCGACATCATAGATGAGGTTGGCTCGGATAATTTATATCTGCAATATGACATCTATCATGCTCAGCGCATGGAGGGAGAAATTGCCAACACAATACAAAAAATTTTACCCCGCATTGCCCATATCCAATTAGCAGATAACCCAGGGCGCAATGAACCAGGGACAGGGGAAATCAACTATGAATATTTATTCGGTTACCTGGACAAGATTGGCTACAAGGGCTGGTTAGGTTGCGAATATAAGCCACTTAAAAATACGGCAGCTGGTCTTGGATGGATGCATCACTATGAGCACATTCAACAAGACAGCATTTACGCCTAAGTTCAATAATAAAAAAATAGGAAGACAAAAATGAGCAATTCACAGAAAATTGGCTTTATTGGGCTTGGGATTATGGGTGCACCGATGGCTGGTCACCTCATTAAATCTGGTTATGAATTGCACGTAAATACAATTGGCAAGGTTCCAGATGAGATAGCAAATTCATCAGCAATTCAGGCTGCAACTGCTTCTGAGGTAGCCCGTAATGCGGACATCATTTTTATTATGGTTCCTGATACCCCGGATGTTGAAAAGGTATTGTTTAGCGATCATGGCGTAGCTTCTGGATTATCTAAAGGCAAGATTGTGGTGGATATGAGTTCAATCTCACCAATTGCAACTAAAGAATTTGCTAAAAAGATCAACGCATTATCTTGCGAATATTTAGACGCACCAGTATCAGGTGGTGAAGTAGGTGCAAAAAATGCAACCCTATCTATTATGGTGGGTGGCCCTGAAACAGTATTTGAAAAAGTAAAGCCATTATTTGCCTTAATGGGTAAAAACATTAATTTAGTTGGCGGAAATGGTGATGGGCAAACCGCCAAAGTCGCAAATCAGATTATTGTTGCCCTTAACATTGAGGCTGTTGGTGAGGCGCTGCTGTTTGCCGCTAGAGCAGGAGCAAATCCTGAAAAAGTACGACAAGCATTAATGGGCGGATTTGCTAGTTCTAAGATTCTGGAGGTTCATGGTGAGCGTATGGTCAAACGTACATTTGATCCAGGGTTTCGTATTGAATTACACCAAAAAGATCTCAATTTGGCATTAAGTAGCGCAAGAGCGCTTGGTGTTTCACTGCCCAATACGGCTACGGCACAAGAATTATTTAATTCCTGTGCGGCTCATGGCGGAAAAGCTTGGGACCACTCAGCAATGGTCCGGGCTTTAGAGAAGTTGGCCAACTTTGAAATTGGGCAAAAGAGCTAATACCTCCATCCTGGTCATGTTAAACAACGCGGAATCTCTTTTGGCGGGCAGGAGCTCTAAGAGGATGAATAATGTTGAGCAGCTAAATGCTGAAGTTGCATTATTAAGATCAATGCTCAGTGCAGTAATCAAGGAGCAAGAGGGTGATCGTATTTATAAGGCTATTGAGGGCCTAAGGGAATACTCGGGAACTTTGTACTCTAAAAATCCGGGTGACTCGGAAGACAGAATATCTCAAATTTTGCATGATCTTTCGGATGATGAGATTAATAGGGTTCTACGCGCTTTAGCTTATTTCAGCCACTTAGAAAATCTGGTCGAAGATCGATATCACGCACATGAAATTCAGCTTGAAGACCGGATGGGTGATTTGAGAAATGGCAGTATCAAGTTGACTATCGAGAGATTGCATGCTGCAGGTATTGATAATCAAAAAATTCACAATGCTTTAGAGCTTGCATTTATTTCTCCGATATTGACCGCGCACCCCACAGAAGTGCAAAGAAAAAGTATCTTAGATGCCGTCCGAGAAATTGGGAATCTTCTGACAGAGCGTAAACAAATACGTTTACAGGCCTATATTGCTGCGGTAGATTCAGATGCTCTTCTTGAAGAACAATTGGAACAAAATGAACAGCATATTAAGGCGCGGATTATCCAACTTTGGCATACAAGGCTGCTAAGACGCTCCACTTTGACAGTTGCCGATGAGGTAGAAAATGCGCTCTCATACTATGAGTTTACTTTTGTTGGTGAGATCCCAAAAATTTATGCCCAACTAGAAAAGGTGCTGGGAAAGGAAGTATCTTCAGCTTTCTTACGTATGGGGCAATGGATAGGTGGCGACAGAGATGGCAATCCAAATGTGGATGCGAACTGTCTTGAGTATGCGATGCGCAGCCAGGCACACCTAATAGGCCAGCATTACCTAAAGGAGATTTCCCTCTTAGTTAGGGAGCTATCCTTATCTGATTTTTTAGTTAATGTCAGTGACGAGCTGAAAAATTTATCAAAAAACTCATCTGATGCAAATCCACACCGCATCAATGAGCCATATCGCCGAGCTCTAGTTGGTATAGCGGATCGTATTAGCGTAACTTTTAATGCACTTGAAAATAATGATGGTTCCTCTAAGTTAGCATACTCCACTCCAAGGGACTTAATTGCTGATTTACAAATCATCAAGGATTCATTGGCGACGTATTCCCCACAAGCATTGGCGGATCAGCGTTTGAATACTCTAATCCGATCCGTTCGTGCATTTGGATTTCATTTGGCAACAATTGATCTGAGGCAGAGTTCTGATAAGCATCAAGAGGTAATTGCAGAATTACTCAAGGTAGCTCAAATTGAATCAAATTACGTAAATCTAAGTGAAGAGCAAAAGCGTTCCGTTCTGATAAAAGCTTTGGATGATGTTCGGCCTCTTTTGATAGTGGGTTATAACTATAGTGACCTAGCTAATTCTGAGTTAGCAATTTTCTCTACCGCTAAACGCTTGCTCGGTCTATATGGCGACGAATCAATTCGGCACTACATTATTAGTCACACTGAATCTGTCAGTGACTTATTAGAGGTCTTGGTACTTCAAAAGGAAACTGGGATTTTTGCGGGAACCTTAGCGAGTGAATCCCGAACCAAAATATTAGTCTCCCCATTATTTGAAACCATTGAAGACTTGCGTAACTCCACCAGCATCATGGAGGAATTCTATAAAATTCCTGGAATCTTGGAGCTGGTGAAAAGATCTGGGGCGCAGCAGGATATAGTTTTAGGTTACTCCGATAGCAATAAAGATGGCGGTATCGTAACGAGTAATTGGGAGTTGTATTGTGCAGAAGTTGCCCTTTCAAAAGTATTTACCCACGGCGCTGCTCAAGGTATTCAATTAAGGCTAGCCCATGGAAGGGGTGGAACAGTTGGCCGTGGCGGCGGCCCAAGTTACGATGCAATCCTAGCTCAACCAGCTGGAACAATTTCTGGGCAAATACGCCTCACTGAACAAGGTGAGGTGATCAGTTCAAAGTACTCCAACCCCCAATTAGGACGCCATAACTTAGAAATATTGGTAGCGGCTACTTTGGAATCCAGTTTGTTGCCAACAAACAAGGAAATTCCACAGGACTTTCTTGAGGCAGCTAATTTACTTTCAACAATCAGCATGTCTTCCTATCGAGAATTAGTTTATGAGACTGAGGGATTCTCTGAGTATTTTTCTAGCGCTACGCCTATACAGGAAATTGCCACATTAAATCTTGGATCAAGGCCTTCAGCACGAAAGCAGGGAATGGCCATTGAAGATCTAAGAGCAATTCCTTGGGGATTTAGTTGGGCGCAATGTCGTCTGACCTTGCCTGGATGGTATGGGCTTGGCTCAGGGGTTGCTGAATTACTCATACAGTCTAATTCAAACGAAAAATTAGCGGTAACGACATTATTAAAAAGAATGTATGAGGAGTGGCCGTTTTTCAATACATTAATTTCCAATATTGATATGGCAATGTCTAAAAGCGATTTATCAATTGCTGCCATATATAGCCAGCTAGTAGAGGACCCCCAATTACGCGAACATATTTTCGCCACAATTAAGGTTGAATGGAATAAAACAACGCAGGCATTAGAACTGATAACAGGTAATAAGCAACGTTTGGCAAATGCTCCTCAGCTCGCTGATTCTATTAAGCGTCGTATGCCACATATCTATCCACTACATCGTTTGCAAGTGGAGTTAATTAAGAAAAGTCGTCAGGGTATAGCGGTTGAGTCTACCCAAAGAGGGATTCACATTGCTATTAACGGAATCGCAGCAGGATTAAGAAATACAGGATAAATGGAGATAGAGAATGACCGAAGATAAAAATACAAGCTTTCTAAGTAATTTACTAAATGTTTCAATTGAGGCTGCAAAACCAAATTTTGTAGCGTTAAATGAGAATTTCCCCAAGTCTGTCAAGGGTCGGACAATTGTTATTGGTGCAGGCAAAGCCTCTGGCCTAATGGCAAAGTCTTTTGAAGACGCTGCTAATTTATATTGGTCAGCAGAGGAATTTTCGCGGGTTGAAGGCCGAGTCATTACACGCTATGGACACGCAATTCCTTGCGAACGTATTAAAGTGACTGTAGCGGCCCATCCTGTTCCTGATGATATGGGGGAGGTAGGTGTTCAGCAGATATTAGATCTATTAAAAACCCTCAAATCTGATGATCAAGTGATTTGCTTGTTCTCGGGTGGTGGTTCAGCATTGATGGCCTTACCTGCTGACGGTGTCACCATGGAAGATAAGAAGAGTATCAATAAGCAATTACTAGCCTCTGGCGCCACCATTCATGAAATGAACTGTGTTCGCAGACATCTTTCCAAGATTAAGGGCGGTGGATTATTGCGGTATTGCGGCGATGCCAAGGTTAGCACTTATCTTGTTTCGGATGTTACAGGCGATGATCCATCGGTTATTGCTAGCGGCCCAACTTTGCCTGATAACACGACTTGCAAAGATGCGTTGGAAGTTATTGATCGCTTTAAGATTGAAATCTCAGGGAAAATTCGCCAAAAACTATTGAATGGCGAATTAGAAACATTGAAGTCTGGCAATCCTATTTTTGACCGCACTTCAGAGCCTGTAATTTTGGCCTCATCTGGCGACATGCTCAAGGCAGCAGAGTGGTATTCAAGGCTCAAGGGTGTGAACCCTATTATTCTTTCTAGCAGTATAGAGGGAGAGGCGAAAGAAGTTGGTGCATCTATGGCAAAAATAGCTTTGGAAATGGCAAAAATGAGAAATGATCACACCGGCCCATTGTTATTGCTAAGCGGTGGTGAAACAACAGTATCCGGTGCCAACTCAGGCCGGGGCGGGAGAAATACGGAGTTCCTGCTCAGTTTTGCAAATGCGATAGATGGTGAACCTGGAGTGTATGCAATTGCAGTTGACTCTGATGGTATCGACGGGTCAGAGGAGACTGCCGGTGGAATTTATACCCCGGAAATGATTTCTGAGGCCAAGACTTCTAATCTTTCATTATCAAATATTCTCAAGTCTCACAATTCAGCCGTTTTTTTTGAAAAGTTGGGCGCTTTGATTAAATTAGGTCCTACGCGTACAAATGTGAATGATTTCCGAGCAATTTTACTAACTTAACTTATCCATCATGGCAAAAGCACTAGAAGGGGTCAAAATCCTCGACTTTACGCACGTTCAATCAGGCCCAACCTGTACTCAGTTACTGGCTTGGTTTGGTGCGGACGTTATCAAAGTAGAAAAATCCGGTGAGGGCGATGCCACACGTGGTCAATTGCGCGACATTCCTGATGCCGACAGTTTGTATTTCACGATGTTGAACCATAACAAGCGTTCTATTACCGTGAATACCAAAACCCAAAAAGGTAAAGAGATTCTTGAGCGCTTGATTAAAGAGTGTGACGTTTTAGTAGAGAACTTTGCGCCGGGCGCGCTCGATCGCATGGGTTTTTCTTGGGAACGTATTCAGGAACTCAATCCCATGATGATCATGGCTTCTGTAAAAGGCTTCGGCCCTGGTCCATACGAAGATTGCAAAGTGTATGAGAACGTTGCGCAATGCGCAGGCGGTTCTGCATCAACAACTGGTTTTGATGATGGCCCTCCAATGGTGACCGGTGCACAAATCGGTGACAGTGGTACTGGTTTGCATTTAGCCTTAGGTATCGTTACTGCACTCTATCAACGTACTCACTCTGGCCGTGGTCAGAAGGTGCTGGCAGCAATGCAAGATGCGGTATTGAACTTGTGCCGTGTGAAATTGCGTGACCAGCAACGCTTAGAGCGCAATGGGACTATGAAGGAGTACCCACAATACCCTAATGGCGAGTTCGGTGACGCTGTACCTCGTGCCGGTAATGCCTCTGGCGGCGGTCAACCAGGGTGGATTTTGAAATGCAAAGGCTGGGAAACCGATCCCAACTCATACATTTATGTAGTGGTACAAGCCCCAGTTTGGGAGGCGATTTGTAAAGTAATTGGTCGTGAAGATTGGATTACTGATGTGAATCGCTACCAATATCCTAGACACTTCCCAGCCTCGCTTGGTACTGCTGTTCAAATCTTACCGGAGAAAGCCCATTGTTGTAACTATGGCGTCTAACCGGGTTGTAAAACATTTCGATGTAATCAAAGATATCTTCCCTTGCTTTTGCTCTGCTGGCATAGGTTTTACGTTTGATCCGCTCCCGCTTGAGTAGTTGGAAAAAGCTCTCGACTACGGCATTGTCATGGCAGTTTCCGCGCTGACTCATACTTTGCTTGAGGTTATGTTCTTTTAAGAACGCTTGCCACTCGTAACTGTAAAACTGGCTGCCTTGATCCGAATGAATCATCACGGTTTGCTGGGGTTTGCGTTTCCATAAAGCCATCAGCAAAGCTGAGACTACGAGCTCCTTATCCATCCGTCCTTGCATCGACCAGCCTACAATCTGGCGGGAGAATAAATCTAAAACCACCGCCAAATACAGCCAACCCTCATGCGTGCGGATATAAGTAATGTCCGTTACCCAGGTCTCATTGGGCTCTAAAACATCAAACTGCTGAGCCAGGTGATTGGGAGCGGCGACATGAGGCTTACCAGCATGATGCCGTGGTTTGCGCTTGTAACCTGTTTGAGAGCGTAGGCCTTGCGCCTTCATCAAGCGATACACCCGCTGCTCACCACAAGCAATCCCCAGATCTTGCAGATCATCATGGATCTTGCGATAACCATAGATGGTGCCGCTTGCCAGCCACGCTTGCTTAATCTGACCCACAATCATCTGGTTCTCATACGCTCGAGACGAGAGCGGCTCTTTAAGCCAGGCGTAATAGCCACTGTGGTGGACTCGCAAAACCTTGCACATGGTGCGGATGGCATGCTCATGCTGGTGCTTTTTGATGAAGGCGTACTTTAACCGG